>FPHI01000015.1_pt1 | contig 70824 bp, 64 predicted proteins | sample 1057421 | NCBI WGS metagenome assembly FPHI01 (sample SAMEA4473311, study PRJEB15554) | hydrothermal vent metagenome | biome: marine basaltic hydrothermal vent biome; feature: marine hydrothermal vent; material: water | place: Pacific Ocean | collected 2011-06-14/2011-07-23 | depth 1155 m | reverse complement strand
GTGTCTATCTTTTTGGGGTAATTCCAAAATGATACAATTAGATTGATATTCTTATCATTTTATGATATGATTAAGGAGTTATTCTTATCAAAGGTACATAAATGAAAGAAAAAAAGTGGATTTGGGAACATACAGACTATCCAAATTTTAAATATGATAATAGTAAATTAGATACTGATTTATCACAAGTATCCCGAAGTACAGGGATACTTGAAGGTACTATAAGCACTCTCAATGCAAGTAATACAACTTCCATACAACTTGACGCTGTAACCAATGAAATTTTAGCTTCATCAGAGATAGAGGGAGAAATACTCAATAGAGACAGTGTCCGCTCTTCTGTACATAAAAAACTTGATGAGACTTTTGACTACAGTAATGACCGTTCAACACATCATACTGATGGATTGGTAGATGTGTTGATAGATAGTAGTTTTAACCATGAGCCTCTCACGGAAGAGAGGCTTCACGGATGGCACAATGCTCTGTTTCCTACTGGGTATAGCGGTATGACTAAAATAGATGTAGCAACATATAGAAGTGAAGAAATGTCAGTAGTCTCTGGTAGAGGGATGAAAGAAAAAACACATTATATAGCTCCTCCTCATGACACGCTTACAGACGAGATGCATACATTTTTTGAATATATAAATCATTCTGAAGATAACCCTTACGTTAAAAGTGCCATTGCTCATTTATGGTTTGTCATCATTCACCCTTATGATGATGGTAACGGAAGACTAACCAGAGCCATAGCAAACTATGTACTCTCAAAAGAGTTAGGACTTAACCATAAGTACTTTTCTATCTCTTTAGCTGTTAAGAAAGATAAGAAAAACTATTATGCTTCTTTGGAAAAAACTAATAAGATTATGGACAATAAGAATTTTGATTTTACCGCATGGATACTATGGCATACAAGTATGATAAACAGTGCCATAAATATCTCACTTGAAAACATTCAAACCGTTGTCAATAAAACAAAGTTTTGGGATAGAGCTAGAGAGCTAAACCTTAATGAAAAACAAACCAAAGTTATTAACAAATTACTAGATGCTGGAGAAGGTAAATTTGAAGGTGGGTTGACCAATAAAAAGTATAGAGCTATTGCAGGGACAACACAACTAACTGCATCACGTCATATAAAAGAGTTAGTAGACAAAGGTTTATTGCGTGAAGTTGAAGGGCATGGTGGGAGAAGTACTTGTTATGATATAGTATGGAACAGTTAAATGAGGTTTTGGTTACCAATAGGAAGTTTGGAAACAAGCTAAAAAAGCTCATCTTAATAGAGGCTTTTACACACAAAATACATATCATAGAATTGACCTTATTGAGCAGGTTAAGTATCCTCGTTCAAGAATTTATTTACTGCATGAATATATTGAAGGACTGCAAAAAGAAGATTCAAAAGTTCAAAAATTATTTCAAACTGTTTTATACAATACTAGTGAGAATAGTAAAAATTCACCTCAATTGCCAGCTGACAACTTTATAGATATTAAGCCTAGACGTTTTTTACTAGAAAATACCAAAATGGTTTTAGGCCAAATCTAAACATATCAATCTATTGACAAAACGGCGATATTCGCCTATAATAAATAAAAAATAGAAGGACAACTATGAATCAGCAACAAATGCACAAACTTCTAGATGTGCCTGAACGAACACTTAGAGACTGGAAAACAGGTAATAGAGACAAACTTTATAAACTACTAGAAACGCTAGATTATGAAACTGCTCAACATTTACTAAATATGAATAACAATAGTGATTTAAAAAAATTACTTGAGAATGAAAAGTACTATAGGTCATTAAGAGCGTTTGAAAAAGATCTATACTCAGTACTTGTATCAGGCAGAGACAGTAAAGTATGGCTTGAACTTTCTCGTGATACAGCATTACCCAAAGAAGCTAGAGCAAGAGCAGCATATCTGTATAGTTTTTTAACCAATAAGATGACACAGCTCTCTTTTAAGAGCAAAGTAAATGTAGGTTTATACCATGGGAACCATAATGACACAGGTAATGGTCTGGCACGTCTATATGGACTAAAAAATGGATTAGATATGGCTAGGTTCAATCAGTTCAAAATGACAGGTAGATTTTAGTGATAGCTCATAGTTTCAAAGAAGCGATTATAGAGATGATGGGCGAAATAGCCAAACAAATACCAGACTCTCATAAAAAAACACCTGTAAAGGCATACCTTACAGGTGGTGGAGCAGTACATTATTATTGTAATAGTAGAGTCTCTGATGATGTAGATTTGATTATGCAATATACAGTTAAAATACCTGAAGATCTATTTGTAGTTTGGCTAAATGATGAAGGTACTTTGGAGCAAGTGCATTATGACCATACTTACAACAGTACTTTTGGCTTGCTCCATGAAGACTATGAAGACAGAGCCGTACACATGATAACCATTGATGAGAAATTTGAAATATACCTATTGTCACCTGTAGATTTGATTATCTCCAAGCTTACACGTTTTGCACAAAATGATGAAGAGGACATAGCTAATATCATCAAGACAGGGAAAGTCAATAAAGATGAACTGTTTGAACTAGCAACAGATGCCATCAATGTTGGGGTTGGCTTTCAAAAGAACTTTGTTGAGATAAATTTACAGCATGTTATGGAGATGTTTGAAGATTTATAATCAGATACTGTTACGCATCTATACACATAAATAGAATCTATGAAATTTGCAAAAGCATAGTGCACCAAGGTAAATTCAAAATATGACAATTCTTATTTTGGGTAGCAATAGGGTAGCAAAGTGAAAATAATGAAATCTTAAAGAGTCTCTTAAAGTTCGTTGTAGTCGTTGTTTGTAAGGATTCTAAAAATTAAGTGGTGCGGATGAGAGGACTCGAACCTCCACGCCGTAAAGCACCAGATCCTAAGTCTGGCGTGTATACCAATTTCACCACATCCGCATGTGTTTGCATAACAATAATAAGGTGGTACACCCGTCAGGATTCGAACCTGAGACCGCCCGCTTAGAAGGCGGGTGCTCTATCCAGCTGAGCTACGAGTGCAAATAGTTATAATATTGGTACGCCAGAGAGGACTCGAACCCCTAACCCTCAGATCCGAAGTCTGATGCTCTATCCAGTTGAGCCACTAGCGCTTCATCATTTGGGAGGTTTCCCCATATCTAATTACCAATGGGGTGGACGACGGGGCTCGAACCCGCGACAACCTGTGCCACAAACAGGTGCTCTACCAACTGAACTACGTCCACCATGTTTCATATTAGGTTATATTATTACTATTAAATTTTAAATATCAAATGGTCGGAGTGAAAGGACTCGAACCTTCGACCCCCTGGTCCCAAACCAGGTGCGCTACCAGACTGCGCTACACTCCGTTTTTCAAAATTTCAAACAAATTCATTTGAAATCGGAGTGCAATTATAGTCAAAAGGTTTCTATTTGTCAATAGATTTATGAAAAAAAATAAAAAAACTTTATTTTAGAGGCTCTTTACCTCTGAATGAGTATAATATTTACAACTACAAAATTAGGAAAGTGTAATGAATAGTATTTTTGAACAGGTTAACAGTATTTTAGGTTCAGTATTTTTCTTTGACGTATTTTTTGGACAAATTAAAGGCTCTAGTATGCCATTCATTGTAGCATGGCTTATTGTAGGCGGAGTATTTCTTACCTTTCGTTTTGGTTTTATTAATATACGTATGTTTTCTCATGCCTATAAAATTATTACGGGGCAATACAGAACAGCAGATGATATAGGTGAAATTACACCTTTTCAATCTTTGACTACCGCACTCTCTGCAACTGTTGGACTTGGGAATATTGCGGGTGTGGCTATCGCTATTGCTGTAGGTGGTCCAGGGGCTACCTTTTGGATGATATTGGCTGGATTTTTTGGAATGACACTCAAATTTACTGAAGTTACCCTTGCCCAACTCTACCGTGAAAAAAGACCTGATGGGCGTATTATGGGTGGAGCAATGCAATATCTTTCTAAAGGATTGGCTTCCAAAGGACATGTAAAACTAGGGAAAACTCTTGCAATTATTTTCTCTCTTTTAGCCATTGGCGGTTCTTTGGGTGCGGGAAATGCATTTCAGACTTCACAGGCCATGGGAGCACTTTCTGATAGAGTTCCTTTCTTTGCTACCTATCCTATTGTCTTTGGACTGATTATGGCCACATTGGTTGGTTTTGTGATTATAGGAGGGATAAAACGTATCGCCCAAACCGCAGAAAAGATAGTTCCTGCAATGGTATTTATCTATTTAGCGGCATCTTTATGGATACTTATTGTCAATGCACCCATGGTACCACATGCTATCACTACCATTTTTTATGAAGCTTTTGCCCCAACTGCAGTAACTGGTGGACTTGTAGGGGTTCTTGTACAAGGCTTTAAACGTGCTGCCTTCTCTTCTGAAGCTGGTATAGGATCTGCCGCTATTGTACACTCTACTGCCTCAGTCAAATACCCTGTACGTCAAGGAATGGTTGCACTCTATGAACCTTTTATAGATACTATTATTATTTGTACAATGACTGCCCTTGTTATCGTCACTACAGGGGTTTATGATGCACACGGTGCTTTTGCTGACTTGGTTGCTGCCAAACAAGGAGCTGCACTGACTGCTGCTGCCTATGGTACAGTAATCTCCTGGTTTCCTATTATCCTCTCTTTTTCCATCATACTTTTTGCATTTTCTACAATGATCTCATGGTCTTACTATGGGGAGCGTTCATGGACATACCTCTTTGGAGAAAAATATACATTGGTTTACAAACTCATCTTCATCTCATTTACCGTGATGGCATCTGTAACCAGTGCTTCTGCCCTACTCAACTTTTCTGACCTGCTCATACTTTCGATGGCACTGCCAAACCTTATAGGTCTTTATATCTTACAAGGAGATGTAAAAGAGAATCTTACAGAGTATTTGAAAAAATGGAAATCTGGGGAATTAGATAGGGAGTGTATTGCTAAAAAGATTTGTGAGAAACCCGAATAATTTATTTTGTAATAGTATTGAAATGGATTAAACCATTTCAACACCTTTTTCACCTTTTGCCAAGGTACCAATGACATAACCATCTGTATTTGCAAGTACTGCCTCTACATTTTCAGGTTCAACCACCCATACCATTCCTACACCCATGTTAAAGGCTCTGAACATCTCATCTTCCGCAACATACTGAGACATAAATTCAAAGATAGGTAAAACTCTGATACTATCTTTGTTTACAATTGCTCTCATACCCTCTGGAAGCACTCTAGGAAGGTTTTCTACGATTCCGCCACCCGTGATATGAGCCAAGGCTTTTACGTACTGTTTATTGGCTTTATACTCTTTTACATAGATACGTGTGGGCTCCAGCAAAGTATCTACCAGTGGTTTGCCTTCAAACTCTGTGTTCAAATCCATACCGAGTTTGTCAAAAAATATTTTTCTAACCAGCGAGTAACCGTTTGAATGTACACCAGAACTTGGCATTGCAATGAGTACTTGTCCCTCTTTTACATTGGCTACTGTGTCCATCTCTGAACGTTCTGCAATACCTACAGCAAACCCTGCTAAGTCAAAGTCATCTTCTGAATACATCCCTGGCATCTCGGCTGTTTCACCACCTACAAGTGCACACTCTGAACGTCTGCACCCCTCAGCAATCCCTGCTACCACATCTTTTGCATTTTCAGGAAGCAGTTTTCCTGTTGCATAGTAGTCAAGGAAAAACATCGGTGTACCATTGTTACAAATGAGGTCATTAACACACATTGCTACAAGGTCAATACCTACCGTATCTAATCTACCACTCTCTATAGCTATACGAAGTTTTGTTCCCACGCCATCTGTTGCAGAGAGTATTATGGGCTCTTTATATCCCGTTGGAAGGGCATAAGCCCCTGCAAACGAACCAATACCACCAATAACATTGCTATCAAATGTTGATTTTACATCACTTTTGATAGCCTCGACAAACGCATTACCAGCATCAATATCTACACCGGCATCTTTATATGAAATATCTGACATTAATTATTATCCTTATAATATATTTATAACACAAAATGAACAAAGCTCATTTATCCTACATTAATACAGAATTCTCTTTGAAAGAGAATTCATAAGATTACTCTTGTTTAAGTTCTTCACAAGATGGAAAGATTTTTTTAAGAATAATGAGTCCTGGACACCATCCTGTTGTTCCTGCGATAAGAAGCATTACCATCATCCCAAACTGCAAGAGAAAGGCTGCTTGAAGCATAAGCTGTTCTCCACCCATGCCCATACCTGCTAATCCCAGTACAAAACCTAAAATACTTGCTTGTATTAAACGTTGTATCTTTTCAGCACACATTTAAAATCCTTATAAAATATTGAACATATTATAACTAATTTTAGCTGTTGAGTTTACGCCAATAATCTACTTGACAAAATTCATATAAATTCTTACTTTTATTTTAACACACAAACACCACAAGGCATGCTTTCTATGATTTGATGTATAATCTCTTTATGAGTAATAAAAAGATGATAATTATTGGGGCAGGGGCTGCTAGTTTGGTGGCTGCTATTACGAGGGCAAGAGCAGGGCAGAAAGTTACTTTACTGGAACAAAATAACAAAATAGGCAAAAAAATACTTGTCTCTGGTAACGGTAAATGTAACATCACAAACAAATACATCAACCTAAACCGTTTTCATTCACAAAATCTTCCTTTTGTAGAAGAGGTATTAAAAAACTATGACTTTAAAGTGGTAGAAAAATTTTTTACATCTATAGGGTTGGAACTTGTCGAAGGAAAAGAAGGAAAGATGTTTCCTATGTCTTTACAGGCATCATCTGTGGTAGAACTACTGGAGTATGAAGCTAAAAGGGTAGGGGTGGAGATAGTCTGTGAGTGTGCCGTGACTGGCATAGAAAAAAAAGGTAATACCTTTACACTAGAAACCACACAGGGTAAAAAAACATGTGAACAACTTCTCCTTGCTTCTGGCTCACCTGCTGCTCCACAGTTAGGTGGTTCTAACTCTGGGTATGCTTTTGCTACCAAGATGGGGCATACACTTGTACCTCGACACCCAAGCCTTGTACAACTTTGCTCCAAAGAGAGTTGGGTCAAAGGGTGTGCAGGGGTAAAAGTAGCAGGGCTTGCCAAACTCACTGCCAACGGAGAATACATCACAGAAAAAAAGGGTGATTTACTCTTTACCAACTACGGCATCAGTGGCTTAGCCATACTAGACCTGAGCCGTGAAATAAGCACCAGACTGGCAAACTTTGACTACTGCGAACTCAGCCTTGACCTTATGCCAGAACTTAGCAAAGAGAAACTGACTAACTTACTACTAAATAGAGTACAAAAAAAGAGTGAAAAACCCATAGGTCTATGGCTGCAAGGCGTTCTTAACAAAAAGCTCATAGCTATCATTTTAGAACAGTCCAAGAGTAGGGTGAAGTTAGAAAAAGAGCTCAACAGAAAAGAGATAAACAAACTCGTACACACCATCAAAAACCTCAAACTCAGCATCAACGACACCAAAGGCTTCAAAGGCGCAGAAGTAGCCACAGGAGGCATAGACACCACAGATGTCAACCCTCAAACCATGGAGTCAAAACTCATACCCAATCTCTTTTTTGCAGGAGAGATACTGGATGTGGACGGAGACAGGGGAGGGTTTAATTTTCACTGGGCTTGGGTGACGGGGTTTAGGGTAGGGAGAAACCAATGAGAAAAAATGAAATAGAAACTGTCAAATTATTTTTAATTGATTTATTAAAAATTGAAGAAAATCAATATTTTAAAAATAATGAAGAAAAAATATTTTACCTCAAACACAAAGTATCATTCACACCATATAATTTTACTTTTTATGATGAACCTTTTTATATTATATGCCAAATAAATAACTGGGGTATTTACTATAATGATATCGAAGAAACTTTTGGTATTTGTAAAATAGTAAATAATGAATGTAATGAATCTGTCGAATTTTTTGATAATTTAGCACCAACTGTTAGAAAAATTAAAACTGCATATGAAGAAAATAATATGAACTCTTTATTTAAATAGTCTTTTAGTTTGCTGTAGATTTGGTTGAAGGGGATTGTAGGTCGGGGTGTCCTCACCCCGACAAAAGCTTGATAAAGAAAAAAGCTTATTTGTAGTTAAAACTTTAATGTCGGGGTGTACCCCAAGGGCATTTCCGATGGGCAGGGCACCCCGACCTACGAATTACTTCGAATTCTTTTTATCTCTTGCTAAACGCTTTCTCACCACTGGGTCAAGTGACTTCTTACGGATACGAATAGACTCAGGCGTAATCTCAACCAACTCATCGTCTTCTATCCACTCCATCGCTGACTCTAGTGTGATGTCTCTAGGAGGAACAAGCTTGATGGCATCATCTGCACCAGAAGTTCTCATATTGGTAAGTTGTTTTCCTTTGAGAGGATTGACATCCAAATCACCAGGACGTGCCGACTCACCAATAACCATACCTGAATAGACTTTGTCCTGTGGTTTGATGAAGAGTGTACCACGTGCCTGAAGGTTAAAGATAGAAAACGCTACAGCTTCACCATCATCCATAGATACCAATGCACCTGGTGTTCTAGACTCAACTGTACCTGAATATGGTCTGTACTCTAAGAATGAGTGGTTCATAATACCTTCACCTTTTGTATCAGTCAAAAACTCTGAACGAAAACCAATAAGTCCACGCGCAGGAATCTCAAACTCTATTCTTACTGTACCGTCTGGCATAGGATTAAGAGAGGTCATATTTGCTTTTCTTTTTCCAAGTTTTTCTATAGCAACACCTTGGAACTCTTCAGGCACATCTACAACAAGATGCTCAAATGGCTCCATTTTTACACCATTTTCCTCTTTTACCACTACTTCAGGACGTGCAAGCATAAACTCAAACCCTTCACGTCTCATGTTTTCTGCCAAAATACCGATTTGGAGTTCACCACGACCTGAAACTTTGAAAGAGGCATCTCCCATAGGCTCCATACGCATAGCAATATTTGTCTCCATCTCTTTTTCAAGACGCTCTTTAATCTTGTTTGAGGTAACATGTTTACCTTCTTGTCCTGCTAATGGACCATCATTTACCGACATGATAACCGAAAGTGTAGGCTCTTCAACATGCATAGGGTCAAGTGCTACTGGGTTTTGTGCATCACATATCGAGTCACCTACATCAATGTCATTAAATCCTGCAATTGCTACGATATCTCCTGCTTCTGCTTCTTCGATATCGATACGCTCAAGACCTTTAAATCCAATAAGTTTAGAAACTCTTGATTTTGATTTTGAACCATCTGCTTTTACAAGAAGGTACTCATCACCTTTTCTTACTTTACCATTAAAGATACGTGTAATACCAATACGTCCAACAAAGTTATCAGAGTCAAGGGTAAATACCTGTGCCTGTGTATCAGCATCTGGTGAACCTTGCGGATAAGGTACTTTTGTCAAGATAGCTTCAAAGAGTGGAGTCATATCTTTGTTTTCATCTTCCATTTCCCATTTTGCATAGCCATCACGTGCCGCTGCATAGAGTACTGGGAATTCAAGTTGCTCTTCATTTGCATCCAGGGCAACAAGAAGGTCAAATACTTCGTCCATTACTCTGTCTGGCTCTGCACCGTCTTTATCGATTTTGTTGATAACTACTACAGGGATAAGTCCAAAACCAATCGCTTTTTTCAAAACGAATTTAGTCTGAGGCATCACACCCTCTTGTGCATCAACCAAAAGAAGTACACCATCTACCATTTTAAGAACACGCTCAACCTCACCACCGAAATCGGCGTGACCTGGAGTATCAATAATGTTAATCTTATGATCTCCATAAGTAATAGCAGTATTTTTAGAAAGAATTGTAATTCCTCTCTCTTTTTCGATAGCATCAGAATCCATCGCTCTCTCTTCTACCTCTTGGTGTGCTTCAAAAGTTCCTGATTGTTGTAGAAGCTCATCTACGAGTGTTGTTTTACCGTGGTCAACGTGAGCAATCACGGCAATGTTTTTAATTTTTTGCATAAAATGTCCTGAAAGGGGTCATAAAACCCTGTAATTTTACTAAAGAAACAATCACTAAAATGACTGCTTTACTTTGTTTTCGCGGATTATAGCGAAAAGTTACTATAGTATAGATTTTTATAGACTTAGCCCATAAATTTCATGATACGTTTTCATAGCATAACGGTCTGTCATAGCTGCAATATAATCTGCAATAACACGCTCTTTTCTACGTACTTCAAAAAGCTCTTTTTGATGTGGCGGCAAAAGGTCATTATCTTCTCTAAATGCCTTATAGAGTCCCTTAATACATTGCTTTCCTGCATACATTTTACGAGATATTTTTTCATGTCGGTAGAGCTTGTTAAAAAGAAGTTTTTTTAAGATCTTCAACTCACTAGCTGTCTCTTTGGAAAACCCTAAAGGAAGATTTTCTTCCGCATTCAATGTAGCTGAAACAGGCGTAGTTTGACGATATTTTTTTACCCCCTCTTTAGAAGTAATTATAAAATCTTCAACCAAAAGCTTAATAAGCCCTGCCACGAAACGATGGCGATAGAGTTTTTCACCCCTTGCTACTCCTTCACACTGTACCATTTTATCAACACGCAGACACAATGAATCCCCAAGCAAATCATCAAAAGTAATCATCCCATATTTAATACCATCATCTATATCATGAGAAGTATAAGCTATCTCATCCGCATGGTCAACTACCATAGCTTCCAGACTAGGATGTTTATCTAGCTTAAAACGTTTATCCAGATTATCCAAAAAAGGTTTTTTATAGGGATAAGAGTGTTTCATAACCCCTTCTAATGTAGCAAAAGTCAAATTGAGTCCATCAAAATCTTTATAACGTTTTTCCAGCTTGGTCAATACACGAAAAGATTGAAAATTATGTTCAAAACCCAAAGCTCTTCCATCAGCTTTAAGTTGCCTGTCCAATTCATCTCCCCCTACATGTCCAAAAGGAGTATGTCCCAAATCATGCGAAAGAGCAATCACTTCTGCCAAAGTTTCATTAAGCTCCAACATGCGTGAAAGGGTACGTGCTATTTGAGAAACTTCAAGGGAATGGGTAAGGCGTGTACGGAAGTAGTCACCCTCATGGTTTAAAAAAACCTGTGTCTTGTACTCTAACCGTCTAAATGAAGAACAGTGAATTACTCTGTCTCTGTCCCTGGCATAGGGATCCCTGAAATCTTCCTCGAAACTGTAAAAACGTTCATTGGGCTGCATAGCTTATTCCTCAAATTATATTGCTATAATTATATCAAATAAATAGAGGTTTACAGTATGGAAAAAATAATAAAATATCATATAGAGTATGAAAAACCAAAAGTTACACTCTTACAACAATCTGGTTTAGGTGTTGCCGAAATAGCAGCACGTACCTGCTATGACTCTTTTGAAAACTCTGAAAACAGCTGTATAAAAAATGCCATGATCTCTATGGATACAGATGCAATTAATGCTATTGATGACTCTGAACTTCTAAATAATCTTGCATGGGTACATCATCATCACTCTATTATTGAACATGCAACACTGAGCTTTTTGGTACAAGGCACAAGCAGAGGCGTACTGCAAGAGCATGCTCGTCATAGACTTCAAGCTATCTCTGTACGCTCTACACGTTATACGATGTCATCTGTTATCAATGCATTTACTGCCTCACTTGAAAGCAAGGATGGTTTTACTTTCTTTTTAGAAAAAGTACTTGCACTCCATCTTTTTGTGATTACAGATAAATCCTATTTGGAAATAGAGATACGTTCTATTTATGATAAATTTATGTTTCAATATAGACACAATCCTGACTACCTTAAAGATGCTGTAGCAAAATCTTCACTCCCTTTTATAGAAACATTTAAAGGTGATGCTCAGGCTCTCTACAATGCTTTGGAATGTGGTAAGAAAAAAAGAAATGTAGGTGATGGCTTTAAACACATTGTCTCAGATAACTGGAAAGTTGATATGGTAGTTACTTTTAATATCAGAAGTCTTAAAAACTACTTTGATTTACGTGATTCCGGTGCTGCATGGTTCCAAATACAATGGCTGGCCGAGGAGATGAAAAAAGTTACCCCTGTAAAATATCTTAAACTCATAGACAAAAACTATAAATAATTAATTAGATATAATACACATTATTTCAAAATTAGGAATTCTATTGCGTATTATACCACTAATTTTTTTTATTATATTTTTTCAAAATACGCTTCATGCCGAAGCATTGACAATGCAGAATATCTCTAAAAATATTCTTCAGGGTTTACATTTGCGTATTCAAGGTGAAAATAAAACTATTATAGAAAATATTTATCAAGAGACAGGAAACAAAGCCTTATGGATAGGAAAATCCAATAAGAAAAAGGCCAGTGATCTTATACAGGCACTTAATGACCCTCTTTTTAACTATAAAAACAAATCTTTTGATCAGTCTTCTATTTCACGTCTTTTTTATATGCTGGACAATGGTGATATACCACCATCAAAAAAAGCGGCTGCTTATGCAAGGCTTGATTTACTTTTAACAAATTCAATGGTGAGACTGGTACGTTTTATTGTTCAAGGGGATGTGGACTGGAAATTGGTACAGCAGAAGATAAATGCACTTAAAGAGAGTGATGATATTCAGGCAGTATGGGAGATGTCATCCAAAACTTTTCCTGAACAAAAAAAACTTATTTCTGCTATAGTCAATGGAAATATTTATGATTATTTAAATGATTTAATTCCTATGAAAAGATACTATAGACAACTTATTACACTTCTTGAAGATTATCGTGTAATGGATAAATTTCCAAAAATTCCCTATAGTAACAAAGTACTGAAACTCGGTGATAGTGCCAACCGTATCAAAGAGATAAAAAAACGTTTACAGATTTCTGGAGACTACCCTAAAAATGCTCCTATAGATAATAAATTTAATCAGGCATTGCAAAAAGCAGTCAAAACCTATCAAAAACGCTATTTACTTAAGATTACCGGAACCATTGATAAAAAAGTTACCTATTATCTTAATCAACCCGCAAAAAAGAATATTCAAGCTATTATTACCAATTTGGATAAAACAAAACTCTACCCAGAACATTTTGAAGATGAATATATAGAGGTTAATATTCCTGATTTTAATCTTCGCTACTACCGTCAAGAGGAAATGCTCTACAAAATGGGTCTGGTTGTAGGACGAATTGACAGACCTACCCCTATCTTCTCAGACTATATTGAATATATCGTACTCAATCCTACTTGGACTATACCTGACAACCTTATCAAACGTGATCTTATTCATGTTCTACGTGAAAATCCTATGTATTTGAAAGAGCATAATATTCATGTATATCGTGGAAAAAAAGAGATAGAAATAACGCAAGAGATGTTGGATCCTTATGAAAAGAGTGATAAACGTGTACCTTATCGTTTTATACAGTTTTCAGGAGATTCCAATGCTTTGGGACGTGTAAAGTTCATGTTTCCAAACAAATATGCTGTCTATTTACATGATACAGACAACAAATCACTACTTTCAAGACGCTATAAAATATACAGTTCGGGATGTATGCGTGTAGAAAAACCGTTTAAGCTACTTGATACACTACTTATACATGCCAGAAAATCCTATGATGAAACAAAAATATCCCAAATTATTGAAAGTAATAAACCAACAACTATAAGACTTAAAAAAGCTATACCCGTACATATTCTCTATTTTACTGTCTATCAAGAAGATAATTTGGCTTATTTTAAAAATGATATCTATTTATATGATAAAATTATAGAAGAATCTGTAAAAGGAAATAAAAAACCAACATTTAAAATACCTAAAAAACGTATGGTTTCCATTAGAAAAGTAAAAACTAAAAAATAATCCTATTTTTTACGCATTTTTACACGCTGAAGATGTGTCAGGGCTATAGCCATGGCATCTGTAATATCTAATGGTTTTATCTCTTTTTTAATACCATAAAGACGTTTTACCATAAAAGCTACCTGCTCTTTACTAGCTTTACCATTTCCTGTGACTGCTTTTTTTACCTGCAAAGCTGTATATTCATGAAAATACCCTATCTCCTGAAGTATTTTTAAACATAAAGCTCCTCTAAACTGTGCCAGCTTAATAACAGACTTTGGATTAAATGCAAAAAAGATATCTTCAATAGCTACTTCATCTATATGATTACTCTTTAAAATAAGATCAATACCCTCTACCATCTCTATTATCTGTGCTTGAAGCTCTTTCTCTTTCATTTTAAGCAACCCTGCTTCAACAAGTGAAAACTTTTTTCCATCCCAATTTATAATACAATAGCCTAAATTACGGCTTCCAGGGTCTATTCCTAAAATATTCATTCACACCTTTGTTCACATAGTGAATAAAATTATTCAACTATCGTTTCTAACGCTATCTTAACTAAATTTAGATAAAATTCAAAAAGTTATTCACATTAAGGTTTAAAACTTTATATTGAGGTGAAAAAGAGGATAATTACAAAATGAATATAGGACAAAAAGTACTTTTTGAACTTAAAAAAGAGATTACAGAAACAGAGTATGAACGTTATATTAAAAAACTTGTCTATGATACTAAAAATTCACGTTCAAATATAGTCTATTTTAATGCACCAAATATGATTATTGCCAAATGGATTAAAAGTAAATATACTGAAAAAATTATGCACCTTTTTGAAATACTCAATGAAATAAAACCAGAAGTAAAAATAAATGTAGGTCCTTTAAATAAAAATGCCGTAAAACCTCTTATAAAAAAAAATACTGAAAAAAACAATACAAAAAGTACCTATCTTAACCCTTCATTGACATTTGACAGTTTTATTGTAGGAGATTCCAATCAATTTGCCTATACTACTGCAAAATCTGTAGCAGAAAAACCAGGAAAACAATACAATCCACTTTTTATCTATGGAGGAGTAGGACTTGGCAAAACACACTTGCTTCAAGCTATAGGTAATTATCATATCAATTTGGGTAAAACCGTTATTTATACTACACTTGAACAATTTATGAATACTTTTACTTCCCATCTTCGTTCACAAACTATGGATAGATTTAGAGATAAATTCAGAGAGTGTGATTTACTCCTTATTGATGATATTCAATTTCTTTCACGTAAAGAACAGACACAAGAAGAATTTTTTCACACCTTTAATGAATTACATAATAATAATAAACAAATTGTAATTACAGCAGACCGTGCACCCAATAAAATAGCTGGACTGGTTGATAGACTTAAAACCCGTTTTGAATGGGGATTAATGGCTGATATACAACCTCCGGGACTTGAAACAAAAATTGCTATTATTCAAAAAAAATGTGAACTTGACGGAATTACTCTTAATAATGAAATTGTAAATTATATTGCTACACATATGGGAGATAATATTCGTGAAATAGAAGGTACTATTATTAAACTCAATGCCCTTTCAAGTATGCTCAATCAAGAGATTACTTTGGATTTTGCACAAAATGCGATTAAAGATCAACTTAAAGAGAAAAGAGAAAATGTTAGCATTGATGATATTGTCAAAATAATTTCTAAAGAACTCAATATCAAACCTTCAGATATCAAATCCAAAAAACGTACCAAAAATGTAGTAAATGCCAGAAGAATAGCCATCTACCTTGCAAGAAATCTTACTCCAAACTCCATGCCTCAAATTGCAGTCTATTTTGGAATGAAAGACCACACTGCAATTTCACATGCTATGAAAAAAATTCATGAAATTATTGACAATGATGAAAATTTCAAAGTACTTTTAGATGAACTTTCAAACAAAGTCCATACAGATATTTAAAAGGTTATAGAGAAACTTGAATAAAAAAAAGATATAATTTTAAAAGTGAACAATTGTGAATGTTTAAATTACTTTAGACACACCACAAACAATGATAATAGCGATACTAGAATAGTTTTTCACACTTTCATGTTAAACTACTACTACTTACTAATATTATTAAAAATAAGGAAAGTAAATGAAGATAAAAGCACAGAAACAAATTATAGAATCTATACTTATTAATCTACAACCTTTTTTAGAAAAAAAAGATGCCAGCCAAATTACTTCGCATATATTTTTTAATACACAAAACAATCAATGTATTATTAAAGCTACAGATTCTGAAATAGGTTTACAAATTATTACTGATAATATCATCATAGAAGCAGAAGGTGCTTTCACTGCTAACGGAAAAAAACTTTTAGATATTATACGTATTTTAAAAGATGATGAAATTACTTTAGAAATTTTAGACAATGTACTGATTATAAAACAAAAACATTCTAAATTCAAACTACCTACTTTTGATGCAAATAATTATCCTCACTTTCCTTCTATGGAAAATAAACCACAAATAACCTTAGACTCTTTAGCATTGATACAAAATCTTAAAAAAATATCTCCTTCCATAGATACTAATAATCCAAAATTTGAACTTAATGGTGCATTGATTAATATTAAAGAAAATTCTACTGATTTAGTAGGTACTGATACAAGAAGATTGGCTATTGCTTCTATTCCTGGAAATAATAATGAAGCACTCTCTTTAATCGTACCTAAAAAAGCTATTTTAGAAATACAAAAACTTTTTTTAGATCAAATTAATATCTATTTTGATGAAACAAATCTTATCATTTCAAATAAAAATTATTTTTTCTATACACGATTAATTAATGGAAAATTTCCTGATTATCAACGTATTATTCCTACAACCACCAAATATCAACTTACTCTTCCTAAAAAAGAGATGATTGATGCAATTAAAATGATTACTACCATTTCACAAGAGATAAAAATGACATTTCACAATGATATTATTATTTTTAACTCTTTATCTGCAGATAATGTTGAAGCAAAAACAGAATTAGAATATAATACAGGACTCAATGATAAATTTGAACTCTCTTTTAATTCCAAATATATTTTAGATTTTATTTCACAAGTAAATAAAAATGAATTTATTATTGAATTTAATGAACCTACTCTGCCATTTATCGTAAAAGACAATAATTTTATTACAATTATCATGCCAATTGTTGCATAAAAAGGAATAACATATTATGAATGAAATTTCTACAAAATATATTTTTGTTACAGGTGGTGTACTCTCTTCTTTAGGAAAAGGTATTACCGCTGCAAGTATAGGAACACTGTTAAAACATACTGGACAACGTGTAGGTGTTCTTAAATTAGATCCATATATTAACGTTGACCCTGGTACAATGTCACCACTTGAACATGGAGAAGTTTTTGTAACTAAAGATGGAGCAGAGACTGACTTGGATTTAGGTCATTATGAAAGATTTCTTGATACTTCTCTTACTCAAAATAATAACTTTACTACAGGACTTGTCTATAAAACAGTTATTGAAAATGAACGTAAAGGTAAATATCTTGGAAAAACCATTCAGGTAGTTCCTCATATCGTTAATGAAATTAAAGAACGTATCTTCCGTGCTGGTGAAGGTAAAGATATTCTTATTGTTGAACTTGGAGGAACAACGGGAGATATAGAAGGGCTTCCTTTTCTTGAAACTATCAGACAGATAAAACATGAACTTGGTAAAAAAAATGTAATGAATATTCATGTAACACTTTTACCGTACATAAAAGCAGCAGGTGAACTTAAAACAAAACCTACACAACATTCTGTACAAGAGTTAAGACGTATAGGTATTGCACCACATATGCTGGTACTTCGTGCAGAAGTACCAGTAACAAATGATATTAAACGTAAAATTGCTTTTAACTGTGATGTAGAAGAAGATTCTGTTATTATAGCTGAAGATGCATCTACCATTTACAAAGTACCTTTAAACTTTCTGGCACAAGATATTTTAACACCTATTTGTAAACAGTTGGAATTAGAAAACTGTGTACCAAAAATGGATGAATGGTCAAATCTTGTTAATAAAATTATTAAACCCGCAGATGAAATGAAAATTGCATTTGTAGGTAAATATCTAGATTTAAAAGAGTCCTATAAATCACTTACAGAAGCATTAATTCACTGTGGAGCACATCTTGATACAAAAGTTAATATCAAATGGGTTGATTCTGAAAAAATAGAGGATGATGGAAGCGATAAATATCTTAATGACTGTGATGGAATATTGGTTGCAGGTGGTTTTGGCGAACGAGGAGTAGAGGGTAAAATACTTGCTATAGAGTATGCAAGAGTTAATAAAGTACCATTTCTTGGTATCTGTCTTGGTATGCAACTCTCTATGATAGAATTTGCCAGAAATGTACTTAAATTAGAAGATGCAAACTCTATTGAATTTAATAAAAATACATCTGCTCCTATTATTTATCTTATTGATGAATTTATCGATGCAGCAGGTGCAAAGCAAATTCGTACAGCAACAACTGCTATGGGTGGAACATTGAGACTTGGAGAATATGAATGTGAAACAAAAGAGGGTTCAAATCTTCGTAATGCCTATGATGCTCCAATTATTTTTGAACGTCATAGACACCGTTATGAAGCAAATCCTGCTTATAGAGAACAATTTGAAGCCAATGGTATGGACATTACAGGTGAGTCTCATGGACTTATAGAAGCTGTAGAAGTAAAAGATCACCCTTGGTTTTTAGGGGTACAGTTCCACCCAGAATTTACTTCAAGACTACAAAATGCAAATCCTTCCATTTTGGCATTTGTAGAAGCTGCACAAAAACATAAAAATATAGAAGCATAATGTATCCATCATTAACGCTTCAGGCGTTAGAGACACTTTTGCAAAATCGTTTTAAAGAGGGATTTCTCTCTTTAAAAGATCTCCCCAATCCTTCTACTTTTAAAGATATGGACAAAGCCACAGAACGTATCATCTCAGCCATACTTAATAAAGAAAAAATAACTATTATTGGTGATTATGATGTTGATGGGGTTACTTCCACTACACTTATGAAACTCTTTTTTGAAGAGATAGACTATTCCATAGAGTGGATAATTCCTAACCGTTTTAAAGATGGATATGGACTCTCTGCCAATATTATACCTCGTATTAAAGGTACAGATTTAACCATTACAGTAGATAATGGTATTTCAGCAGTCTATGCAGCTAAACTTTGTAAAGAGCAGGGTATAGAACTTATTATCACAGACCATCATCTACTTGCCCCTGAAGTTCCTGAGTGTTATGCCATCATAGACCAAAAGCAAGAAGAGTGTACTTTCCCTTACTCTGATGTTTGTGGTGCTCAAATAGCCTGGTATCTCATTGCTTCACTCAAAAATGCAATGAAGATAAAAATTAATATGATGCCTTATATGGAACTGGTTGCTATTGCCATCATTGCCGATATGATGCCGCTACAGCATATTAACAGAGCCATGGTGAATGCAGGTATAGAGGCATTGAACAAAAGTAAAAGACCAGCCATTAAAGCCTTTTTGGAACATACTCAAAAGGAAGCACTAAATGCAGAAGATATAGGGTTTTTTCTTGCTCCTTTACTTAATAGTGCAGGGCGTATGGATGATGCCAAATATGCTGTAGAATTCTTAGCTTCTACCAACATTTATGATGCCAGAGTAAGATTAGGGCGATTGGTAGACTTTAATAATGCACGTAAAGCTACAGAACAGGAGATAACCACCAAGGCACTTGCTCAGGTGAATCCTGAAGATGAGGTCATTGTAGTAGAGGGCAAGGAGTGGCATGAGGGTGTGGTAGGTATTGTAGCAGCTAGAGTGGCGCGACATCATGAAAAACCTTGTATAGTTCTTAGTAATAATGGTGAGGGATTACTTAAAGGAAGTGGACGAAGCTTTGGAGCATGTGACTTATTTACCATCACAGACAGCTGTAGAAACCACTTAGAGAAGTTTGGAGGACATAAGGCAGCCATAGGCTTGTCTTTGTATTCTAAGAGCTTAGAAGCCTTTAAAAAACAACTACAAATGAATTATGCTGAGGGTAATTACACAAAAGAAGAAGTAGACCCAGATATTGTAGGTGAACTCCACTTCAAAGATGTCTCTTTTGAACTCACAAAACTGGTACAAAAGTATCAACCTTATGGTCAAGGAAACCCTACACCAAAGTTCATAAGTAAAAATGTAGAAATTTTACAAGCTGATACTATGGGAAAAGAGAGAGAACACCTACGTTTTTCTTTTACACAAGAGGGCATAGTAATGGCTGGGGTACAGTTTAAGACACGTGAAAGTTATGAAATAGGCAGTAAGGTTGATGTGGTTTATACGGTCAATGAGAATCATTTTAGAGGGAATGTTTCTTTGCAGTTGATGGTGGAGAAGATATTAAGAAATATTTAGCAATAATCTATATAACATATTTAAAAGGGAATCGATGCCGTCAGAAATGAAACTACAATATAGTCACAATGTTATTGAACATTTAGGGATTAAACTATATCAAAATAAACCAACAAATGTTTTAGCAGAGTTAATTTCTAATGCTTGGGATGCCTACGCAGAAAATGCATATATAAATCTTCATAAAGAAGAGTATATTTCTATATTTGATGATGGATATGGAATGACACATGATGAATTAATTAACAATTATTTAATAATTGGAAAAAATAAACGTGTATCGCAAGATGATAATTCTAAATTAGATAAAAAATATTCTAGATTTGAAAAAATTCCCAATAGGGGACCAATGGGAAGAAAAGGTATTGGAAAATTAGCACCATTTGGTATTTCAAAATTAATTTCTCTTATTACAATTAGTTTAGATAATGAGGGGAATAATAAAGTTAGTTGGATTGAATTAGATTTAGATGAAATGATTAAAAAAGAAAATGAAGGAGAAGAACTATTAACAGATTATAAACCAAATATTATACTTGAAAATGTTAATTTTAATAAAGATGAAATTTTAAGTAAATTTGAAAATAATGTGAAATATGTGCATAATGAAAATAAAAAATCAGTTGAAACTTTTTTAACAAAAATTAAATCTTCAGGGACGTTACTTTTATTAAATAAATTGACATTAAAAAGGACTATTGGTAAAGAGAGTCTTATTTCATCAATGGGTAGAAGATTTACAGTAACATTGTTAAGGGATGATTTTAATGTATTTATAGATAATGAAAAGGTAGAGGAAGAAAATGCTTTACCTAAGTTTGCATTTAGAATACCGAAAGAAGGGTTTTCAGTAGAAACAATAGGTGGTAAAGAGGTAAGGTATTGGGTAGGATTTGTGGGTAATGCAGAATGGTCAAAAGATGAAGCGGGTGTTGGCATATATGCTCATGGAAAAATAGCACAGGATAGACCTTTTGGATTCAAACATAAAGGTGATGAAATATTTGAAAGATATATGTATGCAACCGTAGAAGCAGATTGGTTAGATGAATTAGATGAAGATGTTATTTCAACAGATAGAACAAATTTAAATTGGGATGCAGATGAATTAAAAGAATTTTTAGAATGGGGAGATAAAAGTGTTGGTGCATGGACAACAGAATATAAAATGTATAAAAAAAGTGTCATAAAAGGTGAAATAGAAGGAGATATACAAGTAAAAACCGATTCTAATAAAATACCACAAATTACACAAGCAGAACAATCGTTAATGGTAGATATGTTATCGGATGTATATATACGACTAGGTAAAGATGATAAAACAAAAGAAAAACTATTAATTGCAACATCAAATGCATGGACACATAAGCCTATGAAAGAAATGATAAAAAAACTATGGGATAATTTTAAAGCTAATGATATGAATCCGCATGACTTTACAGAAATTTTAGATAAATTAACTGAATACTCTGTACCAGAATCATTATCCCTATCTGTTACTTTTGCACAAAAAGCGTATGCATTAAATTTATTATATAAGTTATTACATAAAGGTCGAGAAATTGATTTGCAAAAATTAATTGAAGCATTTCCATGGATATTAAATCCAGATATGGAGTATTTAAGTGCAAATCAAACATTAAAAACAATGACTATAGAGGCAATTAACAAAGGTTTGTCACCATCAAGGTTTCAACATAAACTAGGCTCTGAAATAGGGGTAAATGAAGGGAAAAAACCAGATTTTGTATTTTTGAGCGACGGTGCAGAAAGAGAATTTTGTATAATTGAATTAAAGCATCCAGGAGAAGAAATAACATTAGATAACAGAGAACAGTTACATAGTTATATGACATATATAGAATCAAGATATCCTGAGACTAAAAGAAAAGGTATTTTGATAGGGAATAATACAAATAAAATTGAAAATACTAATCCAAGTAAAATAGACTTTATTACGTGGGATGAAGTATTTAGAAAATCTAGAGCTATTCACATTGAATATTTGACATCAATGTTAAAAGTTTCTGCATCAGAGCTAGGAGATTCAAGAATGAATGATATTATTCATTTCGGAGGAAAAGAAACTATAGAACTATTACAAAAAATATCTGAAAATAGCATAGAAATGCAAGAGTTAATAAGTGAATTTGCAGATATTGAAAAAAAATTAAATAATTATAAGAATTTCAAAAAATGTTTCCCAAAATGATAAGCCATTTTTGGAGGAACAGCATTACCTATTTGACGACCTTTTACTGCAGAAGAACCAAAGAATATATAATCATCTGGAAATGATTGTAGTAATGCACCTTCTTTAAAAGACATAGCCCTATTTTGCTCAGGGTGTCCATGTCTACCTGAACTATATGTATAAAATTTTGTCGTAATAGTCGGTGCAGGCTTATTCCATGCTAGTCTGCCATAAGAATTTCCGAAACCTTTTACACCTTTATGACAAGGAGGTACTAAGTCTTCATCTTTCCAATCAAAACGGCTCCCTCCATCATGAGGAGTTTGCTCTAAACGTTTAATATTTATTTCTGCCAGACTACTAGCAGAATGATTAATCACTTTTGGATGTTCTTCTCCAGCATTTATTTCAGGTAATTTATAGATAGTATCTTTGACAGTTAAAAATTTATCATCTTTTATAATATGTTCAGGGAGTGTCATTTCATTGTGTTTTGATGCAAAAAGAACAAAACGTTTTCTTTCTTGAGGTACTTCAAAAAATTTAGTATTTACAACATCAGCTTGTACACTGTATTTAGTAGATAGTAAAGTATCTTCAAACTCTTGATATACATGAGGCTCACGTTTTTTGATACCAGGTACATTTTCCATAAAAACAAAATCAGGATTGGTTTCTTCAATAAGTCTTTTAAACTGTAAAAGTAAACTACGTCGTTCATCAACTTCTTTTTGTTTATGATTACGCGTGGAGAATGCCTGACAAGGGGCACAGCCAGCCAAGAGATAATAATAGTCTTCATAACCTTTTAAGAGTTCAAAGATATCTTCACTTGTAACTTTACTTATATCTTTAGTAATAAACTTTGATTTATTGTTATGTTCATAGGTTTTTTGAGCAGTATGGTCTATATCTATTCCAGCAATAACTTTGATACCAGCATCATGTAATCCACGACTTAATCCACCTGCACCAGCAAATAGGTCAATAGCAACAATACCTTTATATTTTTTGTTATTTTTCATCATATAGAATTATATAATATTCGTAGCAGATATAAGCTTTAAATACTTAAAGAAGGTAGTATAAGTTACTTATACACTCCATCATGCGTTCCAATATTCACAGGGATAATCTTTTCATCTTCTATATAAAACTCAATAGTGATACGGTATTGCATGTCTATAGAGACTGAGTGAAGCATATCTAGTTTTCCACTGAGCTTATGTAAACGTAAAGAGGGATGAAAAGGGTCTGCTTCGAGTAGGCGTATGACTTTTTTATATTTAGGCGTGATGTCTTTATGTTTTTTTAGAAATTTTAGAAGTTTTTTGGTATAGACTTCCGTTATCTCAATCTTGTAAGGCATCGTCTAGCTCTTTTAAATGTTCTTCGGCAGTCATCACTTTAGAATTACCTGTTTGAATGTCAGCTTGTACATCTCTATAGGCTTGCTCTAGTTCACATTCACGTAGGTACTCATAGCGTGCCATATCGACCACAACATACTTATTTTTACCTCTTACCGAGATAAGGACTTCATCAAGCGTAGAGAGTAGGTTATCTAAGAGTGAAACACCTTTTACTTTAAGATCATTTGCTGAAATAATCATAGCATATCCTTTATAGTACTTTTTATAGTATTATATAAAGTATGATTAATAATGTCAATAGAGAGGAAATTCAAGCCAAAAGGCTTGAATCGTGGAAAGAAAAATAAGAAAGGAAAAGATGAGAGGTGAATAACCTAGATAGGTAAAACTCTAATTTTATCACTAATTTTTTGTTTTAAAATATTTTCAATCGCAAAGAGTGTTCCTGTGGCTGAACTTGCACAGCCAGAACATGCACCTAGGTAACGGATGTAGATATCGAAGTTTTCACCGTTTTCCTTAATATCCAATATCTCCATATCACCACCATCCATAATAAGCATTTGACGAATATTTTCATCAATTACTTTTTCTACAGTTTTAATACGCTGTACAATAGTCATATCAGCAAAGCTTCCAGTAGATGTCTCATTACCCAATGATGCTTTAGCTGCCAATTTTTCTTTTTCATACTCTTCTAGAAGATCAACAAGGTAGATATCTTTCTTTTCATGTCCACCAGGACGGATACATGATTTACAGAATGCTCCTGCTTTAGTATAGTCTGTTATTTGTTCAACAGTCGTAAGATTATTAAGACGAATGACTTCTCTTAGGGTAGAGAGTGTTACTCTTGCACATTCACATACGATGACTTCTTCTTCAAAACTCTCCATATCTACACCTTTATACTGTGCAGCAGCTTTTTTGATGACATCATATGCCATAACAGAACAGTGCATTTTTTGTGGTGGAACAGCAGGAGTATCTGGTGTATCACGCATGGCCATTTCTACATCAATATTGGTAATCTTTACTGCTTCATCAACTGTTTTACCTTTACAGAGTTCAGCCATAGTGTCTGAAGATGCAATGGCTGTACCACAACCAAAACTTTTGAATTTAGATTCTAAAATTATATCAGTTTTAGGATCAACTGCCCAGTAAAGTCTTACAGCATCTCCGCAACTTTCTGCTCCAAAATCAGCAACAATGAGTTTTGCACCCATCTCTTTGGCTTGTTCTTCTGTAATCTCACCCATATTTTGTGGGTTATTCATAAGATCTGTTACTTTCTGGCTGTACTCATCCCAGATGGTACCGCCAATTAAACTATCTATTCCCATTTTATTCCTTTTTTGTATGATGCCCTTAGTGGACAACACTTGTATGATTTATTTTACTATTAATGTTGAGTATTTAAACCACTCTTATGACCTTCTGGAGCATAGGCATAGGAGCAAGAGATACTTCTAAGTCTAACAACAGCCTCTTTTACTACTTTGAGGGTATAGTCCAACTCCTCTTGTGTCGTATAACGACTGAGTGAAAAACGAATGGCAGTATGTGCCAAGTCTTCGGCTGCTCCTATAGCTTCCATAACTGAATTGGCTTCCAACTCTTCAGAGGCACAGGCAGATCCGGTACTTGCCCCAATACCCGCACGGTTTAAGTCCCATAGCATAGATTCACCTTCAACACCTCTAAAGGAGATAAGAATTGTATTAGGTGTTCTTTTGTTTCTTGGTGTTACGACAAAGGTATCTTCTATTTTAAGTAATTCATCTTCAAAATTATCTCTCATCTCTTTGATTTCTGTCATTTCAAAGTCTAGTGCATCCACAGCAGTTTCAATAGCTTTACCCATGCCTACAATACCGGCTACATTAAGTGTACCTGAACGGTATCCACCCATTTGTGAACCTCCATGAAGTAGGGGAGTCAGCTCTTTGCCTTTTTTCATATAGAGGGCACCTACCCCTTTGGGTCCATGAAATTTATGTGCAGAAAAAGTAAGGTAATCTACATTAAATGTCTGTATATTGACAGGAACTTTACCTATGGCTTGAACCGCATCAGTATGAAAAAGTACACCATACTCTTCACAAATATCACCAATTTCTTCTACTGGGAAAATAGCACCTGTTTCATTGTTTGCCCACATTACAGAGACAAGAGCTGTTTTATCTGTAATATTGTCTCTTACAGATTGAACATCAACAATACCTTCTTGATTAATAGGTAAGTAGGTAACTCTACATCCTCTACTCTCTATCCATTTTGCAGTGGCTATGACAGAAGGATGTTCTACTTCTGAAACCATAATATGATTTTTTCTACCAGTAAGAATATAGTCAAAATAGATAGATTTAAGTACCCAGTTATTACTCTCTGTTGCACAAGAGGTAATAATGACAGAATCACTTCTTGGAGCATTAATGCCTGCATAGATTTTTTCCATAGCAGTTTTAATACCAGGATGTGTATCGGATGCAAACAGATGCAGTGAATTTGGATTGCCATACTTTTGTACAAAATAAGGCTCCATCTCTGCAAATACTTGTGGATCAACCATAGTTGTTGCATTATTGTCTAAATAAACGTTCATATAGTTCCTTCTGAAAACGAGTCTCATTTTAATTAAGACCTATTTAGTCTTAATTGGTTTTTTGCATATTACGATGTTTTGCTTAAATTAACATAAAATATATTTATAAAGGGAGTATTTTACTCCTAATTTGACTAAAAGTATTTTAAATGTATCAAATACTCTTAGAAGTGTGATGGTGTTGGAGTATTGATAAGGTTGTAAAACTCATTACGTGTACGCTCATCACTTTTGAAAAGACCTCGAAGTGCAGAGCTGACAGTAGTAGAGTTTATTTTTTGTACTCCACGCATCTCCATGCACATATGGCGTGCATGTACGACAACGGCTACACCTTTTGGTTTGATGGTTTCTAAAATTGCATCTGCTATTTGTTCTGTCATCTGCTCTTGTATCTGTAAGCGTCTGGCATAGACATTGACAATACGAGGGATTTTAGAGAGTCCTACTACTTTACCATCTGGTATGTATGCGACATGTGCTCTTCCAATAATAGGGAGCATATGGTGTTCACACATGGAGTAGAATTCAATGTCTCTTACAAGCACCATCTCATCATTTGAGCTGGTAAAGAGTGCCTGATTCAGTATTTCCTGTGGGTTTTGTTCATAGCCTTCTGTCAGAAATTTCAGTGCTTTGGCTACACGACTGGGTGTTTTGAGCAGCCCTTCACGTTTTGGATCTTCTCCTAGAAGTTCAAGGACTTTGGTTATGGCTTGTTCAAACTCTTCATCTTTTGTCATTACTTTTTCCAAATATTAATATGTATGTATTGTATCTAAATAGAGATTTAAAATCTTTTCATCTACTTTAGAAATAGCAAGTTTATGTATATCTTTTGTGTTGAAATACCTTTTTTCCTCTTTTTCAAAAGTATGATAGAGATAGACTTTGCATCGTAATTTAAAATGGGTATAGGTATGGTTAACCTCCCCAATATATTCTGATGCACACAGAGGTACTTCAATAGAAGGAAACCCCCAGAGTCCATGAAGAAATTTTCCATTTCTTTGGGTAAGAGAAAGTTTATTATCATAAACGTAGAGCATAATATATGTTTCTCGTAAAGGTATGCTGTTTTTTTTCTTTACAGGGTAGTGTGTTGGCTCTTTTTTTCCTTGGCAAATTTCCTGAAGTGGACAGAGATTACAAGCAGGATTTTTGGGTGTACAAATGGTTGCACCTATATCCATCATTGCCTGATTGTAATCAAAAGTATGCGCTTTATCTACTAAAGAATAGGATTTCTGCCAAAGTATTTTATCTGTAGGTGTTTTGAGTTTGTAAATACGACAGAGAATACGTTTTACATTGGCTTCCATAATGGGAACAGGTTTGCCAAAAGCAAAACTGGCTATTGCATGGGCTGTATTTTTTCCAATGCCTGGAAGTTTTATAAGCTCATCTAATTCAGAGGGTAAGACTCCATTTTGCTCTTTTAAGAGTATCTGTGCAGTTTTATGTAGATTTTTGGCACGGTTGTAATATCCTAGTCCTTCCCACAGTTTAAGAACCTCATCAAGTGGTGATTCTCCCAAAACTTTCAGTGTGGGAAATTTTTTTAAAAAAGGAAAATAGTATCGTTCCAAAACAGTTTTTACCTGTGTCTGTTGGAGCATAATCTCTGAAAGATAGATAGAATAGGGATCATTAGTGATACGCCATGGAAGTTCTTTTCTCCCATGTGTGCTATACCAAAGATGTATTTTTTTATGTATTTTTTTCATTTGTGGAGTATAGCATCTTTTGTAATATTTGTAGAAAATTTTCCTACAGGGTAGTTTAAAAATTATTGTATAATACAAAAATTAAAAAATATATTAGGATTTATAATGGATAAAAGTTTAATGATATTTATTGCTATTGGGTTGGGATTTCTTTATTTTGTGACAAGTTTTGTTGGAGATATTCAGGCAGAGGATGATACTTTTGCAAATAATGATTATAAAAAAGAGCATAAATATGATGCCTATAAAACGGTTGATAATATAGGTCAGGATATTTTAGATGTAACTGATGCGGATGTAAAAACACAATTGGGAGCATGGAATAAATCTTTGTTAAAAGATGAGTTTTTAGAACTTTTTCCTAATTTTACAGAGATGAAAAGTTTTATAGATGATAGAGTACGTGGTGAAATTTTAAGTACAAAACTTAAAGCGTTGGTTACAGATACGGAGTCTAAATTTCTCTCAGGAGAGATAACAGAAGAGCAAGCCAAGCGTAAGCTTGACTCTTTAAAATAATTAACGACAAGGGTCAGTCATATAATTTTGATTTGCATAGAGATAGACTTCTACACGTCTGTTAAGTGCTCTGTTCTTTGCTGAATTGTTAGGTACAATGGCTTTATAAAATGAACATCCTTTAACGTAAGGTCTTCCATTGACACTAAGAAGATTTGCTACGGTATTTGCACGTTTTTGTGAAAGTCTTTGATTATATTCATAGTCTCCTCTATCATCTGTAAATCCAGCTACACCAACAACTGTTTGTGGGTAACTCTCTAAAAGTCGTTCTACTTTTTTTACTTTATATCTTGCGCTTGGCTGTAGTCTTGCAGAATCAGTGGCAAACATCATAGAGTCTCTAAACATAATTTTTACATAATTGTTTGTTTTGGATACGATGAGTGTTCTGTTTGGATCAAGTGCAGCAAGTGGATCATTATTTACTCCTGTACCAAGTGCACGTGCAATTTCATTTGCCTGCTGATCTAAACTGTAGCCAATTCCGCCACCTAAAGCAGCTCCAAGTAATCCACCAATGAGAGCCCTTTGCCCTTTGTGATGACCTTTAGTGTTGTATCCTAATAATGCACCAGTCAATGCACCTGCTGCGGCACCGGTTTTTGTACGCTCATAGCTGTTGTCCTGTACCAAACCAGGTTGATTGTAACATCCTGCCAACATAAATGTTGCTACAGTAGCAGCAATAAGAGATTTTGTTAATTTCATCTATTTTCCTTTTTTAAAGTTTTGAGTATGCTATCTACTCATCACACTCTTTAAATTTAGCAGAGTGGTTTGTATAGAGATTATAACATAGAATTGTGATTAAATGTGATTATTCAAATGTTATTTTTTCATGCCACTGAAAAAGCTGCTTTTCAAAACCTATCTGTTTGGTTGTATAAAATTGCATAGGAGTGGTAAGGTAGGATTGTTTTACCCAACCGTTAAAATCATGGGGATATTGGTAATTTTTTGCATGGGTTTTAATATGTGAAGGAATAGGGTGTATCTCTCCCTCCTTAATAGCCTTTAGAGCTGAATTAATAGCCATATAGGCACTATTTGACTTAGGGGAAGAAGCGAGGTAGATAACCAGTTGTGAAAGTGAAATTCTAGCTTCTGGATATCCAATATGTTTAACTATATCTAGTGTTGATGCAGCCAAATTGAGAGCAGGGGGGTTGGCATTACCTATGTCTTCACTGGCAAGTATGGCTAAGCGTCTTGCAATAAATTCAGCAGGTTCTCCCCCATCTATAAGTCTTGCAAGGTAATAGATGCTTGCATCAATGTTTGAGCCACGGATACTCTTTATCATCGCAGAGGTGAGTTCGTAGTGACTTTCACTCTCAGAGCTTCCTGCCTGCATTGCATGTGGGCGTATCTGTTTGAGTATCTTTAGAGTGATATTCTGAGTGATGGTAGAGGCACTCTCTAAGAGGTTAAGCATAGCACGTACATCTCCACCTGAAGAGAAAACAAAATACTCTTTTGCTTCTTCTGTAGCGACTATATTTTCTTTAGAAAGTATGGTCTCTAAATACGCAGTCATCTCTTTTTGGGAGATGCTTTTAAGTTCAAAAAGATGTGAGCGTGAACGCATGGCTGCAGTAAGAGAATAGTAGGGGTTTTCTGTAGATGCCCCTATGATAAGAGCAGCATTGTTTTCCATAAAGGGAAGCAGTACTTCTTGTTGGTTTTTGCTAAGCCTATGTACCTCATCTATGAAGATAAGCGGTTTTTGTAACGCGTTGGCATACTCTTTAAAAATTTTACGCAAATCTTCAATTTTGAGTGTGGTGGCATTCATCTCATAAAAAGGACGCTCAAGTATCGAGGCAATGACTCTGGCTATGGTCGTCTTCCCACACCCTGGAGGACCATAGAAGAATGCATGAGGCAATGCATCAGACTCTATGAGTTTACGCAGTACAGCATTTTTGCCAAGCAGATGAGGTTGACCTATAAGTTCATTAAGGGTTTTGGGGCGATATTTGAGTGCAAGATTTACCATGCTTACTCTTTATGTGTGTACTTTTTGTTTTTTCTCTTTTTATTCTCTTCTTCCTGTTTTTTGGCATTTTGTTCATTTTTTACAGCAGCTATTTTATTGGTACGCCAACGTTTCATAAATTTATGTACATCATCATACTCTCTGCGCGTAAAGTAACGTGTTTTGTTTTCTGGAAGGTTATTGAGTTCTATTCCTCCAAATGCTACCCTCTTAAGGTCAAGTACCTTAGCTTCAAAGTGTGCAAAGAAACGTCTGAGTTCTCTGTTTTTCCCTTCTGTAATGGTGACACGAAGTTTAGTGAAATTTTTTCCTTCACTTCTTACTTCAAAGTGTGCAAATGGTGCAAACTCCATGGCGTAAATCTTAGATTTTTCATGGGCACCTGCTCTTGCATCATCCAGAACAAGCCCCTCTTTCATGGCATCAATCATTTCAGATGTAACAGGTTTGTCTATCTTGAGGTTATAGGTTCTGTCTAGACCACTCTGCATAAGCGCTGTTGCTACTTCGACATCATCTGTTAGGAGCAAAAGTCCCTCCGAAGCATAGTCTAGCCTACCTACAGGTGTAAAGTGTCTGTATTTTCCCGGTAGTTTATGGTAAATTGTTGCACGCCCTCTGTCATCTTTTTTGGTGACAAGTACACCTTTGGGTTTATTGTAAACAATAATAGTTAGTTCAGAGGTTACTTTGACAGCTTTGCCTTTGACAAAGATTTGGTCATCTTCTTGTACTTCATACCCAAACTCTCTAAGAGGTTTTTTATTGAGGGTGACTTCTCCTGCTTCTATGAGGGTATCGGCCTCACGGCGTGAATATTTGGTATTGTGTGCAATATATTTGTTTAGTCTCATTTAGATTTTATTCCTGCATTTATTAAGTCATGTATATGAAGTACACCAATAATTTCACCATCTTCTTTTACTAAAGGTAGAAGTTGAATACGCTTACTTTCTATAATTTCAAGTGCTTCAGAGGCAAGCAATTCTGTGTTGTGGTAACTTTTTGGATTTTTGGTAGCATAGTCTATAGCTAGATGTTCCAATGAAAAATCTTTCTGCATCAATGCCCGTCTAAGGTCTCCGTCACTCAACAGAGCGTAAAATCGATTCTCTTTATCTACAATCAGTACGGTACCAAGTTTTCCTTCACTCATAGCAACTACGGCTTCTTTCAGTGTGGATTCTACAGTAATAACAGGTAGCGCATCTGTTCGCATGAGATCTTTAATTTTGACAAAGAGTCTCTTTCCTAGTGAACCACCTGGATGAAAAGAGGCAAAATCCTGCTCTTTAAATCCTCTGTGTTTCATTAGAGCTACTGCCAATGCATCTCCCAGTGCCATGGTAAGTGTTGTAGATGTTGTGGGAGCAATACCAAGAGGACAAGCCTCTTTTTCTACACTGATATCCAGAAAAACATCAACATAGTTTCCCAAAGATGAGGTAGGATTTCCTGTTAATCCAATGAGAGGAATATTAAAACGTTTGATGTGTGGAAGAATCTTTGTCAGCTCTTCACTCTCACCACTGGAACTAATAGCAAGTAGGATATCTTCTTTGCCTATCATCCCCAAATCGCCATGGAGTGCTTCTGTAGGATGTAAAAAAAAGGAGGAGGTACCTGTACTGGCAAATGTAGCTGCCATCTTTGCCCCTACTAATCCTGATTTGCCTACGCCTGTAACAATAAGTTTTCCTTTTGTCTGCAAGATAAGTTTAACAGCATGGAGAAAATTCTGATCAAGGCGTTGTGATGCTTTCATTAGGGCATCGGCTTCAATTTGAAAAGTCTCTTGGGCTGTTTTAATAAGATTCATGATACTACTTTAAGATTTTATTTTATGATTATAGCATAGTGTTGATAATTTTAGATATTTAAAAATTAGCAAGCGTGTACTTTGAAAGAAGTATACGCTTGTAAAAGTTGTGAAGCAAAGTCGTATATTATACGATAAAGATAGTAGGGATGATAAGCGGGTATCTTTTCTTTGTTCGTACGATATGTTTTCTAATACTGTTTCTAATATCATTTTCTATATCTTTATGGTTTTTAAGTGCTTCAGGTTTCATATTGAGCAGAAGTGTTTCTATGATGACCTCAATCTCTTTTTGGAACTTTTTATCCTCTTTGTCTGCCACAATACCATGTGTTGAAACAATTGGTTTTCCAATGACTTTTTGAGTACTTTGTGAAATTTGGGCAACAACATTGATAATACCATCTTCTGCCAGTTTCTGTCTGTCAAGTACGACATCATTTTCAATTGTTTTGTTATTTTGGTTATCAATATAGGTTTTACCTGTTTTGACTGTTTTTGCTTTTTTAAGATATTTGGTTGTAATCTCTATTTGGTCTCCATCACTCATCAGTAGGATATTTCTCTCATCTACTCCACACTCTACAGCTGTTTTGGCATGTTTTGCAATATGGTTGTACTCTCCGTGTACAGGCAGGAAAAATTTAGGTTGAATGAGTCTCAAGATAAGTTTTTGCTCCTCTTGTCCTGCGTGACCAGAGACATGAATATCTGTAAACTCTTTGTAGCGTACCGTACAGCCTGCTTTCATAAGTTTATTCATCAGACTGGAGACTGAAGCTTCGTTTCCTGGAATCGCTGAAGCAGAGATAATAACAGTATCGTTTGGTTTGAGTTTAATATGTCTGTGTTCATCTGTTGCCATACGGTTGAGTGCTGCCATGGTTTCCCCTTGTGAACCAGTAGTAACAATGAGTACTTCATGGTCAGCATACTTAGGCACTTCATGAACCTCAATAAAGTGTTTATCGGCAATATCTACAAAGCCCAAGGCACGGTTTGTCTCAATATTCCTTTCCATAGAACGTCCAATCACACAAATTTTTCTACCGTGAAGTACCCCTCTTTCCATTGCTTGTACAATACGGTGTACGTTGGAAGAGAAAGTGGACATAATTACTCTGCCTTTTGCAAGGTCAAAGAGTGTATCAAATGTTTTTCCTACGACTTTTTCAGACTTTGTAGCGCCTGGATTGTGTGAGTTTGTTGAGTCGGAGAAGAGACAGAGTACACCCTTTTCTCCATAGTAGGCAAGGCGACGTAAATCCATGGTATAGTCATCCACTGGAGTATGATCCACTTTAAAATCTGCAGTGTGAATAAGTATCCCCGCAGGTGTCTCAATGGCTAAAGAACAGGCATCAATGATAGAGTGTGTATTATGTATCCACTCTACACGCATATCTCCAAGCTGGTGTTGTTTTCTCATAGTTACAAAATTAAAATTCTTTGCATATTGAGAGAGTCCATGTTCATTAAATTTGTTTTCTATCATCGCCAGTGCCAAAGGTGTTCCGTAGATAGGGAACTGCAACTCTTTAAAGAGGTAGGGCATTGCACCAATATGATCTTCATGACCATGGGTAATAACAATATAGACATCTTTCTCTTTTTTCAGTGTATGCAAATAAGAAAAATCAGGTACCAAAATATCTACACCATGCATCGTTTCATCAGGGAAAGACATTCCCACATCAATGATGATGGCAGTGCTTTCTGTCTCAAGTACAGCCATGTTCCCACCAATTTCACCAAGACCTCCCAGCGGTGTAAATCTAATCTTGCCTTTAGAAGCCATATCCATGTTTTTCCATGGATTCATTGTTGCATTTTTTATCTTTTCGTTAATTTCAAGATATTTTCTCATCTCATCATTAACGGTGGTAACATTTTTACGTCGGTTACGGTTTTTATTGTTTCCGCTATTACGATTTTGGTTATTGTTTGGCTTGTTCCCTGATTTATTGTTGTGGGGTTTTCTGTTTTGGTTAGGATTTGGCTTTCTGTTGCCATTTGGTGTTGCTTTATCCTGTACATTGCCATTTACCTCTTGATTTGGGTTAGGCTTTTTATTTGGGTTTGGTTTCCTGTTCGGATTGGGGTGACTGTTCTTTTCCCCTTGCCTTTGTGGTCTATTATTGTTATTTTGTCTATGTGGGTTTGGACGTCTTTCTCTGGGTGTATTATTATGCTGATTTGGTGTTTTTTGCCCTTGATTTTGAGACTTTTCGTTTGCTTTGTTGTTTTCCATCTAGCTTATCCTTTAATTCAGTATATAGTTGATGATAAATAGATGTCTCAGCTTCATGCGGTCGAAGATTAGAGTCTAGCTCTAGCTTTGAAAAAAGTGCGTTCACAATATCTTTAGAAAAAACAGTTGAGAGATTTTTAGAAAGTTTTTTACGCGGCTGCGAAAAAGAAATCTTTAAAAAAGCTTCAAATTTCTCGTCATCTCGTGACTGGTTTTTCTTTATTAAAAGCACGGCAGAAGTAACGTTAGGTGGTGGTACAAATGCTTCAGGCGGAACCTCGAAACAGAGTATCGCTTTTCCTACACTTTGTGCCAAGACAGAAAGAGATGAAAACTCTTTTTGTAAAGGCTCGGCAGAAAACTTAACGGCAACTTCTTTTTGAACCATAACCAGAACGGACTGGCAATGTTCATCTTTTAATGCTTTTAAGATGATATTGGTCGCGATATAATAGGGCAGGTTGGCTACAAGATGATAAGGTTCATCCAGTAAACTCCCTGACTCCCAACGCTCAAGCACATCCCCACATCGAAGTTCAAAATTCCCGTCATGGATGGAATCTTCAAATTCAGATGTTAGATGCTCACATAATCTTTTATCAACCTCAAATGCTGTGACATTTCGAACTCCTAAGAGTTCTTTGGTTAAATCACCTAAGCCAGGTCCAATCTCTGCGACTTTCAAGTCGTCCTTGGGCATCGCTTGGATGATTTTATGAAGAACACTCTCATCCTTCAAAAAGTTTTGACCAAATTTCTTAGAAGCAAATTCGGCTAAATTATCAATAATCATACTATAATATACCTTTATATTACACACTAACCCATACTTGGGATAATTTTTGTATAATTCTACCATAATAATTGGAGAGTTAAATGGATTATTTTGCAAAACGTATCATTCCGTGCCTTGATGTTAATGATGGACGTGTAGTTAAAGGTGTTAATTTTGTAGGACTGCGTGATGCAGGAGATCCTGTAGAAGTGGCACGTCGCTACAATGAAGAGGGTGCAGATGAGATTACTTTTCTAGACATTGGCGCAAGTCATGAAGGGCGTGACACTATTGTAGATGTGGTGAAAAAAGTAGCACAGGAAGTATTTATCCCTCTGACTGTAGGTGGAGGGATACGCGAACTCCCAGATATCTATAATCTTCTTAATGTAGGGTGCGATAAAGTAAGCATCAATTCAGCAGCCATTAAAAGACCAGAATTTATAGAAGAGGGTGCAAAGCGTTTTGGTTCGCAGTGTATTGTGGTTGCGATTGATGCTAAACAGGTAAGCGAAAATAAATGGCATATCTTTACCCATGGTGGACGTAATGATACAGGTATTGATGCACTTAAATGGGCAAAAGAGGCATATGACAGAGGTGCAGGTGAGTTACTTGTAACGTCGATGGATGCCGATGGTACAAAAGCGGGCTTTGATAACACATTAAACAAGAAGATATCTGAACTAGTAAATATACCTGTTATTGCGTCAGGTGGTGCAGGAACTATGAAACACATAGAAGAAGCATTTACACTTGGTAATGCTGATGCCGCATTGGCTGCATCTATCTTTCACTTCAAAGAGATTGACATTTTAGAATTAAAAGAGTATCTTCGTACTCAGAATATTCCTGTAAGGATTTAAGATGTTTATCTGTGCTGGCAAATCAGAACAGTTTGATTTTGCAGTACCTGTAGGTATTGGACTGATTGAAGTAACAATGAATTTGACAAAGTTATGTCTTTCTCAAAAACCAGAATTTCTTTTTTTTGTGGGAAGTGCAGGAAGTTATGGTGAAAAAAAGATTTTTGATATTGTAGAATCAAAAACTGCCTGTAACATAGAAAACAGTTTTTTCAATGCGGGTGCCTATACACCTCTTGATAATATGATTTCAACGGCTGAAGATGTTTCACGTGAAACAATTATCAATTCCTCTAATTATATTACCACAGATGAAAGTGTGGCAAAACACTATTTGAGTAAAAATATTCATTTGGAAAATATGGAGTATTTTGCAGTACTGAAAGTGGCTGAAGCTTTTTCTATTCCTGTTGCAGGTGTATTTATTGTGACAAATTACTGTAATGTAAATGCTCATAAAGATTTTTTGAAAAATCATAAAGAGGCAATGAAAAGACTGAGTATTTATATAAAAAGAAATTAGATGAATTTTTTTAAACAAAGATATAAATATATAGTATTTTTATGGATAGCTGTTTTTGCAGGTACTTTTTTTAAAAGTAATATAAATACAAAGAGTCATGAAGAGGCAATCCATGTTGAAAGTGCAAAGGATTTTGAAAAGTTTTTTCAAGAACAAGATGATTTTATTGAAAAACATACGGTAAATTTCATACATGCTTCAGCTAAGTACACTCCATCTTCAAAGAAAATATATTATTGTGATGGAAGAGAATATTGTAGTAATATGACATCATGTGAAGAAGCAAAATATTTTCTTAAGCATTGTCCGCATAGCAAGATGGATGGTGATGGAGATGGAGTCCCTTGCGAAAGTCAATGGTGTGGGCATTAATATAAGAGGAATAATATGAAAAAAATAATACAAGATTTAACAAAAGAAGAATTAGCAGACTTAATAAAGCCCAGCTTTCGTGCAAAACAAATTTATAACTGGATGTATCATAAGTATGCGACATCATTTGATGAAATGAAAAATCTCCCAAAAGATATGAGAGAGAAGCTCAATGAAGAGTATACACTTTCCCCTCTGAAGCAACTCACTGTACAAGACTCCATAGACGGCAGTCGTAAATATCTGTATGAATTACATGATGGTCATACCGTTGAAGCAGTATTGTTACTGATGAGAGATAAAGCGTACCATGAAGATGGCTCTCTAAAGCATCAGGAACGCTATACGGTATGTATCTCTTCTCAGGTAGGGTGTAAGGTAGGATGTGCTTTTTGTTTGACTGCAAAGGGTGGTTTTATGCGTAATCTGACAGCAGGTGAAATAGTAGAACAGGTACGTCTTATCAAAAAAGATAATGACATTGCTGCCAACCGTCGTGTCAACCTTGTTTATATGGGTATGGGTGAACCGCTTGACAACTTGGCAGAGGTTGTAAAGTCAGTAAAAATCTTTGCAGATGAAGAGGGTATGGCAATAGCCACCCATAGACAAACTATTTCAACTTCTGGACTCTCCTCAAAGATAGAAAGATTAGGGAAAATGGAGCTTGGTATCAATCTCGCTATTTCCCTTCATGCAGTAGATGATGAACTGAGACAAACGCTTATGCCTATTAACAAAGCATACAACATCGCATCCATTATTACTGCAGTAAAAAACTTTCCTGTCAATGACAGAAAGAGAGTCATGTTTGAGTACCTTGTTATTAAAGATGTCAATGATAATATAAGTGCTGCCAAGAAATTACTTTCGCTTCTTGATGGTATTAAAGCAAAGGTGAATTTGATTTACTTTAACCCTTATGGGGGTACAGAATTTGAACGTCCAAGTGATGCTGATATGCATCAGTTCCAAGACTATTTAACTAAGCGTGGATTGCATTGTACCATACGTGAATCCAAAGGGTTGGATATCTCTGCTGCCTGTGGGCAACTTAGAGAACAAGAGTTAGAAGGGGAGTTATAAGATGGGTAGTGTTGATATGGCTTTAGTTGGTATTGTAGTTGTGGTTGCTGTCATTGGTTTTGGATGGTTATTGAAGGAGATGAATTCATAATTTTTAAGGAGTATTTTTACGTGAAACCTTTATAGGGTGTTGCTGCTGCAACCCCTTTAATTGTCATTCCTTTCTTTATGTAGTTTTTCTTAAAAGAAGTGTTAAATGCAATAAAAATTAAAAAAATTAGTTTCTATTAAAAACCCTTTTTTCAGGGGGAACTATCAAAGATTTTTGTGATATAAAATCCTCTTTGCTCTCAATATAAAACGTACTCCCATACGTAAATTTAAGACTCTGTGCATGTAGCATCAGGCGTGGGGCACCATGTTGGATGAGTCTGTCTTCATCGCTTTGTGTCATGTCCAGATAGTCGTTGCTCGCAGCATACGAAGCACCATAAATAGGATCCCCTAAAATAGGATGTTTCACGTGAAACAAATGGATGCGTATCTGGTGAAGCCTTCCTGTGTGAGGGTAACAGGCTATGAGCGTTGCATCTAAATTGGCATCATATTCTAAAGGTACAAAGTCGGTATGTGCCGTCTTCCCTTCATCGGAAATAAAGACTTTATGCTTAGTTTCTTCATAGCCTTCTTTGTTTACTTTGATACGTTCTTTAGATGTAAATGGCTCAGTTACTTTGCCATCTACCCATGCCAAATAAGACTTTTTAATGGTACGATTTTCAAATGAACTCTTAAGGTAATGCTCTGATTTTTTATGTTTGGAAGCAAGGAGTAGTCCAGAGGTCTCCATGTCTATTCGGTGTGTGGCATTTGCATTGTCCCCGGCACTACTTCGTACTTCATCAAGCATAGAGTAGGGGGTAGACATAGTGTTGGGATGCACCAGAACACCAGAGGGTTTTTCAAAAATCATAAAGTGATTGTTCTGAAAAGTAGGGCGAAGACCAGTGCCTTTAGGACGAAAGAAAACCATCTCTACATCACCTTGTATTTTAGCACCAGTGTAGGTCATAGATTCACCATCAATAATAAGTCTGCCTTTTGCAATATGTCTTTGGGCTTGCCCTTGGGTGTAATTTAACATACGCATGACGTAAAGAAATGCAATGGTCTCTTCTTCAATATGGAATTTCTCTTTGACAAATGGCATACTTTGCTTACCTCTTTATAACAGCTTTTAGGATAGAATTCTATCATAAATTACAGATAGATAGGATGTACTATGGTAGAAAGATATGCTAGAGAAGAGATGACAAAACACTGGACACAGCATGCAAGATATGCAGCGTGGTTGGAAGTGGAGAAAGCAGCAGTCAAAGCGTGGGCGAAACTTGGAAAAATCCCTCAGGAGGATGCAGACAAGATTGTAAAAAATGCAACGTTCTCGGTTGAACGTATTGAAGAGATTGAAGCGATTACCAAACATGACCTTATTGCTTTTAATACTTCTGTTTCAGAAAGCCTAGGTGAAGAGTCAAGATGGTTCCACTATGGTATGACCTCTTCGGATGCAGTAGATACAGGGGTGGCTCTTCAGATGAAAGCTTCACTGAAAATTATCATTGAAGATGTGAAAATGCTTATGGAATCCATCAAAAAAAGAGCCCAAGAACACAAGATGACTTTGATGGTAGGACGTTCACATGGTATCCATGGAGAGCCTATTACTTTTGGTCTTACACTGGCTGTTTGGTACGATGAAATGGCACGTCATTTGACAAACTTAGAGCAGACTATGGAAGTTATCGCAGTAGGTCAAATCTCTGGTGCTATGGGTAACTTTGCTCATGCGCCACTTGAGCTTGAAGAGTATGCGATGATAGAGCTAGGGTTGAAACCTGAACCTTGTTCAAACCAAGTAGTGCAACGTGATAGATATGCAAGACTCGCAACAGCACTTGCAACGATGGCTTCAAGTATTGAAAAATTTGCTGTACAGGTAAGACACTTGCAGCGTACAGAAGTGTATGAAGCTGAAGAGTATTTTGCCAAAGGTCAAAAAGGATCTTCTGCAATGCCTCACAAAAGAAACCCAATTCTTACAGAGAACATTACAGGTCTTGCACGTATGATAAGAGCCTATGCCAACCCTGCAATGGAAAATGTGGCTTTATGGCATGAAAGAGATATCTCTCACTCTTCTACAGAGCGTTTCTGGTTGCCAGATGCATTCATTACAACTGATTTTATGATGCATAGAATGAACTCTGTGATTGCAAATTTAACTGTCATGCCAGAGAACATGATGAAAAACCTAAACCTTACAGGTGGACTTGTATTTTCTCAACGTGTATTGCTTGAGCTTCCTTTGGCAGGGGTAAGCCGTGAAGATGCTTATCGTATTGTCCAGCGTAATGCCATGAAAGTATGGGAAGAGATACAGCAGGGAAAACCTTCCACAAATGAAAAAGGTGAGTCTCTTTATCTTCAGTATCTACTTGCAGATGATGAGCTTAGAGAGTCACTTTCTGAGGAGCAGATAAGAGAGTGCTTCAATTATGATTACTACACAAAAAATGTAGATGCAATTTTCAAAAGAGTCTTTAAATAGTTAGATTCTATGTGAAGAAGAGTGGGCGAGAAGCCCACCTTTGAAAGCAGAAAAACTCTCTCTTTTCTACGTTAAAAATCTTTATTAAACTTTATCAAAAAATCTCTAAAATATGATACAAAATTAACAAATATTCAAGCATAATTTGAGTAAAATCAAATTCAGTATAATCATGAAAAATGGTAGAGACAAGGATAGGGAAAATGATAAGAGTTGTCAAACGAAATGGAAGAGTAGAAACTTTGGATGTTGCCAAAATACAGAAATATACAGCCTCAGCAGTAGAGGGGCTAGAACGTGTAAGTCAGAGTGAGCTTGAAGTAGATGCAAAGCTACAGTTTCGTGACATGATAACTTCCGAAGAGATACAGACAACACTTATTAAGACAGCTGTTGACAAGATTGACATTGATAGACCAGACTGGACATTTGTAGCTGCAAGACTTTTTCTTTATGACCTCTATCACAAGGTTACAGGCTATACAGGCTATAACCATCTTCGTGAATACTTTGAATCTGGAGAAAAAGAGGGACGTATTGTTCTTGGACTTAAAGAGAAGTATGACCTTGATGACCTTAATGCATATATTCAGCCCGAGCGTGATTTACAGTTTACATATCTTGGTATCAGGACGCTGTATGACAGATATTTGTTAAAAGACAGCAAGGGTATGCCCATAGAACTTCCGCAACAGCTTTTTATGGGGGTAGCGATGTTTTTGGCACAAAATGAATTTGACTGTCAAACATGGGCAAAAAAGTTTTATGACATCTTGTCAAAATTTGAGGTTATGGCAGCAACACCAACACTCTCCAATGCACGTACTCCCAGACATCAGCTTAGCTCATGTTATATTGGTTCGACTCCTGACAATATTGAGGGAATTTTTGATGCCTATAAAGAGATGGCACTGTTAAGCAAATTTGGTGGTGGTATTGGTTGGGACTGGTCATTGGTACGTGGTATGGGTTCTTTTATTGATGGACATAAACATGCCGCAGGAGGGATTGTGCCTTTCCTGAAGATTGCCAATGATGTAGCCATAGCTGTTGACCAACTTGGAACACGTAAAGGGGCTATAGCTGTCTATGTAGAGCCTTGGCATGTTGATATTCGTGACTTTTTGGATCTGAAGAAAAATTCAGGGGAAGAGCGTCGTAGAGCACATGATCTCTTCCCTGCTATTTGGCTCAATGACCTCTTTATGCAAAGGGTAGAAGCTGATGAAATGTGGACACTCTTTGACCCTTACGAAGTGACAGAGTTGACAACACTTTATGGTGAGGAGTTTGAGAAACGCTATATAGAGCTTGAAAATTCGGATGATGAGATAACCAGAGAGAAAGTCTCTGCAAAGAACTTATGGAAAGAGATATTACGTTCTTATTTTGAAACAGGTAATCCATTTTTAACCTTTAAAGATACGGCAAACAGAGCCAACCCCAATAAGCATGTAGGGGTAATACGTTCAACAAATCTTTGTACAGAGATTTTTCAAAATACAGCACCTGATAAATATAAAATACGATTTACCTTTACTGATGGTACAACAGAAGCGTATGAAGAGAATGAGCTATTAACTGTTGATAACGGTACAACAAAGCCTGCAAAAAAAGTGACAGCTTTAGACAGCCTAAACAGTAAACAAATCTGGATAGTGGATAAAGAGAAAACAGATGGGGATACGGCAGTATGTAATCTTGCCTCTGTCAATCTTTCCAAAGTCAATACCAAAGAAGATTTAGAACGTGTTGTACCTATTGCTACACGTATGCTTGACAATGTTATAGACCTCAACTTCTATCCTCTGGCTAAAGTAAAAAAGACCAACGAGAAGTCACGCTCCATTGGTTTGGGAGTTATGGGTGAAGCTCAGATGCTTGCAGAAGCAGGGATAGAGTGGGGAAGTCATGAGCACTTTAGCAGGATTGATGAGGTAATGGAGTCATTCTCTTACTATATCATTAAAGAGTCAAGTAACCTTGCGCTTGAAAAAGGGGTATATCCTACTTTTGCAGGTTCAGACTGGTCAAAAGGTATTCTGCCTATTGATAAAGCCAACGAAAATGCCTGTAAACTTGTTGACAGGGGTGGGCTTTTTGGGTACAGTCATGACTGGGCAGCACTTAGAGAAAAAGTAAAAACGGATGGTATGCGTAATGGATATCTTATGGCTATTGCACCAACTTCTTCTATCTCTATTTTGACAGGAACAACTCAGGCGATAGAACCAGTGTATAAACGTAAATGGTTTGAAGAGAATCTTTCTGGACTCATTCCTGTGGTTGCACCAAAACTGAGTGCGGATACATGGCAGTACTATACCCCAGCGTATGATCTGGATCAAAATGTTCTTATTAAAGCGGGAGCCATTCGTCAAAAATGGTTAGACCAAGGACAGTCACTCAACATCTTCATCACCCTTGACAAAGCCAGTGGTAAATACTTGAATGAGATTTATATGAATGCGTGGAAGTTTGGATTGAAGTCAACGTATTATCTAAGAAGTCAGTCACCTGAATCTTCAAATGATATTGAGGATAGAAGTCAGGAATGTGTGGGTTGTCAGTAGCCTGAATAACCCTTAAAATCTAAAATAACCTAGCTAGCATCCAAAATAAGCTATTTTAAACTCTTTTTTAACCCATGGTATGGAAAATAAAATAAAAATGCTTATTTTGGCTTATATTTTTGTTGTTAATTTGGTTATAATTTCTAAAAATAAAGGTCAAGTGATGAAACAATTTGAAAACGTAACCGTAGAGTTAGAAGGAAATAGCTATTTTGACGGAGCAGTAACAAGTCGTACAGTAAACTTTGCAGATGGAAGTAAAAAAACGTTAGGGTTTATGCTGCCTGGTGAATATGAGTTTGGTACTGCTGCAGCAGAGTTGATGGAGATTACTTCGGGTAATTTGGAGGTTAAACTTCCAGAAAGTACAGAATGGATAGCTATTAAGGGTGGAGAGTCTTTTGATGTACCAGCCAATAGTAAATTTCAGGTCAAAGTAAAAACTGTTACAGATTATTGTTGTTCTTATTTATAGTATTTCACATTGGGTACACATTTATTGAGTATACTGGCAAGTATGAAAGCTGTAAGAGGTTTTACTCCCTTTCCTTTTAGGCTTTCTTGATAACTTTTCAAAACCATATTATTTTGGCTCTCCTTCCAAAGTAGAGAGTGTTAAGCCCTCTTTTATCTTGAAAAGTTATCTCCTTTCATCAGAGAAAATTCCATATTAAGTGTGTATAATGTTTGATAAATAAATTTTAGCTGTCTCTTATAATGGGTAATATTTAGGTATATTCAGGATAAGAGGTATCTTATTGAGGTTGAACAGATGGAACGTAAAAAAATATATAATCCCGAATCAGATGAGCGAACAGGTGAACGTAAAATATTTGGGGGAAACCCTACTGGAATTTTTGAACTTAATGATATTAAGTATCAATGGGCATATAATCTGTGGGAGATGATGCTTAATAATACATGGTTCCCTAAAGAAGTGGATATGACTCGTGATGTAAATGACTATAAGCATTTGACTGATTCGGAAAAATCTGCTTATGACAAAGTGCTTGCACAGCTTATTTTTATGGATTCTTTACAGACAAATAATATTATTGACAACCTTAATCCGTTCATTACATCTCCTGAGATTAATCTTATTTTGGTGCGTCAGGCATTTGAAGAGGCATTACACTCTCAAAGTTATGCTGTAATGGTAGATAGTATCTCAACCAATTCTCAGGAGATTTATGAGCTTTGGAGAAGAGATATGAAGCTTAAGACAAAAAATGATGCTATCGCTAGAGTTTATGAGGAGCTTTCTGTCAATCCAACAGATGAAAATATTGTTAAAGCAATGTTTGCAAATCAGATTCTTGAAGGTATTTATTTTTACAGTGGTTTTGCCTACCTCTATACACTGGCGCGTTCTGATAAGATGTTGGGAACGGCTCAGATGATACGTTTTATTCAAAGAGATGAGGTTACACATCTGTTACTTTTTCAAAATATGATTAATTCTACAAAAAAAGAGCGTCCGGAACTCTTTACCAAAGAACTTGAAGATGAAGTGTATCAGATGTTTAGAGATGCTGTAAAATTAGAGAGTGAGTGGGGTGCATATATCACACAGGGGCAGATTCTTGGGCTTACTGATGAGATAATTGAGCAGTATATTCAGTACCTGGCAGATAAAAGACTGCATGCTGTAGGTATGAAACCACTTTATAATGTAGAACATCCTATTAAATGGGTAGATAATTTTTCTCAGTTTAATGACCAGAAAACAAATTTCTTTGAAGGAAATGTAACCAACTACTCCAAAGGAAGTTTGGATTTAGATGATTTCTAGGAGTTGATATATGTCGGGTAAGTCAAAAACACTGGAGGCAGTAATATTACAACTTCCTACCCATCTGCGTTATCAGGAAAATCTTGATACATTGCTTCATGCTTTGAAAAAATATTCACAAAAACAGATTGTTGTAGCCCCTGAAGTCTTTTTAACGGGGTATGACTATGCCCATTTGAAAACTGCTGCAAAATTCTCTGCCAATGCGCTTAAAACACTTAAAAAAGAGATAGACAAGCAGATACTTGTGCTAACCTTAATTCTTGAAGATGGGGATGGTTTTGTCAATCAGGCAGTGGTAATCCATAAGCATAAAGTTATCCATAAACAAGAGAAGTTGAAACTCTTTAAATTAGGAGATGAAGATCTCTATCTCAAGGCAGGTAAAAAAAAGAAAATCAAACCCTTTGAGATAGATGGTGTCCGTTATGCAATGCTCATCTGTTTTGAGTTACGGTTTAAAGAACTTTGGAAGCAGATAGAAGGGGCAGAGGTTGTATTTGTTCCTGCCCGCTGGGGAAAGCCTCGTAAAAAACATCTAGAGGTGCTCTCTGAAGCCTTGGCGGTAATGAATCAGTCCTATCTTCTTCTTTCCAATTCTTCAGACAGTGATATGGCATCCTCCTCAGCCATTATCTCGCCTACGGGGGAGGTGATACGTGATGATGAAAAAGAGGTGATAGAGGGGACAATAGACTTTAGAGAGATTAAAAAGATGCGTCGTTATATCGCTATGGATTGGGGAGAGTAGGTTATGTATCCTAAGGTGCTAAAATCGGTCAGGAGTATGATAGGAGCAGTTCAAAAGCCTCTTTTGGGTAGAATTCCACATATTTAACGGTGTGGGAGACGGTACATAGATGATAAAACTGAGACAACGACAAAATCTTGTTACGCAGATAGAGCAAAAATTTCCATTGAAAGCACATGTGAAAGAGGCTTTTTTGTCTGTAGATAGAGAAGCTTTTGTTCCTTCCCAATTTAAACATCTCTCTTATAATCTTGATGCCCTTCCTCTTGCGGCAAGTCAATGGATCTCTTCTCCTCTTACTGTTGCAAAAATGACACAGCATCTTGAGCTTAATGGGGTTGACTCTGTCCTTGAGATAGGGTGTGGTTCAGGCTATCAGGCAGCAATACTCTCCAAGATATGCCGTCGGGTTTTTACGATAGAGCGTATTGATGAACTGATGAAAGAGGCCAAGGCAAGATTTTCAAAACTTGAAATGCACAATATTTTTCCCCGTTTTGATGATGGACAGCGTGGCTGGAAACAGTATGCCCCTTTTGAACGTATACTTTTTTCTGCAACAGCCAAAGAGATACCTGAAGTATTGTTTGAACAGTTGGCAGAAGGAGGTATTCTTATTGCTCCAATAGAACAGTCTGAAAATTATCATATTATTACCCGATATTACAAAAAACATGGACGTATTACTTCTGAGACAATAGAATCCTGTCTCTTTGTTCCTGTTTTGGATGGTACGCAGAGGTAGATTAAACGGTCAACCTTTCATAAAATTTATGCTATGATTTACGAAATTGTAATTATAGGGATAAAGAGATGGAAAAGTTGATGAAGCCTGCGGAGTATGCACAGGAGTTAGGGATATCAAGACAAGCAGTATACGCTAAAATAAAGCGTGGTATTTTAACTGCAAAAAATGTTGAGGGCAAGCTTTATATTGTTGTGGACAAAACAGCCAAAACAGAAACAGTTTCTGTTCCAAAAGAAAAAATATCTTCTGCGAAATCAAAAAACAGTACTACTTTGGTTAAAACAGCAGAAAAAGAGTACCACTCTTTGCTTGCGGCAAAAGATGAGACAATTTCTGTACTTAAAGGAACTGTCAAAGAACTTAAAAAATCAAATAAACAAATCTCTACCACGCTTAAAGGCGAAATTGATCTTCTTAAAGAGGCTTTTTATGAAATGCGTTCTTTGTATATGCTGCAACTGGAACAAAAAAATTCTGAACCCCATGAGGTAATTGAGGTTGAAGAGGAGACCGTAGAGTCAAAGAGCAAACAAGAGTCTGACTGGATAGGTGTAAAGAAGTTCCTTAAGAGGTATAAAATAGTCAAAGAGAAGCATCAGGAGAAAATAAGAAAACGACTGGCAAAGGCTTTTAAAAAAGAGGACCATCGTATGATAATGGTAGATGGAAAATTAAAAATGGATGTCAATGCAGATTATACGGATATTTTAAAATAATGCAGGTACTTAAGCGTTTTTCAAAAGAGTATAGTCTCTTTTTGGCAATAATCTCTTCTGTAGGTATGCACTATTTTGAACATACCCTTGTCTCTACAACCGCAGGAAATCTTTTAGGGCTTGGTATACTTTTTGCCGTGATTATCTATGCTGCAATGTCTGTTGCCCATCATGCTGAGATGCTTGCCGAGAAATTTGGTGAACCCTATGGTACCCTTATTTTAACTATCTCAGCAGTTATTGTAGAGATTTTAATTATTGTGATTATAATGATGCATGCACAAAGTCCTATTTTGGCAAGAGATACGATTTACTCTGCGGTGATGCTGGATATTAACGGTTTGTTAGGAATAGCTGCTATTATTGGTGGATTAAAATATGGTGAACAGCCATACAATGTGGATTCATCCAACTCCTATCTCTCTATGTTGCTTGTTGCCATTGGTATTGCAATGGTACTGCCTCACTTTATTGCCCCTTTGCATCTTGATAGTTTTATGCTCTTTACAGTCATTATGTTTATTTTGCTCTATATAGTATTTACCCGTATTCAACTCAAGTCTCACAAATACTTTTTTGAATATACCACTAAAGAACAGGGATGTGATGAAGAGGGAAAATGTCTGCCACATACAGAGATTCATGCCTGGTACCATGTATTTAATTTGGTGCTCTCTGTGGTTCTTATAGGCATACTTGCCGAAATACTCTCTGTATTTATGGGTAATACATTGGAAACCTTTGAACTTCCTCTTGTTATAGGTGCCGTAGGGGTAGCCATTATCTCTGCTGCTCCAGAGCTTATTACTGCGGTAAGGGCTGCTGTAGATAACCGTATGCAAACAGTGATTAATATTGCCTTGGGGGCTTCTTTGGCAACAATTTTGCTGACCATACCGGCTGTAATTCTTGTTTCTCGTTACTATGGATTGGAATTAACTCTTGCCTTGACTCCTGTTCAGGGAGCTATGCTTGGATTAACTTTGCTTCTGAGTATTGTAAACTTCAGTGATGGAGAGACCAATGTACTCGAAGGCTTTTTACACTTTATTTTATTTGTTGTTTTTGCTTTTTTGTTATTTATTTAGAGTTGTTTAAAAATTTTTTATCATAGGTTAAATATGAAAAAATTATGGATGGTATGTCTCTCTTTTTCTCTTGTTCTGTTTCTCTCTCTGGGAGCGGGATACCTCTTTATCTATAGTGATGCAGGTAATACTTTTTTAAAGCCTTATGTGGAAGATTATCTTAAAGAACAGACATCTCTTCTTCTAAAGGTGGATAGATTTACACTGCGTGAAAAACAGGTAAGAATAGTGTGTAGTGTTAATAGGACATTATCTCTGGAGGCAGTGAGTAACTATAACCTTTGGGAAGGCTCTTTTCAGGGTATATATCGGTTAAAAGCTAAAGATTTTCAGTATAAAAATATTGTTTTGCGTCAGGCGGATATTAAAGGAGATTTTAGGGGCAAAACAGATAATTTCCAAATAGAGGGAAAGGGAAATGCCTTGGATTCCAAGGTATCCTACATACTAAGTATCTTAGCACAGGAGCTACGTAATATTAAAGTAAATATGAGAGGCGTAAGCCTTTCTGAAGCCCTTTCTCTTGCAGGAAAGGAGCCTGTTGCAAAGGGTAGAATAGATGTTAATATCAACATGCCTCATATTGGTGAAAAAGGCACCAAAGGAGAGGGTGTTATTGTCTTGGACAAGGGAGTGTTTAACCGTACATTGATTATAAAAAAATATGGGTATTTGTTACCAAAAGAAAGCTATCTGAAGTCCAAGATAAAAATGTTCTTGAAAGGGGGAAGATTAGCCTTCTCTCTCAATGCCAAGAGTAATCTTTTTCATATCCAGAGTAAAGAGGGATTTGTCAATTTGCAAACAAAGAGAATACATACCCTCTATACCGCAGATATCAAAGAGTTACGTATTCTTTCGCACAATAAGCTCTCAGGCTCTTTTTTGCTTCATGGCAGTGCAGATGTTATCAATAAAAAATTGTTGCTCAAGGCAGAGAGTCCTTCTATGGGTGGGAAAATACTTTTTTCACTGAATGATATGATGGATATCCATTTAAAAAATGTAGCATTGGAAAAGATATGGGGTCTATTTGGGCAGCCACCTTACTCCAAAGGAGTTCTTGATATGCATGCCAAAATAGATACGAAGATGCTTTCTGGTGCCTATAATATGCAAATAAAAGAGGGAATACCCAATCGTTCCCAAATAGAAAAAGCAACAGGCTTTCGTCTTAATAAACATGAAAAATTTACACTCTCTTCGGAGGGGAAGATTACTCAGGGAATACTGGAGGCAAAAAGTATGATACATGCCTCTTTTGCAAAGGCTGTTTTGCCAAAGACAGTGTACCATTTTAAAAACAAGAGCCTTGCAACTTCCTTTGATATAAATCTTTATGATTTAGGGATGCTTACCCTTAATAAGAAAAGAGTAAAGAAATCTTCTGTAAGTACAAAAGGCAGATTAAAGTTTAATAAAAATTTATGGGTAGAGGGAGTTGTGTCAGGGTTAGCAAAGAAGTTTAGTTTTCACTACAGCAGTAAGCAGGCAAAAGTGGATGCCAAGGTATTATCTTTGGAAAAATTATGGCAGCTGAGTATGTTGCCTCCCTATGTACACGGAGAGGTAAATATAGAAGCCTCAATTAAAGGCAGGGAAAAATATAATGGAAATTTTTCATTGTCCGCCAAGCATCTTGTTACCAACCCACATGTAATGAAAAATCTTTTTGGCAAGCCGTTAACGCTCAAATTTGCTTTACAAAGCAGCGGAACACTGAAAAAGACAAAAGTCTCTTCACAAACACTTATTAAAAGCGATATAGCAGAAGTTGCATTACAGCATACACAGTTTGATATAGCCTCACATATATTAAAGAGTAGCTATGTAATAGATATTGCAGATATGACAAAACTTGAGAGAATAATAGATAAAAAACTTTACGGGAAGATGCATCTTGAAGGAGGATTTGGTCAAAATGGGAGTACTCATATTTGGGGACATACGGATTCTTTGGGCGGGAAGATAGACTATACACTGTATGGAAAGTTATTGAAACTTGATATGAAAGAGGTTCCTGTATCACATATTATGCATATGTTGGGTATGAAAGAGATAATTCTTGGAAGGGCATCAGGGAAAATGATGCAAAATTTAAAAACATATGCTGCTACAGCAGATATTGTGATTGATGGATTTCAGATTAAGCCAAACAAAACAACCAAAATAGTCAAAAGTATTATTGGTAAAGATCCGACCCGTATTATTTTCAAATCTACAACGTTACATGCCAAAAGAAAAGGGCAGATGACAACATATACCCTGCATGCCAAAGGAAACAGGGTTTCTCTGGATATTACACAGGGAAGATTCAATCATAGAACAAAAGCAAATCATGCAAGTTTCATCTTTATCTATGAAAAACATAAAATTAGAGGGAAAATAAGTGGTAGTAGTGAGAATCCCAAAATAGAAATAGATCCTGTATTTATGCTCTCTGATAAAATAGAAAAAGAGATTTTTAAAGGGTTGGATAAAGTCATTCAAAAGAAAATGGGAGGTTTTTTAAAAGGTTTTAGATTTTAAATACCATAAAATAAGTATTTTTATATATAATTGAATCCTCTGAAGAATTTAAATGTTTATAATGAGGCAGAAGAAACAGCGAAGAGTTTACTCTTTTGCCTACCCTCAAGATGCTGATAAGGAGTCTTAAAGATGCATAATAAAGAGATTATTGATGCAATATGTGCCAATCATTCCTATGAGTACCTGGTTGTCAATAGATGTTATGAAGTGATAGATACTTCAGAAAATATATCTCGCTATTGTGATGCTTTTCTTGAGACGCAGAATGTTTGTAATCTCTTTTGTGCTGTGCCTGAATTTATAGGGATGGAGGAGGCGTTGACTCTGTTGTTTGAGGGGAAAGAAAAAACACTTTCTTTGCCACTTATCTTTAAATCTCCTGATCAGTATATCAACCTCTATGTGTATCTTGGCGCACGCTCTGAAACCTTAATTGTCCTGTTTGAAAATATTACGGAAAAGACTTATGCTCAGCAGCAGGCAAGACAAAGTTATAATGAAAACCTGCTTCTTCTGGATGAAATTGCTGATAAAAATAGGCGTTTAGAGGCATACAGCCAAGAGATGAAAACTTTGGTAGATGAAGAGGTAAGAAAAAATGTAGAGAAGCAGCATATGCTTGAACTTCAGAATAGACATGCACAAATGGGAGAGATGATAGCCATTATTACTCATCAGTGGAAACAGCCGTTAAATGTAATTCAGACTATCTGTGCCAATTTAAAATTAAAGTATGAGATAGAGAAACTCTCTTTTGAATTTGTGATGGAAAAGGTTGATGAAATCTTGAATCAGTCAAAATTTATGGATACCACGGTTGCTGATTTTCAGAATTTCTTCTCTCCGTCAAAATCTAAATCAAAGTTTTATCTTGGTGAAACCATTCAATCTTTGATTGGTTTGGTTAAAGAAGACTATATTGTTTCAAATATTACATTGGAAGTTGAAGTCAATGATGAGGTATGGATAGAAGGATATGCCAATGAATATTCACAGGTTATCCTCTCTATTTTACAAAATGCAAAGGAAGCATTTCTTGAAAACCCTTCTGAAGATATGCGGATTTATATTACTATATCACAATATGAGAGTCACTCTTATGTCTGCATCTCTGACAATGCAGGGGGTATTCCATTGGCGATTTTACCTAAAATATTTGAGCAGTATGAAACAAGTAAAGAGCAGGGGTCAGGATTGGGATTGCATATTGCAAAATCTATTATTGAAAAGAATATGAATGGACAGATATGGGCAACAAATACCCAAGAGGGTGCATCTTTTCATATTGTTGTATGATATGCATGGATAGAATAGAATGAATTTATATCGCACTCTTAAACAAACAGGCATACGTCTAAGTCTTCTCCTCTTACTGATTTCTTCATTGAGTTTTTCTTCTCCTCCTATTACATTTAATGATGTCGCTTCAACCGTGATAATGAACTCTCTTCAGTCATTACCCCAAAATCATTTTTTGCGACAACTCTATGCCCCGCTACTGTTTTCCCCTCTTTGGGTGGGGGAAGAGCATCTTTCTACTACTGCAGAAGCACTTTTAGATGAGATTGGAGAAGATAAAACACTCTCTGATTTATCCCCTTTGAAACAAGATGCTTTTGCATTTAGACAACAAGCAGAATCACTCTATATCACAGAGGGAACACTCAAAGAAAAGATCAGACTGGAGTTTAAAATATCCCAACTCTATTGGGCGTATGCCAAGTATAGACTTTATGGCGGTATAGACTGGAGGAAGTTTGATCTACAGCTGCATACGCTTAAAAAAAGAGGAATTAATGCAGCATGGGTTACCTATAGACCAGAGTTTACTCCTATTTCACTGTTGGGGCAGGTTATAAGTGGAAACGGACTTTCAGAGATGTTTGCTAAATCCAAACCACATGAGTATCACTATGATGCCTTGGAACAGGCACTCTGCCAATATAGACAAATAGCCAATCAGGGTGGTTGGAAACCACTCTTTTTTAGAGGCAGACTAAAACCAGGAAGAGCCTATAAAATAATTCCTGCACTCAGAGAAAGGCTGCGACTAAGTGGAGATTATCAGGGGTGTGAAGCTCCAGAGAGCAATCTTTATGATACTTGTCTTAAAAAAGCGGTAATTCGTTTCCAAAAGCGTCATGGTTTGGTGGCTAAAGGGGTAATAGGTAAAACAACGAGAAAGGCACTGAATGTTCCTGTTGAGGTACGTATTAAAACAATACAGTTAAATCTTGATCGTATTAAATGGTTGCACCAGCATCATGCACAAAGATCTATTACTATCAATATTCCAGCATTTAGACTCTTTTTTGAAGAGGAGGGTGTATTGATACAAACCATGAGAGTAATTACTGGAAGAATTAAAAATCCAACCCCTGTTTTCTCCAATATTGTAGAGACAATTGTCTTAAATCCAAGTTGGAATATTCCTAAGAGTATTATTCAAAAAGAGATGATACCAAAACTCTTAAGAGATCCCAATGCTATGGCAAAACGGGGTATAGAAATCCATAAAGGATGGGGAAAGAATGCTATGAAAATTCAGGGGGGTGCTGTAGATTGGACTCGGTATCGTTACAGTAAAATAATGCCTTTTCATTTTGCACAGGTACCTGGATATAGAAATGCGTTGGGGAAAGTAAAGTTTCTTTTCCCCAACCGTTTTTCTGTCTATATGCATGATACCCCGACAAAACGACTATTTAAGAGAAATATAAGAGCTTTTTCCCATGGCTGTATCCGTTTACAAAAACCAAGAGAACTCCTTAAAACATTTTCCTCTTTTAACGACTCTATTGATTTTCAAAAATCTCAAAAGCGTTTAAAGGGAAATAAAAAAGCCTATTTAAAACTGGATAATCAGGTACCCGTTGATATTGTTTATCTGACTGCCTATGTAGATTATGATGGAGTTTTAAATTTTAGAAAAGATATTTATGGGTACGATAAGATGCAGTTGCGTTTCTATCGGAACTGGTAATGGCATTTAAGTACGCAGTAGTCTTGACAGGCAGTATTGGTACAGGTAAGAGTTCTGTAGCAAAAATATTGCTACAAAGAGGATTCTCTGTTATTGATGCAGACAAGATTGCCCACAGGGTGCTTGATGAGCAAAAAGAGACTATTGTACAAATGTTTGGAGAGCATCTTCTTGTAGCAGAGAGAGTAGATAGAAAGGCATTGGGGGCTATTGTCTTTGCTGATGTAAAAAAACGTAAAAAGCTTGAAGCACTGTTGCATCCTCTCATTTATGAACAGATATATAATCAGGCAATAGATTTAGATGAAAAAAAATATCCTTATTTCATTGATATTCCTCTTTTTTTTGAGACAAAACGCTATCCCATTGACAAAGTATTGGTTATCTATGCTCCCCAAGAGAAACAGCTTCAGCGCCTTATGCACAGAGATGCTATGCCTGAAGAGGAGGCTTGGCAACGTATCACTACCCAAATTGATATAGAAGAAAAAGCAAGAAATGCTGGCTATGTTATAGATAATAGTGGTACACTTTCAGAATTAGAACAAGAGACTCTTCATGTGCTTGAAGAGATACAAAAGGATTTTCAATGACTGTAACAAAATACTCTGCCAATGGTAATGACTTTGTACTGTTTACTGCGCAGGAGAAAGCAGATCGGTCTGCTTTGGCAAAAACCTTGTGTCATAGACAAAATGGTGTAGGAGCAGATGGTCTGGTAGTGCTTGTCCCCCATAAAGAGTACGATTTTGAGTGGGAGTTTTATAATGCAGACGGAAGTTATGCAGCAATGTGTGGAAATGCATCAAGGGCAGTAGCTCACTTTGCACATGAAAAAGGTATCTCAAAAGATGGAAAAGCAGAATTTTTAACTGGAGCAGGGGTTATTCGTGCAACAATTAACGGACTTTATGTTGTTAGTGATATGACCCCACCGCATATTTTGCATACAGATATAGAAGAAGAGGGTGAAAGGTGGTGGTTGATAGATTCTGGTGTGCCGCATCTGGTCGCTCTACGTGATGATATGGAACATTTTGACCTCAAGAAAGCCAGAGCCTTGCGTGAAAAATATAATTGTAATGTCAATATTTGTAAACTTGATGGTGATACAATGTACGTGCGTACCTATGAGCGTGGAGTAGAAGATGAAACTTTGGCCTGTGGTACAGGAATGGTGGCGTGTTTTGTACGCAATTACAAGGAAAAAAGAGTAGCTAATCAGATAAAAGTTTTCCCTAAAAGTGGTGATGAACTCTATATTACCTACGAAGAGGGTACTTACCGTTTTGGGGGGAAGGTAACCAAAACATTTATTGCGGAGACGTTAATATAATTTAAAGGATAAAGAGATGAGAAAGATTTTTATTATAGTCTTGTTGACACTGGGTTTGGCTGCTGCTGATTTTAATCAGGCTTTAGAGGAGTATAACAATCAAAACTATGTAGAGGCCTTGAAGATATTTTCTGCATTGGCACGGGAAGGTGATGCTAAATCCCAATATAATACAGGAGTTATGTATGCAAATGGATTGGGAGTTTCCAAAGATTTTGCGGAGGCACAAAAATGGTATGAAAAGGCAGCCATACAAGGGAATGCCAAAGCCCAATATAATCTTGCCCAGCTCTATCATCTTAAAGGACGTAAAGATGTACATGCTTATGAAAAGGCAAACTATTGGTATGAAAAAGCTGTTAAAGCAGGAGTTTTTGTAGCCTATAATAATCTTGGAGTACTCTTTTTAGAGGGATTGGGTGTTGCTGAAAATGAAGAAAAAGCTTTTGAACTTTTTAAACAAGGTGCTGAAAAAGGAGATGCTTCTGCCAAACTCAATGTAGCTATTTTATATGCATGGGGCAAGCATATACCACATGATAAACTCAAAGCCTATGAAAATCTTAAGCAGGCGTTTAAAGAGGGTAAAAGTGAAGCAAGTGATTATCTTGATAAGCTTTGCCAGGAGAGTGCATGGGTATGTAAGGATTAGTTGCATAAGTGGTGATCACGATTGGACTTGAACCAACGACTTCTTCCATGTCAAGGAAGTACTCTACCAACTGAGTTACGCGATCAGAATGTTCTTTCTATTGTTAGGCTGGAAGTATAGCCAAGTGATACTTAAAATTAATTCATATTTATTTAACTTTTTGCTATAATCATAGCATTTTAAACGCACGGCAAAGTAAGCGGTGATATACAAAGGACGCATTTGAGCGAAAATATTATAGGTTATATTGATAACCATGGAAACATTATAGATACACAAACAGCAGGTGAAAATACTACAGCAACACCTATTGAATATGACAACTCTGAAGCAGCATTGGAGATTATTCGTCACTCTACGGCACACCTTATGGCACAAGCCATTTCGGAGCTTTATCCCCACTCACAATTTTTTGTAGGACCTGTAGTAGATGAAGGGTTTTACTATGACTTCCGTGTTGATACACAGATAGGGGAAAATGATCTTAAAGCTATTGAAAAGAAGATGAAAGAGCTTATTAAGAAAAAGTACAAGATAGAAAAGTACGAATTGAGTAAAGCTGATGCATTGGAAAAATTTTCCAATGATGATTTAAAACAAAAAGTAATGGAGCGTATAGATGATGATATATTAAGCATCTATAAGCAAGGTGATTTTGAGGATTTGTGTAGAGGACCTCATGTTCCGACACTTCGTTTTTTACATAACTTTAAACTTACACGTGTGGCTGGAGCATACCTTGGAGGAGATGAGAAAGCAGAGATGCTAACTCGTATTTATGGGATTGCTTTTGCAGATAAAGAGACATTAAAAGCACACCTTACGATGCTTGAAGAGGCGAAAAAACGTGATCACAGAAAAATTGGTGCAGAGATGGAACTTTTTATGTTCAATGAAGCAGCAGGCGCAGGCCTTCCGTTTTGGATGCCAAAAGGTGCAAAGCTTCGTTATAAACTAGAAAGTATTTTGCATAAAGCACACCTTACACGAGGATATGAACCTGTACGCGGTCCGGAAATTCTTAAAGCAGATATGTGGAGAACATCAGGACACTATGCCTGTTATGGTGAAAATATGTATCTGACAACAATTGATGAACAGGAGTATGGTATTAAGCCTATGAACTGTTTGGGGCATATTCAGGTTTTTAAGCAATCACCAAAGTCTTACCGTGATTTACCATTGCGTTACTATGAATATGGTGTGGTACACCGTCATGAAAAGTCTGGGGTACTTCATGGATTGTTACGTGTACGTGAATTTACTCAGGATGATGCACATATCTTCTGTGAGCCAGAGCAGATAGCACAAGAAGTCTTGGAAGTTGTAGAGTTTGTAGATTCGGTAATGAAACTTTTTGGGTTTGACTATACAATGGAAATTGCAACCAAACCAGAAAAAGCTATTGGTGAAGATACTGTATGGGAGGTGGCAACACAAGGGCTGAAAGATGCACTTGAGGGCAATAATCTACCCTATACGATAGATGAGGGCGGAGGAGCATTTTATGGTCCTAAGATTGATATCAAGATTACAGATGCTATTGGACGTAAATGGCAGTGTGGTACGATACAAGTTGACTTTAACCTTCCTGAACGTTTTGAGGTTGAGTATGTAGCTGAAGATAATACGCGTAAAAAACCTGTGATGATACATAGAGCTATTTTGGGATCATTTGAAAGATTTATAGGTATTCTTACTGAGCACTATGCTGGAGAGTTCCCCTTCTTCCTTGCTCCTGTGCAGGTAATCTTTGTACCTATTTCGGAAAGTCATGCAGACTATGCTTATTCTCTTAAGAAAAGTCTGCTTTTTGAAGGTATAGATGCTGAGGTTTATGATAAGAATGACAGCTTGAACAAGCGTATTCGTAATGCAGAAAAGCAGCGTGTACCGTATGTGGTTATTGTTGGAGAGGAAGAGGTAACCAATCAAACCGTTGCAATACGGGATAGACGCAATAAAGAACAGTATAATCTTACACAAGACGAATTTATGGTAAAATTAACCAAACAACTTCAAGAAGGAAAAATTTGAGTAGACAAAACGATAGAAACAACAGAGGAAGAAAAAAGGCTGATGATGTTATTATGAATGATGCCATTCGTGCCATGGAGCTAAGAGTTCTGGGTAATGATGGGGAACAATTTGGTATCATTGCACGTACAGAGGCTATGAATATAGCAAATGAGAAAGGTTTGGACCTTGTACTTGTATCACCCGATGCAAAACCGCCTGTTGCTAAAATCATGGACTACGGAAAACATAAATATGAGTTGGAAAAGAAGAAAAAAGAGGCTCGTAAAAACCAAAAGAAGATTGAGGTAAAAGAGGTTAAATTTTCTTGTAAAATTGCAGAAAATGATATTGCATATAAAGTAAAGCATGCAAGAGAATTTTTGGAAAAAGGAAAGCATGTCAAATTACGTGTTTTTCTAAGGGGTCGTGAAATGGCAAACCCTGAATGGGGGGTTGAGGTACTTAATCGTGTTTGGCCTATGCTTGAGGATATTGCAGTATTGGAGAGTGCTGCAAAACAAGAAGGTCGTTATATTAATATGTACGTGACACCACTTAAAAAATAATCTTTAAGCCAAAATATATTTTTGGCTTAAAATATTTTTTTATTTTAAATATATACTAACTATATCTTTTATAGGCTTTTCTCAACCATTCTATAGTGTAGTTTCAGTCCCTCATTTGTCATTACAAATCCTGAAATCGTTATTTTCCCCTGATGAATCATCTCATGGTGTTTTTTGCAAAGTGGTATGAGGTTATATTTGTGATTTTTATGAAAATGGTCTATATTCCCATTCTCATCAGCTTGTTGCTGATGTACAATATGGTGTACATCTTCTACAGCTTCATCACATAAGGCACATTTACTCAAGTACAAATTTTTATGATATTTACTACTTTTTTGTTTACGTAGTTTTTTGATGTCTGAACCACCATGATTAAGGTTTTCACGTATTGTCTGTGCCATCATTAAGAACTCTTTATCCATGTGTAGGGATTTGGCAAACTCTAGTCCATAGAGACTGTCTCCCATACCAAGTTGAAGTACACGATTGTAAATGAGAGAGTCATTGTTTTCATCATACTTGATACCCAAATGTAAAAAAATGAGGTTTTGTAACTTTTGGAGCTGAGGAATGCTTCCTAGCTGATGTAAGTGTGTAGCAAAGATAAAGGTTGATTTAAGTGAGATAAGCTTTAAAATTGCACTTGAGACGATGGCAAGGGCAGACTCTGTCTCCGTTCCCTGACTTATCTCATCTCCCAAGACCAAAGAACGCTCATTGGCACGGTTAAAAATATTTTTGAGTTCCATCATCTCTACGGCAAAAGTAGATAAGCCTTTGTAAAGATTGTCTTGCGAGACGATGCGTGTAAAGAGTTTGTCATAGAGTCCAAAGTGAAGTTCAACTGCGGGGACGAAGAATCCTGCTTGTGCCAAGATAACAGAGAGTCCTATGCTTTTCATCAGTGAAGACTTTCCTGAAGAGTTGATACCATAAAGTAGCACTCCCAAGATATCTTCTCCATTACTTGCATTGAGCGTGATGTGGTTATGTGAGGTTTGGTTGTTAGCACCCAAAAAAACATCATTGGGTACATATATTCCTCTTTCATCATTTGATTCTATAATAGGATGGCGTAAGCCTATAGCCTCATAAAAAGACCCCTCTTCTATAAGAGGTCTGGAGAGATTCATTGTTTTTGCACATTTTGCATTGGAGATAGCCACATCAATGTCGGCAATGAAGACAATAAGTTTGTCAAGTAGCAGTGAAAATCTGTTCTCCAATAAATCAAGACTTTCGATATAGCGTTGTTTGACCAAAGAGACAAGCTTGACTTGTGAGGTCTCATAATTACGTGTAATCTCTTCAAAGAGAGGGGCTTGTACCTTGACGGTATTTTTTAAATACTTGTAGTGAAAGTCTTTAAAGAAATAGTGTTGATTGTCAATAGTGACAAATGACTCTTTGAGTGACTGTTCTATGAGAGCAAAACGGTTCTTTGTAAGATTGAGGTAGTACCCCTCACTCTCTAGGTATGCTACTGTGGCATATTTGGTACTTCCTGTAATAAGTTTGTCTTTTTCAAAGAGCCCTTCCACATGTGTTGCTACCCTGTCCATTTTAGAGACTTCTCTTTCTTGTTTTTTGACAATTGTATCAATAGCAGGGTAGATACCATCTTTAAACAAGTTGTCATTAATCTGCTCAATGCGAAAGCGTGCACAAATGTTTAGTTCAAAAGTGTTATGCAAAACTTTTAGCATTTCACTGGTTTCATCATAAAGATTGTCTTCTATCTCAAGTCCATTTTCCTGTGCATCTTCCAAGAGCTTTAAAATAGCTTCAAGCGACATGGTAATGTAGGTTAACTCTACAGGGTGCAGTTTACGAAGTTTGATACGTCGTGTAATGCGCTCTAAATCATAAATCTGCTTCAGATGTGTCTCAAAACGGTTAATATTTGGCAGCAGTAGTTCTGTTAAATCATAACGTTTTTCCAAAAGTGCTTTATCGCAAATAGGGTTAAGCAGACGCTCTTTAAGTAGCCTCTTCCCAAAAGCAGTAGAGGTTTTGTCTATAAGATTAAGCAGGGTCATATCAGCAGGGTCTCTAGAGATGACAGAGAGCTGTTCCATAGCGTTATTCCCGATATACATATAGCGGTTATTCCCAAGAAACTGTGGCTTGTTCATCTTCTCGATAATACTCTCATCATGTTCAATGATAAAGTCTATGAGTATAGCCAATGATTCTGTTGTATAAGGATGACGCTCAAGGTCTAAAAACTCAATGGTAGATAAAAAAGAGTTGATAGAAAAAATACGCATAAAGAGTTCATTTTGAAAGGAAATTTTAAAGCGTTTGGTATTGATGGAGTAGTGGAGGGATTCAAGTTCTAAGTAGTGAATTAGCCACTCTGTGTCAATCTCTTTACTTTCAAGTGTGATGATAACTTCAGATGTAGAATAGGTTTGTAGCAGGTTAAATGCTTCATCCAAGGCATAGGTTTTGTCATCACGGGTGGAGTATATCTCATTACAGATGGTTTTGCCTGTACTCACATCAATAGCCCCATACCCTACAGAGTAGATACCTGCATTTTCATCGATGAGTAGAGAGACAATATTATTTTCTGTGGGTTCATTGAGATATTCAAAGTTTGTTCCTGGAGAGATAATATTGGAGACATACCGTTTAATGTTTGGCATTTCACCTTTTTGTTTGACAACTATGATGGTGTATTTTTTAGTATCAATAAGACGTGCGAGATAACGTTCAAGTGAGACGGCAGGTACACCGGCTAAAAGTGGGTTAGAGACAGAGTTTTCCAAAATGGCTTTGCTTTTACGCGTAAGTTGAATGTTTAACAGTTCGGCTATCTCTTTGGCTTTACCGACTTTCATCGTATCATTGTTGACTTCATAGACTTCAAAGAATGTGCCTATCTCTATAAGTACGAGAGCATCTTTCCCATATTTTTCTTCAAAGTGAAGCTGTAAATCAAAGTAAACTTCCGTAAGAAGTTTCTTTTTCTGAGAAAGTATTTCGGTGATTTTATCCACTGGCTAAGCCCTCGTTTTTGGTTGATAGATTTTATCATAATTGGGGTTAGAGTTATCGGTATAGATTGATGTTATAGTTATTTCAGACAATTTAGGTATAATATCGTCCCATTTTATGCCAATGGACATTTGTGTTTTGCGGTATAGAAAATTCTATAGGGAGTAAGCATATGCCAAAAATGAAAAGTGTAAAAGGCGCTGTTAAGCGTTTTAAAGTTAAAAAAAGCGGCAAAATCAAAAGAGGAACTGCGTACAGATCTCACATTCTTACAAAAGTTGATGGTAAGCATCACAGAAGTATGAGAAGTCCTAAGCACGTTGACCCTGTTGATGCCAAAAACATTAAAGAGATGATTAATTAATCTACAGAGCAAAGCTCTTTAGGCTACGTTGTCACGGGGACTACTTCAACAGTAGGCTCATGTAACTAGTTATATTAATTAAATTATCAAACAGCAATTAATCCCCCGATTAGGGGCAAGTTCAAACAGAGAGAATGTTTGACACCTACTAAAACTGATTTTCTTTTGAAAATTACAGTACAAGTATAAGGTAAAGGATAACCATGAGAGTAAAAACTGGTATAGTTAGACATAGACGTCATAAAAAATTATTAAAACAAGCAAGAGGGTTCTACAGTGGTAGAAGAAAACACTTCAGAAAAGCCAAAGAACAACTTGAGCGTTCATTAGTATATGCTTACAGAGATAGAAGACAAAAGAAAAGAGATTTCAGAAGATTGTGGATTACGCGTATCAATGCGGCTACAAGACTAAATGGTATGAACTACTCTACATTTATGCACGGTTTAAAGCTTGCTAACATTGAACTTGACAGAAAAATTCTTGCTGATATGGCGATGAATGCACCTGAGTCATTTACAAAAGTAGCTGAAGCTTCTAAAGCGGCACTTGCTAAATAATTAACTTTTTGTTAGTTATCTCTTGAGGGGCTTTGGCTCCTCAACTTCTCTTGAATAATTTTCCAAAATTTCCATTTATATTAGTTGTGATAATGTTTTTCTTTGTTACTTTTTTCTTTTTTGTACTGCGACAAAAAAGCAAAGAGTAACCAAAAAAGAAAAAACGCAACCACTGTTGCGACTGTTAGTTCCTTTGACAACATAATTACTATTTGTTAAAGTTGCTAACTACTAACTGGATATTACCCTCTTTGTGTTTCTCCAGAAAAGCCAACAATTCCTGGACGTAGATTACCTACTTTTTCAAAACCCATACTTTTCATAGCATGTTGAACTTGAAAACTTCGGCTCCCAGTATGGCAGTAGACTATGATATGTTCAGACTTTTTATCTGCAAGTTCTTCTACTTTGGCATAAAACTGTGAAGTTGGTATAAGGGTGTCTGTTCCTACAATGTGTCCCATTTGGAACTCCATAAACTCTCTGGTGTCAACCAATGTAAAATCAATCATATCAAGTTTGCGTGCTTCTATAAGAGATTCCAGTTCATCTCCATCGAGCTGCTCTTTTTGAAGAAGTGTTTGGGCTTGCTCTTTGGTAAGGCCTTTAGAGTGCGTATGTACAGTTTCTTCTATCTCGTCATGCTGTGCCTGTACCTTGGCATACTCTGGTGTACAGAAGATACCACAGTGACAGAGACCATTTTCGGGTATCTCTTTTTCTAAAGCAGGTTTACAGGGACAGATGCGGTTATCGGCCTTTTTTTGCTCCTCTTTTGTGTCGCCAATGACCATAAAACATGGACAAAAACGCTTTCCGTACATAAGCTTGTTCCTTGCAAGTCCCATAGCCACACCATCGTTAACCTCTTCATTTGGATTTTGCACAAAGCCAAATTGCTTATTTACTTTTTCTACAAAAGACCAGGTCTTTTCCAATTCTGCCTGAAATTCATCTGAGTTCATATCTATTTGCTGCATATTATTCCTTCTCTTTATTTTCTGGTATAGTTATCTTTTTTATCATCTTGTCTATCTCTTTGGCATAGCTTTGTATCTTTTCTCCCCATGCGCCCAAAAAACTCTTAGTTTTATTGAGATCTATATCAATATGGGTTTTTTCTATTCTGATTCCTGCGTCTTTTTCATGAACGATTCCTTCTTTCATACTATGGGTAAATTTTTGAAGTTTTTTACCGATATTCTGAAAAAAGTCCTTGGTTTTATTGGTATCTATAGTAATAGTGTTTTCTTGAATTGTTATACCAACTTTTGAAAATTTGTTGTTTTGTGCTTGTTTCGCAAGTTTGTCCTGTATTTTTTTTACTTCAAGTTGCGTTTTTCTCAAATCTTCATTCTTGGCTTTAAGTTCTGCAAGCAGAGTATCTTTGCCTGTCTGTTCTTTTTCATCATTACATCCAGAAAAAGAGAATAATAGAAAAAAAGTAAGCAGTATATATTTCATCTCTATCCTTTTGGTAAAAAAACACTTTATAGTACTATTTATAAAAGAGAGGTAAAATAATTAGCTAAAAAAAGACAGTAGGATAAAATGGAGAGAATATGGGTAGATTATTTACATTTGGGAGCCTGATATTTTGGATGTTTTTAAAATTATATTTATTTTTTATTAATGATATAGTGTTACAATAATAACATATTTTTTAGTATGGCTATTAATTGAAGACATACTTGATATATTAAAATGGAGATATTTATGATAAAACTTTATATATTTTTCTTACTGTTATTTTTTTCTGTAGCCGTATCTGCTTCAACAATAAAAATAAAAACACATACGATTAAAAATGGCGAAACCCTCTATACCATTGCCCATGCAAACCATACAACTATAGAAGAGGTCAGAGAAGCCAATGGATTGAAAAAGGGTGAAATTTTAAAAATTGGACAGGTGTTAAAAGTACCGCAAGATACCTATTTCCCAGAGAAGAAAAAGAGTGTAAAAGCCACACAAAAATTTATAAACCACACTGTTAAAAATGGGGAAATACTCTATACTATTGCCCATGCAAACCATACAACTATAGAAGAGGTTAGAGAAGCCAATGGCTTAAAAGAGGGTGAGATACTTAAAATAGGACGTGTTTTAAAGGTGCCGCAAGATACCTATTTTCCAGAGAAGAAAAAGAGTGTAAAAGCCACACAAAAATTTGTAAACCACACTGTTAAAAATGGGGAAATACTCTATACTATTGCCCATGCAAATCATACAACTATAGAAGAGGTTAGAGAAGCCAATGGCTTAAAAGAGGGTGAGATACTTAAAATAGGACGTGTTTTAAAGGTGCCGCAAAATACCTATTTCCCCCATAGAGAAAAAAAGGTAAAAACTGCTGCTAAAAAAGTAAAGAAAAAAGCGATACATCATTTTGTAAAATATCGCATTAAAAGAGGGGAGACACTTTACTCTATTGCCCATGCAAATCATACTACCATTGCAGAGGTAGAAAAAGCTAATGACCTGAAAAGGGGTGAGATGCTTAAGGTTGGCAGGGTGTTAAAAGTTCCTATATCAAAACTTGCAACAACAACGCATAAAAAGAGAGTAAGAATAGCTAAAACAGATAGAAAAAGTAATAAAAAACTAGTAGCTTCTCTTGAACCATTGGAGAGAATCTCTTTGAAAAAAACAAAAGCAAAAAAACAAAAAAGTTCATTCTCCTTCAGAGATATATTCTTTTCCAGAAGTAGTTCAAAATCATCAAAAATTACTTCATTGGCAAAAAAGAAGTTGGGAAGACGTTATGTTTGGGGTGCAACAGGGGAGAAAAATACTTTTGACTGTTCAGGTTTTACAACCTATGTCTATAAGAAAAATGGTATCAATTTGCCAAGACGTGCAATTGCCCAATCTAAATATGGTAAATATGTTTCACGAAAAAATCTTAAAAAAGGTGATTTGGTATTTTTTGATACTTCAAAAAGACATAGAGGATATGTAAATCATGTGGGAATTTATTTGGGAAATGGTAAGTTTATTCATGCAAGTTCTGCAAAAAAGAAAGTGATTATTACCAGTTTAAATAAGAAATTTTATTCTCAGCGTTATAAAGGGGCAAGAAGACCCTCTTAATTAAAAAGGAGCATTTAAATCGCTCCTTTCTCTATTGGGCTTCCAATACGGCTCCCGCACTTGCATTGGTTACCAATGTTCTATATTGTCTTAACCATTTACTTTTTAAAGGTTTTATCAGAGGTTTAAAGTTAGCTCTTCTTTCAGCGATGACCTCCTCGCTTAAATTAGCTTGTAAAATATACTGATCTACATCAATGTGAATTTCGTCACCATCTTTAAGTAAGCCTATTAGCCCACCTTCTGCAGCTTCAGGACTCACATGACCAATGCTTGCTCCCCTGGTAGCTCCTGAGAATCTACCATCAGTAATAAGTGCCACAGTATCACCAAGTCCCATTCCCATAATAAGTGAAGTGGGACTTAGCATCTCTTGCATACCTGGCCCTCCACGAGGACCTTCATATCGGATAACTACTACATTCCCATGGGTAACTTTGCCTGCCAAGATACCTGCGATAGCATCATCTTGAGAGTCAAAACATACCGCTGTTCCGGTAAAGACTCTCTCCCCCGTAATCCCAGCAGTTTTGATAACTGCTCCCTGTTCGGCAAGGTTACCATAAAGAATAGCAAGTCCACCCACTTCTGAGTAAGGGTTATCAATGGTATGAATAATATTGGTATCGAGTATTGTTGCATCTTTTACTTTCTCATAGAGTGTCTCTCCCGAAATGGAAAGATTATCAGCCAGAATATCATCTCCACGTTTCATCATCTCATGCATGACAGCATTGACCCCACCGGCTTTGTTTATATCTTCCATATGCACTGTTGTCAAAGAGGGAGAAATTTTGGCAATATGTGATACCCGTTTTGAAATATCATTAATATCTTTAAGATTAAAATCAACTTCTGCTTCTTTGGCAATAGCAAGCATGTGAAGTACTGTGTTTGAAGAACCACCCATAGCCATATCTACTGCAAAAGCATTACGTACAGCATTTTCATTGAGAATATTTCTCATACGGTATTTTTCACGCTCTGCTGTATCAGCCTTTGCTATTTCACAGATGCGACGTGCAGCTTTTTTGTAAAGCTCTGTTCTTTCTGGTGTCAAGGCTAAGATTGTTCCATTCCCTGGAAGTGCAATCCCCATCGCTTCCATGAGAGTATTCATAGAGTTAGCAGTAAACATACCAGAACAAGATCCGCCACTTGGACAAGCATTACATTCCATTTCAGTTAGTGTTTCTTCTGTAATATTTCCTGCTTCATATTCTCCCACGCCTTCAAAAACAGTAGCAAGGTCAATAGGTGTACCATCTTTCATGTGTCCTGCTGCCATAGGCCCTCCGGAAACAAATACAGTAGGGACATCTACACGCAATGCACCCATAACCATTCCTGGGACGATCTTGTCACAGTTAGGGATAGCTATCATTGCATCCAGCTTATGTGCATTCATTACAGTTTCAATAGAGTTGGCAATAATTTCACGACTAGGAAGAGAATAGAGCATACCATCATGCCCCATAGCAATACCATCATCTACACCAATGGTATTAAATTCAAATGGAACACAGCCGTTTGCACGAATCTCTTCTTTAATAACTTCTGCTACTTTGTTTAAGAAAAAATGCCCTGGAATGATTTCTATAAATGAGTTGGCCACCCCAATAAATGGTTTGGTAAAATCTTCATCTTTTACACCGGTTGCTCTTAACAAACTTCTATGAGGGGCTCTGTCAAAACCCTCTTTAATCTCGTCACTTCTCATGATTTTGAGCCTTTAATTAATATTTTTTGGATTATAGCACAATTACTATTTACATTTAAATTTTTTTAGGCTATAATCGCATTCCAATTTTAAGAAATTGGTATGGACATGCGGGCGTAGCTCATCGGTAGAGCATAACCTTGCCAAGGTTGGGGTAGAGGGTTCGATTCCCTTCGCCCGCTCCATAAATTAATATATTTTATTTTTGGTGCCAATATGCCCGAGTGGTGGAATTGGTAGACACAGGGGACTTAAAATCCCCCGGTCATTGCGACCGTGCCGGTTCAAGTCCGGCCTCGGGCACCACCTAAGTTACATATGGAGCCATCGCCAAGTTGGTAAGGCCGTAGATTGCAAATCTGCTATTCACCAGTTCGAGTCTGGTTGGCTCCTCCATATATTAAGCTTTACTTAGCAGTTTAAAAGTTTAATAAACTAGATTTTATCTATTTTTAGGTAAAATTTTATTCTTCAAAATGTCGGGAGATGTCAGAGTGGTCGAATGTGCCGGTCTTGAAAACCGGTGAGGGTAATACCTCCGGGGGTTCGAATCCCCCTCTCCCGGCCAGCAAATAGGCACTCTAAGCCGTACTGTCAGCTGATTTGTCAGTAAACAACTTTAAATCCCTATCAACTTTCAAATGTTCACCTTTTATGTATTTACCGTAATTGTTTATGATCATCTGTGTTGTATTGTGACCGCTCATTTGTGCTATCTGTAGCATAGAGAGATCACTCTTTTTCAACATCGTCACAATAAATGTATGCCGTGTTACATAAGGTTTTCTATATGCAAGATTGCATGCCTTTAAAAGTGCTCTCCACTCTCTGTATCGGTTTTCACCAAATCTACCTAAATGAGCCCCAGTATCTTTACTAAAGAGCCATAATGACTTAGTAGGCTTCTTAAGGTATGGCACTAGGTCATCCAGTAGGGGTACCTGTCTGATGCTACCCTGTGTTTTCGGTGTGGTGATTTTACCATCGGATATAGATCTCTTGATATTGATCACTTTGTTTTCAAAGTCAATATCTCCATGCATAATCCCCAGGATCTCTCCAGTCCTTAGTCCAGTATAAAAGCCAACAGCTAGATAGAGCTTTAGAAACTCACTCTTTGCACTATTGATTAGAAGCTTGACCTCTTCTTCTGTAAACGGCTCCACTTCCGCAGGTATATGAGTCGGTAGCTTGATATCGTGTGCTACATTACGGGTAATATGCTCTTTGTCAATAGCAATGTAAATCACACCTCTAAGGCTAGACATATAGTTTCTAACCGTCTTTGGAGACCTTGTAAAGAGCATATCATTCACCCAATCTTTAATATCTGATCTTCTGATCTGATCTATTGGCATATCTCCAAAAAAAGAATTAATGGATGCAACATGCATCTGTATTCTTTTGTAGGTTTTTTTGCCAGTTTTTTCCCTAAGAAATAACTCACTATAATATGAAAACTTCTTAGGCTTTTCTTGGGATAACTCACCTCTAAGTATCTTCCCTTGAAGAGCAGGGATCACCTCTTTTTTTACTAATGCTCTGTTTTTTGGAGTATCCTCCAGTCGTGTACTCTTTTGTACGATTTTGCCATAGGCTTCATACTCCAGATACAGTTTCCCGTTGGATCTCCTGAACATTTTTACCATCATTTACCATCCTCTCCAGTAGACAATGGGCACATTATGATACCAAATCCAAAATATTTTTTGCTTTATCTGATAGTGAATTGCCCTCTACCCACTCAATCATTTTGTCTACTTTCCAATCTATTCTTTTCTCTTTTGGAAAGAAATGAACACCTTTAAAAAACAGTATCTCTCTATTTTTTAAGAGGTAATCTCCGCTATATCCTATGAGTTTTGCCATATCGTTTGTTTTTAAATAGAGTGGTTTATTCATCTGCTCATTCCTTTCTTAGAGTTTTTGGTTTTGGTTGTATTTTGAGTTTGTGGCTGCTTTTGCATCTCACTTTTAATCTTCTGCATCTGCGGATCTGCAAAGTTCACTTTGAGATCGTACTTTTGCGTTACCATGAGTACACGCTTTTTAAATTCAATATTGCCTTGAATATCCAAAGTATTACCATACTTGGCTACTGCCATTTTAAGAGCCTGTAGCATTGCCTCATCACTTTTAGACTCCAAAGAGAGTTTAAGATGATCTCCTTTGTCCGTTACGGTTGAGTTTTTACCAACTTCATAGACTGCATTACCCTGTTTGGTAATCTTGGATATGAAGCTCTTAAAGATAGAGTGTGATACTTTTTTCTTAGGGTGCATAAGTACCTTATCATCTGGTTTGATCTCTTGTTTTTGTTTTCGGAGTTCTTTCAATGCTCCCTCATCTCCAGAGAGAGCCAATTCCATAAGGTACTCTTTGTAAGATGTTTGTTTGGTCCTGGAGAGGATCTCTGTACGCTTTTTAGAAAATGTCTCTTGGAGTGCTTTAAATTCTGCCTTACGCTGTGCATAGACTTTTTTCCGTGCCTCTGCTTTATGTCGTTTATTGATAAGAGGATCTGCATTGATTTTATTAATCCGTGCTTCATATTTTTCTTTAAGTTGTACTCTAAGCGTTGTTCTGGCTAACTTTTCAAGTCTTAACTCTTCTGTTTTGGTGGATCTCTTCTGTGTAGATAGTTCCTGGTATCGTTTCCAATACTTGTTTACTGGTCTGCTGAATTTCTTTTTTGGAGTGGTAGTAATGTTAGAGGTCTTGAACTCTCCAAAGCGTTTCTCCAGTTTACCTTTTGATAAGTCTCTGTGAACATTAGAGGCTTTTACAAATAGTTTCCTTGTCTTGTCTGCAATGACAATACCGTTACCTCTGGGGTTTAGCTCCAGATTGTAATCTGCTAATACCTGGTGTAAATCCTCTAGGGATGATTTAGGATCTTTGAGTACCTCTTTAATATCGTCTAAGGCTTCCTCTTTGATCCATGTCAAGAGGCTATCTACTCCAGAGTGGATCTCTTGGCTTTTGATTTTTTCTGGAATTGGAGAAGTGGCAGCAGCTTTTTTGATGCCTTGCTTTTCAAGGATATAGTTTGGTACGTGGTTATTGGTTTGGAGAGCATGTTTCACTTCCAATTCTGCTGCCTTTTTTTGGAGTTTCAATTTACTTCTAAAAGGATCTGCAAGTGTGTGAGTCTCTGGGTGAATCATATTAACCGCTACATGCACATGATAATTATTGGTATTGCTATGAGCTACAGAGATCCTATGATGATCTTCTAGTCCGAGTGTACGGATAAATTCACTCTCTATATCATGCTGTACTTCTCTACTTGGGATCTCTCCCTCTTGAA
>FPHI01000040.1_pt1 | contig 79869 bp, 88 predicted proteins | sample 1057421 | NCBI WGS metagenome assembly FPHI01 (sample SAMEA4473311, study PRJEB15554) | hydrothermal vent metagenome | biome: marine basaltic hydrothermal vent biome; feature: marine hydrothermal vent; material: water | place: Pacific Ocean | collected 2011-06-14/2011-07-23 | depth 1155 m | reverse complement strand
AGATAAAATCAAAAAAGGTGATTTGCTTTTTGAGATAGATGACCGTGCAAAAAAAGTACAAATTCCCCTACAAAAAGAGCAGATAAAGGTAGCACAAACCAAATTTAATAGTGCAAGACATCAGTTAAAACTCATAAAGAATTTTAAAAAGCTCTCTCCTCACATGGTAACCAATGAGAAGTATGCAACCGTTCTTAATGCCTTTAATGAAGCAAAAGCCACCCTTTTACTTTCAAAAGAAAAACTCAAAACCCTCCAAAATGAACTTAAATTTTATAAAGTCTTTTCGCCCATAGATGGTATTGTTTTGCAATCATTGATTACCCAAGGTTCATATTTTAATACCAATTCAAAAGCCTTGATGATAGGAAGTGACAAATTGAGCATTCGTGTTAATATCAATGAGTTTGATGCATGGAAGTTTGAACCCAAAAGTGAAGCTGTAGCATTTATACGAGGCAACCCTAAACAACAAATTGCATTGAGCTATGACTATACCACACCTTTGGTTGTACCTAAACGCAACTTGATAGGTCTTAGTACAGAAGCCACCGATACTAGAGTGCTTCAAGTGATGTATAGCGTGAAAAAAATACCAAATTTCCCTCTCTATGTTGGGGAGATGCTAGATGTTTTTGTTAAAACAACCAAGGATAAATAATGTTTAGAGTGGCTATTGAGATGCTAATGCATGATAGAACCAAATATTTGGGACTCTTTATAGGTATTGGTTTTACAGCATTTTTGGTAAGCTTTGCCATGAGCTATTTTGCAGGGTTTATGACAAGAGGGTTTGCACTGGTAAGTGAAAATCCAACAGCTACGGTTTGGGTGATGGACAGAGCCGTTAACTCTACAGAAGCGACCATCAATATGAGTGATGCCTCACTAGGACTTGTAACAGCAAGGTTTCCCAATGGACATTTTCAAACATTTCAAACCATAGGGGTGGACAATGCCTCACTTAGTGGAGCACCCAAACCTGCCTCTATGCTTCGTTTGCCACAGAGCATTATCGTAGATAGTGGAGGAACAAGTGGGAAACTGCAAACCCCTATAGAACAAAAAGATAAGTGGAGTTATGACGGTTCACATTTAGGTGTACCTACTAGAACATTACAGTATGGCGATGACCTACTTATCAATGACAAAAGAGTTGTTGTAGCAACTGTTTCCAAAACCATTCCACGCTTTCCTCCAAGACCTCTTATCTATACCACTCAATCAAATTTTAAACGATTAATAGTGGGAGAAAAGAGATATATTACTTTTATTATGGTGCGTGGAGAAAAGGACATTTCCCCTAAAAAATTGGCTCAAAATATTAGCAAAGAGACAGGACTTAAAGCCATTACCAGTGAAGCATTTAAAAAAGAGACGGTACTTTGGTTTCTTATAAACTCTGAAGATGTGGGCGACATGCTGAACATGGTCATCTTAGCCATGCTTGTAGGTTTTGGTGTCACAGGAGTAATGCTCTATATGTTTACCTATGAAAACATCAAACAGTACGCTGTACTCAAAGCCATGGGAGCGTCAAATAAACAACTTACCAATATGGTATTTACCCAAGCATTTATAGGAGTAATAGTAGGCAGTGGCATAGGCATAGGTCTATCTGCCCTTTTAGGTCAAGCCGTAGCCAGTGCCGATTTTCCTTTTCGCATGATGTGGTTTGCTCCTTTCTTTGGGTTTTTGGGTGTACTTATTGTGAGTATTACAGCTGCGATGATAAGTGTGAGACCTGTGTTGAAGATGGAACCTGCTATGGTATTTTCTGGTCGGTAGGAGTATTTTAATTCTCATTTCATCTACATATTACATAATACCATCAAGCAATAACTAAGTACCTAACCATAATATATCTCATAATCAATTCAAATTTAATATTTGGAGAGATTATGAGAAAAATTATAACACTTAGCATATCAATGCTATTGTCAAGTTCACTCTATGCAAAAGGTAATATTGAAAAATTAGGAGATGTTCTAACATTAGCAGTACCAGCTGTTGCTTATGGAGCTACTTTATATCTTGATGATGAAGATGGGCAAACAGAGTTTTATAAATCTTATGGAACAACAGCCGTTGTTACACATATTTTGAAAAGAACCGTTAGAGAAAAAAGACCAAATTCTAATTCAACAACTTCTTTTCCATCAGGACATGCATCAAGTGCATTTAGTGGTGCTAGTTTTATACATAAAAGATATGGTTTAAAATATGCTATCTTGCCATATATTTCAGCTATATATACAGCATATAGCAGGGTTGAAGCCAATAAACATTATACAAGAGATGTAGTTGCAGGAGCTGTGGTAGGAATTGCTTCAAGTTGGTATTTTGTTACTCCTTATAAAAATTTACAAATTAATCCTGTTGTAGGTGCTGACTATAAAGGTATTCAACTTAATTATAAATGGTAGTAATTCTTATCTCTTTTAACTTTCAAATAATTTATATATCTTATGATGTCATAAGGCAATAAAAACTATTTTAAGGATAAATATGAAAATTCTAATAATAGAAGATGATAAAAATATTTTATCATTTTTAAAAAGAGGATTTGAAGAAGATGGCTATATTATTGATAGTGCGATAGATGGTGTAGATGGGGAATATTTGGCACTTATAAATCAATATGATGTAATCATATTAGATTGGATGTTGCCAAATAAAAGTGGGATAGAGATACTTAAGAGTCTAAAACTCAAAGGTATTACCACCCCTATTATTATGCTTACAGCAAAAAATATGCTAAAAGATAAAATAAATGGTATCAAAACTGGAGCTGATGACTATCTAACAAAGCCTTTTGAGTATGAAGAGTTGCTTGTAAGAGTTGAAGCACTCTATAGAAGAAGTGTAAACAGTGGCAGTAGTATTATTAAACTTAAAAACTTAACCATAGATATAGATAATAAAATTGTAAAAAAAGATGATGAACTTTTGAAACTTACACGAAAAGAGTATGAACTTCTATCATTTTTTATAAAAAATAGAAATGCAGTTATCTCAAAAGAGATGATAGAAGAGCAACTTTGGAATAATGAAACATTTATAAATAGTAATGTCATATCTGTAACGATGCACCATTTAAGGGCTAAAATCGGTAAAGATATGATTAGTAGCAATAGAGGATTAGGATATAAACTTGAAATTTAGAAGTTTAAAAACTAGGATTTTAATATGGTTTGGTTCTATTATGTCGATATTGTTTGTTCTCTTTAGTATTGCATTTTACTATTTCTTTAATCAAAATGTAAATATGTCAATACAATCAAAACTTTATAAAGAGGCACTTTTTATAGAAGAAGAGATAGAATCAAATAGGACTACGGATAAAATATTAACTACACCATCTTTGTCATATCTACATATTGCTATTTTAAAAAATGGTAAAATTATCAATAAAACAGCACAATTCAGACTTCAAGATATAAGTAAATATACTAAAGAACACACCTCATTTTTTACTATTGATAGTGGAGAATATTTAAGTGCAATATATTCATTAAAATTTAAAAAACCATTTGATGGTACTATTGTTTTAGTTGAAGATGATATTGATGATAAAGTTGAAAATCTAGTTGATACTATGCTTGTACTTATTCCTGCTTTACTAATTTTAATGATGTTTTTTGCTAGTAAATTGATAGATAAAATTTTAATACCAATAAAAGATATAACCAAAACAGCTAAAAAAATAGATACAAACAGACTTACAAGTAAAATAGGGCAACCCAAATATAATGATGAGATAAAAGAGCTAATTGACTCTTTTAACACTATGACCATAAGGCTTCAACATGGTTTTGAACAGATTGAGAGATTTAACAGCGATGTGTCTCATGAACTCAAAACTCCACTTACGGTTATAAAAGGCGAAGCAAACTTAGCTTTGAGAAAATTAAGAGAGCCACAAGAGTATCAACAAAGTATTAAAATTATAGCTGGGGAGGCTAACTGTATGCAAAAAATGATAGATGATTTATTGCTATTGGTACAATACTCAAAGGAGAATATAGAGCAATCATTTAGCCTAATAGACATGGACACTCTTTTAATAACGGTTCTTGAAAAATATGATGCAATGGCAAAAGAAAAAAATATAAAAGTTCATATAGATAAACTTGAACCCATCTCTTACAGTGCAAATAGTCAACTAATGACCATAATATTTTCAAATATTATAGACAATGCTATCAAATATACACCACAAAACAGAAATATTTATATATCACTTTTTAAAGTTGATAAGATATATTTTATAGTTAAAGATGAGGGCATAGGAATATCACAAGAGAAACTAAATAAAATTACAAATAGATTTTACAGAGTAGATGAGAGTAGAAACAGAGAGGTAAAAGGGTTTGGGTTAGGTTTATCTATTGTAAAAAATAGTGTTGATTTGCATAATGCTAAAATGGATATAGCTTCTCAACTCAATATTGGAACTATTGTAAAAATAGTTTTTTAACTTTTAATTAATCTACATATATCATTTTTTGTAAAATTGAAAATAAAAAAGGAAAAAATATGTTTAAAAAAATTCTACTACTCTCGATACTATTTATCGGTATAGGACACGCCAAAGACAATATCGTCATCTACCACGCCTATGGAAACACTCATCAACTCATTATACAAGGGCGAATGGAGAAAAAGAAAGAGTTTAAAGAGGTAAAAAAAGATGATGGATGGTTTAGGAATGTTTGGAGACGGCTTCGAGAAGTTGAAGGAGATGAGTTGGAGAGTAAAAATATTATTGCCACCATTGGGCATGAAAACTTTCAAACCAAAGGCGATAATGAGGGCTATTTTGAGTTTAATATAGGAACTAAAAAAGCTCTTGAGAGTGGCTATAAAACCATTGATTTAAATATTGAAAACAATCCAAATATTCACAAAACTACAGCAACTATTATCGGTTCAGAACCTTTGGTGGGGATTATCTCTGATTTTGATGATACGATGATTGTCTCTGATGTAACCAATAAGATTAAATTGGGACTCAATACCATGTTTAAAAACTACAAACAGCGAACAGTCGTACTAAGTATGTTAGAGAGATTTAATAAAATTCTTGCACAAAATCCTAAAGGTAGCCCAAGCACACTTTTTGTACTCTCAGGCTCTCCTCAACAACTCTTTATACCTGTCAAATCCTTTTTAGACTATTATCATTTTCCAAAACGAGTGCTTATCTTAAAAAAGGCTCATGGAGAGAACAAAGACCCACTAACCGACCAGTTTGCTTATAAAACTCAAAAGATAGAACGACTCATAAAACTCTATCCAAATATGAAGTGGGTAATGTTTGGCGATAGTGGCGAAAAAGATTTAGAAGTCTATAAAGCCATGAAAGCGAAATACCCTCGTAAAGTGTTGAGATATTATATTCGTGATGTTGATAGCGGAAAGATTAAAGAGTATAATCAGATATGAAAATTTTAATTATAGAAGATGACACGCATATTCTTTCATTCTTAACACGAGGTTTTGAAGAAGATGGGTATGTGGTAGATAGTGCGACTTGACGGTGCAGAGGGGGAGTATTTGGCTTTAATGCATGCCTATGATGTCATTTTTTAGATTGGATGCTTCCTTCTAAAGATGGACTGGAAATCATCCATTCATTACGAGAGAACAACATACGTACTCCGACCATTATGCTAAGTACCAAAGGTGAGACAAAAGACAAAGTCTCTGGATTTAAAAGTGGTGCTGATGATTATCTGCCTATTTTAGCACCGCGGTTGACAGAAAAGACCATCAAACGTGACATAGAGCAACTTAAAATTGAAAATAGGGTAGAGAGAATAGGGAGTACTGGAAAAAAGGTCATTGGAAAGTGAAATAGCTAAAGAAGTTAGCTACTTATTAACTATCTTTACACTCCCTGCTACATTTATCTCCAACACACTCTCTTTCACCGTCACCACATCACCATCAAGCTCGATGAGGTTATAGGCATTTTCTAAATCTATAGTAATAGGTTTTTCTACTTTTCCATAAAAGCTACCAAACTTAGAGATGAATGATGCAGGAGTAAAAACAAAAAACCTTCTAGAACTTAGTAGCATAAATGGGGTCATGATGAGGTGTACAGGTAGAAGAAAGAGTACAGCTAGTAGATATTTCATGATGCCTTTTTCAAGTATGCCAAAACGTAATGTTTCTGAGAGGAAGATATGCTGTAAATCTCCCATGTTTCCTGCGGAAAAAAGGAACATCTCTTCATTGAGACTATAGTAGTTTTGGGTTTGTGTTGTGGGTGTTTTGCCTTTGCTTAAGGCTTGGAGTACACTCTCAAGAGAGGGTACACGATGCAATTTGGCTATAACATTGAATGAGCCTGTAGGATTGAGGATGATGGAAGCATTGTGTTTGATGGTATCTAAGATTTTTACCACACGTCTGATAGTACCATCTCCACCATTGATGATAATGTAGTCAAACGCTGCTATATTAGGCTGTGTTGAGAGTGCAGATTCTTGAATATTGCTAATGGAAAGGGTGTTGTGTTCAATGACTTTATTGATACTTAATATTCTCATTATAGTCCTTGTAGGTTTGTTGGATATAATTATAACCATGAAACTTGAAAATGAAGATGCCTTGGATAACCTTATTATTTGTCATCAATGCTTTACGCTACATGAAGAAGTCCCCATAAAGGATGGTTTAAAGGCATGTTGCTCTGAGTGTGGTACTGTTTTATACCGTTATGACAGCCAATTAATTGAGTATGGGTTGTCTCTGAGTATCACAGGGGTTATCTTTTTTGTTATGGCAAACTTTTTTCCTTTGGTGCAGATAGAGATTTTGGGGCATGAGCAGTTTATTACCATTCCTAAAACAATTTTTTCACTTGTTGATAATGGGTTTTATATAGTTGGATTGCTTTGTATGTTTCTTATTTTTATTTTTCCATTGATGATTTTTATGATAAATATGATTTTATTTACACTTTTAAAGCTAAGACGTGGGGAAAAATTAAGTAAAGATTTGCTTGTTTTGCTTGCATACATTACGCCATGGAGTATGACAGATATATTTTTAGTCAGCATTTTGGTTGCATTGGTAAAATTGATAGGGTATGCACAGATACATATGGGTATCTCTTTTTTTGCACTTTTGGCATATGTTATGGTTGATTTATATTTAGTAAAGCGTATTCATATTTCTGAAATATGGATGCTTAGAAAGCATATTTTTAATAATGGGGTGAAAGTTTGATTGAGGTAGATAAAAATCAGTTGATACGTTGTCCCATCTGTGAAGCGGTCAATATCAGCAAAGGAAGAAAAAATAGATGTCGTCGTTGTGGCTGCGCTATTTATCATCATAAAAACTTTAGTACTGAGAAGCCATGGGCTTATCTTCTTACAGCAATAATCGCTTATATCCCTGCCAATATCTATCCAATGCTTATTACCAATACTTTTGGAATACATGAGGGAAGTACAATTTTGGGGGGAGTGGTACTTTTGTGGGAGCATGGCTCTTATCCTATTGCTTTAGTAATTTTCTTTGCCTCTATTATGATTCCTATGATAAAATTTCTTATTTTGTTTTATCTTTTAATTAGTGTAAAATACCCTATGGGAAAAGATAAAAAAGTGGATAAACATAAATTGTACTACCTGACAGAGGTTGTAGGTCCCTGGTCAATGATAGATGTCTTTGTTGTAGCAATTCTGGCAGCATTGATACATTTGTCCAATATCTCTATAGTCGCAGGGACAGCTGCTACGGCATTTGCTATTTCGGTCTTTTTTACACTTTTGGCTGCACATGCCTTTGATGAAACACTGATTCAAGAACATAGATAAATTAAGGAATATAACTAGATGTTAACCCACCTTCCCAAAGTAGAAGAGTCTAATAAATTTAACCTTTTTACATCCATTTGGATTGTACCGTTTATTGCCCTGATGATTGCAGGATGGCTTGCCTATCAATATTTTGATGATTTAGGTCCTGAAATAGAGATAGTTTTTCAAAAAAATGAGGGCTTGGTAGCGGGGCAGAGTGTTGTAAAGTATAAAAATGTACCTATAGGAAAAGTGACAAAAATATCTATTACCAAAGATAGCGAAGGGGTTGTCGTTCGTGTACGTATGAACTCTAAAGCAACAGAACCCTATATTACCGAAAAGGCACACTTTTGGATTGTAAAACCCGAGGTAAGTTTTTCTGGTGTTTCTGGACTGGATACTTTGCTTTCTGGAACTTATATTGATGTCTATTCCGAGCCGGGCGGTACATTTAAGAAGAGGCATATAGGTCTTTCTCAACCCTATCAGGATAATAGTAGGGGAAAGTACTTTTATCTGAAATCCGAAGAGGGTAAAAATGTTTCTGTAGGTATGCCTCTTTTTTATAAAAATATTAAAGTAGGAAAAGTGGCCTATAAATACCTCTCTTTTGATAATAAATCTATTGATGTGGTAGTTTATATAGAAAATCAATATGCTTCCTATATTCATCAAGATACAAAATTTTGGATAAAAAATACAATGAGCGTAGATTTTAGTCGAGGAAAGATGGATGTAGATATTGCCCCTTTAAATATTCTGTTGACAGGGGGGATTGTATTCTCTTCATCAGGTATCGATAAAAATACAGAAGTACCGTCTGATTATATTTTTACACTCTATAAAAGTCAGACGGAAGCCCAAAGTCATATGGTTGGTTCGGGCAGGGATACCTGTAAAAAATTTCTTTTGTTGACAAAAGAGTCTATCTCTCATTTAAATTCTGGTTCTGTTGTGCGTTTTGATGGATTTGATATAGGAAAAGTCCTAAAAATAAAACTCTCCTATGATAAACATAAACACCATATGACAGGTAGGGTATTAATAGAGATTGATACCTCGGTATTTAATGATACAGAGGATACAAACAGTACAGGAGAAGAGAATTTCTATCAGGCTGTTAAAGAGGGGTTGCGTGCCAAAATTGCTGCATTGGATCCTATTAGCGGATCTCAGTATGTTGATTTGACTTTTCATCATCATGATGGGAAAGGAAGTGTTATCCAAGGTAAAGAGTATGTCTGTTTACCTATGACAAGTCAAAATTCTTCAGGGATTATGGATTCGGTATCACAGATATTGGATACGCTTAATCATCTACCTCTGGATGAACTGGTAGTTTCTGTCAAAAATGTAGTAGATCATGCACAAAAACCTGTTGATCATGCAGATGAACTGATTGTCAAGCTTATGCATACTGTAGAGGATATTAATAAAATGACAAGCAAGAGATCTTTTGAAGTAATGCCAGATGAATTAAACAGGGTATTACATGAAATAACCAAGACACTTAAAAGTACACGTAAAGTGGTCAAAGGTTATGACAGTGACTCTTTGGTAAAAGAGCAGCTTACGCAGACGTTGAACATATTGAGTAAAACATCTCAAGAGATGCAAGCCTTTTTACGTATGTTAAACAGAAAACCTAATTCACTGATATTTGGAGATAATTAATGAAGATATTTTTACCTTTACTGGTATTTTTGGGATTGAATGGATGTGTATCTGGTACCAAGAGTTATTATGTGCTTTCTATGTCACCTCAGCCGCAAAAAATCTATCCTTTAAAAAAGAGGGTAATTGGAGTAGAGAAGGTAACTGTACCTGCATATCTTTACAAAAGAGAAATTGCTATTGCCGATTCCCCCAGTCATATTGTACTGCTTGAGAGTGCAAAGTGGGGTGAAGATTTGGATAATGGTTTAACCAACAGGCTTATAGGGTACTTACAGAAGAAGTTTAACCAACCTGATGTCTATCATTATCCCTGGGGTATAGATAAACAGCCTGATATCAAAGTTTCTGTTCATATTACACGATTTATTTCACAGAAGCATTATGTCTATTTAGATGCAACATGGAGCATTGTCAATATAAAAACAAAAAAACGTATTTCACATCTTTTTTCAACCAAGGTAGCCACAACATCAGAGATACAAACGATTGTGAATGCTATGGATAGGGCTTTTATGCAGTTTGAAGAAACTGTAGCTCAGGGGCTTTACCGTTTTTAAGGTATTTATTAAGGAGAATTAAGATGTACTCTCATTCACAGCATTGACTTATGCACTCAAAAAGTTTGATGTAAGTGTTGCCTATATTATTAGGGAAAATAGAACAAAGGAAGTAAATGCATAAAAAATTAGAAAATTTCATGGGAAGGTTTGGTGGGTTTATCTCGCAAAATCCTTTTAAAGTAATATTGGTTGTTTTGCTACTCTTAGCAGTGCCAATTTCACATGTTCCGCAGATTAAGATGGATACCTCTACAGAAGGCTTTATGCACCCTGAAGATCCTGTACTTATAGAGTATAACAAGTTTAGAGCACAGTTTGGTCGGGATGAGCGTATTGTACTTGCGATACAAAGTGACACTATTTTTAGTTTGGATTTTTTGACTAAACTCAAAAAACTACACGAAGAGATAGAAGAGAAAGTGCCTTACTTGAATGATGTAACATCACTTTATAATGTACGTAATACAAGAGGAGAAGGTGATAAACTCATTACGGATGATTTATTAGAGCCATTTCCAACGACAGTCGCAGAGATAGATGCTATAAAAAAACGTGCAATGGCTTCACACTTTTATAAAGATTTGTTTATTTCTCAAAATGGGAAGATGACAACTATTGTGATAGAGACAGATGCTTACTCACATGAGGGAGAAAAAGAGGTTGCAGAGGAAGATGCTTTTGATGATGGGTTTGAAGATGAAACTTCTAATGCTTCAGGAGGCACATCTACTGATGATAGAAAATTCTTAACTGATGCAGAAAACCATAAACTTTTAGATGCCATTCATACCATTATAAAAAAATATAATGGTGATGATTTTCAAATCTATCTTGCAGGAAGTCCAGCAGTCAATAACTCACTTAAGGCACAAATGCAGGCAGATATGCAGAAGTTTATGCGTGTAACATTCCTTATTATTATCATATTTTTATTTGTAATGTTTAGACGGCTCTCAGCAGTATTTTATCCTTTGATAGTGATTATTCTTTCGTTGTTAACTACTGTAGGTACGATGGCATGGATAGGTACGGCATTTAAACTTCCAACGCAGATAGTCCCCTCTTTGCTTTTGGCAGTAAGTATTGGTGCGACAGTGCATATACTCTCTATCTTTTTTGACAGATTCAATAGAAATGGTGATAAAAAAGAGGCAATCAAATATACACTTGGACATTCAGGGTTAGCTATTGCGATGACTTCGGTGACTACAGCTATTGGTGTAGGATCATTTTATGGTTCAGAAGTTGCACCTATTGCTGATCTTGGTATATTCGCTTCACTGGGTGTTATGGTCTCTTTGTTTTTGACCTTAACACTCTTGCCTGCATTGCTTGCCATTACAAAACTAAAACCTAAAGCTAACAAAGCAGCAGGAAAACTTGATAGATTGATGCAAAAACTAGCAGCAATACCAGTGAAATACTATAAAGCCATTATTGCAGGAAGTATGGTACTTGTACTCTTGGCACTCTTTGCCTCTGTGAAGATAGAACTTTCACACAATCCTCTCCATTGGTTCCAGCCAGATGATTATGATAGAGTCTCTACGGAAGTTATTGATAAAACGATGAATGGCTCAGTCACTATGGAGGTGGTAGTAGATACCCAAAAAGAGAATGGGTGGAATAATCCTGAGCGTTTAAACAGACTCAATCTACTCTCTAAAAAACTAGAGATCTATACAGATAAATATACACAAATAGGTAAAGTAGTCTCTCTTGCAACGATTGTCAAGGAGACAAATCGTGCGTTGCATGAGAATAAAGAGAAGTTTTATACCATTCCTCAAGATGCAAATCTTGTCTCACAGGAACTACTTCTGTTTGAAAATTCAGGTTCAGATGACTTGGAAGATGTAGTCGATTCCCAGTTCTCAAAGGCACGGATTACAATAAAACTTCCATGGACAGATGCTGTAAAAGCACATGATGTACTGAGCTATGTCAAAACCCAAGCAAAAAAAGCATTTCCTGAAGATAAAGTGACAATCACAGGAATGATACCATTGCTTATTCATACTTTTGCAGGTTCTGTCCATTCATCTGTAACAAGTTATATTATCGCTTTTATATTAATTACATTGATGATGATCTTTATTTTAGGTTCCGTGCATATAGGGCTGCTAAGTATGATACCAAATTTAACACCTATTCTTTTGGGACTTCTTATTATGAGAGTGGCAAATATACCGTTAGATATGTTTACTCTGCTCATTGGAAGTATAGCCATTGGGCTTGCTGTAGATGATACGATACATTTCCTGCACAATTTTAGGAGATACTATCTTGAAAGTGGTGATGCTGAAAAAGCGATAGCGCATACATTCTATACTACAGGTAAAGCGATGGTGATTACCTCTATTGTGTTATCATTAGGTTTTTATGCCTATATGATGGCAAATATGATTTCAGTACAAAACTTTGGACTATTGACGGGGTCAGTTATTTTGTTTGCATTGTTGGCTGATTTATTGCTAGCCCCTGCGTTGATGATGGTAGTTGCCAAACGTGGTTGGATAAAATGATGGTAAATAGTTTAAAAATTATGAATAAAAGGAAAAAATGATGACAAAAAAATTACTTATTGGAATGACATTAGGATTAGGTTTATTAAGTACACATGTAATGGCTGATGATGCAAAAGCAAGAGCTATTATGGAAAAGGTGGATGCCCGAGACGATGGACAGACCATAGAACAAGATATGATGATGATTCTTATAGATAAAAATCATCACAAGCGTATCAGGGATATGAAATCATATGGAAAAGATTTTGGAGAAGATACGCATCAGATTATGTTCTTCAAATCACCTGCAGATGTAAAAAATACAGCATTTCTTACCTATGACTATGATGATGCCAACAAAGATGATGACCAATGGCTCTATCTGCCGGCACTTAAAAAAGTGAAACGAATACCTAGTGCAGACAAAAGTGGAAGCTTCATGGGTTCAGACTTCTCTTACTATGATATGACAGACAGAGATTTGGAAGACTATGACTTTAAACTACTTAAAGAGACAAAAGTACGCGGACATGATGCTTGGATGATAGAGGGGATACCACGTAATAAAAAGACAATCAAAGAGTCTGGGTACATTAAAACCGTAGCCATTGTACGTAAAGACAATATGATGGTAGTTCGTGCGATTAACTACATGAAAAATGGCAAGAAAAAGTATTTGGATTTGAAAAAAATACATCAACAAAATGGTATTTGGGTAGTTGATAATATGACAATGACAACTAAAAAAGGCAAAACAACTGTGCATAAAACAGAATTAAAATTTAAAAATATTAAGGTAAATAAACCACTCAAAGATAATTTGTTTACCACAAGAAGACTTGAAAAGGGAGTATAAGGTATGTATCCAAAAGTATGGTTCTCTACACTTTTATGTATGTTGTTACTTCAGGCAGAAAGTATTGATGCTGATTTTGAAGGGTTTAATGATTCGACAGGTTCAGTAGAAGTGATACAAGATGCCAATAGTGATGACATGGCAGGGTTCGATGATACTTCAATAAGTTCCGTATCAGACACTTCGACAAGTTTAAAGAAGAAGGTGACTGAGCCTGTCGAAGTTATAGCAGGACTTACAGGGAAACTTACAGAGCAGGTAGCATTTTCTCTCTATAATGATGCTCCACACAGTAATATCTCTTCTGTGAAGTCTTCACTTTTACTTGATTATGAGCATAAATTTGAAAATGGTTGGAGAGTCAAGACTAACGCAAAAGTATATTATGATGCTATTTATGACATTAAAGGTACAGACAAGTTTAGCTCACAGGAGCGTAAACAACTGCAAAGTGAAGTAGAACTTTTTGATACCTATGTTGAGGGGAGTATTGCAGATAATCTTGATGTAAAGTTGGGACGTCAGGTTATTGTATGGGGACGCAGTGATACGATTCGTGTAACAGATATACTAAATCCACTTGATAATCGTCGTCCTGGTATGGTGGATATAGAAGATTTACGTCTGCCTGTAACAATGGCAAAATTTGATTATTTTATAGGTGACTGGCGTGTGACACCTATAGCAATACTTGAGCAACGTTTTTCAAAAAATCCTCCTTTTGGATCTGTTTTTAACCCTATTTCTTATGATGTTCCTACAGATAAAAGCTACAATGATGTGACCTATGCACTCTCTATTGGTGCTGCATTTTCTGGATGGGATGTTAATTTTTATGCGGCAAAAATACATAATGATAAAGGGAAACTCCAACTTCCTACCAGTGGACAACCTCACGCACTTATAACTCATGATAAAATAAAAATGACAGGAGCCGCACTCAATATACTCTCTGGCTCATGGCTCTTTAAAACAGAACTTGCCTACTTTAACGGACTGAAATATACTACTACAGCAGATAAAGCATTTTCTCGAACCGATGTACTTTTGGGAGTTGAATATAACGGTATTGCCAATACTCTTATCTCTTATGATATGGTAACACGTAATATGAACAGTTATGATGTACGACTTCATCATGAAGCTTTACCTGTTAAAAAACATGAATATCAACACGCCTTGCGTATTACTTCAGATTTTATAAATGCTACAGTGACTGCAAACTATCTTATCTCTCTTTATGGTAAAAAACTCAATGAAGGTGGTTTTCAAAGAGCATGGCTAAAATATGAAGTGATGGATGGTGTCAATATGAATGTGGGAGTGGTAGATTATATTGGTGGTTCAACACTTTTTGACACGGTTAAAAAGAACGATATGGTATTTGCTGATATTTCCTATAGCTTTTAGTAAATTATTTTAGTGTATATCACGAATAAAACGATATCCACGAGAAGAAACTGTCTCTATAAACTTATGTTTGAGTTTCTGTCTTAATCTTTTGACTAGTGTACGGATGGTATTGCTATTACTCTCTTTATCTGGCCAAATAGCATTTTCTATTGTATAAAAATCTACAATATTATTTTTAGCTGATATGAATAATTCTAATAAAGCACTCTCTTTTTTTGTTAAATGGATAATCTCAGAACAGCAATAGAGTGTTGAAGTTTCAAGGTCATAGGAGAATTCATAATCCAATAGGATATGATTTGGATCTATCTCTATAGGGTGAATATTCTGATTGAGTTTGCGTATGGCAATTTTTAAAAATACACGAAGCTCTTCTCTGTTAAATGGTTTGGAGAGATAGGCTGTAGGATTGAGTTTAATCGCTCTATCTACATTATAATCATCCAGATGGGCAGTAAGAAAAATAATCTCTATTCTTGGATTTTTTTCTTTTATTTTTTTTGCGGTCTGTATGCCATCTAATGCCCCTTTAATGCATATATCCATAAGTATAATATCAACAGAATATGTTTCTGTAATAGTAAAAGCATCATCTGCGTTAGAACATATATCTATCACATTGTAACCTAGTTTTGTGATATAGCTTTCTATCTCCATAGCAACAATGCTTTCATCTTCAACAATAAGAATATTTATCTCTTTCATAATGTAAACCTTATAGTGTAATGTGTATGATGCAGGGTATCTTTTTCCAGTGTTCCATCCAATTGATCATAAATAAGTGTATGGATAAGCTTTAATCCTAATGATTCCCTTTTTTCTTCTATATTGTAACCTTTACCATTATCTTTTATCTGAAGTATATATTGATGTTCTATCTGTTTTAAAGAGATGTAGATAATTCCATCATGATCAAAAGCATATTTGTAGGCATTTGTTACAAATTCATTAATAATTAAACCTACATAAACAGACTCTCTTAGTGGAATTTTTGCATCAATATCAGTTTTTGTTACAATTATTTTATGCTGCTGCTGTATAGATTCTTTAATATCTAAAAGCAGTGTATCAATATATTCAGACATATCTATCTCTTCAAGGTTCTCTTTAAGAAGAAGCATATTATATGTTTGGGATATGGCATTAATTCTGTTTTCCAAATCGATAAATTTTTCATTAACAGTTTCATCTTCTATCTCATCTTGTTGCAGTCGCATCATAGAGAGAATAATTTGAAGGTTGTTTTTTACCCGATGATGTACCTCTTTTAAAAGAAGATTTTTTGTCTCCAAAGCACTATTGAGAGCTTTGGTTTTTTTGATAACTTCATTTTTAATAATATTGGTTCGTTGTGTAGACTCTTCCAAAATACGAGCATCTACCTTGGCTTTCTCTTTTTGTAGAATAATATATCTGTCTGCAAATGCCAGTGAGAGAATCAATGCTTCAAATACTGTACTGAACATAAGAAGATTTTGATATTTTTGCATAATAGAAGTTAGACCTATGGCATCAAGAATAATAAGAAAGTAGGAAAAACATACAATACTAAAACCAACAATAAAAAGTCTTGCCTGCTTATTTCCATTTTGATAGGCAATAATTCCTGCACTAAGATTGAAAAATATAAAAAGTGTTCCTGTTAAAATGACAATAGAGAGATTATAAAAAAGGGAAGTACTTAAAACAAGTATCTCCAAAAGTGAAAGAAGAATAAAAAATTGGTAGATTTTATGTATTTTTTTTAGTTTTTCAGTCTTTAGGAAATGCATAGCAAACAATGCAGCAGTAATCACTAAAAAATTAATCTTAAGGATAGGAATTTGCATATCCAATCTAATAAAGGATAAAGGGAAATAGATTTGTGTTAATCCAAGATAGGTAAATTGTTGTGAGATAAGTGCCAAAAGGTAAAAACTGTAGTAGAGATAACTTTTATCTTTGGTATAAAAATAGAGTATAAAACTATAAAGCATCAATGCCAATACAAAACCAATAAGTAAGATATCAATAAGCTGTTGAAATCTATCTGTCTCTTCATAATTTTCATGTGCATCCAACATTAAATTAAAATCAACGGGAGTTAAAGAAGAGTTTACTTTGAGATAGTATGTTTCTGTCGTATGTGGGGGAAGCATAATAGAATAGTAGGGGAAAAGTGTATGATGTTCTTTTTTAATATAATAGACACCTTTGTGTTGTGGTGCATATAAATGATTTTTTCTATAAAGTGTGATTTTTTCAAGTAGAGGGGAAGTAAGTATAAGTACTTTGTCTGTAAAGTATTTGCTTTGATTGCTCAATGTAAAGCGTATCCAGATAGTAACAGAACGGATTCCTGTATTAATATAAGTATGAGAATAGGGATGAAAAAGTTTTTTTTGAAGGATTTGTGTAAGGTTTAACTCTTGTGTATCAAAATAGACATCCCCTTTTTTTAAAAGAGAGATTTTATGTTCTTGATTGATATTGATAGTATTTGCTTCTAAATCAGTAGAATATAAAGTAAAAACTAAAAGTAAAAAAATCATTTTAAAAGTTGTTAGATAAAGTTTCAACATAAAAAATTCTATCTAAAATTAGATACAAAAGAGATTTTTGGTGATTGTTTATTATACTTTTGGCACATTATTTTGCTATGATGTCTTAAATCATGAGGAGTGAAAATGAATAAAGTTATAAAAATATCTTTAATGGCATTGTTAGGTACAGGATTGGTTGCTGCTCAAACAAATCAAATGAAACTCTACGAAGTAAAGAGTGGAAAAGTTACCTATGAACTTAAAGGTAGTGGGAACATTATGGGGATGACACAGATAAGTTCTGTGGGGAAAAAGAGAATTATTTTCTCTGATTATGGTGTTAAAAAACTTGAAGAAGAAGTAAAGATTGAAAATCAGACAGTGATGGGAAAGAAAAAAACCAATAAAACACATACGCTTGTGTATATGAATGGTGCAGTACTTTATGCGGTGGATTTCGAAAGAAAAATAATTAATCGTATGAAAAATCATGGTATGTCTATGGCTAATGCCCTATTGGGTGGTGGTAATATCAAAGAGACTGGTGAAGCAATGATGATAAAGATGGGTGGTAAAAAAACAGGTACAGAAAAAATACTTGGCTACACCTGTGATATATGGGACTTGATGGGTGTAAAACAGTGTATCTATAAGGGTGTACCACTAAAAATTGAGTCAAATATCATGGGAATGAAGAGTACCGAGGTAGCTACAAAAGCAGAGTTTGATATCTTTTTGAGTAATGATGACTTTAAGTTGCCTGCCTATCCAATTTATGGTATGAATACCAGTGATTATCAATCTGTACCAAAAGAACTTGATAAAAGTAAACTTGATGCTATGGATGCTAAAGATAATGCACAAGCAAAGGCAGAATCTAAAAAAGCAGCCGAGGGTATGAAAATACTAGGAGCAGGGTTGGAAGCACTTGCCAAAACAGGAATAGATATGGATAAAGAGCTTACCCCTGAGCAAGAAGAAATTATGAAAAAGGCAATGATGAAAGCGATGGCAAAATCAATGGGTGGTGAAGATAAAATGCTGGCTAAGATGAAAGAAGATATTCTAAAAGAGGAAAAAATAGAAGAGATGAAGTTTGCTCAAGAGTGTTTTGGTGATGCAAATACACTTAAAGAAGCAAACAGTTGTGTAGATAAAGGCAATAAAATGTTTGATGATGATGAAAAACCTATGCATAGCTGGACAGCACAAGATAAAAAAGAGATGCTTGATGATATAAAAGAATTTGAAAAGATAGTCCCTTGTGTAAAAAAAGCACAAACGATAGATGCATTTAGCCAGTGTATGCCTGTAGAGAGATAAGGGGCGAAAATGTGCTACAATGCCTTAAAATAAATCAGGGCTACTATGAGATTTTATAGAATCTATATTGAAATTACAAATGTGTGTGGACTTTCATGTTCCTTTTGTCCAACAAAAGAGTTACCAAGCAAAGAGATGGCTTTAGATTTTTTTGAGTCTGTTGTACAGCAAGCTAAAGCGTATACCAAAGAGATAGTCTGTCATGTTGTAGGTGATCCATTAACACAATCAAATCTGCATGACTATCTTGATATTATTCATAAGTATGGACTTAAGGCAATGCTTACAACAAGTGGTTATTTTTTAAAAAAACATAGCTATGATACACTTTTTCATCCTTGTGTAAAGCAGATAAATATTTCACTCAACAGCTTCAATAAAAATGACACCTCGCTTACCTTTGAACAGTATATTACACCTGTACTTTCCCTTTGTCATGCCAAACTTGAAAGAGAAGAGGAGCTGTTTATTAATTTACGTGTATGGAATTTAGATGAGATGATGTCTGAACGGAAGTTTAACGAAACACTTTTTTCTACACTCTCAGAGACTTTTCATGTAGCATTGTCCTTAGATACAATTTATAAAGAACGTCCAAAATCAATACGATTGGCATCTAAAATCCTTGTACATTTTGATAACTACTTTGAGTGGCCATCACTAAAAAATAAAAGCTATGGAGATGGTACCTGTCAAGGCTTACAGTCACATATTGCCATACTTGCTTCAGGAAAGGTGGTGCCTTGTTGTTTGGATTGTGATGGCATCATAGAGCTTGGTGATTTACATGAAAATCCCTTAAAGGAGATAGTAGGCTCTAAACGTGCATTAAATATGTTAGAGGGATTTGGAGAGAGTAAAGCTGTTGAAGAACTTTGTCAAAAATGTTCTTATAAAGATAGATTTAATTAACCAAACTCAAACTTTAAAAAACTTATACTTACAATATTTAGGGCAGGGGCAGGTGGAAAGCAGTATTGTCTTATGTCTAATCATTACCACTTACTCATAGAAACTAGAAAAACTAGGGGTCAGGTGAAAACTAGAAAAACTAGGGGTCAGGTGAACGTAATCGTAGTTAAGTTTTCTTTGCTATAATACCTTATCAGTCAAAAAGGGGAAAGAGTATGTGTGGAGTAATGCTATCACGTTCACCTGACCCCTTTCTCTGACCCCTTTCTCCCTATTACACTCCCTCTTGGTATGTCAAAAATGAAGCGTATCTCTATACTCTTTTAGGCAACTACTGTGGTATAATTTTTCTAAATTTTGTACCAGCAATACTTACGGATGCCATAAGACCTTTTTCACCATAGATAAATCCAACAATAGGTTTTTCAAAACTGATAGAAGAGAGGTCTTTGCTGTGACCCCAGTCAGAGATGGTGATACTTCCGTCAATACCTGCTTCCCAACCATTGCTCTTAATAAAGTTTTTTAAAGAAGCATCAGATAAAAAAGCAATAATCATAGCATACTCCTGTACTCCTGCCTGAAAACCAACTGATGCAGAAGTCATACTGTAATAATATTTTGTTTCACCATTGACACGAAGCGCACCTTCTCCATACTTTCCACCTATAATAATTCCGCCTCTAATTACAGAAGGGAAAACAAGATATGCTTTGGTTTTAGGTAGAAATGCTTTGCCACCAATAACCTGTTTTTCAAATTTTTTAATCGCGATATCAACATCTTTATCAAGTGCAGCAGCCGATTTTGCAAAAGAGATTTGAGTAAAAAATAGAGAAATAAACAGTATTGCCAGTATATATTTTGAATTTTTTATATTCATGATGTATCCTTATAGTAAAATTATCATATTATATCTTATAAAAATTAATGGAGTAATATATGGAAAGAATGACAATCAAAGCCTATGCAGTAAAACATAAATTAAGTATATTTAATGTTATGAAAATGGTAAGGTCTGGAGAACTCAAGAGTATTACAGAGGAAGAAAATGGTAAAGAACATATCTATATACTACCTGATGATAGACAAAAAGAGGTTACAAAAACTGTTGTAGAAGATGATGAAAAAGATATAAAAGGATTAAATGAAGCACTACGTTTACTTAAATATGAAGTTGCAACACTTAAAAAGGAGATAGAGAGGTTGAAAGAGCGATAAAGAATCCTACATATGGAAAAGATATGTAGGATATTGAAATTAGATTTTACTCTTGACAAAAGCTTCCATATCGGCAACTACAACTTCCAGTGTTCTTGCACCATCAATAACTTCCAAGAGATTTTTGTCTGTATAGAATTTTTGAATCTCAGCCAATGGATCGGTATAGATTTTCATTCTGTCATTAAATACTTCTTCACTGTCATCTGAACGCTCTTCACCAGGAGCAGCTTCTGCACGACGTCCCAAAATTCTTTGGCGTGCTACTTCTTCTGATACTCTTACCTCTATTACAGAAGTCAATTCAATATTATCTTCTTTGGAAACAAGTTCATCAAAAGCAGTCATTTGTTCTGTAGATCTTGGGTATCCATCGATAAGTACATTATCTACTGGTGCATTGTTAATAGCAGAAACAATAGTATTTACAATGATTTCTAGTGGTACAAGTGCACCTTTAGAGATGTAAGACTCTATCTCTTTTCCTAATTCTGAACCAGAAGCTACTTCTTCACGAAGCATATCTCCCGTAGAGTAGTGAACAATATTTTCATTTTTTTCAGCAATGATACTTGCATCTGTTGTTTTTCCTGAGCCTGGTGCCCCGATGATTAAAAATAGTTTTTTCATTTTGTTTTTCCTTTTTGTAGGGTGCGTTTGCTAACGCACCTTTTATATGTTTTGTATGCATATTGGTGCGGTGGCAACCGCACCCTACGTTATGCCGTTGGAGTTTGTCTAACTCTTAAACTCAACTCTTTAAGCTGCTCATCTTCTACCGGGCTTGGTGCATGAGTAAGAAGACATTGTGCTTTTTGTGTTTTAGGGAAGGCAATTACTTCTCTAATACTCTCTGTTCCTGTCATCAGCATGATAAGTCTGTCAAGTCCTAATGCAAATCCTCCGTGTGGTGGTGCACCATATTTGAATGCTTCAAGTAAGAAACCAAATTTCTCATTTGCTTCTTCATCTGAAATACCCATCAATTTGAAAATCTCTTTTTGTAAGTCTTCTTTATGAATACGGATAGACCCACCACCAAGTTCTGTACCGTTAAGTACGATGTCATAGGCAACAGATTTTAAATCTTCAATATCATCATAGGCAATATTTCCATTTTCATCAAGCTCTGGCATGGTAAAGGCGTGGTGCATGGCTTTTGTTTTTCCATCTTCTACTTCAAACATAGGGAAGTCCATTACCCATAGGAACTCAAAGACATCTTGAGGGATAATGTCCATAATTTCTGCAAGATATATACGGAAACGACCCATATAATCAAGTACAAGTTTTTTATCTCCTGCACCAAAGAATACTGCATCTCCAACTTCAAGTTCACATCTCTCTACAATAGCTTGGATATCTTCATCGGTAAAGAATTTGGTTAAAGGCCCTTTAAGTCCATCTTCTTTCATTTGGAAATATCCAAGTCCTGATGCACCAAATTTACGTACATAGTCCTCAAAGCCTTTCATTTGGCGTTTTGAGAATATTTCATCACCTTTTGGTACTTTAAGTGCTTTAATACGGTTACCTTTAGTATCTTTGGCAATGTTGGAGAAAATTTCATTGTCACAACGTGCAAAGATGTCTATCACATCTACCATGGCTAGGTCGTAACGCATATCTGGCTTGTCTGAACCATATTTTTCCATAGCATCTGCATATGTCATACGGGTAAATTTGGTGGGAATCTCATAGCCACATTTATCAAAAATGTTATAAATAAGTTTCTCTGCTACGGTAATCACGTCTTCTTGGTCACAAAAAGACATCTCGACATCTATTTGGGTAAACTCTGGCTGTCTGTCTGCTCTTAAGTCTTCATCACGGAAACATTTTGCTATTTGGAAATAACGGTCAAATCCACCTACCATTAAAAGTTGTTTGAAAAGCTGTGGAGATTGTGGCAGGGCATAGAACTCACCATGATGTACACGGCTTGGTACAAGGTAGTCTCTCGCACCCTCTGGAGTAGATTTGGTAATGATAGGTGTTTCTACTTCCAAGAAATCCAGCTCATCGAGTGCATTACGTGCAGCGATGGTTGCTTTTGAACGGAGTTTGAAAATATCGTAAGATTTTTGGGTACGAAGCTCAAGGTAACGGTATTTGAGTTTTATCTCTTCATTTACTTTTTCATCGTTAAGCTCAAAAGGCATAGGACGAGAGCGGTTTTCAATGACAAGTTTGTCTACAACCATCTCTACTTTACCCGTTTTAAGTTTAGGGTTTTCAAGCCCTTCACCTCTGGCTCTCATTTTACCTGTAGCTACCAATACAAACTGGTCTCTCACATCTTCTGCAAGTTTGTGAGCCTCTGCGTTGTCAGCAGGGTCACAGACAAGTTGGATGACTTCATCTTTGTCTCTAAGGTCAATAAAAATTAATCCACCATGGTCTCTACGGCTGGCTACCCAACCTGCCACAGTAATTTCCTGTCCAATATGTTCTTCGTTTACTTCTGCACAATAATGTGTTCTCATAGTACGCGTTCCTAAAATTAAATTAACGCGATTATATCCAAATGTTGTTTAAGGAGTTTATTTTTTTAAAAAAGATGATTATTCTGTAAGACTGAATTTCTTAAATAGTGATAAATTTTTAGCCCATAAAGCATTTTTATGTTACCCTAACACTTATTGAAACTTTAGGAAGTATTGGAAGATTCAATTATTTTTTACAGATTACAGGAAAGAGATGCGTACAGAAAAACTAAAACAGATTACAAAAGCAGGGTTTGTTTTAAAACCCAATGACCCAGAGATACGTACATTATATGAGCGTATCAAACTACAGTTTGAAAATAGAGGTATAGAAGTAATTTTGGCAGAACGTTCGGCAAAAATGATTGGAGTCAGTGGTGTCTCTTTTGAAGTCATGTGCAAGGATGCAGACTTTTTGGTTTCATTGGGAGGTGATGGTACGCTACTCTCTCTTGTACGACGCTCTTATGGGTATCACAAAGCTGTGGTAGGGATTAATGCTGGGAATCTTGGATTTTTAGCTGATGTTACCATAGATGAAGTCGATCTCTTTTTGGATCAACTCTTTTCTGGGGAATATCGCATAGACAAGCGTATGATGATTGCTGGTTATATAAAAAAGGTTAGTGGGGCAAAGATAGATTTTTTTGCACTCAATGATGTGGTGATTACCTCTCCAACTCCCTCTAAAATGGTAAAAGTAAATGCTTCAATTGATGCAGAGCGTTTTAACTCCTATCGTGGGGATGGATTGATTATCTCTACCCCAACAGGTTCAACTGCATATAATCTGGCTGCGGGAGGACCTGTGGTTTACCCTTTGACAGAAGCATTTATTATTACCCCTGTTATGGCACACTCTTTAACCAATCAACGACCTCTTGTTGTACCTACGGATTTTTATATTGAGTTGGATGCTGAAAAGTATGATGCCATTGTAAGTATAGACGGACAGGAACGTTATGAGCTTGAAGAGGGGGATGTTTTACACCTTGGTGGAGCAGCCGAAGGTGCCAAACTTCTTCATAGGAAAGAGAGGAATTATTTTTCTGTATTACGTGAAAAACTGCACTGGGGTGATGTTCATTGATAGCGCGTTTATATTTTCGTGAACTGGTTACTTTTGATGAAGTTGAACTGGAGTTTAAAAAAGGTCTGATTGTTTTTACCGGACCATCAGGGGCAGGAAAAAGTGTATTGATGTCTGCGATACTCTCTAGTTTTGGTTATGTGGCACAAGGCAATGCCAAAGTATGTGAAGTTAATCTTTCCAAACCTAAAAATCTTAAAAGTGAACATTATGATTTAAAAGATGAGCTTACGCTTAAGACGCTCAAAAGAGAAAAACTGCGTTATCTGATTGATGGGCAGCATATTTCCAAAAAAGCATTAAATGAGATGTTTCATCCTTATGTACAGTATCTTTCCGTACGTGATAAAAGTGGTTTTGAATCAGAAAAACTTCTTTTAATGTTGGATACCTCTTTACAAAATCATAATAAAACTTTTAAAAGATTACAAAAGGAGTACACTAAACGCTATGCAAACTACAGACTCAAAATAGAGGAGCTTGCCAAAATTAGAGAAGCTGAAGATAAATTGGCAGAACTTATAGAGTTTACAAAGTATGAAATAGAAAAAATAGAAAAAATAAATCCAAAAATAGGGGAAGATGAAGCATTAATGCAAGTAAAAAAACAGCTTTCTCGTATTGATAAAATTAAAGCCTCTATGCAAACAGCAATGGCAATTTTTTCTGCAGAATCTGCGGTAGAAGAGGTTTATAGACTTTTGGAGAAAGATGCCTCTGTATTTACCGATGCAATGAATCAGGTACGGGCAGACTTTGAAGAGACAGAGCACTTGACTACTGAACTTGAAGAGATGAATGTAGAAGAGATACTTGACAGGCTTTCTGATATTACAGCCCTGCAACAAAGATATGGTTCAATAGAAGAGGCATTGGATTACAAAGTGTTAAAACAAAAAGAGTTGGAAGGGTATGAAAATATTGCACAAGACAAAAGTATGCTTGAGAATTTTTTAAATATGGAATATTTAGAGCTTTCAACATTGGCACGAGAAATTTCCAGACAGCGTAAAACAGAGGCGATACGTTTGGAAAAGGTGTTGGAAGGGTATTTGAAATCGCTTAAACTTCCAAGCCTCTCTTTTGTTTTTGAAATGGAAAAATTAGATGCCAGAGGATGTGACAAGTTGGATGTTATGGTTGGTTCTGCAACAGCAAACAGACTCAGTGGCGGAGAGTTTAATCGTGTACGTTTGGCTCTTATGGCAGCAACCATGCAAAACAGAACGGGACAGGGGGTAGTGATATTGGATGAAATAGATGCCAATGTAAGTGGGGATGAGTCCATTGCTATTGCTCAGATGATTTCAAAACTCTCAACGGTCTATCAGGTTTTTGCAATTTCTCATCAACCACATCTTTCAGCTCAGGCCAATCAACATATCTTAGTGACAAAAGATGCCCATAAAAGTCAGGTAATTGAGTTGAGTGAAGAGGGTAGAATCCATGAAATATCTCGTATTATTGCAGGAGAGAATCCTACAAAAGAAGCAATGGATTTTGCCAGAAAGTTACGTAGTTAACGATATTGTTCTTTGAGTGTTTGTGTATAATGTTTTAAGGAGTCAAGATAGACTTTGGCAAATTCTATATCAATACCTGTTTTCAAATAGGTATTGAACTCTATAAGTAAATCTGAAACACCGCCTGTACCAAGGTTTGTCGCTGAACCTTTGATACTGTGGGTAAGACGTTCCATCTGATGAAAATCTTTATTTTGAAAAGCTTCTTCTATTAAAGGAATTTGTACTTCAAGCTGAGGAATAAGTTCTTGGACAAACTCTTTTGCTTCACCGTCTGAAAGCCCCATCTCAATTAGACGTCCATGTGTAAAGATTGGATAGCTACAGCTTGGTAGCTTCTTTTCTTCTTTCGGCAGAGCTTTTTGTTCTACTTTTTTCTCTGCTGTCTTTTGGGGCAGAGGAGTCGAAGTATCTACTCTTTGGACTTCTTCTATTTTTTGAGGCTTTATACCTTGAGGTTTTTCTTTTTGAGACTTAACTACAGGAGGGTTTGTTCGTAGAGTTCTCTCGTCTTTTTTTTGAAGTTTTTGACGTCTCTCTTCCTGATATTTTTTTTCATTACGTACTTCACGTATCACAATAAACAGTATGATAAGTACAAAAACAGATAATAAAACAGTTCCTAACATTGTTTCCTCTCTTTAAATTTAAAAATTAACTTTACAAACTATAGCTTATTTCGGGTTATATGAAGATGTATTGGTTCTATTTTTGCTATAATTGCGTCAAAAATTGGGTAGTAATATGATTATAGATACACATTGTCATTTAGATGATGACCGATATAGCAAGGATTTAGAATCTGTATTGGCTCGTGCAAACAGGAGTGGGATTGAAAAATTTATTATTCCAGGAGCAGACCCAAAGACATTGGAGCGTGCGGTAACGTTGGCAGAAAAATATAAAGCGATTTACTTTGCAGTAGGCGTACATCCTTATGATGCTCAGAATTATGATAGAACTTTTCTTGAAAAATATGTAACACATTCCAAATGTGTAGCTATTGGAGAGTGTGGACTTGATTATTTTCGCTTACCTCAGACACAAGAGGCCATAGCTAAAGAGAAATGTTTACAAAAAGAGGTTTTTGTAGATCAGATACTTTGGGCAAAAGAACTGAAAAAGCCATTGATTGTTCATGTACGGGAGTCAAGTGCAGATGCATTGGAACTGTTGGAAAAATATGCAGGAGAAGAGGGGGGAGTGCTGCATTGTTATAATGCGGATGAATCACTTTTAAAATTGGCAAATAAAAATTTTTATTATGGTATTGGAGGGGTACTTACTTTTAAAAATGCACGTAAGTTACTGAATGTTTTCCCCAAAATTCCTCACAATAGGCTATTGCTTGAAACAGATGCTCCCTATTTGACACCACATCCCCATAGAGGAGAACGAAATGAACCTGCTCATACATTACTGATTGCTCAAAAGATAGAGACACTCTGTGAACTTGAAGTCGATGATATTTCTCGTATCTCAACTGAAAATGCCTATCGTTTATTTGGTTTTGATTTTTAAATGTTTTATAGGTTAAGAGCCTCTTTTCTAATTGTCCTGTTTTTAGGAACACTCTTGTATAGTAAGAGCCTAGAAGAAAAATATCCTAGTTACAGGTATGTTTTTTATGAGTTTGATGTACCTGAATCCTATATTGAGGATAAGGCATTTATCCATTTTGTTAATCAGCATGAAAAAAGCATGAAAAGGTTTTATCGCAATGCTCTACATCGAGGTGAGATGGTACTTCCTCTGATGCAGGGGCAGTTACTTGAAGAGGGTGTCAGTGATCTGTTTATCTATCTTTCTATGGTTGAGTCTGGTTTTTCAACTAATGCTGTCTCCTCAAAAAAAGCAGTTGGATTATGGCAATTTATGCCCGCTACAGCAAAATATTACCAGTTGAATATTAATGGGAATTATGATGAACGTTACGATACATTCAGTGCAACTTCTGCTGCTATCAAGTATCTCAATCGATTATATCAACAGTTTGGAAAATGGTATTTGGCAGCAATGGCATATAACTGTGGGGAGGGGTGTGTAAAAAAAGCCATTTTAAAAGCAGGCAGTGATGACCTCTCTCTTTTAACAGACAATCATTTAAAATATCTGCCCAAAGAGACAAGAAAATATATGAAAAAGATTTTACTTGTAGCGATGATAGGGGAAAACAGTCTAATAACATTTAATCGTGTATCCAAGCATGAAAAAAAACTGACACAAGTAGAAGTTTCATCGCTGACATCCCTGGAAGAGATTGCAAAACTTATTACCATGAAATTGGATGATTTACTAAAACTCAATCCTGCTTTTAAAAATGGAAAGATACCTTCTGGCAAATCTACTTATAATCTTTATATTCCTGTTGAAAAGATATATGCTTTTTATTTACGTTATGAAATGCCTGAAACAAGAGAAAAAAAAGTACTCTGTCAAAAAAAAGAAAAAAAGAATAACTACCAAATACATATGATTACCCATCGTGTAAAAATGGGAGAGACATTAGAGAGTATTGCCAAATATTATGGTAATGACAGGGAAGAGATAAGAAAGATAAACCATTTGGAAGATGAAAGTTTGACTTTGGGAAGACTTTTGGTTCTTTATGTTAGTGAAGAAAAATTTAAAAATATATCTAAATAATAGTATAAGTTATGTTAGAATTATGCATTAAGGGATAAGTTGATGTTAAAAATAATAATTGATAAAAACTGTAGTGGTCGTATATGAAAAAAATTTCTTCTATTTTTGTACTTTTTACTCTTGTACTTTTTGGATTTCTATTTTCGGGCTGTTCTTCAAAAGGACAGGTGATTAAAAAATTTGGTGCAACCCAATATACCAGTGCATCAAGACAGCGGGCGACAATGCGTTCTTATAGGGTACATGGTAAACGTTATAGTCCAACCTACGTCTATATAGGAGAGGTAATGAAAGGTATCTCCTCTTGGTACGGTCCTAATTTTCATGGAAAATATACAAGTAATGGTGAAGTCTATAATATGCATGCACATACTGCAGCACATAAAACATGGCCAATGGATACAATGGTTAAAGTACGTAATCTTCAAAATGGAAAAAGTACGGTAGTTCGTATTAATGACAGAGGTCCTTTTGTAAAAGGCCGTATTATTGACTGCTCTTATGCTGCGGGGAAAGAACTTGGGTTAGATAGAATGGGAATTGCCAAAGTCTCTATTGAAGTGGTAGGATTTGCAGGTAAAATAGCTTCTGGTTTAGCAAAAACAAAAAAACCTTTGATGCATAAAGAAGTAACACGTGTCAAGATTTCTGATTTTGGTGTCCAGATAGGTGCATTTAGACGACATGAGGGTGCTTTACGTTTTCAACGTACGTTTATGGGAAAATATGCAGGGTATAGACCGATTATCAAGCAGTTTAGTGATGCCCAAGGTACACTTTACCGTGTTTGGCTGATGGGATTTGAATCGGAAGATGAAGCACGTGACTTTAAAAACAGTCATGATTTAGAAGGTGCATTTATTGTACGTAATTAAAGAAGGTAAAAGAAAATGATAGAAGTAAACAGAGAGACGAAAGAGACACAAATTAGCGTAAAACTCAATCTTTATGGTTCAGGAAAAGCAAAAATAGATACAGGGGTAGGTTTTTATGACCATATGCTTGAAGCTTTTACGAAGCATGCACATATTGATATGGAAGTAGTCTGTAAAGGAGATATTCATATTGATGACCACCATACGGTTGAGGATGTTGGTATTGTTATTGGACAGGCATTACGAAAAGCGATCTATCCTGTTCAGAGTATAGAGCGTTTTGGAAATGCAACCGTAGTAATGGATGAAGCCAGTATTACGTGTGATATTGATCTTTCAAACCGTGGCTATTTGGTTTTTGAACTGCCTATTGGTGGCAAAGTAGGTAATTTTGATGTGGAACTTGTTGAAGAGTTTTTTAAAGCATTTGCTTTTAATCTTCCTTTAACACTACATCTTATCTATAATCGTGGGAAAAATAAACATCATATCATAGAAGGGGCATTTAAGGCTTTGGCTGTAGCACTGAGACGTGCAGTAACAGTGAATGAAAATGCCGGTATCCCAAGTACAAAAGGTGTTCTATGAGTATAGAATTGATTGTATTGGATGTTGATGGTACGATGACAGATTCTCGTATTACCTATAGTCAAAAGGGTGATGAAATTAAGTCATTTAATGTAAAAGACGGTTTGGCAATAGCCTCATGGAGAAAGCTTGGTAAACAAGTTGCTATTATTACAGGAAGAAGTTCAGAAATTGTTGCACGTCGTGCAAAAGAGTTGCATATAGAACACTTTTATCAGGGGATAGAGCATAAACGTGAGGTACTTGAATCCCTTTTGGAAAAACTTGATTTAACAATGGAAAATGTAGCTGCTATTGGAGATGATTTGAATGATTTAAAGATGTTGCAAGCTGCAAAACTCTCTTTTGTACCCAGAGATGCCAGTATGTATGTGGAGAAGATTGCCAGTGTAGTACTCGGTAAAAGAGGAGGAGATGGTGCGGTACGTGAAATGATAGAATATCTTATTGTCAAAGAGGGACTTGAATTAGAGTATTTGGAGCTATGGTCTTAAGATTAGAAATTATTATTACCATACTCATTACTATGATTCTCTCAAGTGCCTTACTTTTTAAATATCATACATCGTTGAAGCCTGCTACAGAGGCAACAAAAGAACTTGAATTTACAGAAGCAACTTTTATAGAGGTAAATACAGAAAAGATGCAAGGGCATATGTATGGGACTTATGGGTGTATTGACAAAGGGGTACTCTCTTTGGAAAATATTGTCTATTCTACAGAAGAGATTAAGTGTTTTCGTGCAAAAAAAGGTATATCCAGAGATAATTTTCTCTATTTGTATCAAGATGTATTTTTAGAAAATATAAATGGATATACTTATGCAACCACACAGGCAACATATAATAAAAAAACTGAAATGTTATATATTACCGCACCTTTTGTTGCCAAACAAGATAAAAATATTATTAAGGGTAAAAGTCTAATTTATGATATTCATCATAAAAAAGCTTTGGGTTCAAGGATAAATTCAGTCGTTTACACAACTGAAAAGTAATTAAATGATATAATCTTTTATATTATCTAAAAAAGGTAGCTTTTGAAAATTTTAAAAATAATAGCAGTATGTTTAGTGACTCATGTACTCTATGCTGATAAAGTTGAAATTACTTCTCTCTCAATGAAAGCAGAAAATTTAAAGAAAGAGATACACTTTATTGGAGATGCCAAGGTTAAAAAAGGGGATGATTGGTTACATGCAAATAAGATTATTGTCTATTTTGATGATCAAAATAAAACAAAAATGTATCAAGCAACCGGAGCAGTAAGTTTTAAATTTAAAAACAAAAAAAATAATTATAGTGGTTCTGCAGATAAAATTATTTATCATCCTTTAACATCCAAGTATCTCCTTGAAGGAAAAGTAAAGATTGATGATCTTGTCAAAAAACGACATGTTGATGGTGACAGAATCAGTCTAGATATGATTACAGGAGATTTAAAAGTTGATGCCAATAGAAAGCAACCAGTAAAGTTTATCTTTTATACGGAGAAAAAATAATGAGTAGTACCGCACGTATTGTTGAAGCTAATTTTATTAAATCTGCACAGAGTATTGCAGACTCTTTACCTGAAAATATGTCAGAAGTAGTCTTTTTAGGACGTTCCAATGTAGGTAAAAGTTCTACATTGAATGGTTTGACCCAAAGAAAAAATCTTGCAAAATCTTCAGCAACCCCAGGGAAGACACAACTTATTAACTTTTTCGAAACACGTTATTTGTATCAAGAAGAGAATTACCCTGTACGTTTTGTTGATTTACCAGGATTTGGCTATGCAAAGGTTTCCAAATCACTCAAAGAAGTATGGCAAAAGAATTTGGTTGAGTTTATTCAGCATCGTGTCTCTATTCGTCTATTTATCCACCTAAGAGATGCACGTCATCCGCATGCAAAGATTGATGATGATGTAGAAACATATATTTCTGAGTTTATCAGACCTGATCAGAAATATCTTACTGTCTTTACCAAAATTGATAAGCTTAATCAGAAAGAACGTAATAAACTTAAACGTGAATTTCCTGCCTCTATCACACTTTCAAATTTAAAAAAGAGTGGACATATACGTTTGCATAAAGAGATTTTAGAAACAATATTTGGTGTAGATACACTCAATCAAAAAAGTGATGAGAATCTTTTATGATAGAATTGGTTAAGGCAAAACTTTCTGATATATCTGCTATGCAGGCGTTAGTAACCAATGAAGTAAAAGAGGGAATTATACTTCACCGCAGTGAAGATGAGATTGCTACAAATATACGCTCCTATGTTTTGGCAAAAAAGGATGGAAAACTGGTAGGATATACAGCTTTGCATATACATTCAAAAAGAGTTGCAGAAATACGCAGTCTGATTGTAGATAAAACATATCGTGGACAAAATATTGGTAAACGAATGATAGCTTTTACACTGGAAGAAGCAAAGGATTTGGGAGTACAGGAGGATATTTTAGTATTGACTTATCTCCCTGACTTTTTTAAAAAACTGAATTTTTATGAAATCAATAAAGAGTATATTCCTGAACATAAAATTTGGGCAGACTGTATTAAGTGTATTCATTTTCCTGTGTGTAATGAAGTTGCATTAGTCTATAAAATATCATAATTGTTGGTAAACATGGTACGTCATAAAAAACAAGAAGAGCATAAAATTATTTTCTTTTTTATAACTCTCTTTGTACTTTTTTATCCTATGTTAATTTCTATTTATGTCTTTTTGCCTTTATGTATTGGTGTGATGTCCTATCTTCTGATAGAAGGTTTGCAAAGAGAAAAGTTTGGATATATCTTTCTCTCTGTCCTCTATTTGATTAACCTTGAAGTCAACCTCTCCCTGCCTCTCTTTTTGACAATAATCTCGGCACTTCTCTTTTATGTTACACTCTATAACTCTTTGCGATATTTTCGTAGATGCAGTTTTTGTAAAGCACTTTTCTCTGTGTTTTCTTTAGATTTATTTTATCTTTTTGCGCTCTTTTCTTTTGATTTTATTTTTCAAACACACAGTATAGCATTGGATATGATTTTACTTTATTCTTTAATTATTGATATATTATTAGTGGTTTTATTATGAAATATAAATTTATTATAGTAATCTTTATGCTTTTTTGGGCTGTAATGATTACACGTTTGTACCATGTAAGTATCAAGTCAAATTTCTATTATGAAGGACTTGCCAAAGAAAATATAGAAAGAAAGCAGTTTATTAAACCTATTCGTGGAGAGATTACAGATACGCATGGCAAACTGCTTGCTATGAATCAAATAGGTTTTTCACTCTCTATTGCTCCTCATTTGAAAATGAAAGCAAAAGCATTGAATGATGTAATCAATATACTTATCAATACCTTCCCAGGATTAGATAAAACAATGATGTTGAAAGTATATAAAAAACATGATTCTGCATATAATCATAAATATATAAAAGTGGTTGACTTTATCCATTATTCTGAAATGATGGGAGCATATCCTAAACTTTCTTTACTTAAAAATTTAAAAATTGAAGCTGAGACAAAACGTTATTATCCTTATGGAAAATATGCAGCACATATCGTAGGATATACAGGACGTTCAAATCAAAAAGAGAATAAAAAAGATTCTGTTGTCAATGAAGTAGGTAAAGTAGGTAAAAGTGGATTGGAGCGTTATTACAATAAAGTGCTTCAAGGTGAGCTTGGATATGAAATTTCAAAAGTAACTGCAACTAACAAAGCGATAGAAGTACTTGAAAAAAAATTACCCAAAGATAATAAAAATATAGAACTTAATATTGATATTGGTTTGCAGAAGATGATTTATGAGCGTTTTGGCAAGCATACTGGTGTTGCTATTGTAATGCGTACCAATGGAGAGATTCTTGCAGCTGTCTCTTATCCATCTTATGATCCAAACCTCTTTGTGGGAGGGATAAGCATCAAAAATTGGAAAGCTCTACAATCTGATCTGGCACACCCTTTTACCAATAAATTTATTCATGGAACCTATCCCCCTGGATCAAGTATTAAAATGGGAATGGCTTTGGCATTTTCAAAAGCCCAACCTTCTGTTTTGGATACTTCAGAACACTGTGCAGGATATATTACTTTAGGACACAGCAAACATAAATTTAGATGTTGGTCAAGATGGGGGCATGGGAAAGTAGGGCTTAGACGTGCCATACGTGAGAGTTGTGATGTTTATTTTTATAACAAAAGCCTAAAGGTAGGTATTGATGCTATTGCAAAAAATCTTCGTACCTTTGGTTTAGGAGTAAAAACAGGGATTGATCTACCTAGAGAATATCGGGGTGTTATCCCTGATAAGGCATGGAAAAGAAAACGCTTTAACCAACCTTGGTATAAAGGAGAGACAGTCATCTCTTCTATTGGACAAGGATTTGACTTGGTGACACCTATGCAAATAGCACGTTATACAGGTTTGCTTGCTACGTCAAATCTTGCTGTACCTCACATTGCTAAAATAATTGATGGCAAAAGGGTAAAACCAGAACTGAAGCATATCGATTTTAACCCATATTATCTGGATGAAATTCGTAAAGGAATGTATGATGTATGTAATGTTCGTGGAGGTACAGCCTTTAAGACAATGAGTCATCTTCCTATTGTTGTGGTAGGAAAAACAGGGACTTCTCAGGTTACTTCTATTCCTCAGTCAACAAAAAAACGTCTTAAAGAGTCAGAACTTGCCTATTTTCACCGTTCCCATGCATGGTTAACAACCTATGCACCCTACAAGAACCCTGAAATTGTAATAACAATGTTGGTTGAGCATGGAGGACACGGAGGAAGTACTGCCGGACCAATGGTGGCAGATATTTATAAATGGCTCTATACACATGGATATTTTACCAAAGAGAGTCATAGCTCTCATTAGTCTTAATAAATACTTCTTACATATTTTGTAAAGTGTTGTTTAAAAATAGTCCTAAAATAATAATCAAAGAGATACCTGCTGATTTTGTATAGAGTTTGTTTGCAGTGATAAAAACAAGCAAAAGAGTAGCAATAATCATTGTGGCAATATCAAAGAGATAATCCTGTGCATCTATAGAGAGTGGATTTGTCAGTGCTGCTGCACCGATAACTATGGTTGTATTTGCCATATTTGAACCAATAATATTCCCTATAGCCATATCTACTTTTCCTTTAATGGCTGCAGAGATACTGACAACAAGTTCAGGAAGAGAGGTTCCAAAAGATATCATAACAATTCCAATAATCCATTCAGAAACACCAAAACTTTTTGCAATTTCTGATGCACTTTCAACAGTAAAATGTGCACCAATTACTACCAGAACAAATGCCCCTGTGAGTAAAGGAATAGCCGTAATCCATGAAAAGTGATTCTCCTGTAGTTTCTCTAGGTTCTCTTCAGGTATCTCCTTTGCATCTTGAAGCAAAAAAAGTATATAAGCACCCATAAGGAGCAGTAGGAGTATCGCATCAAAACGTGAGATTACCCCATCAATAATCATCAATACAAAAACAAGTACAGGTACAAGTGCCCAGGTACTGTCTTTGGAAAAAAAATCTCTATCAGGTTTAATCTCTTTGGCAATCAAAAAAACAGCTGAAAGTACCAGTGTGATATTAAGAATATTACTTCCTATTACATTGGCTATAGCAATATCTGGTTTACCGTTGTAAGAAGCAGCGATACTTGCAGCCATCTCAGGAAGAGAGGTACCAAGAGCGATAAGTGTTGCCCCAATAATAAACTCAGGAATATGAAACTTTAAAGCGATACGTTCACTCTGCTGAATAATAAGATCTGCACCCCAAATCAGTACACCCATAGCCAGCACAAATATAACAAAATTCAAATTAATCCTCCTCAGTTCTTACAATGAGACTTTTGGGCAAATCAAATACCTCTATCAGCTCTTTCTCTTTTGATCTCATCTCTCCCTGATCTTTTTCATGGTCAAATCCAAGCAGATGCAACATACCATGAATAAAGAGCAAAGAGAGTTCATCCTGTACATCATGCCCAAGCTCCTGTGCTTTTTTTAAAACATAATTTTCAGAAACAACAATTGACCCTAAAGGCATATCACTAACACACTGCTGCGTATCAGTAAAAGGTATTTCAATAGGAAAAGAGAGTACATCAGTAGAAGATTTTTTCCCTCGGTGTTCACTATTGAGTTTCTGCATAGTTTTATCATCGGTAACAATAAGCTCTACTTCCCTGTCACTAAGGATATGTGCAATTTTTTCCAGCTTAAAAAGCTCAATCTTCATTTTCGTTTGATTCTCTAAATCTATCATGTTGGAAGTTTACCCAAATATTGGTAAAATGGCAGTAAATAAGTCTGTAAAGGATAGTTAATGTCTAAAGTGGCCGTATGTATTATTTCTGGTGGAATGGATAGTGCTTTAAGTGCGAAAATTGCAAAAAATGAGGGTTATACGATTGTTGCTTTACATTTTAACTATGGTCAACGTACTGAGCAGAAAGAGATAGAGTGTTTTCGTAAGGTAGCATCTGCTGTGGATGCAATGAAAAGCTACGAGATAGATTTGCCTTTTTTTGAACAAATAGGTGCTTCAGCTTTGACAGATAAAAGTATAGAGGTACCTACAGGTGGTCTTGAAGAGGGGGTTCCTGTAACTTATGTACCGTTTAGAAATGGTATTTTTCTTTCTATTGCTGCTGCTATTGCAGAGAAGCATCATGCCCAGGCGCTCTTTATTGGAGTAGTAGAAGAGGATAGTTCTGGCTATCCTGACTGTCGGGAAAGTTATATCAAACAGATGCAAAAAGCAATAAATCTTGGAACCAGAGATGAGACAAAGTTAACCATTCGAATGCCTTTGGTATCACTGAAGAAGTCTCAAATAGTAGAAAAATCTTTAGCCCTTGGAGTTCCTCTAAAACATACATGGTCATGTTACAAAGAGGAAGCATTGGCTTGCGGTGTCTGTGATTCATGCAGACTGAGACTCAAAGGTTTTAAAGAGGCTGGAGTAGTTGATCCCATTATGTATGCTTAGCAGCCCCTATCACAGAGAGCTTCAGGATTTTAAAAAAAATTTTCCCTTTGTACGATTTTTTTCTATCCTGTCATAGTATCCAAAAGCTCCATTCATTACAATAAATACACCCTTTTTTTCCAATGCCTGAAGATATCCATAGGCAGCAGCAAAATTAGCTGTAGCTTCAGTAGGGTCTATATGGTAAGGTACCATAGCACCTGTTAGTATAATGCTCTTTTCCATTTCGGCATCAGCTAAATATTCTGCTGTTATATCTATTGTGTCTGTACCATGTACAATAAGAATATGCCGATATTCAGATTGATGAATGACACTAAGAAGTTCAATTCTGTCCTGTGTTGTCATCTCCAATGAATCTTTCCCTATAATATTGACAATATCAAAGTCACAAAGCCATTTTTCGGCGATATTTTTAAGAGCCTGTGAATCTTCATCTATCTCTAAAGTTCCATGTATCGGATGATAGATTTTATTAAAGGTACCTCCAGTACTGATAATAAGTATTTTTTTCATGCTAGTCTTTCATTTTTGTTTTTTAATGATAAAATAACATAATTATATTAGGAGAACATTAATGGTGATGAAAGGTAAAAAAGGTGTTATTTTAGGCATCGCAAACAAAAAGTCTATCGCGTATGGTATTGCCAAAGCTTGTCAAGAGCAGGGGGCTCAAATGGCTATTACATTTTTAAATGAGCGTTTTGAACAAAAACTGGCACCTATCGCAGAAGATTTGGAATGTGGAGCAAGACTCTACCCATGTGATGTTTCTAAGCCAGAAGAGATTAAAGCACTGAAAGAGTCATTGGAAAAAGATATGGGTGAGATTGACTTTGTCGTACACTCTATCGCATTTGCACCCAAAGAGGGACTGAGTGGTCGTTTTTATGACATAAGCAAAGAGGCATTTGATGTGGCTATGGATATTTCAGTCTATTCACTCATTGAAGTGGTACGTGAATTGAAGCCTATACTCTCCAACACCTCTTCTGTTTTGACATTATCATATTATGGTGGAGTGAAGTATATTCCAAATTATAACCTTATGGGAGTAGCCAAAGCTGCATTGGAGATGACTACAAAATATCTTGCTGAAGATTTAGGTAAAGATGGCATACGTGTCAATGCTATCTCGGCAGGTCCCATCAAAACACTTGCAGCTGCGGGCATAGGTGATTTTGGCTTTATGTTAAAGTGGAACAAGGCTCACGCTCCTCTTAAAGAGAATGTAACCATCTCTCAGGTAGGAAACTCTGGTATGTATCTGCTCTCGGATCTTAGCTCTGGGGTAACGGGTGAAGTCCATTATGTAGATGCTGGATATAACATTATGGGTATGCCTGCTGTGGAGTTTGACGATGCAGGAAAACCGAAGATCGCTTGGAATGGTGAGAAATAAAGTATTTTAATGATAACGATAAAATACAAAAAAATATAAGGTTCTCCCATGCAAGACTCACCTGAATACCTAAAGAAAAAAGCATTTTTTGATAAAGTACTCACTATCTATGGACGTAATGCTGTCATGGAAGCATTGGAAGATGAAGCTATTACTATACATAAACTTCATCTCTCAAAATCAAATAAAGATGCTAATATATTAGAAAATATGAAAGCTATAGCTTTAAAAAGAAAGATAGAAGTAAAATATCATGACAAACAATCTCTCTCCAGAATCTCTAAAAATGCAAAGCAAGACCAAGGTGTAGCACTGGACATTGTGCTAGAACACTTTGGAGAGGAAGAAGAATTTATATCAAATAATATTAACTATCGTATTGTTGCATTGGATGGGGTGACAAATCCACAGAATCTAGGAATGATTATACGCTCCTGTGCAGCAGGAAATGTAGATGCTATACTTCTGCCTACCAAAGGTGCTGCACAAATTAGCCCACTCGTCATTAAAGCGAGTGTAGGGACACTTTTTAAAATGCCTATTATCAAAACCTCCAATTTAAAAGAGACACTCAAAGCATTTAAACATGATGGTGCTGATATTTTTACGCTCTCTTCTCATGCCAAGGCCAGCTACAAAGAGCAGAGATACAGTCACAAGACGATATTTGTACTGGGTAATGAGAGTGAGGGCGTCAGTAAAGCTGTTGAGTCTGTCTGTAACGCAAGTATCACCATACCCATGCAAAGAGGGGTTGAGTCTCTAAATGTGGCTGTGACAGCTTCGCTTTTGGCTTTTTTGTAAATCTAAAAAGTATGTCAATTTGACATACTTTTACTCTCTTGCTTTATTTTTAGATAAAATAGGTTTAACAATAAATTTAGGAAACAATTATGTCTACATCCAAAACTATCATATGTCCAAACTGTACCACAGAGATAAATATAGATGAAATCTTTTACCGTCAGATAGAAGAGAGATTTAAACAGCAAAATCTGGCAGAGAAAAAAAAATTACATGATGAAGTAGAATCAAAATGTTTGGAGTATAAACAGGCTTTTGATATACTCAAAGCTAAAGAGAGTGCTATACAGGAACAAAAAGAGAAATTTGATGAAGCATTGCAAAAAGCAACTAGAGAACAACTACATATTGAAAAAATCAAGCTACAAGAAGAGCTTAAGAAAGCGTTGATAAAAGAGCAGAGTGACTCTATGGCTTTACTTCAGAAGGAGCTTGAAGAGAAGTCAAAACAGGTACAGGAGCTTCATAATGCTACGGCAAAGGTAGCACAGTTAGAACGAGAAAAAGAAGAACTTTCTGCTAGAGCAAAGGCTGAAGCAGAACTTGAACTCAATAAGCGTCTAGCAGAAGAAAAGCTCAAACTCTCTAAAGCACTGGATGATGAAATAGCTCTTAAACTCAAAGCCAAAGATGAACAGATAGAACAGATGCGAAGAGATATTGAGTCTGCCAAACGCAAAGCAGATCAAAGCTCTATGCAGGTACAGGGTGAAGCCTTGGAGCTTTCCATAGAGTCATGGCTGGCATCACAGTTTCCTTTTGACAATGTTGAAGCGGTCAAAAAAGGTGCTTTTGGCGCGGATTGTGTACAGACCATCCATACCAGAGAGCTACAAAACTGTGGAGTTATCTGTTATGAGTCAAAGAATACAAAGGCATGGTCTGATGGATGGATAACAAAACTTAAACAGGACATGCTTAAAGTAAATGCAGATTTGGGCGTACTGGTTACTTCTGTTTACCCTAACCATATGGAGAGAATGGGCTTTATAGATGGTATTTGGGTCTGTAGTCTTGATGAGTTTAAAGGTTCTGCTTCACTTTTGCGTGAAAGTCTTATACGGCTACATAAGAGTGTACAAAAAGAGGAGAACAGAGGAGATAAGATGGTTCTGCTTTACAACTACCTCACAGGTAATGAGTTTGGTATGCAGATGAAGTCCATCGTCGATGGTTTTATGACCATGCAAACAGAATTAGACAAAGAAAAACGCTCTCTCATGGCAGCATGGAAACGCCGCCAAAAGCTTATAGATGGGGTATTGCAAAACACTACAGAGATGTATGGTTCATTGCAAGGTATTGCTGGAACTGGTGCATTGGGACAGATAGATGCTTTAGAACTTCAAGCTCCTGAAGATGAGTAGAGTAGAGAAGATAAATTTTAAAATTTTGCTATTGAACCTGCATAGGGCAGATGATAATTTTAAAGTTGCATAAAACTACTGCTCTATAGGCTTTAACAAATCTTTTTTTACTCTTTCAAATCCCTCTTTCAAATCATCTTCATCTACATTGCTGTAGAGATCACGATAATAGGAGTATTGAAGTTTTATACCTTCACGAAGCTCTAGCTTTATATAGCTTTTTGGGAATTTTCCCATACTTTTATTCATCATATTGTTGGTGCTATTACAGACAATATCTCTACTTGTCTCCAAAGTTAAGATAAAATTACAATCTTCATGAAACGGATATAGCTTTTTTAAGCTGCCTAAAAGTGCTTTATCCCCACTAAGCGGATCAAGTTTCATGCAACTTACGGGGTGTTTTAAATCTGAATTTATTGTAATAATTGGCTTTACCTTCTCCTCACAAGCAATCAAAAACAGTGATGAAAAAAGATAGAGATATTTTCTCATTTTATGATAGTGCATATTTTAAAACTAAATGTTTTTTTGTGCCGTAAAATATTTAAGTGCATCTTTCATTAGAGAGATATGATAATTCTCCTGATGATTAATGAAATCAAAGAATTTTTCCAATTCGGGACTGTCTTTGGCTACTGCTTCAGAGAGTCTCTTACACTCCTCTTTGGCCGCAAGCTCTTCATCTATTCCATCTTTAAGAAACTGTACTACATCTTCTACCTGATAAAGCTCTTTCATAACAATACGAGGTACAGCAAGAATTCCCATTTTTGCACTCATGTCCCCAAAACTCTTTAGATGAAAAAAACTTTCATCAATCAGTATTTGGAATATTCTATTCATATAGGCATCATTACTATGGGCTTTAAGATAATTGTAAATCATTATAAGTTCATATTCCTTATAAGTCTCTTCAAACAAAAAGAGAGTCAATGCATCAGTTGCCTCCTGCGTAAGAGAAATATTGGGGAAGTTACGCTGCATATTAAATGATGTAACACACTCATCATCCATAACTTTTAAAACCTCTTTCATATAGTTAATATCACTTGCTATGCGGGCATTGAGTGCCTTATCCTGAGAGCTTATTAACTGTAGGCCTATCTCATTAAGTCTCTTGATAATATCATTTAAAATATCGCGGAGTTTTTCTACTTTTATAGGGATAGCATCTCTTTCGTAAGTGTATGTTTCATTTATCTCTATCAGTTCATTTTCAAGCCATGTAAAGTGCCTAAAGAGAATATCAGAAAAATCAAAAAGAATCTGCTTGTTTTTTGTATGACTCATAAAGCCTGCCATAAGCATCTCAAGCCATACTTCGTGTGTTTTTACCAATAATGTTTTCATACTATTTTCCCTCTTCTTCAACTACACAACTATGAGATATTTGATAGGTTATCACAGGATAGTCAGGATCAAACTGACGTTTTTCATAAGTATCTACCGCTGCTTTGATGGCAAGGGCTACCATCTCAGAACAGGCAGCATCTTCATCAGGAAGTTTTTCTAAAAGCTTCATTGTCGCATTAACAAGATTATGAACTCCCCTAAAGTTAAGTCCTTTTGCCTCTTGGGTTAACATGGAACCTGCTACAACTGTTGTAGTACACCCAATAGCCTGAAAACGTATATCATCTACATAGGGTTGATCTTCATCTTTCCCTACCCTAAGATAAATGGCAACCTTCTCTCCATTCTCAGGGTTTTTTCCTATACCTTCTGTATCAGCATTGGTCAAAGTACCATAATTTTTAGGCTCCATCATATGTTCTATTAGTTGTGTATCCACATTCATATAGCTTGTTCCTTATTGATTATTTAACTTATTATAGCATATTGAAGAGTAATAATCATAGAAAATTATGCTACTATTATATGTTGAAAGAAAAAGGATGAAAAATGGGAATTTTTGCCTTACAGTCAATGGTTGGAGGTTTTCTAGATGAAGATCTCAAAAATTTCAATAAAATTTTTGATGACTGGTGTGTACAGTTTGAAAGTATAGAAGATGCAAAGCTGATACTGGATACACTTGAAAAAAATGAACAGATTAAGATTGTTGAGATTACACCATTGAGTTATCCCAAATATTTTTTCCCGAAACTACAGGGAATTATACATGCAACAAGAGAGTATGAAGATAAAATTGTCTGTATTCTTGAGCCACAAATGGGAATGAGTTTTCGTATTGCCATCTGTGATATGCAGAGTAAAAATGTAAGGGTACTTGCTACCCGATACAAGAGTACCCAAAGTGTTGAGGGAGCATTTGCAAATCTCTCTTTTGACTTGTCATAAAAAATAAGAGTATAAAATATTAGTATGAACTGTCTGTTATTACCCAAAAATGCCAAAAGTATTAAAGATAAAGTACAAGTCAGGCATATTAAAGAAGTGTTAAAATCCAAAGTAGGTGATCGGTTAATTATAGGTGAAATAGGTGGAAATCTAGGTCAGGCAACCATTAAAAAAATAACAGATAATGAAATTTTTCTTCAAGAGATACTATTGAATAAAAAACCACCCAAAAAACTTGATTTAACAGTTGTTTTAGCATTACCACGTCCTAAAGTATTACGTAGATTAATTATGGATATGACATCACTGGGTGTTAATAGATTGATTATTGTCAATAGTTGCCGTACTCAAAAAAGTTATTGGCAAAGTCCTCTACTGGAGCGTATTGATGAGTTTATTTTTGAAGGATTGCAACAGGCTGTCGATACTGTACCACTTGTTGTGGAGTTTAAAAAACGTTTTAAACCTTTTGTTGAAGATGAATTTTCTGCATTACTGACAGGGGAAGAAGAAGCACATGCTATAATCGCTCATCCTTATGCCTTACAATCATGGAAATCATATCTTTCTGAAAATAATACACAAATATCTATGCCAAAAGTATTATGTATCGGAGCAGAAGGGGGATGGGTAGCCTATGAGGTTGAACTGCTTTGTAAATATGGTTGTCATGCAGTAAGTTTGGGAGAGAGAATCTTACGCACAGAAACAGTAGTAAGTGTGCTGCTTGGTCATTGGCTTTAGCGTGGGTACATACAGATATTTTTTCTACTATTATACATCCAAAACCTGCTAAATCCTAATTAAAAATTTGCTACAATCAGATTTTAAATTACTACTTAGGATACCCATGCACCTAGACCTCACTCCAGAAGCACTTTTAGCACAACTTGGCTATACAAAAACAGAACAGACACTAAAGCAGATGAATGATATTATCACAAATACAGATGGCTTTGAGAAGTTTTCTCATCATATTCCCTCTTTTAACGATGCTTTAGCAGTAGAAAAAGGTTTTATTGCGATGTCAAATTCACAAGACTATCTCAAGATTAAATGTAATGAAGATATATCTGCAGATAATCTTTCAGCATTTACAGACTTGGTAAAACACTGGGCAGACAAATATAAACTTGAACTCAAACAGGTAGAGAACAAAAACACTTACTATATTATTGGTCATAAATAATTGCCCTTATCTTCTCTTAATAATGAGCAGCTCTCTGCTGCTACTGCACCATTAGGACATAACCTTATTATCGCCTCTGCCGGTACAGGAAAGACTTCAACCATAGTAGGGCGTATTGCACATCTTTTGCACTCTGGCGTAGAGCCATCTTCTATCCTTTTACTTACCTTTACCAACAAGGCCGCAGGAGAGATGATAGCTAGATTGCAACGCTATTTCCCCGCTAAAGTAGTCAATAAAATAGAATCTGGTACTTTTCATGCCGTTTCATACCGTTGGCTCAAAGAGATCTACCCAAACCTTGCACTTAAGCAGCCCTCTGAGCTTAAAACACTCTTTAGAAGCATTTATGAAAAACGTAATTTTGAACGGATGAACCTCACGATGCAACCGTTTTCTGCTACATTTCTTTATGAACAGTATTCACTCTACCAAAATGCTTCGTTGGAAACATTTGATGTATGGTTTTTAGAGAAGTACCCAGAGCATGAGCTTGTGATGGATGTTTACTTAGATATTACACATGAGTTTGAAAAAGAGAAGATTGAGTATGGGTTTGCTTCATTTAATGACCTGCTTTTACGCATGAACAGCTATCTGAATGAAAATACCATACCTTTTACAGAAGTACTTGTAGATGAGTATCAAGATACTAACACCTTGCAGTCTGCACTCATAGACACACTCAAACCAAAGTCACTCTTTTGTGTGGGTGATTATGACCAGAGTATCTATGCGTTTAACGGTGCAAACATAGAAAATATTGCAACCTATTCAAAGCGTTACCCCAGTGCAGAGGTCTTTACACTTAAGACAAACTATCGCTCAACCGCACCCATCCTTTCACTTGCCAATAAGGTAATAGAACGCAATGAACGTATCTATCCCAAGAAGTTGGAAGTAGGACGTGAAGTAAAGGCATACCCTCCAAAACTTTTGATATTTAATGACCTTTTTGAACAGTATCAGTCTATTGCTCAGAGTATAAAAAAAACCCATATGCCCAGTGACCAAATAGCTGTTATCTTTCGTAATAACTCCTCTGCCGATGGAGTAGAAGCAAGTCTTCGTGAGTATGGAATTCCATGTAAACGTAAAGGGGGAACCAGCTTTTTTGATACCAAAGAGATAAAGTTTCTACTTGATTTGCTTTCTCTGTTAGTTAATCCCAAAGATATGATGGCATTTATTCATATCTTTGAGTATGCAAGAGGCGTAGGTTCTGCACTCTCCAAAGAGTTTTTTCAGTGTTTCTTGCACTTTGGAGAAGGACGTTTTATGCAAGGGGTACTTTACCCAAAGGTAAGAGATCTACCAAAACTAAACCCAAATAAAAACACACAGCTTGGACTCTTTGATGATGACTATGAGATAGGTTCTTCGGCACGATTTAAACACTTAGAGTTGGAATCTGCACTCTATAACCATCCACTGCTTAAACATGCCAAACTTACCAATGATGGCGTAACATTCTTTAAAGAGTTTTATCTCCTTATGCGAGATATTCACAATTTGGAAAAACCAGCAGATATATTAAAAACTGCTATAGACTCCAAGCTGTATCGTGGCATAGTTGAGCTTTTGGCAACACAGCGTGGACGTCTAAAATCTGGTGAAGTAGATGTTGAGAAAAAGAGTCTTGCCAAAGAACGCATACAACGTAAGGCAAACCTGCTACTAGACCTCTCACGTCAATACAAAGAGTTAAGACGCTTTGTTAATGCAATGGTACTTGGGGGAAATGAGCTAAGTGAAGGGGAGGGGGTAAACTTGCTTACGGTACACGCTTCTAAAGGGTTAGAATTCCCTGAAGTCTACGTAATAGACCTTGTTGACGGACGTTTTCCAAATAGAAAGATGATGTCTAGTATAGAAGAGGAACGCAGGCTATTTTATGTAGCAGTCACACGGGCTAAAGACAAACTCTATCTCTCTCTTGCCAAATTTGACAGAGTCAAAAAGATAGACTACAAACCCTCACAGTTTTTACATGAGGCAGGGTTGGTTAAAGGTAAGTTTGTAGAACCTGATATTAAAGAGAAAAAATACAGCAGAAAAGTTAAAGACAAATAGCCTGTTTTGTCTTCTCCTGATTGAGTTTTTTAATAAGTTTTACAGAGAGTTCACCATAACGCTCATCATTAAGATTCAACTGTTTTTTCACTGCTTCTATATCACTTCCTTCTGCCCATGCTTTAAGAAGTTTTAACTCCTTTTTAGTAAGTTTGAGTTTCAGTGCTTCTTTCAAATCATCTCCCTCTTTGAGAGGATTAACCAATTTCTTAATATGTTTTTCTATTTCATTATTGAGTGTTAACAATGTTTTTCCTATTTCGTAAAATGTAAAAGTGTTATGTAGCCAAGCCCAGCAAAGAGTATGGTACCAAAAAGGTTGAGTGCCATATTGGCAAAAGCGTGTAGATAATGACCTGATTCAAGTAAAAAGAAACTCTCTATGGCAAAAGTAGAGTAGGTAGTAAGTGCTCCCAGCATACCCGTAATCAAAAAACTCTTTAGATGCGGAGACAAAGAGGTATTCAGATGAAAATAGGCAAAAAGAATACCTATAAGCAATGAACCAAGCAGATTAACAGTTAATGTTCCCAAAGGTAAAGTATGCATAAATGTTTTGTTAACCGCCGTACTAATCAATAATCTTGAAACAGCACCCAATGCACCGCCACTAGCGACTGCGATTATTGTGATTAAATTCATCATCTATTACCTTTTGCATTGTATCTCTAAGTACTTCATACCAATCCTCTTCAGCTTTACTTACATCAATAGTAGGTAAAAAATGGTAATGTACAATAGCCGAGTGTGCCGTTTTATCATGTTCATTAAGTAGTTTTTTACTTCCTGTAATAACAATAGGCTGTACTTTTAAACCCAGTTTTTCTGCAATAATTTTAGTCCCCTTTTTAAAAGGCAACAGTTTTTGTTTGGAGGTTCTTGTTCCCTCAGGAAAAACAGCTACAGGACGATTATAGATATCTCTTGACTCTTCAACATCTTTGATAAATTTACGTAAAGAGGATTTACTGCTTCTATCTACAGAAATCATCTCTCCATATGTGAGAAGATTACCAAACCATAAAGTATCAAAAAGTTCTTTTTTTGCTGCCCATCGCATATGATTGTTTTGTACAGCTTCAAGCCCTATAATATCTACAATACCCTGATGATTCATAACATACATATCTGCACTTTTATCCAGTTTACCTTTTTTGAGAGCTATTCCACCCATCATCCAAAGTGTCAAAGAGTTGATATGGTGAACAATACTGCTTTTATACTTACCAAAAAGCATCAAAGTAGGTATCATTAAGACAGCTGTATTGAAAGAGATAACAAAAGCACCCCAGTAAAATCTAATTTTGGCAAAGATCTTCATTTTTTATCCATCCTATAATTCCTTCTTTATACTCCACTTTTTTATAACCGTTACGTTCACCCAAAAGCATTGTATTGAGTCTGCTGTCAATCTTGGTGCTTATGGTGCTGGTTGAAGTAGGGAGTATATAGAGTGGTGCCCCCTGTGCAATACATATCTTTTTATGTGGTATATAAAGTGTCAGTAGCGTAATAACTGAAACTGTACCAAAAACCAAATAGAAAAAATCTCTTTTAACAAGAAACATTAAGATGAAAAAACCTGAAAGTACCATCAGTGCATACTTTTTAAGTTTTTCAAAATTGTCTTCTTTAGGATTGAGATCTGATTGGGTACTGACAGTTGCATCTTCTAGTGCTAGAGAAATCTCCTTGAAAACATACTGCTTTTTTATGGTATTAAAGTAGGTAAATCTAAGTTTTTTCTGCGCTTGTGGTACAACAACATAAAATTCTGCTGTTACTTTAGCAAAGTTACGGTAGAGAGCATCTACTCCAGACTCCTTAACATTGGATAAAGAGATATCCTGAAGATTGGCTTCATAGGCTTCTATTGAAAGTGTAACTATATGATTTTTTTCATCATAATTTGAAACCTGTGAATTTTTAATCTTCATATCTGCAGCAAGTACCTGACAAAAATCTCTACGAGCCTTCAAGGGTTTAATGAAAACTGTCTGTGAATCTAGTATAACTTCTCTCTCTTGAGTAGAAATGCTTAAAGTCGGAATATGAATATTCTCTTTTTCTGCCTGAAAATAAAAGGTATAGAAGCTATCCTTACCATTATGTATAATCAATGGTTTATCAAAAAGAGGTTTAATATGGGTTTGATGAAAAGTAAAAGAGATATCATGAACCCCCTCTTCACCAATACCAATTACTGTTACAGCAAAGAGTTGGTTTTCATACACGCTTTTAGGCATATAGCTGTATTTAAATTCACTTTGTGCATATACCACACTGGTAAAAAGAAATAAAAGAGAAAGCCAAAAAGTGCGTAATACCAACATTAGACCCCAAAACCTTGAAGCATACGCAAACCGTCATCAGAACCCAATATTGATTCCAAAGCACGTTCAGGGTGAGGCATTAGACCAAAAACATTTTTACGCTTATTACATACACCTGCAATGGATGTGACTGAACCATTAACAACTACAGGATGACCTTCACTGTCAGAGTAACGTAGTAAAATCTGGTTATTCTCTTCAAGTTCTTTAAGACCTTCATCATCAATATAGTAATTTCCATCTGCATGGGCGATAGGAATATTCAACACTTCACCTTTAGTGCATTGACTTAGAAATGTATTGTCATTGTTAATAACACAAAGTGTTTGGTGTTTGGAGATAAAGTGTAGATTATTGTTACGCTTGAGTGCACCTGGAAGTAATCCTGCTTCAGTAAGAATCTGAAAACCGTTACAAATTCCAAGCACCTTGCCCCCATCATTTGCATAGGAAGTCACAGCCTTCATTACGGGAGAAAAACGTGCAATAGAACCTGAACGCAGATAATCTCCATAAGAGAAACCACCAGGTACAACCACTAAGTCAATATCTTTAGGGAGTTTTTCATCTTCATGCCATACAAGTTCAGTGGTATGCCCCAACTTTTCAAATGCATACTGGGTATCAAACTCACAGTTTGTCCCAGGAAATCTTAATACTGCTACTTTCATCTTAGTTTATCTCTATTATATAATCTTCGATAACAGTGTTGGCAAGCAATGTTTCACACATCTCTTTAACTTCAGTTTCAGCTTTTGCTTTATCTTCTGTATCTAATTGCAAAATAATCTGTTTACCAATACGTACATCACTCACCCCTTCAAATCCTAAAGAGTCCAATGCATGGTGTGCTGCTTTTCCTTGTGGATCAAGTACGCCTTCTTTTAAAAATACATTTACTGTTGCTGTCATAATTTTCCTTATTTGTTTCTATTTTGAATTCTATCCAATACTTGTCTATAAGCCTCTGTAAGCCCACCTAAACCTTGTCTAAATCTATCTTTGTCTAACTTTTCATCTGTATTTGCATCCCAAAGCCTAAAATTGTCAGGACTAAGTTCATCAATAAGAATAATGTTTCCATCTTTATCTCTACCAAATTCCAGTTTGAAATCGACTACTTTAATATCAAGCTGCGCATAAAACTCTGAAAGCAGAGTATTAATACGTCTTGCCATAAATCTAATGTAATCCAATTCATCTGTACTCTTTACAAGATTAAGAATCAGACAATGCTGGTCATTAAGTTTTGGATCACCCAGTGCATCATTTTTATAGTCAAACTCTACCAATGTAAATGGAAGAACTGTTTTATCGGCAATTCCAAGATTTTTACTAAGACTTCCTGTTGCAATATTACGTACAATAACCTCAAGATAAATCACTTCTGCACGTTTATGAAGCATATTATTCTCATCAATGGTATCCACATAATGGGTAGGGACGCCTTTTTGAGCCAAATACTTAAAAAGTTCCGTAGAAATTTTATTGTTTAGTTCACCTTTTCCCGCTTCACTTGATTTTTTTTCACCATTAAAAGCAGTCAAAGAGTCTTTAAACTCAGAGATAAGAAGATTTTCATCTTCTGTTTCCCAGATTTTCTTAGCTTTACCTTCATAAAGAAGTTTTGTTTTTTCCATTTACTTGTTTCCTTTGTTTGTAATAATCAATGCTTTTAAGATATCTACAGCCGATTTAAGCTGTGCATCTTTATAAAGTTGTTCTTGTGTAATCACAGTATCATCTACTTTTGTTGGTTTATTTTCAGAAGAGAGATTTGCATCTTCAGACTTTGTAGTGTTTCCATCAATCTTTTCAAGTTCAACTTCAAGATGTTTTTTCAAGTCTCTCTCTTTAAGTGTAAGCGTATCTTCTTTCATCTCTATTTTACCAAGATGAACAATAATATCTGGTGTTACACCTACGTTTTGAATGGTACGGCCACTTGGAAGATAGTAGCGTGCAACCGTAAGTTTAAGTGCTTCCTCTTTTCCTATAGGCATTACAATCTGCACAGATCCTTTTCCAAATGTTTTCTCTCCTACAATCACAGATCGATTAAAATCCTGTAATGCACCAGAGACAATCTCAGAAGCACTGGCACTTCCACTATTGACCAATGTTACAATAGGAGTATGGGTGTCTGTATCTTTTGCATGAGCAGGATAACTGGTATTTTCTCTGGCTACTTTCCCTTTTTGACTTACAATATCACCTTTTTTGACAAACATATCTACCAATCCAACAGCCTGATTGAGTAATCCGCCAGGGTTATTTCTTAAATCTAAAATAATCCCCTTGGCAGCATGATATTTACCAATAGCCTCTTTGACCTCTTTAACAACTTTTTGATCAAACGATGTTACATGGAGATAAAGGATATTATCTTCAATTTTTTTTGCATACACCGATTGAATTTTGATGATATCTCTGGTAATTTTAATTTTAAGGGGTTTGGGCTCTTTTTTTCTAATAACAGTCAAGAGAAGACTGGTTCCAGGTTTTCCTCTCATAAGTTTGACTGACTCATCGATATTCATACCTATGGTTGCATGATTGTCTATTTTTAAAATAATATCCCCTGCCTTGATACCTGCTCTAAATGCTGGCGTACCATCAAGTGGTGCGATAACGGTTAATGCTCCGTCTTTCATACCTATTGAAATACCAAGCCCTCCAAATTCACCTTTGGTTTGAACAGAGAGATCTTTGTATGCTTTGGTATCCATAAATGTAGAGTGTGCATCAAGATTTGTCATCAGACCCTTAAGCGCCTTATCTACAAGTGTAGTAGTATTTATTTCATCAACATATTCACTCTCTATAAGATTTAAAATTTGTGTAAATTTAATGTAGGCTTCCAACTTCTCTTTGGGAGAAGAGAGGGCTGTTTTGTTGCTGCTGTTCTCTTTTGCCTGTACAAAAGAACCAAATAAATATGCAGCAGTTACAGTAGATAGAACTCCTGCGACAATAATTTTTTTACTTTTTTGAATCATTAAGGTGATTTCTCCATCCGATAATAGTGTATTATTTTATTTAAAAACGACTAAAAGGTTGCTTTTATCTAAAGAGTAAGATGATAATAAAATAAAGTTAACGGTTTATTAAAATAAACATTCAATAAAATAATTAAATAAACTTGACAAGAAGCGACTCAATGTTGTATAATTAACCTAGAAATAACTATTGAAGGAGGTATTCCATGAATATCTTAGAAAAATTAACCAATCAAATGCAAGGAACAATAGAATCTGGTGTTTCACTTGCCTTACATAACAAAAATCAGGAAGTAGAACCTATACATCTTTTATGGGCATTGCTTACAAATTCTGGAAGCATACTGCATCAGGCACTCAATAAAATGAATGTTGATAAAGCAGCTATTGAACTGGAGAGTAAATCATTGGCAAATAAATTACCTCAGGTTTCCAGTGTTACCAAAGAGAGTATCAAACTAGGACAGCCTCTTGTAAGAACACTTCAAAACGCAGAAGGTGTTATGGCTGCCAATGGAGACCAGTATCTTGCTGTAGATACATGGCTTCTTGCCAATACCAATGAAAGTTTTATTAAAGAGACTATTGGAAAATATGTAGATATCTCTGAATTCAAAAAAACTTTAGAGAGTATTCGTGGGGGGAAACAGATTGATTCTCAATCTGGAGATGAAACACTTGAAGCTTTAGGGCAATATGCAATAGATTTGAACCAAAAAGCACTCGATGGTGAATTGGATCCTGTCATCGGACGAGATGAAGAAGTTCAGCGTATGATGCAAATTCTCATTCGTAAGACAAAAAACAATCCTATACTCATTGGAGAACCAGGAACAGGTAAAACAGCTATCGTAGAGGGGCTTGCACAGCGTATTGTAAACAAAGAAGTACCACTGAGTCTTCAAAATATGCGTGTGATGAGTCTGGATATGAACAGACTTATTGCCGGAGCAAAATATAGAGGTGAATTTGAAGAGAGACTTAAATCAGTAATTGATGAAGTGAAAGAGTCAGCCAATATCATCTTGTTTATTGATGAGATTCATACGATTGTCGGTGCAGGAGCCTCTGAGGGTGGCAATGATGCAGCAAACATCTTAAAGCCGGCACTTGCGCGTGGTGAGTTACATACTATTGGGGCTACGACACTCAAAGAGTATAGAAAATATTTTGAAAAAGATACAGCCCTACAAAGACGTTTCCAACCGGTAAAAGTAGATGAGCCAAGTATTAATGAAGCGTTGCAAATCCTTAGAGGAATAAAAGACAAGCTTGAAGCACACCATAATGTAAATATCACAGATGCTGCACTTGTAGCGGCTGCAAAATTATCCGACAGATATATTACAGACCGTTTTTTACCAGACAAGGCGATTGACCTTATTGATGAGGCGGCAGCAGAACTTAAAATGCAAATAGAGTCTGAACCTACTGACTTGGCAAAAGCAAAACGTGAGTTATCTACTCTTCAAGTGGAAAAAGAAGCTTTAAAGATGGAAGTAACAGAAAAAAATGCTACACGTCTTGAAGAGATAGAAAAAGAGCTTGCCGACCTTGAAGAGAAACGTTTGGCACTGCAAACACAGTTTGAGACCGAAAAAGAGGTATTCAATCAGATTGCAGAGAGTAAAACAGCGATAGACTCACTACGAACTCAGGCTGAAAATGCAAAACGTTCAGGTGACTTCAACAAAGCAGCTGAGATTGAGTATGGTCAAATCCCTGCCCAGGAAGAGAAACTCAAAGAGCTTGAAGCCAAATGGCAAGAGATGATGAAAAACGGTACACTGCTTAAAAACTCTGTGGATGAAGAGATGATAGCAAGTATCGTGAGCCGTTGGACTGGTATCTCAGTGAGTAAAATGCTTCAAGGTGAAAAAGAGAAAATCTTAGCCATTGAGAGCATCTTGCGTGAAGAGGTTGTAGGTCAGGATGAGGCACTTAAAGCAGTAGCACGTGCAATTAAACGTAACAAAGCAGGGCTTAGTGATAGCGACAGACCTATTGGAAGTTTTATGTTCCTTGGACCAACAGGAGTAGGTAAAACACAAGTAGCCAAAACATTGGCAAAATTCCTGTTTGATACAGAAAAAGCGTTAATTCGTATTGATATGTCTGAGTATATGGAGAAGCATGCTGCATCACGATTGGTAGGTGCACCTCCAGGATATGTAGGTTACGATGAAGGGGGACAGCTTACAGAAGCCGTACGCCGTAAGCCATACTCTGTAGTACTTTTTGATGAAATAGAAAAAGCACACCCAGATGTCTTTAACACACTCTTACAAGTACTTGATGATGGACGTTTGACAGATAACAAAGGGGTAACGGTAGACTTTAAAAATACCATTATCATCATGACATCAAACATCGCATCAGACAAGATTATGGAGTTTAAAGACCCAGATGACAGACGCGTAGCCGTTCAAGAAGAGCTCAAAAAGCACTTTAAGCCAGAGTTCTTAAACCGTTTAGATGAGCAGGTCATCTTTAATCCATTGGATTTAGAGGCTATCACACGTATTGTAGATATCTTGTTTAAAGATATTCAAAACAAGTTGGCTCAACGTGACATCAGTATCACACTTACCCAGAATGCCAAAGCATACATCGCTGAAGCAGGATTTGACCCAGTCTATGGTGCAAGACCACTTAAACGTGCATTGTATGAAGTGGTAGAAGACAGATTGGCTGAACTTATCTTGGAAGACAAGGTAGTTGAAGGTTCTACTGTTATATTTGATGTTGAAAATAAAGAGATAAAAATTACACTTTCATAAAGGAAAAAAGTGTCTCTATCTGACAAACTCTTTGATGCGTCCTACTTCACCCGAACTCAAACGTACTTTAATACCATGTGGGTGGGTAGGGGAGTTTGTAAAAATTTTCTGTACCTTACCATAGGTAAGATAACCTGTATGCTGGTCTTCTTTAAGTACAATACCAACATTCATACCATATTTAATCTCAGCACGTTTTTGACCCTCTGCCATCATTATATCTTTGGTTCGTAGTTGAGCAGCTTCTTAACCGTATCAACAGAACAGAAGAATATTGCATCAAATAGAGGATTTAGCTTTGTCTTGGTTTCATCTATCACATCAAAGGTTTGAAAAAAGAACCCTGAACCATCTTCTTTGTCAGTAGGTTTGACATGAAAGACAATCGGCTTAAGCGTACGTACCACATTAAGTATTTTTTTATAATTTTTTTCATCTTTGTCTGGAAGAAAATTATCCTGTTTACTCTCATTTTTACGAGCTTTTAGAAGGAGTTGAAGTTTATCATTAAAAATGACTTTATTCCAAGTTACAGATCCCAACTCTATGTCAAAAGACATATTTCCAGCAGTTAAAGGGTGAGGTTTTGTCTCACGTATAGCTTCCAAAAGATGCAAGAAAAAGTTTTTCCCTCCAAAACTATTGGCACATGCCAATAACTTTTCATGATATATTGCCTTATCATCTTCACTTAATTGATTAAAATCACACATATTATTTTTCTCTCTATACTAATAAATTTATTTACCCAATTATACCTAAACAAAAGAATAAAAATAATAATTACTTAGATTAATAAACTTTAACTATAATTATAACTATTATAAGTAAGGGGTAATAATGGAAAGCAAACCAGAGGAGATAGAAAAATTGGAAGTTGTCAAAGACAACCAGCCAAAATATGCACGTTATGAAGATATAGACAAAGAGCAGTTGGAAAAAGATATCAATGCCATAAAAGAGACAATGGAGCCAGTAGGTGAAGAGGATTTTCAACATCTTTTAAAGATGCAAAGATGGGGACGTATGTTTACCTTTGGCGGATATGGTATTATCCTACTTTTAAGTATTATGGGATTGGGTGGAGAGCTTAGTTCTGTTGTATTTTGGCCATTGGCACTACTTGCAGCCATAGGTATTAGTACAGGAAATGTAGCCAGATGGGCAAATGTCACACACCCTGTTTTACATGGTGCCTATGATAAAGTGCCAAATATTCCAGAAAAGTATACCAAAAAAGTATTTGCGAAAGGGGCTAGACGCTATATTGACTGGCTTGACTGGATTAAACCAGAAGCTTGGAGCTATGAGCACAATATTATGCATCACTACCATCTAGGAGAAGCGGATGATCCAGATAATGTAGAGCGTAATTTACAATGGCTTATACAGTCAAAAATACCTATGTTTATAAGATATATGATGATGTATGCCTTTGCAGGTATGTGGAAATTTCTCTACTATGCACCCAATACATTGAGAATTTTGGAGAATAAAAGACTTAAAGAGGCTGATAAACGTACAATCACAGATTATCAGCTTGATCCTCGTACCAAAAATGGTTTAGAGCTATGGATGGAGTATTTACTTCCTTATATTATTATTAAATTTATTGTATTCCCAGTACTTTTCCTGCCATTTGGCGCACAAGCTTCAATCAATGCACTTATCATTATTTTAATTGCAGAACTTTTTGCCAATTTGCACTCTTTTTTGGTTATTGTTCCAAACCACTCGGCAGAAGATATCTATATGTTTAATGAACCGCACAAAAGTACAGGAGAGTTCTACCTGAGACAAATTATGGGTTCAGTAAACTATAATACAGGTACAGATTTTTTAGATTTTGTACATGGTTTTCTCAATTATCAGGTGGAGCATCATCTCTTCCCCAATATGCCACTGAGCTATTATCAGAAAATGCAGCCTATAGTAAAAGATATTTGTAAAAAACATAATCTTGAGTATAGACAGGAGTCTGTATGGAAACGAATTCATATGACAATAGATCTCATGGTAGGTAAAACGCAACTTCTTAGAGTAGATGGCATTTAATCTATGAGTACCCACAGGAGAATGGCACGTATAGATGACATTCTCACACGCAAACAGCCAAATTTGCAAATCTTTCTTGAGAATGTACATAATTCTCAAAACCTCTCTACCATTATACGTACAGCAGATGCTGTGGGTGTACTGGATATTTACTACGCTACACCACTTAATGAAACATTGCGTATACATAAAACGATTACACAGGGTGCGCATAGATGGACACATCGTCATAGAGTAGAAGAGAAGCATACAATAAAATTTCTACAACAAAAGAAAAAAGAGGGCTTTCAAGTAGTTGTTACCCACCTAGAAGAGCATGCTGTCAATTTTAGGGAGGTGGACTATACAAAACCTACACTGATAGTTATGGGGAATGAAAAAGAGGGGGTCAGTTCTGAAGTTATCGCTGAAGCAACGGATGTAATCATTATTCCTATGCAGGGCATGGTTCAAAGCCTCAATGTCTCTGTAGCTACAGCACTGATACTCTATGAAGCACAAAGACAGCTTGAAAATGCAGGACTATATAATACCCCTCAACTGAGTCTGGGACAAAGAGAGAAAATCAAGGCTGACTGGGTTTACCGCGATACAGTTGCACGTCGCAGTAAAGGAAGTATTGCTTTAGAGTTTAAAGAAGATTTGATTGATCTTAGTTAGATTTCAGGGTCTATTACACTCTTGAGTTCTTTATAGAAAATTTCAAATGAGGGTAGTTCCAAATTTGACTCTCTTTGTTTTTCCCCCCACATAGGTTCAGGATAGTAGCTATCCTCTTCAAAACGTGCCATGATATGCCAATGAACATGAGGCATATAGTTCCCAAATGAGGCAATATTTATTTTTTTAGGCTTAAAATATGCTAACATCTCCTTTTCTATGATATGTATCAAATCATAGATTTCATAACGAAACTCTTTTGGAAGTTCACTCATCTCTTTGTATGGTAGTTGTGTAAAAATTTTAAGCCATGGAATTTCTGACTCTTCTATTTCAATCTTAATATTGATATTTTCATAAAGTATTGCCATTAACGTACCTTTTTGATAGTTTTTTTACCTAATTTATATATATTGGACGCTTGTATCGTGTAATTTAAGGGTTCAATAATAATATTGGCATTCTCTCTGGCAAACACTTCATTATAATCTTTATTACTTAGGTTTGCAGAAGTTGTATATGCCCATTGCAGACGATTTAACAAGAGTAGATGATGTTTATCTTGTATCACTCTATACGAGTGTGTATTTGGCATGATAAAGGTTGTTTTTTTAGACCTTCTTACTCTATTTTTATGTTGTATAGGTACACGTGTAAAAGTTTGCAAAGTATTTAGACTATTTACTGCTTTAATGTAGTGTTTATGGGGAGATCGTTGTTTAATGGCTGTGAGTTTATCAGCATTTTGAGAGACAAAACCGATAGTTGTATCGGTTTGTGTCAAAAAAACTTTCTCTTTTAAAGTATTATTTTGCATTATTTTATTTCTCAACATAACCACTTAGTGTGATATTAAGATAAGTAATCCTGCAAGGCTTTAGGCTGAAGCTCTCCACTGGTTGCCTTAAGCTCTTTAATCGCCATCGCTGTAGCTTTTGCAGCGGCAAGGGTTGTAAAGTAAGCTACATGGTTTGCAAGAACTGATTGTCTGATGGTTCTTGCATCAGTTTTGCTTCCTGCATTGTCAGAAGTGTTAATCGCAATGGCTATCTCTTCATTTCTAATCATATCATCAATATTTGGACGACCTTCAGAAATCTTGAGTACTTTGGTTGAAGGTACACCTGCAACTTCCAGTGCAGCATGCGTACCAGAGGTTGCTACTATCTCAAAACCAAGGTCTGTAAACATTTTTCCTACTTCACCAGCATTTGGTTTATCTATCTCTGTTAAAGAGAGGAAAAGTTTTCCCTCTAACGGGATGTTATTTTTTGAAGCAAACTGAGATTTGGCAAAAGACATACCAAAGTTATCAGAAATTCCCATTACTTCTCCAGTAGACTTCATTTCAGGTCCTAAAATAAGGTCAGAACCAGGAAGTTTATTGAAAGGAAATACTGCCTCTTTAACAGCCACATGATTTTTAAGTGTTGGTTCCATAATTTTTTTATCAAAATTTACAACATTAAAGGTATCGTAGAATTTTAACGCTTCTTTTAAGTTCCCCTGTAACATTACTCTTGTAGCAACTTTGGCCAAAGGGACACCTGTTGCTTTAGAGACAAATGGTACAGTACGTGATGCTCTAGGGTTTACCTCAATAAGATAAATCTCACCCTTATGGATAGCATACTGAATATTCATCAGTCCTACAACACCAAGCCCAAGGGCAATCGCAGCAGTCTGTTCTTTAACCTCTTCTTGTAGTTGCGATGAGATACTTACAGGAGGGAGTGAACATGCAGAGTCTCCTGAGTGAATACCCGCTTCTTCAATGTGCTGCATTACTGAACCAATATATACGTCTTTTCCATCACAAATAGCATCAACATCAAGCTCTATGGCATTGTCAAGGAACTTGTCAATAAGTACAGGGGCATCATTGGATACACTTACTGCTTCATCCATATACTGGTTAAGCTCTTCATCTGAATAAACCGTTTTCATACCACGTCCACCCAGAACAAACGAAGGTCGTACAAGTACAGGGTACCCAATACGGTTAGCAACAACAAGAGCCTTGTCTTTTTCAAAAACAGTACCATTGTCTGGCTGTTTCAGTCCAAGCTCATTAATAAACGCAGAGAAAAGTTCTCTATCTTCGGCCAAATCAATCACTTTAGCTGTAGTACCAGAAATTTTTGCACCAATAGCTGTAAGATCTTTCGCCAATTTAAGTGGTGTCTGCCCACCAAAGTGAACAATAACACCATCTGGCTTCTCCAACTCAATTACATTTCTGACATGTTCAAAATCAATAGGCTCAAAGTAGAGGATATCAGAAGTATCATAATCCGTTGAAACGGTTTCAGGGTTACAATTATACATAATAGATTTGATACCCATATCTTCAAGTGCAAAGGCAGCATGAACACAACAATAATCAAACTCAATCCCTTGTCCAATACGGTTAGGTCCACCACCGATAACAAGTACCTTTTTCTCATTAGACTCTGCTATTTGAGTTTGTGGGAGTTTAGTAATATTTGTTGTAGAGTAAAGGTATGGTGTTAAGGCTTTAAACTCAGCGGCACAGGTATCTACTTCATTGTATTCAAGCATAACACCAGCTTTTTCTCTAGCATTGTAGATGTCATTTTCAGAAAGAGTGAGTCCCTCTTTTTTGTTAATAACTTCAGCAATCATCGCATCTGAGAAACCTTCAGCTTTGACTTGGCGAAGACGTGTCGCATCTGAGAGCAGGGCAATGTCCATCTCTTTTTCACGAATGGCAAGCTCTTCTAGTTGGTAGAGGAACCATCTGTCTATTTTAGAGAGATCAAAGATAGCATCTACACTCATACCACGTCTAAGACCTTCGTAAACATACAACATGCGGTCTGCATGCGAACGACGAATCTCACGGACAAGCTCTTCTCCATCACATTTAATAGTGTTAAACCCTGTAAGTCCAGTCTCCAGAGAACAGAGTGCTTTTTGGAAAGACTCTTTAAAAGTACGTCCAATAGCCATCGCTTCACCCACAGATTTCATAGCTGTAGTCAGTGTAGAGTCTGCCATTGGGAATTTTTCAAAGGTAAATCTAGGAAGTTTTGTAACAATGTAGTCAATAACAGGTTCAAAAGATGCAGGTGTTCCTGTAATATCATTGGTAATCTCATCAAGTGTAAATCCAACAGCAAGCAGAGTAGCTACTTTGGCAATAGGATACCCTGTTGCTTTAGAAGCAAGTGCAGAGGAGCGTGAAACTCTTGGATTCATCTCAATAACAATCATACGACCAGTATCTGGGTTAATAGAGAACTGTACATTAGAACCCCCTGTATCTACACCAATTTCACGTAAGATTTTAAAAGAGGCATCACGCATGTTTTGATACTCTTTATCTGTAAGTGTAAGAGCAGGGGCAATCGTAATACTGTCTCCCGTATGTGTACCCATAGGATCAAAGTTTTCAATGGAACAGACGATAATACAGTTATCTGCTTTGTCACGGATAACTTCCATCTCATACTCTTTCCATCCAAGTAGAGATTCCATAATCTCAATCTCACTGATAGGAGAAGCATCCAATCCTTCCTGGGCAAGTTTTTTAAACTCATCAATATTATATGCCACACCAGAACCACCACCTGCCATGGTAAATGAAGCTCTTGAGATAACAGGAAATCCTATCTCTTTGGCAAGCGTGAGTGCTTCTTCAAGGTTGTAGGCATTGGCACTTTTTGGTAAGTCCATACCAATCTTTATCATCGCTTCATTAAAGAGATGTCTATCTTCACCTTTTTTAATGGCTTCAGGGTTTGCACCCAAAAACTCTACCTCTTTAAGCATACCAGCATCATACATATCCATCGCTACATTCAGTGCTGTCTGTCCCCCCATGGTTGGCAAGATAGCATCTACATTTTCCTGTTTGATAATTTTGGAAACAACTTCTGGAGTAATAGGTTCAATATAGGTTCTATCAGCAAATTCCGGATCTGTCATAATAGTCGCAGGATTTGAGTTGATAAGAATAACTTTGTAACCTAATTCTTTAAGCGTTTTAGCAGCTTGTGTACCAGAGTAGTCAAATTCACAGGCTTGTCCAATAACAATGGGACCTGAACCGATAAGTAAAATAGTTTTGATGTCAGTGCGTTTTGGCATAAGAAGATACCCTTAATTTTTAGTTTGATATTATACATGATTGAGACAAATAAAGCCCTTAAGAAAGGGGATTATTCTATGAAAATCATACCTAAAAGAGGTCTAGTGTGATTCTCTTTTTATGAGAAGGTTTCTTTATTTTGAATTTTTTATGAGAAGGTTTCTTGGTTTTAACTTTTCTAATATCTTCTTCTGGAGATTCGGGTTCAATCAAATCATTCTGAGTCTGATCAATACGTTTTGGAATACTTGAAATTAACGGTTGGGTTCGATTGGTATCTTTTGGTACAACCAAAGAAGTGCTGTTATCTTCAATTTTGGCAGGACTCTTTTTCTCTATGGAGGTATTGATTTTGTATCTGTCAAATCCTTCACACAAGGTTGCTTTTGCATTATTAATCAAAAAGAAAGTTTTAGGATGGGAAATATCATTGTAGGTTTGAATATGTGCTACGGTATAGGAACTTTGAACTTCCACTTTTGTTATGATACCTACAAATATATTGGCATAGAAAATATTATCAAGTCCCGAAGTAAACACTTTGTCATTTTTTTTGATATTATGCCATTTTGGAATAAATTTGATAAGCATTTCCTGTTTTTTAAATCCTATCGCAATACCAGGTGCATTGTTGTGACCAATAAAAACAGAGAAACGGCACTTCTCATCAGATGTCAGGTAACCATGTAATTGATTGTTCTTAACTCTTGCTATCCCTGCAACAACACCTTTTTGTATGAGTCCATAAAGTTTATTTTCTCTTAGCCCCTTTGGTTTTGTAAGAATTATCTGAGAAAAACTGTTAAGTTTAATATAGGAAATAGTTTGTACAATAGAGACTGTAGAGAGGGGTAAATGCGTTAATTGAGGTAATATTTTGTAGATATTTTTAACCTGTTGAATATAATGCATCTGTTCAAGCAGACGTTTACGCAAAACGAGATTTTCCTGAGAAAGTTTTTCTATAGACTCTTTTTGAAAAATATAGCTATGGCTTTTATCTTCCAAATTTTGTGTAAAATTCTTATAACTTTGTTTTATGGGATTTATGGCACGCAAAAGCGTATTGGCAATACGCTCATCATTTCTTGAAAGCAATACTGTTAGAATAAGTAACAGTATAACAATAATAATCAGTCTAGTCTTCATATGCCATTTGTTGAAGTATATCTATCTCATCCAGTGCGATACCCGTACCTTTTGCTACCGCCAAAAGAGGTTCTTCAGCAATATATACAGGAAGTTTTACAATATCAGAGAGGTATTTGTCCAAGCCTCTAATCAGTGCACCACCCCCTGTAAGAACAATACCGTTTTCTACAATATCACCTGCAAGTTCAGGCGGTGTTTGCTCCAAAACATCTTTGAGTGCCTCAGCAATCTCTTCAAGAGAATCTTTCATCGCTACACGGATATGTTCAGAAGTGATTTCAATAGATGCAAGGCTTCCTTCTACCTGATCTCTACCTCTGACTGTTGTTGTCAACTCCTCCTCAAGTGCAATCGCTGTTCCAATCTTTATTTTCAACTCTTCTGCTACTCTGTCACCAATAAGAAGATTGAAATTCTTTTTAATATAGTCAATAATTGCCTGATCAATATTGTCTCCAGCAATACGGATAGATTTGGAGATAACCAGACCACCGAGTGAAGTGACACCTATCTCTGTTGTTCCCCCACCAATATCAACTACCAGATTTCCATTGGGATCTTTTACAGGAATACCTGCACCAATAGCAGCAGCCATAGGCTCTTCAATAAGGTAAACATAACGTGCACCTGCATTTTCAGCAGAGTCCTTTACTGCACGTCTTTCAACCTGAGTAAGTCCATACGGTACACAAATAATAATACGCGGGGAGAAAAATCTTTTTCTCTGATGTGATTTTTCAATAAAATAACGAATCATCATTTCTGTAACTTCAAAATCTGCAATAACACCATCTTTCATAGGACGAATAGCTTTGATATTTCCTGGTGTTTTCCCCACCATATCTTTAGCTTCCTGACCTACTGCCAAGATACGTTCCTGACCATGCTTATCATATTGTATTGCAACAACTGAAGGTTCATTGATACTAATACCTTGACCTTTGACAAGGACTAGTGTATTTGCTGTTCCCAAATCGATAGCCAAATCGTTTGAAAACATTCCTAATATTTTTTTAAACATATTTTATAATCCTTTGTCTAAGCTGTTTTTTTATCTTTAATATATAATGGTTTTGCACCATTTTCAACGACATCTTCTGTAATAATTACTTCATATCCTGCCAGCTCCGGAAGTTCATACATAATATCAAGCAATATCTCTTCAAGTATTGAGCGTAATCCTCTTGCTCCAGTTTTTCTATCTAATGCTTTTTGTGCAATAAGTGCTAATGCATCTTCTTCAAAATTTAATGCTACATCATCAATTTCAAAAAGTTTCTGATACTGTTTTACCAGTGAGTTTTTAGGCTCTACCAAAATACGTACCATATCTTCTTGACTAATCTCACCAAGGGTTGCAAGTACATGAAGACGTCCTATAAGCTCTGGGATTAGACCATAGCTAACCAAATCATCAGCCTCTACCATATGGAGAAGATTCTCTTCCTCTTTTTTAGAGCGTTTTTCTTGTCCAAAACCAAGTATATTAGATCCAAGTCTTCTTTTAAGAATATCATTAAGTCCATCAAATGCACCCCCACAGATAAAGAGGATATTTGATGTATCTATCTGTATGAAATCCTGATTTGGATGTTTACGTCCACCTTTTGGTGGAATATTTACCACAGAACCTTCTATCAGTTTGAGTAGGGCTTGCTGTACCCCTTCGCCAGATACATCACGCGTAATAGAACGGTTCTCACCCATACGCGCTATTTTATCTATTTCATCAATGAATACGATACCTTGTTCTGCACGTTTTGGATCACCATCTGCTGCCATGAGAAGCTTCGTAAGAATATTCTCTACATCTTCACCTACATATCCTGCTTCTGTAAGATTGGTTGCATCTGCAATGGCAATAGGGACATTGAGAAATTTGGCAATAGTTTGTGCCAAAAGGGTTTTTCCCGAACCTGTTGGACCAATCAGCAATACATTTGATTTTGAAATTTGTGTTTCATCTGCAACATGATCTTTAAAAATACGTTTATAGTGATTATAGACGGCAACAGAAAGTGTCTTTTTTGCTTTTTCCTGCCCAATAACATATTCACAAAGCATCGTATCAATCTCTTTTGGGGTATAAAGAATATGCGTTTCGCTATCAGATTGCAACTCATCCTGCTCCTCTTCACCAAATAAAATTTTGTAGGCAGAAACTACACAATTGGAACAGATATATGCACTCTCTCCCGAAATAAGCGGGTTCTCTTCACTCTCTTGGGCTTCACAAAAACTACATGTTTTATTTATCCTCATTTTTTATCCTCATTATTCATTCTGTTAAACGGTATGCCTCTTTTAGAGTTTTGTATAAATTCACAAAGTTTTTTTACTTTCATAGATGTGGAAGTTTCAAAAATACTTTGTGCTGCTTCTTGTAATGGATTTCCCTGTTCAAACAACTCTCTATAAGCTGACTTAAGCAGATTTATCTCTTCTCTGTCTATTTTTCTTCTTAATCCTGTAAGGTTTAGACCTCTTAGTGTTGCACGATTTCCTTCTGCCAAACAGTAGGGAGGAATATCCTGTGCCAAAGCGGAAGCTCCGCCTATCATGGCATAATCTCCAATATGTACAAACTGATGCACTGGAGTAAGTCCACCAATAACTACATGGTTACCAAGCTCTACATGCCCTGCCAAGGTTGCTCCATTTGCCAAGATACAGTTATCACCCATGATAACATCATGTCCAAGATGAACATACCCCATCAAAAGATTCCCATTACCTATTTTTGTTAGGGAACCACCGCCTTTTGTTCCTGGATTAAGCAGCGTAAACTCCCGAATGGTATTATTGTCTCCAATAATAAGTTCTACATCTTCACCATTGAACTTTAAATCCTGAGGAATTGTACCAACTGCAGCATGCGAGAAAATACGGTTATTTTTACCAATAGTAGTATTCCCCTCTATAACAGTATGCGATGCCACAGTGGTATTGTTACCAATTTTTACATTGTTACCAATATATGCAAAAGGACCTACAGAGACATTCTCTCCTAATATCGCACCATCTTCTATAATGGCTGTTGGATGAATTAACGACATCAAAGACCTATTTATCAACAATCATAGCTTTAAGTTCAGCCTGTGCAACCACTTTGTCATCTACATAGGCTTTAGCATCAAGTTGCCATACGGCACCTTTGTTTTTAATTACATTAATTTTATAGACAAGTTGGTCACCTGGTGTAACAGGTGCTCTGAACTTTGCTTTGTCAATACTCATAAAGTAAACCACTTTATTTTGAATGTCCTCTTTTGTTGCCTCATCCATACTCTTAAATGCAAGTACACCACCTGCTTGAGCCATACCTTCAATAATCATTACACCAGGGTAAATAGGGTGACCAGGGAAATGCCCCTGAAATACAGGTTCGGAAATAGAGATATTTTTATATGCTTCTATATACTCACCAGCAGTAAGTTTCGTAATTCTGTCCACTAAAAGAAATGGATATCTGTGAGGTAGTATTTCTTGAATTTCAACGACGTTATAAAGCATAGGAAAACCTTTGGATAATAATTTGGAATATTTTATCTAAAAATTAGTAAATAATTGATTATGTTTTTATAGTTCTATGAGTACTTCTTTGACATCACTATAGGTTTTGCTTTGACAAAGGATTTCTACTTTTTTTTCAGGAATCTCCTGAACTACAAGTATAGCAGAGAGATCGTAAGGTGTTACTCCCAGTTTTGCACGCAATGCTACTTCTAATGCAAAAGAAGGTGGAGAAAAAATAAGTTCTGCAATGTTTTCATAGGCAGTACCAGCTAAAGTATTGTAGTGTTCCAATGTGATAAAACGTACTTCATCACGGTTCATATGATGTACATTGCCAACTGAATATTCTATTTTTCCACGGCTGTATTCACCTTTGAGCGTAGAGTAGGGTAAAAAGTGTGCAGGGACTACCTCTTTACGTACACGTAATAAGCCAGACGCCAGACGCCAGTTTAAGAAGCGTTGTTTAACTATTTTGTGTGGTTTGTTTTCCTCTTCGAGTTTCCACCTTTTTTCGTACATTTCTATGCGTTCTTCTATAGATTCTGGCTGTATTTGCGCAGAGATGGGCACAAAGAGTTCATCCGTGAGTTTGTCTTGTTGAGTGCGTTGAATATTAAGTCCAAACATACAGCCACAGTAGTCTTGACGATAAAGTGCATCTTCTTTGGCTAAAATATTTTGTTCTTGTGTACCAGAAGCTTTACGGTAGTCAGGAGCCACAAAAGAGATACCATATTTTGTACCAAGTGCATCTCCAGCAACTTGAAGTTGTTTGAGTGATTTCTTAGGGCTTGTGAGCAGGGTAGAAGTAAAAGTACGCTCTCCTAACTCAGCCGCTTTTTTTGCAGAGATTTCAAAGCGTCTGTCAAAGCAGACACTACAACGGCTACCTTTTTCAGGTTCATGCTCCAATCCACGTACGGCTTCTAACCAGTTTTCTACATCATACTCACCCTCTAGTAGCTCAATGCCAAGCATCTTACAGCTGCGTTTGACATCAAGCAGACGTAAGTAGTATTCAGAGTAGGGGTGTATATTAGGGTCATAGAAAAATCCTGTGAATTTTTCATTAGGGTATTGAGCTTGTAATTTTTGTAAGAAGTAGTGGCTGTCTACAGAGCAGCAGATGTGTACAAGCATTTATTTATCCATTATAATTTTCGCAACATTCTCAGAACTACCATGACCAAGGTACGCTCTTAACTCTTTAGCTTTGTCTGCAAATATTTCTCGGTCGGTATTGTAGTACTCTTTGAGCAGGTTGTCAACGGTGACTTCTTCTTGGAGTATTTCGTTGTGTAGAGTGGTGGTGTTGTAGTTAGTCAAGATGATGTTTGCAAGTCCTACTTGTGTAATGCCAAGCAGTTTAGTCCCTATGAAAAAGTCTACCTTTTTTGCGATGTAGGCTAGGGTAAAAGGTACACCGATGAGTGCCGCTTCAAGTGTGGCTGTACCCGAACAGATAAATGCAAACTCAGAACGTCTAAGAGCTTCATGTGTGTCACGTACCACTTCAAACTCTCTGTTACCTTTGTAAAGATGGTCTATTTTATTTTTAGAAAATGATGGTGGTATGACTAGTAAAGGGTGTATGTCTTCACCAAGTTTTCTGCGTAATTCTAAAAAGATAGGCATCAAACGTGTTATCTCAGACTTACGGCTTCCTGGCATAAAGGCAATGACATTTTTTGTCTCTTCAGTATTTCTATGTACTTTTATCTCATCTAGTAATGGATGACCTACATACTGTGCTTTACCTTGTGGATAGTAGTCCACTTCAAAAGGAAGTATGCCTAAAAGTTTATCGCAGTACTGCTCTAGCTTTTTGGCACGTTTTGGACGACTAGCCCAAATTTGGGGTAAGATGTAGTAGATTATCTCTTTATCTGGGTACGCAGTTTTGAGCTTCTTTGCCAGTGGTAGATTAAAGCCAGAAGAGTCCATAAGCAATACTTTGTCTGCATCACGAGCGAGTTCAACCATCTCATCTGCCACTTTAAAAAACCAACGCAGTTTTTTGATGGCATCCACCACACCCATAATAGCCATCTCGCTAATATCATACAGTGGCGTACCATTTTCTATGCTCTTGTCAAAGATACCCATAAGCTCAACATCTTGCGTATGTTTAAGTACCTCTTTTAAGTGGAGGTTGGAGGAGGGTTCTAGGGCTGAGACTAAAAGTTTCATATTTCTACTTAAATAATTTGGAATGATTACCAGTTCTTACAAGAACAAGTTCTAGTATATTGTTGTCAATTTTATAGATAAGAAGCAGGTCAGGTTTAACATGACACTCTCTACATCCTAAAAAATTACCTATGAGTTTGTGGTCTTTGTATTGTTCTTCAAGGGTATTGCCCTTTGCTAATGTTGCAATAACACTCTTAAGTGCTTCTTTTTCTTGTGTGCTTAGCCTTTTATAGTCTTTTTTAAAAGAAGATACTCTAAAGATATTATACACTTAGCTATCCAAGTCATCAAAGAGTGCATCTACACTGGAAAATGTTTCACCTTTTTTTTCTTCAAGCTCTTTAAGTGCTTTTTCTGTTTGAGCATTGGGTATCTTTACTTCAAAGGGCAGACCTTTATTAAGCACTATCATGGAGTTAAATACACCAATAGCCTGAGAGTAACTCATTCCCATCTGGTCTAATATACTTTTTGCTTTGTGGTAGTTTGTCTCTTCTACTCTTATGGTTGTTTGTGTTTTCATAATTCTACCTCATATGTCTTACTGTTAGTTATTATATCCCAAATCACATACAAATGCAAGAAATAGAAAATTTCTCTAGTCCTACAGCTCCAGCTGTAGGACTCTCTATCGGTATTTGAGTTATTAAATAACCTGAATACTGATATGGCATAACGAAGCAGGAGCTTCGTTACGAGTTAAAATCGTAGGTTGGTGGTATAAAGTACTCTTAACTTAATGGTGTTGCCCCTTAAAAAGGGTTAAATCATCACCCACCCAGCCACCAAAAACCCAACCCCAGCCAAAACACCACCCAATAACGCATAAGGTAACTGTGTTCGTACATGCTCCACATGGTCACAGCCTGCTGCCATGGAGCTGATGATGGTGGTGTCAGAGATAGGGGAGGCGTGATCCCCGAAGATACCTCCAGAAATGACAGCTGCGATGACAAGAGGAGTGTCCAAGCCCATACTCGCTCCCAAAGCCAAGCCTATAGGCATCATGATGGAGAACGTTCCCCAGCTTGTACCTGTACTAAATGCAGTAATGCTCGCTACAACAAAGATGAGTAGAGGTACAAGAACTGGGCTGATGTTTCCAGAGAGTAGGTGGGCTAGGTATTTGGCTGTACCTAAATCACCAATGACTTTACCTATGAAGAGTGCAAACATCAAGATGAGCATGACAGGTATCATATCTCCCAAACCTTCATAGAGTCCTTTGAAGTAAGCTTTGTGTGTGAGTACTTTGGTACTGACATAATAGACATACATAAAAAGAAGTGTCACGATGATGGCATAGTAAACTGACGTAGAACCTGAGCCTTTAAAGATGTCACCTTTTCCAGTAAGGTAAAGCCCAAAAGGCACGGCAAGAATCATCACCATAAGAGGTAGTAACATAGGAAATGGTGTGGCTTTACCTTCGTGGTGCAGATGCTCTGTATGGTAAGGCTGTGCAGTAGTATGCTTCATTGGTCCTATATTAATATTTAAAAATATAACACCTAAAACGATTGCCAAAGTAAAGAGTGAGTAGAAGTTGTAGGGGATAGAAGCTATGAGTAAAGATACCCCATCACCAGAGATGACATTCCCGTCTATGGCGGTGACGATAAGTCCTAGTAGTAAAGCACCCCAAGCATTGAGTGGGATGAGTGAACAGATGGGTGCTGAGGTAGAATCACAGATGTAGGCGAGTTTCTCTCTGCTTACACCGTTTTTGTCACACAAGGGTTTGGCAACAGTACCTGCAACCAAAGAAGTGATACTAGACTCTATGAAGATGACTACACCGATGACATAGGCTAACAGCATCGCACCTTTGGGAGAGTCTATCTTCTCTGCTTTGTTACTGAGCCAGTTTACGAAGCGGTTCACTGCCCCAGAGGTAGAGAGTAGCTTGATAACAGCTCCTATCATAAGAGAAAAGAGCAAGGTTTTAGCTATCCACCCCTCTGAGAGCAGGTTGATAATACCATCAAAGAGTGCGACAAAGGCTGTGAGTGGATTGTAGCCATTTAAAACGAGTAGTCCTGCAAAGATACCACCTATGAGAGAGACGATGACATCTTTTGTTATAATGGCTAAAAAGATTGTTAGAAGTGGGATTGCGATTGATATGATTCCATATTCCATAAAAAACCTACATAATTTGATAGAAGGATTATAACACAGATGAAAAAGATTTTACTTTTACTTTGCTTTATCAGCATGACACTGAACGCACAAATACCTGATGCAAAACAGCTCATCGTGGTGACTACTAAAAATTGGTCAACACCAAATGGCAAATTGCAACGCTATGAAAATGAAGGTAACCACTGGCATAAAGTAGGTAAGCAAATAGACATCAAATTAGGACGTAATGGCCTAGGGTGGGGAATAGGGCTACATACAACACCTAAAGATGCCAAGTACATCAAAAAAGAGGGAGATGGTAAAGCACCTGCTGGTATTTTTGAACTCAAACAAGCTTTTGGGTACTTCCCTTTTGTGGTGGACTACCCTTATGCAGTCTACAAAGCCACAGACCACTGTGTAGATGATGTAAACTCAAAACGCTACAACAAGATAGTAGACTCAAGCAAAACAGAAGTAGACTACAAAAGTTTTGAGCATATGCGATTTGCTAAAGATTACTACAAGTACGGCATAGTAGTAAACCACAACCACATAGACGAAGCAGGAGCTAAAAAGGGAGCAGGTTCGTGCATCTTTATACACATTAAGTCAGTACCAACAGCTGGGTGTACTGTGATGCAAGAAGATGAGATGAAAAAAATTATCAAGTGGCTAGATAAAAAGAGTCATCCTTTGTTAGTACAAGGCACTATTGGGATTATAGACACATTACTCAAAACAATCCCTCTATATAATCAAATGTAACAACAACGAAAGTACAAGACCTTTAAATATTCTACTAATGATAGCTCCTAAGTGCTGTTATTGTATAATCCTCATAATTATACATAACGAGGATTAATACTATGGCATATGATAAAAGTATTGCAGCATTTGAAGAAGCATACAGAGTAATACCTGGAGGTGTTGACTCACCTGTAAGAGCATTCTCTGGGGTAGAGGGTACACCACCGTTTATAGCAAAAGGAGAGGGTGGATACCTTATAGACATTGATGGAAACAGATATATTGACTTCGTACAGAGCTGGGGGCCGCTTATTTTTGGACATTGTGATGCAGACATCGAAGCTTCAGTGATAGAAGCAGTAAAAAGAGGGCTAAGTTTCGGAGCACCAACAACAGTAGAGACAGAATTGGCGAATGAAATCGTACAGATGTTTGAGAGTATCGACAAGGTTCGTTTTGTAAGTTCTGGTACAGAGGCAGTGATGTCGGCTATCCGTCTTGCTCGTGGAGTCACTGGACGTGATAACATTCTTAAGTTCACAGGATGCTACCATGGTCACTCAGATTCACTCCTTGTACAGGCAGGATCAGGTCTTGCTACCTTTGGAAGTCCATCAAGCCCGGGAGTACCTGCTGATCTTACAAAACATACACTTTTGGCAACATATAACGATATGGCTTCAGTACAAAAGTGTTTTGAAGATGCAAAAGGTGACATTGCCTGTGTCATCATAGAGCCAATCGCTGGTAACATGGGTCTGGTACCTGCTGATGAAAGCTTTTTAGAAGGTCTTAGAGCTTTATGTGATGAACATGGGGCACTACTTATATTTGATGAGGTAATGAGTGGATTTAGAGCATCGCTAACAGGTGCCCAAGGCATCTCTGCTGTAAAGCCAGACATGGTAACACTTGGTAAAGTGATTGGTGCGGGTATGCCTGTAGGTGCTTTTGGCGCGAGTGCCAAGATTATGTCTCACCTTTCACCAGAAGGTCCGGTCTATCAAGCAGGAACACTCTCAGGTAATCCTGTAGCCATGGCGGCAGGGCTTACAAGTCTTAAAAAACTTAAGTCTAACCCCTCAGTCTATGTAGAATTTGCCACAAAAGCTAAAAAACTTGTAGATGGATTTAAAAAAGCAGCCAATGCAGTAGGTGTACCTATGGTAACAGATGTAAGAGGAAGTATGTTCGGTTTCTTCTTCTCAGAAAAACCTGTAAAAAACTTTGCAGATGCTTGCGAGAATGATACAGAAATGTTTGCTAAATTTCACAAAGGTATGCTAGACAGAGGTGTCTATCTTGCGTGTTCATCGTATGAAACAGGGTTTATCTGTGCAGCAACTACAGATGCAATGATAGACGAGGCGGTTAAAGCTGCGTATGAGACGATGGCTGAGATAACGGCATGAAACAAGAAGAACCAAAACTTAAAAAAGTAGTCAATGCTGCCGATGGGCTTAGTCTTGGCATCTCTATGGTGGTGGCTGTACTTATCGGTGTAGCTATAGGCATGGGGTTACAAAAACTCACAGGTGTATGGTGGACGCTTTGGATAGGTGTTTTTATAGGTATTGCAGCAGCGATAAATAATGTCTATAAAGCATACGTTAAACAAAAAGCATCACTTGATGAACTGGCAAAAGACCCAAGATACAACTATAAAGCTACACAGCAAACAGAAGATGATGATGAATAAACTCACACTTCAAATTCTAAAGGCACTCGTTATAACAGACAGTGTAGTCATATTTCTCTCTATAATATTTTTTGATATTAAAGTGATTTGGAATACACAGATAGGGTTTCTTTCAGCATCTTTGGTGATGTTGGCATCTATGAAGTCTTATAAAAAAATGGTAGATGCTAGAGTAGAAAATAATATCATTACCATAGATGATACACGCGACACTATAGACAAACTTGAAGATGTACATGACCTTTACTCTGAAGAGATAGTCGCAGAAGAGAATATAGACATCCGTGATGCTATTAAAGATGAAAAAGCACGTATGAAAAAGAATAGACGCTCACTAGGTGAAACACTACGTGATACCAAAGCAGCACTTTCATTAAATCGTATTGGTGCGTATGTGGTACTTATTTTAGGGTTTTTCTATTTGAATCGTCATGGCTATTTGATGACACCTGCATATATATTGGCTCTTTCCATACCTATGTTGGTAGTAGTATTTGTATTATTGTCAAACAAAGAAACACAAACCCAAGATTTGCTACAATAAACCTAATATTAAATTAGGATTTATCATGAATAAAACACTATTACTCGCACTTTCACTACTCACATTTACTGCCTGTGCAAAAGAAGAACCTAAAATCAATAATTTTGTATGCACTACCAAACCCATCCAACCTATAGCAAATCTAAAAATAATAGATAAACCTATAGACTTTGGGGCAGAGCGTATTGCTATGACCAAAGAGTATATAAAGACTCACTATGGCAAAAGAGTAGAAAATATTGAAATAATGCCTAAAATCATCGTGCTTCACTGGACGGCAGAACCAAGTTTTGAGAAGTCGTTTAACCGTCTTAAACCTCAAAAGCTCCTTACCGACAGAAAAGACATCGCCAAGGCTTCACAGCTTAATGTCTCTGCGCAGTTTTTGGTTGACCGTGACGGGACTATCTATAGACTTATGCCAGAAAACTGGATGGCACGTCATGTTATTGGGTTAAACTACTCTAGCATTGGGGTAGAGAATGTTGGAGGGAAGGACAACAAGATTGATGACCTTACCCCTGCACAACGTCAGGCGAACAAAGACCTCATACGCTACCTAAGACATAAGTATCCAACCATCAAGTACCTTATCGGTCATCATGAATACACACAGATGGAAAGCACTTCACTTTGGCTTGAAAAAGATAAAGGTTACAGAACAGTCAAGTCTGACCCTGGTGCTAAGTTTATGGCTGAGATGAGAGAATCAGTAAAAGATTTATTGTTGAAAATGCCTCCAAAATAGTTAATCTATTTTATGATTTGACAGACTATAATATATCTATGTATAATGATATTTTCATCATATATAATTAAAAGATAAGAAATAGGAATTGAAAATGACCAAAGAAACCATATTAAACTATCTAATTAGCCATAAAAAAGAGTTTCAAAAAAAGTACAATATAGACAAGATAGGTCTATTTGGTTCTTATGCTAGAGATGAAGCAACCAGTGAGAGTGATATAGATATTTTTGTACAAATGAAAGCAGACTTTTTTAAGCAGATAGGCTTGAAACAGCAGATAGAAGAAGATTTACAAAAAAAGGTTGACATTATACGTGAGCATAGTAACATCAAACCATTTTTACTGAAAATGATACATAAGGATCTAAAATATGTCTGATAAATTACCAATGATACTCTCTACACTTGAAGATATTATATTTTCTCTTGAATTAATAGCTAAGAGATTTGAAAGTATTCATAGTAGTGATGATTTTTTAGCTGATGAAAATGGCTTAGAAAAGCTTGACAGTATTTCTATGCGTTTAGTTGCCGTTGGTGAGGGATTTAAAAATATTGATAAACTTACAGATAAAAAGCTTTTAATTCAATATCCAAGTATAGATTGGAAAGGAGTCAAGGGTATTAGAGATATTTTATCTCATCATTATTTTGATTTAGATGCAGAGACTATTTTTAGTATTTGTGATAATTATTTAAATGAATTATTACTTGTTGCAAAACAAATAAATAAAAATTTTGCACACGAGTATGAAGATAATACACAATGAACTCAGCATTCACTTCGCTTGATTGGGGTATCTTTGGAGCATATTTTTTAGTATTAACCCTTACCAGCGTCATTTTATCTCAGACAAAAGTTAAGAGTACACGTGATTATTTTGTGGGTGGAAACAATGTACCGATGTTTGCAGTAGCCATCTCAGTCCTTGCTACTTCACAGTCTGCAGCTACCTTTTTGGGTGGGCCTGAGTACTCTTATGGGAAAGACTTAACGTTTATTGGGTTTTATCTTTCAGCTTTTTTAGCCGTGATATTTGTGGCAAAGGTACTCATACCTAAATTTTACGCCATTAATGCAGTCACTGTCTATGAACTCTTAGAACACCGTTATGGTGAAAGAGCCAAGAAACAAGCAGGGGTGATGTTCCTGATTGGTCGTCTCTTTGCTTCAGGAGCCAGACTTTACATAGGCGCACTTGCCATTTCGATGATACTTTTTTTAGACATCACACCAAGCCATGTAGCTATCTCCATAGGCATCTTGATGCTTGGGGCTTTGGCGTATGCCTACTTTGGAGGTGTAAAGTCAGTCATCTTTTCTGACATTATCCAAGCTGTGACATACATAGGTGCGGGGATAGCTGTACTTATTTACCTTTATGTGAGCATAAATGCAGACTTTACTACAGTAGTATCTACTCTCCAAGCAGACAACAAGCTTGAGCTTTTAGACTGGTCAATGTCTGGTGGGTTTAGCGTGTGGGCACTTTTAGGTGGGTGGTTACTGCTTAACATCGCAGCCTACGGATTGGATCAAGACATGACACAACGTGCACTGACATGTAAGTCTGCCAAAGAGGCACAAAACTCACTAATGATGAGTATTTACCTTACTATCCCAGTGGCGATTCTCTTTTTATTTATAGGCTTACTGCTCTACCTCTTTTACCAACACCCAGAACTCTCCAATCTTCATACTGAAGTTGTTCAAAAGTTTGATGGAGAGAAGATTACCATCTTTATGTACTACATCTTACATGAAATGCCAGAGGGTATGCGTGGACTTGTAACGGTTGGGGCTGTAGCAGCAGCACTCTCTAGTTCTAACTCAGTGCTGGGAGCCATGAGCTCAGTAGCCATAGAAGACCTCTATAAACCGTGGAAGCAAAAGCAAGGCACCATAATAGATGAGATGCACTTCGTTAGAGCAGGGCGTAATGCGGTACTCTTTTTTGCTGTAGCACTCTCAGCCATGGCAATGCTAAGCTACTACTGGCAACGCTATACAGAACTACCACTGCTTAGCTTCGCCCTTGGTGTGATGGCTTTTTCCTACACAGGGTTACTTGGCGTCTTTGGAGCAGCTATCTTTACGAAGCGTGGGAATGCTACGACTGTGCCATTGGCACTCATAGGTGGATTTATGACTGTATTGTTACTGCAACCTTATGTATTGGGAGCAGTGCTGAACTTTAAACTTGGCTTTGCCTGGCAGATACTTGCAGGAACGATTGTAGCCTTTGGGGTGATGATGGGAAGAAGATAAAAAAATATCTACATATCCAAAGGACTGGCTACTTTACCTTTATTCATCTCCGCTACCACATGCGTATATATCATCGTTGTCTCCACACTTTTGTGACCAAGTAACTCTTGAATTGTCCTAAGGTCAATTCCATTTTGAAGTAAATGTGTAGCATAAGAGTGTCTAAATATATGAGAAGTCACACGTTTATGCACTTGTGCTTTCACGGCTGCTTGTTTTATGTTTCTGCCTAAGGTCTTTTCATGCACATGATGCCTACGTATCACTTCACTTCTAGGATCTTTAGCTACATTATTCATGGGAAATAAAAATTGCCATTTAGTTTCAAACTTTGCATTGGGGTATTTACGCTCCAGTGCATAGGGCATATAGACACTTCCATACCCATCTGATACATCTTTTTCATGTAATCCTTCCACATGCTCTACTTGAACTTTAAGTCGTTGCTTTATGGCTTGTGGCAAAGGCACTGTTCTGTCTTTCAAACTCTTACTGTCCCAAATATAGACTTTTTCAAATCCAAAGTCTATATCTTTGATACGTATATTGAGAGCTTCACTCATTCGAAGCCCACAACCATACATGAGGTATACAATGAGTTGATAGATTCCTGTTAGATTATTTATAACCTTTTTAACTTCTTCTTTAGTAAGTACCTGTGGTATGTGTTTTCGTTCTTGTGCACGTAAAGCTTGTATATTCCATGTACTCATGTCAATGCCTAATACCTCTTTGTAAAGAAACAATAATGCAGAAAATGCTTGATTCTGTGTACTTGGTGACACCTTTCTTTCAACTGCCAAATAGGTTAAAAACTGTTCCATCTCAGGCTTAGCCATTTCTATGGGGTGTTTTTTATTGTGGAAAAAGATGTAATGTTTTATCCATCCTACATAAGACTTTTCAGTTTTTATACTGTAGTGCTTCACTCGTATTTTATCACGAACAATATCCAATAGTTTTTTCTTTATTTCCATAATTTACTCCTAAAAATAGCAAGACATTATGTCCTCTATTGCCATAAATCAACAAATAGAGGGACACTCTGTCCAAATAACGGCTCATATCCGACAAAAAGGACATAAGCAATTTTTATGATTATAGACTTTTTCATAAGAAAGTAATAAAAATCTTTCATATTGACATATTTTTATAAATATCAAGACATTTTTGATATACTACTAATATGAAAAATAAGACAATAGAGGGACATTGTGTTCCCCTAATAAATAGTTATCTCGGACGCTATCGCATCCGAGATAACGGTGGCGCGGGCTGAACACCCGCTTGTCATCTGGAGCTTCGCACCAGATAACAAGCGGAAGCATCGAGCACCCAAACAAAAAATCAAGATTTTTGTTCGGGCGTCGATGTCCCGCGCCACCGTTAGTCTACTATTTGCAAATATACAAAAAAATAAAAAAAGTTAAAACCTCATAAAAAATAATCATTAAATCCAATTCAAAAAAAGAACAAATAAACTTTTTTATATTCAATCGATCCAAAACAAAAAAAGCAAAACCAAACATAATCCTCTTACTATCAAAATAAATTCAAAAAACAAACTTTTCATACTCCTACAATACACAAACAAAAAAACTAAAATAAAATCCAAACCCTAAATCAAAACAAACAAAAACCCATAATCGCTCAAATAAATAAAACCATAAAACACTACTAACGATAAAACCAAAAAAATAATCATAAAATAAAAAACACCCTCAAATCAAAACACCAATAACAAAAAAAACTTCTCACACCAAAAACAAACCAAAGATTACTAAGATAAAATACTTCTACAAATATGGTTTAAACAATAATCATTAAAAAATAATATGTTGGACTAACAAAACCTTGGAAAAAAACAAGGCTTAACTTGCGGTTATATAAGCTTTTTAATGAAAATAAGTAAAAAAGAAATACAAAGCTATCAAGACAAAAATCGCCTTGTTTTTCAAGTCGACCGTTGGGTTACAAATTAAACAGGTTAATAAAAAATGAATGTTTGTTATTTATGTGGAAAAGAATTTAATGAAGATATAAAAAAACACGATGAACATATTATACAACAATCAGTTGGCGGAAACTTAACTGAAAATGATATTTTATGTTCTTCTTGTGGTGGAAGTTTAGGAAAAGAAATAGACGTCCCTTTTAGTAAAATTTTTGATGGAATAGCCACAAGATTAGATATTAAAAAAGATAGAAATAACAATAAACAATCATCGACAAATGGAACATATAGAAATCTAAAATATAGGCTGATGAGTTTATCTTGGTCAATTACGCCTAAAAAAATGAATCTACTAGATTTTCAATATCAATATAAATATTTTTGCAATGAAATTAGAGAAATAGAAGTAATATGGAAAAATTTTAAAGTAACTCCTTTAAAGCCATTTCATAAATATACAGATAATCATAAACAAGTAATTATATATGCTAATCAAAAGCAAGCCAAGCAATACAAAAAGAAAATTGAAAAAGAAATTTCTGAAAATTTTCAAGAAAATGAAAAACCTGAAATTACTTTTTGTGATGATTTAGAGGGAGTAATTGAATATCCTTTTAAGATGAATAATAAAGCTTTTAAAAGAGGATTAGCAAAAATCGCCATTGGCTTCGCTTCAAAACATAACATTCAAAGAGAGAATTTACCTTTAGTTTTAGAAATAGATAATAAAACGAAACAAGGGAAGATTTTAGATGAGATACCAACTATACAATTTTACCCTTTGGGGATAATTGATAGACTGATAGAAATTCAAAAGAATGAATTTGAGCATTATCCATTTCACAATCTTATTTTATTTACTTTAGATTATGACCCGAAAATATCAAATGGGAAAAAAGTATTAATGTGCTATATAGAGCTTTTTAGTACTTTTCAATGGTATGTAGTTTTAAATGATGTATATAATGGAGAATCCATTTATGAATTTTATGCTCAACAAATATTAAAAAAAGATGATTATATTGTTGAATTGGGAAGAAGATATTATAAAGAAAGAAATATTTGGCTTCAGCCTTTAGGAATTACAGAAGAGTATATTGAAAAAAAATATAATTGCAGGGAAGATAGGAATAAAACTCGTTGGGATATTGAAGAAGAATTGATTCAAGAAGAGACAATTAAACAGAAATATAAATTTGATTTTGAAGGTTATATTCATGATATAGTTAGTGGAATATCTAATCAAGTTTCTTTGGTAAAACAAAAAGAGCAATTTCAAAAACCAGAGTTTAGGCAAACACATTTTGGTCAATTTGTTAATAATAAATACTTAATGAAAGAATATGAAGTATTTGATGATATTGAAAATATAATGAATTTTAAACAAAATTTAGATTTATTTTTTTCACAAAAATATAATGAAGAATTTGATGATTATGATGAAATTTTTTCTATTTTAAGTTATAGAAGATTTTTTTACCATGATTGTCTTATGAATTATTATACAGAACTTTTAGAAAATAATCAAAGATTAGAACAATTAGGAGCTTTGAAAGCATATGGTTATAATAAAATGAATATGCTTAACCGTTATATTCAAGATGAGAATATTAAGTCTAAAACCCAACAAAACCTAGCACCGAATAGGTGAACCTATCGGTGAAGTCAAACGTTAGGAATACAAAAGGATTAAATTAAATGAAAATTTCATCATCGATTGTTGGGAGTGTAAAAAATTCTGTGTCAATTAGATAAAATATTGAACACAGAAGGATTTATACATGAAGATAGAAATAGATGTAGAAGAGTTTGCTGCACA
>FPHI01000030.1_pt1 | contig 99855 bp, 95 predicted proteins | sample 1057421 | NCBI WGS metagenome assembly FPHI01 (sample SAMEA4473311, study PRJEB15554) | hydrothermal vent metagenome | biome: marine basaltic hydrothermal vent biome; feature: marine hydrothermal vent; material: water | place: Pacific Ocean | collected 2011-06-14/2011-07-23 | depth 1155 m | reverse complement strand
AGTTAATGAATTACTCCAAACTAGATCAGATTTAGGGAGGCTCGGCGGGCTATTTAAAAAATGGCTATCAGACCAAGAGGGTAGAACAGGCTCTTTAGGAAGCAGATCTTATCAAGAGGTAGATAGTATTGTTTCTAATATCTTGGAAGATCAAAAGAGGCTGTTAATTATTGCAGAGCGAATTATTAAAGCGAAAAAAAGGATCTAAGTATGTTTGATGAACTTGAAAATACTTTAAAAGAGATACTACATAGGCTTGATGAACAACAGGCACTATTACAGGTAACGCTAAATAGCCTGACCACATCGAAAGCTGTGGCAAACTTTTTGGGTATCTCACAACGCACTATCCAATTATGGGTCAAGCAAAAGAAACTACAAGAGGGAACACACTATTACAGAGATGGCAAGCGGTTGGTGTTTATCCCTGCTGGTATTTTGGAGTTAAAAAATCCCTACAAGGGGTCATCACCCTTAAAAGAGGATATACAAAAAGAAAAAACTCCAAAGAAAAAAACACTTAACCCAGTGGCAAAAAAGATATTGGGAGATCTAAAAAAGGTAAGCAATGGCTAAAATGAAATCGGTTAAATATAACTACAGCGGTATCAAATTTACTATCAGAGAGCGGTATAATAGCTGGTACCTAGATTTTTACTTTGAGGGCAAGAGGATCCGCAGAGATTCTAATATACCTGCTACAAAAGACGGTCTTATTGAAGTCAAACGAGTCCTAATCCCTGAAATAGCAGCTTCACTACTTGATAATGTAACACCTCCTTATGAAGATAAAGACTGGACGCTAAATGATTTAGCAGAAATATATTGGACGCTAAAAAAAGGAAAAAAATCCAAAATGAGGGAACATACTCTATCCCGAAATATAGCACATTATAACAACCATGTGTCTCCTTATTTTGGATCAAGGCTAGTAGATACACTTTTGCCTATGGAGTTAGAGCAATGGCAAAATAAGCTATTAGAAAAATATAAGTCCTCTACTGTTCAAAAATTCCGTTCGATACTCTATTCTATATTGGATCAAGGAGTTAAAAATGACATTCTTCAAAAAAATCCTCTCGATAGGCTTACTGCCCCAAAGGTAATGTTTGATTTAAAATACGATGATGAGAAAAAGCCTGATCCATTTACTGCGGATGAGATGCAAATTATATTAGACAATACCAATAGATACAAGCGAAATCTATATATGCGGAATTACATTTTGCTTTTATATAGCAGTGGCATGCGTCCGGGGGAGGCGGCGGCATTGCGGTGGAGTGATATAGACTTTGAGAGAAAAAGGATTAGTATCACTAAAACTCGCATAAGAGGTAAAGATGGTCCACCAAAAACGGCAGCTTCATACAGAACAATAGATATGCTGCCATTAGCAGAAGAGGCATTAAGAGATCAATATGAGCATACAAAAGATTATGAACATGTATTTATCAACTCTCATAAACAAACTTTCTATTCTCACGATATAATAGGAGTTAATTTTAAAAAAATTTTAAAACAGACTGGCATAAAAGAAAGAGTGCTGTATAATTTACGGCATACTTACGCTAGTCAAATGATAACAAACGGTGTAGATATTATTTATGTCTCTAAACAACTAGGACACGATAATCCAAATATCACACTAGAAATATATACCCACTTCATAGAAGAGGATGACGAAAAACGGCTTAAGAAAATAGAAGAAATAGGCACCAAAATGGTCACTTTTAAAAAAGGAAACTCATAAGATGCCGTATATACGGGGGTTAGAGCATGAAAATAAGGGTCTATTATGAAGATACAGATGCAGGTGGCATCGTTTACCATACTAACTATATAAAGTACTGTGAAAGAGCAAGATCTGAACTCTTTTTTCAAAAAGATATGATGCCAACATTGTGTGAGAATAGTGGATTTGTAGTGAGAGATATACAAGCATCATTTCTTGCTACTGCTATACTGGGTGATATGCTTGAGGTTAAGACTGAAGTTTTAACTCTCAAAAACTCATCAATTCAATTATTGCAAGAGGTATGGAAAGATACGGTAAAAGTCTTTAGTATGAAAGTAACACTTGTCTATACCAAAAATGGAAAACCTTATCGTATTCCTGATGTTTTTAAGGGGATATTTTAAATCAAACACCTATTTTTAAAAATAGGTGTTCAGAGATGAATGGTTATTTAACCATTGCTTCAAGTTCATTTTTAGAGACTTTGTTAAAGTTTAGGTATCTATAGACATCATCTGTCATTTCTGGTTTAATTTTATTAGGAACAATTTGCATATATTCAGCAGCTGTTGGCAATTTACCTTTAAGTGCTACTACTGCTGCAAGCTCTGCAGAACCAAGATAAACTTGAGAATCTTTACCCAATCTGTTATCAAAGTTTCTGGTACTTGTTGAGAATACATAGGCACCTTGAGCAACAGAAGCCTGGTTACCCATACAGAGTGAACAACCAGGAATCTCTGTTCTTGCTCCTGCCATACCGAATACTGAGTAGTATCCCTCTTCCTGAAGTGTTTTTTCATCCATTTTTGTTGGAGGACATACCCATAGTTTAGATGGTACTTTACCCTCACCTCTAAGTACTTCACCCAAGGCACGGAAAAGTCCGATGTTTGTCATACAAGATCCAACAAAGACTTCATCAATCTCTGTTTTTAAGCCAGCTTCATGTATTTCAGTCAATGTTTTTACATCATCAGGGTCATTTGGACATGCCAAAATTGGCTCTTTTATCTCATTGAGGTCAATCTCAATCACTGCTGCGTATTCAGCATCTTTATCTGCTTCAAGAAGCTCTGGATTTTTAATCCATTCTCTCATTTTGTCAGCACGTCTTTGAAGTGTAGCTTTGTCTTCATATCCTTGAGCGATAAGCTCTTCAATCAATACAATATTAGACTCTAGGTACTCAATAATTGGCTCTTTGTTAAGTTTCACTGTACACGCAGCTGCCGAACGCTCAGCAGATGCATCTGAAAGTTCAAATGCCTGCTCACATTTAAGATCTTCAAGACCTTCAATCTCAAGTACACGACCAGAGAAGATATTTTTCTTACCTGCTTTAGCCACAGTTAAAAGACCATCTTTAATTGCTTGATGAGGAATAGAGTTAACTAAATCACGCAGGGTAATACCTGGTTGGATTTCACCTTTAAATCTTACAAGTACAGACTCAGGCATAGTCAATGGCATCATACCAGTTACCGCAGCAAATGCTACAAGACCAGAACCTGCTGGGAATGAGATACCAATAGGGAAACGTGTATGTGAATCTCCACCAGTTCCTACTGTATCAGGAAGACACATACGGTTCAGCCATGAGTGAATCACACCATCACCTGGTCTAAGGATAAATCCTTTTCTCTCTGTCCAGAATTTTGGAAGGGTGTGCTGTAAGTTTATATCTGCTGGTTTTGGATATGCTGCTGTATGACAGAAAGACTGAAGTACAAAATCTGCACCAAAGTTCAATGCTGCAAGTTCTTTAATCTCATCTCTTGTCATAGGTCCTGTTGTATCCTGAGAACCAACTGTTGTAGCGATAGGTTCACAGTAAACACCTGGTTTTACACCTTCAATACCACACGCTTTACCTACCATTTTTTGTGCAAGTGTATATCCTTTGCCATTATCTTCTGGCTGTGCAGGAGTCATAAAGATATCTCCAGCATCCATACCAAGTGCTTCTCTAGCCTTAGCAGTTAAACCTTTACCAATAATAAGTGGAATACGCCCACCTGCTCTCATCTCATCTGGAAGTGTATTTGGCTCAATAGTAAACTCAGATACCACCTCACCATCTCTCTCAATTACACCATCAAATGGTTTTACAGTAATCACATCACCTGTTTCAAGTTTATCTACAGGTGCTTGAATAGGAAGACATCCTGAATCTTCTGCTGTATTAAAGAAAATAGGAGCAATAATACTACCTATAACTACACCACCTGTTCTTTTGCCTGGAATAAATGGAATATCTTTCCCCATGTGCCACTGTACTGAGTTGATACCTGATTTTCTGGAACTTCCTGTACCTACAACATCACCAACGTATGCTAAAGGATTGCCTTTTTCTTTAAGTTCTTTCATCGTATCAAGTGGATTTTCCATACGACTTACTAAAAATGAGTTTGCATGAAGTGGAATATCTGCTCTTGTAAATGCTTCTGATGCCGGAGAAAGATCATCTGTATTAGTCTCACCCGGGATTTTATAGACAGTCAGTGTAATCTCTTTTTCCAATGCAGGTTTGTTGTAGAACCATTCAGCATTTGCCCATGACTCTACAACCTCTTTAGCCAAAGCATTACCTTCATCCATCAGTACTTTTACATCATTAAATGAATCATATACAAGCAGTGTATTTTTAAGTTCGTTTGCTGCTGACTGAGCTACTGCTTTGTCATCTGATTTAAGTGCATCAACAAGTGGTGCTACGTTAAATCCACCAAGCATTGTTCCTAAAATCTCAGTTGCTCTTTTGGCATCAATAGCATCACAAGATGCCTTTCCCTGTACAATGTCATTTAAAAATGCTGCTTTCACATAAGCGGCATCATCAACACCCGCAGGTACATGCTGTGTAAACAGTTCCATTACATATGCTTCATCTGCAATTGGGCTTGCTTTTAATAACTCTACTAACTGGGCTACCTGATTTGCAGTAAGGGCAAGTGGTGGTACACCTAACTCTGCACGCTGGGCTGTGTGCGCTCTATATTCTTCTAATAAGGCCATGATGGTCTCCTGTATAATATTTGTATCTAATCTTAGCAAAATATCGTTTGAATTAGATAGAATGAAGCAGAGAGAGAAAAGAGAGTTTTTTTATGTATCGGATAGTTACAAAATTTCTCTATTACCCTTAGCATTAGGTGCAGAAAGCACTCCTTTAGCTTCAAGCTGGTCTATGATGTTAGCAGAACGGTTATAGCCTATCTGAAGTTTACGTTGCAAGTAAGAAATAGATGTTTTATTGTCAGTAAGCACCACTTGTTTGGCCTCTTCATAGAGTGGATCTAGAACAATCTCTTCCTCCCCACCATTTGAACCAGAAGAAGCACCACCCGTTGTAAGATAACTCTCATCATATTCAGGAACACGCTGTGCTTTGATATATTCTACCACCTTTTCAATCTCCTCTTCGGTATTCCATGGTGCATGGATACGTACAAGCCCTGTGGCACCTGGTGGCGTAAAGAGTCCGTCCCCTCGTCCAAGCAGACTATCTGCCCCCATAGCATCCAAAATAACTTTTGAGTCAATACGCGAACCTACCCTGTAACTTAATCTTGAAGGGAGGTTTGCTTTTATCATACCTGTAACCACATCTACAGAAGGTCTTTGTGTAGCAACAATAAGGTGGATACCACAGGCTCGTGACTTTTGAGCAAGTCGTGCGATGGAGTGTTCTACCTCTTTACCACCACTCATCATCAAGTCTGCAAGTTCATCGATAACCACAACGATAAACGGAAATGGCTCGGCTCCTGTTTTTTTTGTCTTTTCATTATAATTTTCTATATTTTTCGTACGTGCTTCTGCCATAAGTTTGTAGCGACGTTCCATCTCTCCTACCATATTGGCAAGTGCAGCGATGGCTTTGGCTGGTTCTGTAATGACTGGTGTAATGAGATGAGGAATATCTTCATAAGAAGCAAATTCAAGCATCTTAGGGTCAATAAGCATAAGTTTTAAATGGTCTGGATCATTACGGTAAAGTAAAGAGAGTATCATGGCATTGATACCTACAGATTTACCAGAGCCCGTGGTACCTGCTATAAGCAAATGTGGAAGTTTTTTAATATCAGTAATAAATGGTTTTCCAACAATATCTTTTCCCAAAGCCACAGTCAGAGGAGAACCTGACTCCTTAAAAATATCACTCTCCAAAATCTCACGCAAATAGATAGTATCAATACTCTCATTAGGTATCTCTATCCCTACTACATCACGCCCTGGTATGGGTGCTTGGATACGAATGGTTTCAGCACTCAGTGCCATAGCAAGGTCATCTTGAAGTCCTAAAATTTTAGAGACTTTGACATTGGGTGCGGGTTTAAACTCAAAGGTTGTGACCAGAGGCCCTGAATAGGTACGTATTACATCCCCATCAACCCTGAACTGTGCCAGCTTGGAAAGAAGATCCTCTATTTTTTTGTCTATTTCTGCTTCATTTACTTTTTTGGTCGTTTTAGGAGCTTTTTGCAGAAAGTCAAGCTTTGGCAACTTAAAGTTTTTTGGTTTGGCTACAGCTCCTTTTTCTATCTGTTGCATCAACTTGGAATTTTCTTCAAGTTCCTCTACAATTTCAACATTGGAATTACTTGCAGTCGCACTCCTTGGAGCTTTTTTCTCTAACGTTTCTTCCATCTCATGTTCAAATTCCATAATCTCATGAACCACCGCATCCTCTTCCTCATGTATAACCGATGTCTCTTTTTTTGCAACTCTCTTTTTAGCTACAGGTTTACGTTTTGGTGCTGTTTTTGGTTTGGTTTTTACTGATTCTGTTTCCAATACAGGCATCATTTCATCTTCTAATGCAACAGAAGCAAAAGGATTGGTAAATATTTTTTTGAAAATACCTGAGAATGCAGAAATTTTTATATTTATCTCTTCCAAAGAGCGTGACTTCTCAGTTTTTTTTGGTATTACATTTTCAAAAGAAAAGTCATCATCCAATATAAATACAAAAGCCAAAGAGACAATCATCAGCCACAAGAACCAAAGCCCTGCTTTCCCAATGAAAGGCTGTAGGAATTCAACAATCTGTACCCCTACATACCCTGCATATTTCAAATCAAGTACCAACGCTTCCAAAATAACCATCGCAATAAAAAAAAGTATCCATCCCAGATAAAAATCAAGCTCTTTTCTTACCCGTGCATCGGTATAAAGTTTATAAAGAGGATAAAAAAGGATAAAAATATTGATATATGCCAAATATCCAAAAAGATATAGATTTGTCTCTCCTACCAGCTTTCCTATGTTGCCAGAAAGGGCCGTATCATGAAATAGTGTAGAAAAAGCTCCATATAAAAAAAGTATTGAGGTAATAATAAGTGTAATTTTCAAATCTGTTCCTAAATTCCAAGTTAATATTAATTAATGCAGATATTATAACAAATTAAAATAAGTCAGCTATGAAAATCTTTCAAATTGACATAAAATTTAAAAATCAAGATTTTATTCAACATTATTTAAGCTGGCTAAATGTAGAATTCTTTTCACGTTTTAAGACGTAAAAGTGCCGCAGTGATGGAACTGGTAGACTTGGTAGACTCAAAATCTTCTGCCTTCGGGCGTGTCGGTTCGAATCCGACCTGCGGTACCACAATATATCTAAGCGGGCGTAGCTCAGTGGCTAGAGTTCCTGCCTTCCAAGCAGGCTGTCGAGGGTTCGAATCCCTTCGCCCGCTCCACTTACATAAACTCACAAAATTATTTATCATATTCTCAAGCACTGGTGCGTGAGCCGACTGCTGAAGTCAACACAGCGTTAGCGTAGCAAAGATGAACTTTGTTCATTTTGTGTCCCATAATAGTACTCTGCCTTCCAAGCAGGCTGTCGAGGGTTCGAATCCCTTCGCCCGCTCCACTTTTTTTTAAAATTCCCAATTCTTAATTACTTTTGCTATAATCCATACAATAATGAACAAGGTACACAATGAAGTTAGTCGTAGCCATCACAGGAGCAAGCGGTGTCCAACTAGGAAAGAAATTTATAGATTACTTACCCTCGGATATTGAAGTCCATGTCGTAGTATCAGATCATGCTCTCACCGTAGAAAGTTTTGAAAATAAGCAAGTTACCCTGCACTCTTCAGAAAATATTGCAGCATCAATTTCAAGTGGTTCTTTTAAAGTAGATGCCACAGCTATCATACCATGCAGCATGAATACACTTGCCAAGATAGCCTGCGGTATCTCTGACAATCTTGCTACCCGTGTAGCTGCTGTAGCACTCAAAGAGCAAAAGAAGTTACTTCTAGCCCCTCGTGAGCTTCCTTTTTCTGCCATTGCTTTGGAAAATATGCATAAATTAGCCTCACTTGGTGTTATAATAGCACCACCTGTGATGGGGTACTACTCTGAATCTTCCAGCCTTGAAGATATGGAGAAGTTTATCATTGGGAAATGGTATGATGTCTTAGGCATAGAAAATAATTTATATGAAAGATGGAAATAATATGAATACAATCAAACGTGCAATCTATCCAGGGACTTTTGACCCTATTACGGTAGGACATTTAGACATCGTTCAACGTGCATGTTCTATGTTTGATGAGATTACCATTGCCGTAGCAAAGAGTGCTTCAAAAAAACCTATGTTTACACTGGCACAACGCATAGCTATGGTAGAAGCAGCCACCAAAGAGTTTCCCAAAATAAAAGTTGTAGGCTTTGAAGGCTTACTTGTTGACCTCTCCAACAAACTTGATGCAAACATCATTATACGTGGACTTAGAGCCGTAAGTGACTTTGAGTACGAACTGCAAATGGGATATGCAAACTCATCACTCAAAAAAGAGTTGGAGACTATCTTTCTTATGCCCAGTCTTGAGTATGGGTTTGTCAGTTCTTCAGTCGTACGTTCCATCTTGCCATTTGATGGTAAGGTAGATCATCTACTGCACCCTACTACACTTAAGATGATAAAGGAGTATCAACAATAATGTATATATTGTTTGAAGGTATTGATACCTGTGGAAAAAGTACACAAATAGAGATGCTTGCACAAAAATTTGACAACATAGTAGTGACTAAAGAACCCGGTGGTACAAAGTTTGGCATCAAAGCCCGTGAAATACTCCTTGCAGATTCACTCGCTTCCAAACGTGCAGAACTTCTACTCTTTCTTGCAGATCGTGCAGAGCATTACAAAGAAGTGGTCGAACCCAACAAAAACAAGGTTATCATCTCAGACAGAGGTTTTCTCTCTGGCATAGGTTATGCTTTAGCCAATGGAGACTTTGACTTTGAGGAACTTGTAGCACTCAACAAGTTTGCACTCTCAAATCACTTCCCAGATAAAATCATCTTATTTGTCACCACTATGGAAACACTCCGACAAAGAACCTCTGAAAAAGAACTCGATGGTATAGAACTACGTGGATTAGAGTACCTCATAAATGTTCAGAATAAAATGCATGAAAGTTTGCAAAAACTAGGTATTGATTACTTGAAAATAGATGCTACAGACAGCATTGAAAATATCCATCAATCTATTCTTACCTACTTGAAGATATAATTACATCAATAAATTGCACCTTTGGCATATATAGGAAATACCCATGATAAACCCACTACGAGGAATGAAAGACCTTACTTTTGAAGAGTCTGAACGTTTTAACTTCATCATCGATACAGCAACAAGCATTGCAAAACGCTATGGCTATGGCTACATAGAAACCCCTATCTTAGAAGAAACTGCTTTGTTTAAGCGTTCTGTAGGTGACAGCTCAGATATTGTCTCTAAAGAGATGTACCAGTTTGAAGACAAAGGGGGCAACGATGTATGTATGCGTCCAGAGGGTACTGCCGGGGTTGTACGTAGCTTTATACATGCTAAGCTAGACCGTCAGCCTGTAAAGCAGAAGTTCTACTACTATGGGCCTATGTTTCGTTATGAGAGACCACAAAAGGGTCGGCTAAGAGAGTTTCACCAGTTTGGTTGTGAAAGTTTTGGAGAGGCTTCTGTCTATGAGGACTTTACTATCATCACTATGATAAGCCAAATCTTTGAAGCACTGGGTATTGGCTTTGACTTACAGATAAACTCTCTGGGATGTACTGCCTGTATGCCTCCATACAAAAAGAATCTTGTAGGCTTTTTAACAGAGATAAAAGAGGAACTTTGTACTGACTGTAACAGACGTATCGATACCAATCCTATACGTGTACTTGACTGTAAAAATGAGACATGTCAGTCACTTTTGGCAAACTCACCAAAACTTATTAACAACCTTTGTGATGAATGTGACTCTGACTTTAAAAAGCTTACAACCCTACTAGACAATGCAGGCATTAGTTATGAAGTAGATACGAACCTTGTACGTGGGCTGGACTACTACAACAAAACTGCCTTTGAGTTTGTCAGCGATGACATTGGCTCTCAGTCTGCTATTGCTGGAGGGGGACGTTATGACAAACTTGTAGAGTTTTTAGATGGTAAACCTACCCCTGCTGTAGGCTTTGCTATAGGTATAGAACGTATTATGGAACTGGTTAAAATGCCAGAGCCTGTACGTGAGGGAACCTACCTTGGAGCTATGACACAGGAGGCGGTTGAAAAACTCTTTGCCATTGCCACAGCAAAACGTAAAGAGACAAAAGTAACGGTTGAATACAACACAAAAGGTTTCAAAAGCCATATGAAGGGTGCAGACAAAGTAAATGCCCGTTATGCAGTTCTAATTGGCGAAGATGAACTTGCTAACGGTACAGTATGGGTGAAAGACTTGGAGAGTAAAGAAGAGAAGACTCTTTTACTTGAAGCGTTCTAACGCAACCACTCTATCAAATCACTACTCAACCTATTCATAATGACATTGGTCGCAGATACATACCCTTTTGCATCTGTACTAGGGGTAGGTTCCTGATAGCTAAAGCGTCTGCTTTTTAGCAACTTCCCACTATCTGCATCAATTAATGTAAACTGTATAGAGACAACAGCATAAGAGTCTGTACCTCTTACCCTGTGTTCAAAAGCAAAAATATTACTCTCTAGTCTATACTCTTCATGCAGGGTACTTGCATCTGAGAGGACCACATTAAAAAGTTTACTTCTTTCCAGAAGCTCTATGATTGTTCCCTGAAGAAGTTTACCTATGTTGTTAGACCATTGGGAGTTTTGATAGACTCCTCTGTCACTGATACTGTAAGAGAAATTCATCTTTTGGGATAACGCTTCTTTAAGTGTTTGAGGATAGCTGACTTTAAGTGTTTTTGAAAGATAAGGATGTACTCCCCTAACCTTTACCTGAGGTACATCCAACGTATAAATTTGAAGTGCCGGTGCTTTGGTACAGGCACTTATTCCCAAAACAAATCCTATCAACAACATATATTTTTTCATCTTTATTCTCCTGGTCCTCTTCGTACTTTTCTGGCTTTAAAGAACAAATCACTAGGACTTTCTCCCAATGATTTTGTCGTATCGTTAAGTTGATTTGAGAGTATCTGTATATCAACAAGCATAGGTTCAATCATCTTTTTAAGATTATAATCTCCTCTATCCAGACTTTTTTCAAACTTTAGAGTTACACGCCTGAAATCTTTAGTTGTCTGAAAAAGTTTGTTGACAGTAGGAATCGTAACATCTTTGATTGCAGCAAAATCTTTTTGCATCAATTTAAAATCATCTGTGGCTTCAGTAAACTTTGTATTGATTGTATTTATAGAGGTTCTCAATGTTTGAAGCGTAGTATCTACCTCATGCATTGACTCTATGGCTTTAACCTCTACAGCCTCTCCTTTTGCAGATATTCTTGCTACATTCTTCAAAATTTTATCTATATTATCCAGATTTCTATCCGAAAGCAGTGTTTCACTACGTGTAAGCAGATGGATTAATCTTTCGCTTAAACCTTCTATATTCTGTGTGACTTTTGAGAATATTGAAGATTTGGATTTTATCAGAGGAATATAGCTGTCTGTAGGCTGGAGTATCTTTGATTCATTAGTCCCGCCATCTATCTCTATAGAGAGCAATCCTGTAACACCAAGCATCTGTGTGGAAGCAACCATATCCTCTTTAATCGGTACCTCTTTTTTGATTTTTACAAAAATTCTGATAATTTCTATATTCTCAGGGTCTATATCTATATGAGAGACATATCCTATATCTACACCATGCAGCTTAACGCTTGAATCTTTTGAAAGCCCTGAAACAGAGTCCTGTATCTCTATTTTATAGGTAGCGTAACTCTCTTTTAAACCATATTTTGCAAGCCAAAATCCAAAGAGTAAGAGCCCCACACCAAAAAGAAGGACAAAAAGACCAACAATCATATAATTTACTTTGCTATACATCTTTGATTTTCTCCTTAAATCGCTTTTTGGTATATTCATTTTTAAAAAATGCTTCAACAAACGGATGCTTTGATTGTAACACATTTTCCAGTGTACCCTCGGCAACTACCTTTTTATCTGCCAAAACAGCCATACGATCGACTATACCAAAGATACTGTCAAGATCATGGGTAATCATTACGACCGTAATACCAAGCAAATTACGCAACTCTACAATCAATGCATCAAAATTACGCGCACCGATAGGATCGAGTCCAGAGGTAGGTTCATCTAAAAACAGAAGGTGAGGCTCCATTGCCAATGCACGTGCCAACGCTGCACGTTTTATCATTCCTCCACTGAGTTCCGAAGGGTAGAGTGTTCCAACATGAGCTTCCAATCCTACCAGTGCCAGTTTTGAACGTACCAGTTTCTCTCTCATCATTTTGGAAATGTTGGTATATTCTTTGAGCTGTACTTCAATATTTTCAGCAATCGTCAAAGAAGAATACAATGCACCAAATTGAAACAATACACCCCAGTCACTACGTAAACGCTGTGCCTCCTGATGGCTGATATCCTGCACATTTCTTCCCAATACACTAATATTTCCCCTATTGGGTTTAAGCAGCATAATCATCTCTTTCATCAAGACAGATTTTCCCGAACCACTTTCTCCAAGAATAGCATAGATTTCATTTTTTTCAATATGTAAATTAACACCATTATGAATGGTTCTCTCTCCAAAACGTGTCACTACCCCTTCTGCTTCAATAACCGATTTGGAATTTTCCACAGGATACTCCACTGTATGCTCTTTTGTATTCATTATAATCCAAGCTCCGTATAGATTACAGAGAAAAGTGCATCAAATGCAATAACCAAAAAGATAGCATTGACCACCGATGCTGTTGTATGCAGACCAATACTCTCTGTATTGTCTGAAACCTGAAATCCTCTAAAACATCCAACTGCTACGATAATAAAAGCAAATACAGGTCCTTTAATCATCCCCAAAATATAGTGTTTAACCTCAAGCACCTCATAGAGTCTGTCAAGAAACTGTGTAAAAGAGATACCAAGCTGCATATGAGATGCAACCATTCCGCCAAAAATCCCTACAATATCTGAGAAAAAAATCAACAAAGGCAGAGCAAGCATCAATGCAAATACACGAGGCAATACCAAAAAAGAATAAGGATCAAAACCCATCGTACGCATAGCAGCTATCTCTTCGGTAATTTTCATCGCCCCTATCTCGGCAGTATAGGCTGAACCACTGCGTCCTGCAATGACAATTGCGGTAATCATAGGTCCAAGTTCTCTGGTAATAGAGATGGAAACCGTATCTACAATAAACATATCTGCACCAAATTTTGCCAACTGTACCGATCCTTGATAAGAGATAACCATACCCACAAGAAAGGCTGTCAGTCCTATAATTACCAATGCATTCAATCCTGATTGCTGTATATGATAGACAACCTCTTTGATACGAAAACTTTTGGGATGCCTGAAGAGATGCAAAAAAGTTACAAAAAGCTCTCCAAGAAAATAGATAAAATCCATAATATCCTGAAATATTTCATAGGTCTGCTTACCCAGTTTTTCAACTAAACTGACCTTTGCAGGAATAATCATTTTATCCATATTTTGTGCAAGAAGATGATACATCTCTTTTTGTTTCTTGTTATAACCGACAACCTCTACCTCTATCTCTTTTTTAAAGCGTTCATAATATTCTATAAAAAGAAGTACTCCCGCAGAGTCAAATTCCAATACCTGCGAAACATCCCAAACTATCTTTTTACGGCAGGAAACCTGCTGTAGCTTTTGCTCTATCTGTTGAACAGTTTCAATATTCCACACTTCTGTTGAAACAAGCTTGAGACAATTCTGATAATCTTTAATGACAAGAAACATTTTATTCATAAAAATATTATAGGTAAGATTCGATTAAGTTTTGCTATAATAATCAGTAAAAAATATAAAGGTTTGGCAATGGAGAACTTTGGGTTAGAAATTTGGGGTGATGATAATTTTATAATCAAAAATAACAAAATTCATATTAATCATGCCTCCCAACCCTCTTTAATACATCTTACACAAAAAATACGGGAAAAAGGCTACAAAGGTCCTCTGCTTCTCCGCTTTCCACACCTTATAGAAAAACAGATTTCTACACTTTTTGAAACCTTTTACAAATCCAGTAAAGACTTTGGCTATAAAGGTCATTTTCAAGCAGTTTTTCCACTCAAAGTCAATCAGTTTCCAAACTTTGTCGAATCTCTGATAGAGATTTCCCAATCCTACAACTATGGACTTGAGGCAGGAAGCAAAGCAGAACTTATCATTGCGATGAGCAAAACCCCACTGGGTGCGCCCATTACCGTTAATGGGTTTAAAGACAAAGAGATGATTTCTCTTTGTTTTATTGCGGCAAAGACAGGACACAACATTACCATAACCATTGAAGGTCTTGAAGAGCTTGAAACCATCATTCAGGTACATCATGAATTCAATACACAACACAAAACCCCTATCCTTCCCAAAATAGGAATGAGAATCCGTCTGCATAGTTCAGGTATTGGCACATGGGCGAAAAGTGGAGGATACTCTTCCAAATTTGGACTGACTTCCACAGAGCTGCTTGAAGCCTATGAGATGCTCAAAACACATAAACTACTCTCTCATTTATGGATGATACATTTTCATATCGGCTCACAAATGTCTGATATTTCCCCACTTAAAAAAGCACTCAGAGAAGCAGGAAATATCTATGCTGAGCTTAAAAAACGTGGAGCGAATGCACTTGGAGCCATCAATATTGGTGGAGGATTGGCTGTTGAATATAGCCAACATCAAGGAAAACAGGAGTGTAACTACTCACTACAGGAGTTTGCCAATGATGTGATTTTCCTCATGCAGGAGATTGCAAAAAGCAAAAAGGTAGATGAACCTGATATTTTTATAGAATCTGGTCGCTATATTGCCGCTTCACACTCTGTACTGATTACTCCTGTTTTAGAACTTTTTTCACAGGAATACCATGAAAAAGGACTACGTCTTAAAGAGAAAAATCCTCCACTTGTAGAAGAGCTTCACGATCTCTATCGTTCCATATCACGCAAACATGCACGAGAATACCTCCATGATGCGTTAGACCATATGGAAAGTCTGCTTACACTTTTTGATCTAGGCTATATTGACCTTGAAGATCGTTCCAATACAGAAATATTGGTTAATCTTATTATAAAAAAAGCTATTGCCCTGCTTAACTCTGAAGCGATAGATGAGCTTCAGAAACTTCAAGGCCGCATACAGGAAAAATATCTGATTAACTTTTCTGCATTTCAATCACTTCCAGACTTTTGGGGATTGGGACAACACTTCCCCGTTATGCCCTTGGATCGACTCCATGAAACTCCAACCAATCCAGCAAGTATATGGGATATTACCTGTGACTCAGACGGAGAGATAGCTTTTAATCCTGAACTACCTCTCTATCTTCATGAAATTGATGTCAGTAAAGAGGAGTATTTTTTAGCATTTTTTCTTACAGGGGCCTATCAGGAAGTTTTGGGAATGAAACACAACCTTTTTACCCATCCGACAGAAGCGATTATCTGTTTTGACAGCATGGGAAATTATCAGATAGACAAACTGATAGAGGCACAAAACCTCATAGATATACTTGATGATCTCGATTATGACACCCTGCAAATAGAAAAATCTCTAAAGTCCCGTATAGAAGAATCATCAGAAATTTCCAAAGAAGAAAAAAAAGAACTTTTAGAGAAACTTTACCTTTTTTTAAGTGAAAACAGCTATCTTAAAACCATTCAAGCTACACAAGAGGAAGTATAATATCTATGATTAAATTGTTTCAACTGATTAAAGAGGATTTTAAAACGGTTAAAAGAAATGACCCTGCCCTGCACTCTACTTTTGAACTTTTTTTTAACTACCCTGGATTATGGGCGATGTTTTTTTACCGTATTGCACACTGGTTTTACCTTAAAGGACTACGTTTTATCCCCCGTCTTATCTCTGCAGTAGGAATGTTTTTTACCATGATAGACATTCACCCAGGAGCGACAATAGGAAGACGTGTTTTTATTGACCATGGAGTAGGAGTGGTTATTGGAGAGACTACCATTATTGGTGATAATGTTCTTATCTATCAGCAGGTAACACTTGGGGGAGTCAGTACAAACAAAGGCAAACGTCACCCTACAATTAAAAATAATACCGTCATTGGTGCAGGTGCCAAAGTTTTGGGAAATATCACCCTAGGAGAAAATTCCAAAATCGGTGCAAACTCTGTAGTTGTCAAAGATGTACCTGCAAACTCTACAGCCGTAGGTATTCCTGCACGTGTTATTAAACGCGGTTATGACAAAAGCCCACTGAGCCATAACAAAATACCCGATATTAACAAAGAGATATTTGAATACCTTATCAAACGGATTGAAGTGCTTGAAGATGCCCTTCCGAAAAACAAGCAGGAGAAAATTAAACAAAAAGATCTTAATCTTGATAACCTTTACGACAACTTTATACACAGTATGGATTAAATCCTTCAACTTTTTCAGACCATAGGAAAATATAAACCTCTTTTTGATATAATATTAGGCTATTTAAACTAATATTATAAGGGTTTTCATGCTACTTTCAGATCGCATCCAAACACTCTCCCCATCATTGACTATCGCTATATCATCACTTGCACGTGATTTAAAAGCAGAAGGTAAAGATATACTTTCATTTTCTGCAGGAGAACCAGACTTTGAGACACCTAAAGCTATCAAAGATGAAGCTATCAAAGCTATCAATGAGGGCTTTACCCAATATACGGCTGTACCCGGTATTCCTGAACTTCTTCAAGCAATAGCCACCAAACTTGAAAGAGACAATCATTTAAACTATGCTCCTTCAGATATTATTGTGAGCAATGGTGCAAAACAGTCACTTTTTAATCTTTTTCAAGCGGTACTGAATCCCGAAGATGAAGTAATTATCCCTGCACCATACTGGGTTACCTATCCTGAACTTGTCAACTATGCTTCTGCACGTGCCATTAAAATAAAAACCGATGAGAAAAACGGCTTCAAGATTACAGCAGCACAATTAAAAGCAGCCATTACACCCAAAACAAAAATGCTCATCTTGACAACACCTTCAAACCCAACAGGTTCTGTCTATTCCAAAGAGGAACTTACTGAAATTGCCGAAGTTCTCAAAGGTACAGAGATTCTTGTTGCTTCCGATGAAATGTATGAAAAACTTGTCTATGGTATTGACTTTGTTGCTACTGCCAGCATCTCTGAAGACATGTACCAAAGAACCATTACCATTAATGGACTAAGCAAATCTGTTGCGATGACAGGTTGGCGTTTTGGTTATCTGGCAACCCCTAAAAAAGAGTTAATTGCTGCGATGAACAAACTTCAATCCCAAAGTACATCAAATATCAACTCTATTACACAAAAAGCTGCAATTCCTGCACTGCTTGGTAAAGTAGATACCGAAATTGAAACTATGAGAAAAGCTTTTGAAGCCAGAGCAGATGAAGCAGTAAAGCTTTTCAATGAGATTGAAGGACTTTCTGTACTGAAACCACAAGGGGCTTTTTATCTTTTTGTCAATATCAAAAAGATTTCAAATGACTCTATAGCATTCTGTAAAGAGTTGCTTCAAGCTACCGGTGTTGCTGTGGTTCCAGGTATAGGATTTGGAAGTGAGGGATACTTTAGATTTTCATTTGCTACAGATATTGTTACTATCCGTGAAGGTATCAGACGTATTGAGAAGTTTGTAAAGAGTAAACAAGCATAATAGCTACTTAAAGGTGCTGTAACAACAGCACCCTACCTTTTTTTTGTCATTTTTTCCATACCTAACCATATCATTCCTACTATCAAAACAAGCACCATAGGAGCAATCCATGGTTTCGCCTTGATATAGGCAAATACAGAAATAATAAATTCACTGGAATAGTAGGCACTCAATCCTATGGTAAGGACAAAAAATATAGAAGCAAATACATTGTAGAATCCAAACTTTTTGAAGTCATATTTTGAGAGTGCCATAGAGAGTGGTACAAGGGTTTTAATGCCATATAAGAACTTCTGTATAAAAATAGCCCATACTCCATACTTACGCATAATAAGTGTAGAAAGTGCTATTTTACGCTTATGCTTTGCAAAGTAAGGCTGTATCTCTTTTTTCTGATACTTTCCAAGATAAAAAAGAAACATGTCTCCTATATAGTTTGAAACTGTAGCAATGGCAAGTGCTGTTGCCAAATCCATCTTTCCCATATATGAAAAGACTCCTGCTGCAGCCACTATCATCAATGACCCGCCAAAAGCAAAAAAAGCTACAGCCAGATACCCCCATGTTTCCAACGATGAAAAATCCATCAAATATCCTTCATTTTAAAATGGCTAATCATAGCCAAATATGGTTAATATATGCCATCCAATCAAAGAGTTGGCAACACAGAAGCAGGAAATGTATCTGAACTTTAGAGAAATTGAGATAAAATATATCAAAGTATTTATCACAGGGAAATTACCGTGTCACATCAATTGAAAACAAAAACAAAATTTTTACTACCCATCTCCATTTTACTCATAGCATTTTTAATGCTGACAACTAGTCTGATTACGACCTCTTACTCCAAAGCAGATTCACTAAAAAGTCTGCAAAAGAATGTTCTTTTGGCTACAAAAATTTCTCAGCTTATTCATGAAACACAAAAGGAGAGAGGTTACTCTTCCGGATATACAATCAACCATGCCAAGAAGTTTCAAACAGAGCTAAGCTTGCAAAAAAAGAAAACCGATGCAAAAATTTTGGCTTTGAAACAGTTGTTGCAAGACATAGACAATAAGGATATTTCAGACTCTATGAAAGAGCCGCTTACGTATCTTGCAAAACTCCCGAGTATCCGTGAAAAGGTTAAAAATCTACAAATCACTTCCCAAAAAGCTATTGCATTCTATTCTACTGCAAACGATCTGTTTTTAGATGTTTTTATACAACTCTCCAAACGCTCCAGCGTAACAAAGATTACACAAAATCTTATTGCCTACAGCAATCTTCTCTATGCCAAAGAAAATGCGGGTCTTGAACGTGCACAAGGTACAATTATACTCTCTCAAAACAACCTTAAATCAGAACAAAAAGTCTCTTTTGCAAACCTTGTAGCCTCACAAGAACTCTACCTGAAAATGTTTCTAAAATTTGCTTCAAATGAAGCAAAAATATTTTATATGCAACAACTTTCGGGAGAAGATGTCACGCATGTCAATACCATTAGAAAAAATATCTTTTCAAAAAACAGCCACTTCAATATTGATCCAAATTTCTGGTTTACTCAGATCACATCAAAAATAGACAAACTCAAACAGATTGACAGCTATCTTGAAAAAGAGATTTTGAATAATATTAATCAGGAACTTGACAATGCAAACCGTTCTTTCACCTTTTTTACCTTGTTAAATCTTCTTGGTTTGGCATTTTTCATTGCAGTTATCGTTATCACATTAAGACTCATAACTAATGAGAGACGACTCAAACAGATTAATGACAAATATATTATCAGTTCTGTAACCGATACAAAAGGAAGAATAATTGATGCCAGTGATGCTTTTTGTACTATTTCAGGCTTTTCAAAAAAAGAGCTGATTGGAAAACCTCACAATATTGTACGCCATCCAGATATGCCAAAGAGTGCATTTAAAGAGATGTGGAGTACCATCAAACAGGGGAAAACCTGGCAGGGAAGAGTAAAAAATCTAAAAAAAGATGGCGGACACTACTGGGTCTATGCCAATATAGAGCCTATCTTTGACAAAAAAGGCAACATTGAAGCTTATGCGGCAATCAGATTTGATATAACAGACAGTATCAATTTAAAAGAAGAGTTAGAGCGAAGCCAGCAAAAAGACAAAGCAATGCTACAACAGAGCAAACTGGCACAAATGGGAGAGATGATAGCGATGATAGCTCACCAGTGGAGACAACCACTTACAGCCATCTCTTCAACAGCAAGCGATTTACATATGAAAATTATACTTGATAATTTTAACAGTGACTACTTTATTGAAAAGCTTGAAAAGATAGATGGTTTCTCTCAACATTTAAGTAAAACCATAGATGATTTTAGAGGTTTCTACAAAGAGGATAAAGAGAAGATAGATATTCTCTTTTCCAATATTATACAAGGCGCTTTAGATATTGTTGCCACCTCAATTACCAACAAAAACATAACATTGGAAACAACTTTCAAGTCTCAGCAAAAAATAGCCGTCTATCCAAATGAGCTAAGGCAGGTTATCTTAAACCTGATCAAAAATGCGGAAGATGTTATTATTGAGAAAAAGATACAAAATCCAACCATACAACTCAAAACATATGAAGATGATACCTATGCCTATTTTGAGACTATAGATAATGCAGGGGGAATTCCCAAAGAGATTATTGAAAAGATATTTGATCCCTACTTCTCAACCAAAACAAAAAAAGATGGAACAGGGTTGGGCCTCTATATGTCAAAAACCATTGTTGAAGAGCATTGTGGAGGGAAACTTGAAGTCTCAAACACTACAGAGGGTGCCAAATTTAAAATTATTATTCCTGTAGTCAAGGAGAAGAATGATGTATAAAAAATTAGAAATTAAAACCCTGCTGGAGTTTACCCAAACACTGAAGATACTCTACATAGAAGACCATGAGGATTCAAGAGAAGCACTCCATAATTTACTGAAGAATTTTTTTAGCGACATTACACTCGCTTTTGATGGACTAGAGGGGCTTGAGAAATTGAAAAACAATCGTTTTGATTTGATTATTACAGATATTAAAATGCCAAAAATGAGTGGGATAGAACTGATAAAAATTATTAGAGAAACCATCAATGAAGATACACCACTCATTGTCTCAACAGCCCATCAAGATCAAGATGTACTTATTGAGTGTATTGAATTAGGTGTCAATAGCTATCTTCTCAAACCAATCAACCACAAGCAGCTCACAAGAAGCATTAAGCTAACATGTGGAAAGCTCTACTATATGCAAAAGACCAAACAATATGAAGCATCACTTGAGAGACTGGTAAAAGAGCGAACCCAAGAGTTGGAAGCTGCCAAGAATGCATTGAAAATCATGACCAATAAAGATCCGCTAACCAATCTTTACAACAGAAGATACTTTAATGAAATAGCAAAAACACTGCTAAGTATTGCCAATCGGGAAAAAGATGGCTTATCTCTTTTAATGATAGATATCGACAAATTTAAAAGTATTAATGACAACTATGGACACTTGACAGGGGATTGTGTGCTTCAAGCCTTGGCATCTACTCTTTTGAAAAATATACGAAGTAGTGATGTTGCTATACGCTTTGGCGGAGAGGAGTTTTTACTTCTTTTACCCCATACCCATCTTGAGGGTGCAAAAAAGATAGCAAAAAAGATAAAAGATTGTATAAAAAATCTGGAAATTCATACCAACGACTCTCCTGAAGCAATCAAAGTTACCGTAAGTATAGGTGTTTCCGAGTGTCAATATAATAAAAACAAAGATATTGATTTGCTTGTACACAGAGCTGATGAAGCCATGTATCAGGCAAAAAAAAGTGGAAGAGACAAGATTGTCATCTATGAAGAAGATCTATGACAGATACCCTTTTCTCTATTGTTTTTGTCTATGTTTTTATCTTTCTTGGTTACATAGCCAAACGTATTTTTAAAGAAGATATGAGTACCAAAACCCTAACACTGATGTCTGTCTATTTTTTACAGCCCTTTGTAACAGTTTGGGGATTTTCTACAGCTAAACTTCATGCAGAACATATCTATATACCACTGCTCTACCTTGCCATTATACTGGTTTTACTTCTTCCTACAATACTTCTGGGAAAGTTTCTCTTTCATAACAGTAAAGAGCGAGCCATTTTTAATATTGCAGGATTTGTCGGCAATACTGGAAACATAGGCATACCACTGGGCATCGCCCTCTTTGGCGAACACTCTGTCATCTATACCACACTCATTAATATTGCCAATATCTTTGTCATTTATATCTTAGGGGTTTATCTCTACTCACGTGGAAGTTTCAGTATCAAAGACTCCTTGTTTAATATTGTTAAAATTCCCATTATCCCAGCATCAGTGACAGCCATATTCATCAATATTCTTGATATACCAATCAACAGCCAAATAGAAGAGTTTTTTAAAATGGGCGCCTACGCCGGAATTGTTTTGCAGCTCTTCTTGCTGGGTACCTTTTTACAGGGCATACGCATCAAAGAGCTACACCCAAAGCTTTTGTTGGGGACACTAAGTCAAAAGTTTATTATTGTTCCCTTTGCAACAGCATTTATACTCTCTTTTACAGATCTTTCTCTCTTTATACAGGGGGTTATACTTATGGAGATGGTTGTACCTCTTGCCATTGCAAATATCAGTCTTGCCTCACTTTATGACTGTAAGCCTAAAGATGTTACCTCTCTGATTTTACTAAGCACACTTTTGTTTATTCCACTACTTTTTGGCTTCAATGCTATTGTTAATCACTTCTATTTAGGGTAAAATATTTCCATTATTTTAGGAGTATATTATGAGTAAAAGAACCCTTATTATTGGTGCTGGAGGCGTAGGTAATGTTGTAGCTTTCAAGTGTGCCATGAATAGTGATACCTTTGGAGAGATTACCCTTACGAGCCGAACACTAAGTAAATGTGATGCTATAGCAAAAAATATAGAAGAAAAAATAGGTGTACGCATAGCTACTATGACTGTAGATGCTGATTCGATCACTGAGCTTGTCGAAGTGATAAAACAAGTCCAAGCTAACATTGTCATAAACGTAGCGCTCCCTTACCAAGACCTTACCATTATGGATGCGTGTACAGCTTGTCATGTGGACTATCTGGATACAGCTAACTACGAACACCCAGATACGGCAAAGTTTGAATACAAAAAGCAGTGGGAGCGTAACCAACGCTTTAAAGATGCAACTATTATGGGGCTGCTTGGTTCTGGCTTTGACCCAGGGGTAACCAATGTTTTTTGTGCCTATGCCCAAAAACACTACTTTGACGAGATACACACCATTGACATTCTTGACTGTAATGCAGGTGACCACGGCTACGCTTTTGCTACCAACTTCAATCCAGAGATAAACCTGCGTGAAGTAAGTGCAAAAGGAAGATACTGGGAAGATGGCACATGGATAGAGACTGAACCTATGGCTATCAAACAGGTATGGGATTACCCAGAAGTAGGAGCCAAAGACTCTTACCTGCTCTACCATGAAGAGATGGAGTCTTTGGTTAAACACATCAAAGGGCTTAAACGCATACGCTTCTTCATGACCTTTGGAGAGAGCTACCTGACACACATGAAGTGTCTTGAAAATGTAGGGATGTTAGGCATCAAAGAGGTAGAACACAAAGGGATGAAGATAGTCCCTATGGAGTTCCTCGCTACCCTGCTCCCAGACCCAGCAAGCCTTGGAGCTCGTACCAAAGGAAAAACCAACATCGGTATCTTTGCCAAGGGTATCAAAGATGGCATTGAAAAAACAGTGTACATTTACCAAGTCTCAGACCATGAAAAATGCTACGCAGAAGTCATGAGCCAAGGTGTCAGCTACACCACAGGCGTACCAGCCATGATAGGAGCAAAACTCATGCTAGAAGGCAAATGGCAAGGCAAAGGGGTCTTTAACATGGAAGAGTTTGACCCTGATCCGTTTATGGAGGAACTCAATAAACAAGGGTTGCCTTGGCAAGTGATGGAGATGGGTGCCAATGAGAGCAGGCGTATAGATTAGATGTCGTTTACATTTCTACTCAAAAAGGTTATTTCACTTTTTATCATGCCGTTTTCTCTAGGCGTAATAGTAATATTAATTGGTATATTATTGCTTCTTGGAAACAAACGTATTAAAGCCGTTTTTGTTTTGAGCCTTGGTTTTTTATGGCTCTTTATAATCTCTTACTCCCCTTTTGCCAATGCATTTTTATATAAGTATGAAAATACTTATCCTACCTTACAAACCGCACCAAAAGATATACAGTATATCTATGTTTTAGGCAATGGACACCATACCGATGCATTACAACCTATTACTTCACAAAACAATGAAGTTTCTGTAGTAAGGCTCAATGAAGCCATACGTCTTTACCATCAGTTAAAAGAACAACCGACTATTATTGTTTCAGGATACAGTGGACTTTACGATCCAACTCCAAGTGCCATTATGCAAGAAAAGCTGGCACTGGCACTTGGTGTACAAAAAGAAAAAATTCATATAGAACCAACACCTAGAGATACACAAGAAGAAGCCATAGCCGCTAAAAAGTACCTAGGCGATATCCCTTTTATACTGGTAACTTCTGCTTCACATATGTCACGGGCTATGACATTTTTCAAACAAGAAGGACTTCATCCTATCGCTGCACCTACTAACCATCTAGCACAAATCAGGCATCCGTACTTTATGAATTTTTTCAGTATAGATGCTCTACGAAAAACCCATATAGCCTGGCATGAAATGCTAGGAATCTTATGGCAAAACATCAAAGGAATTTTATGAGTTTTAACGGATTTCCAAAAGAGGGATTAAACTTTCTCTCAAATATCATCATAAACAACTCAAAAGAGTGGCTAGATGCACATAGAGAGGAGTATGAAAAATATATAGTAACACCCAATAAAGCCTATGTAGAAGAGATGGGAGAGCATCTGCAAATACTTGTACCTACCATTCATGCCATACCCAATACCAACAAATCACTCTTTCGTATCTATAGAGATGCACGCTTTCATCTGAGTGACCCCATTAAAACCCGTATAGGGGTTATACTCTGGCAGGGAAGTGGGCATCGTATGCAAAGCAGTAGTTTTTATATGCATTATGACCCCTTTGAAGTCTTTGTAGCTACGGGGATTCGCAACTTCAAGCCTACACTGCTTAAAGCATATAGAGCGTACATACAAAACAGACAAAGACGTACAGAGCTACACAAAATACTTGAGTCTCTTAAAGCCAAAGGCTATAGCTTACCAGAAGCAAAGTATAAACGCATGCCCAGAGAGTGTAATCCTGATGATGAACATAGTTACCTCTATCTTATGGGAGCCTGTTATGCCTACACAACCTACACACCAGATGATACCTTTCATTCTGAATCTGTCATAAATAGGCATTTTAAAATCTATGAAGAGATGTTTGAACTTCAACAGTGGATTTATGAACTTACATTACATTGTGATACTGAGGCAGATGTGTTTAGGTAAAAAAGATTGGGTAAATAAAAAGAAGAGGTGCATGGGACAAAAGTCCCATACTGGAAAAATACAATTATTTTGCCGTTGTGATTTCTGTAGCTATTGCTTCAATATCTGCATCAGACAATCTTGAAGCTTGACCTTTCATTATAACTTTCTTTACTCCACCGTAAGAACCATCTTTGTAACCTTTAAGTGCAGTAACGATCTCTTCTTTTTTCATATCTTTAACAATTTTAGATACGTTCAGTGCTGATTTTTCAAAGTTAGCTCCGTGACACCCTTTACATGCTGCTGTATTTGCTGCAGCAAATGCAGCAGTTGACGCTAATCCTACGATTGCCATTGTTACTAATGTTTTTTTCATATTTGTACTCCGTAATTTTTTAATACACGTTATTATAAACATTTTAAATAAAAATAAAGTTTAAAATAAAAAATTAAACTCTATTTAAATGCATAAATACTACTTTACCGTCTCTTTGCCCGCTTTTATCCAACCATTTTCTATACCATCTTTAAGCTCATAGACATGTTCAAACCCCATACTTTCAAGTCCTTTCCCTAAAGATTTACTACGGTTTGCATGTGCACAATAGATAAGTATTGGATCTTTTTTGTCTTTAACCAAATGTCCAAGGTCAAAAAACCACTGTGCCAAATCTGGCTGACCATTGGGAGTAAAAAACATCATTTTATATGCTCCCTTGATAATACCTGTCTGTTTCCACTCCATAGGGGTACGAATATCAATAGTCGGATACCCTTTTGCCATTAGTTTTTCAAATGTATCTACATCTACTGTTTTAAACTCGGCAAAAAGTCCAGCACTTAAAATCAGCATAGCCCATAATGTTTTTTTCATCTTGTTTCCTTAATTTTTTAACAGTGTACTCTATTAAGATTAATGATACTTAATGATATAGATAAATCTTTAGGTAGCTCTTGATACAATCATATATTCTACAAAAAGGCAAAATGATGAAAAACAACTTCACTGAAGCAATGGACTTCAGACATGCATGCAAAATATTTGATGAAACAAAAAAAATAAACAATGAGGAGATTCACTATATTTTAGAAGCAGGACACAAGTCACCCTCTTCATTTGGTATGGAGGGATGGAAATTTTTGGTGATTACCAATGAAGCACTCAAAGCCAAACTGCGTCCAGTCTGCTGGAATCAGATTCAGATAACTTCCTGCTCACATCTTGTTGTAATATTAACAGCGATAGAAAATGTCAAACCAAGTTCTGGCATACCTGCAAAGCGTTTTAACAGACGTCCTCTAAGCAAATCGCAGATAGAAGAATATATTCATCTCTACACAACACATCTCAATCCTGTACTTGACAACGATAAGCATATCTATGAATGGACATCCAGACAAACCTATATTGCATTGGCAAACATGATGAGTGCAGCTGCGTATATAGGCATAGACTCTTGCCCCATAGAAGGTTTTGAAAAAAAGAAGGTAGAAGAGATACTTGAACTAGATACCTCAAAGTGGCAAGTTTCTGTCATGGTTCCCTTTGGCTACAGAATAAATGAGCAGTCCAAGCAACTTAGAGTACCGTTTGAAGAAGTAGTCGAGTTTATTCTATAACTCTTGTTTGATTAAAACAATGTCATAGTGTTTTCCAACTGCCACACAATAGGCTCTTTCCCGTGCGATACCAGATATGCATTGATTTTTGAAAAGGGCTTAGAATCGAAAAAACCTCGATAGGCAGAGAGTGGTGAAGGGTGTGGGTCATTAATCATTAAATGTTTAGAGGCATCTATGCACTTGCCTTTTTTCTGGGCATAAGCTCCCCACAGTACAAAGACGACATGCTCACACTGTTCATTGACTATAGAGATAACTTTGTCAGTAAATACTTCCCAACCTTTGTCTTTGTGGGCATTGGCTTTTCCCTCTTCTACCGTCAATACTGCATTGAGTAGTAGTACTCCCTGCTCAGCCCATGAAGCCAAGTATCCTGTATGGGTGTTGTCTATACCTAAATCAGCATAGAGTTCTTTGTTTATATTTTGCAGGGACTTTGGTAAGGGAGTTGTCTGTGCCTGAACTGAGAAACAGAGTCCATGTGCATCTCCTTTGGTAGGGTATGGATCTTGACCCAAAATAACTACTTTTACTTTATCCAAAGGTGTAGTATTGAGTGCCTCAAACCAATGAGAGCGTGGAGGCAAAATACTCTTCCCTTCTGCCATCTCAGACTCCAAAAATGCTTCAAGTGCAATGATATAGGGCTTTTGCCATTCATTATCAAGTGCTTTTTGCCATAAAGGCTCGCTTAAAAGTGATTGCATCTTTACCTCCAAAAATAAAAAAGCTGTATAATATTTAATAGAAACATAGAGACAAATCCCACCTTATAGACCATTTTTTCATGGCGTTCTATAAAAGATACACTCTTATCAAAATAGGGTTTGACTTTCTCAGGGTTATTTATTTCATAGAGCATTTCTGAGTAATTATGATAGCGTTTATCTGTATTGGTTTCAAGAGAACGTAAAATAACAGACTCTAGCCATTTTGGTATTTTTGGGTTAATTTTTGCAGGCTCTTTTATTTTTTTCTCAAAACAAGGTGTTTGAAAAGGTTCTATTTCCCCAAAGGGGTATTTTTTTGTCAGGGTTTCATAGAGAGTTACTCCAATGGCATAGAGTTCTGTCTGTTCATTGACAGGAGTATGTCTAAAACGTTCAGGTGCCAGATAGGAAGGTGTTCCTATACGTGTCAACGTAGAATATGCTTCCATAACTGTTCCAAAATCCACCATTTTAAATACCTGTTTTCCTTTACGTTTGGTTACAATAATATTTTCAGGCTTAATATCTCCATGGACAAGATCCAAACGAATAAGAAACTGTGACATTTTGAGTAAAAATATCGCAAGTTCTACAGACATATCTACAGAGAGTGCTTTTTTAGCTGTATATTCCTTAAGTGTTATCCCCTCAACAAATGCCATAATATAGTAACGGTGTGTACGGTTTTTTGGTACAACTGCTTTAGGAAAAAACCCTGCTTTAAGCCGCTTTGCCATCCATACTTCTTTAACAAAAAAATCAAGTATTACCTCATCATCCAACGCTTCATAGGGTACAAACTTAATAACATACTTCATCCCTCTTTTTTCACACAGCCAAGTACGCTTATTTTGAATGAGTGGTTTAAGAAGTCTGTAACCATCTATTTTATCACCTATCTTATAGTTCTCCTGCACTATCAAATCTGACTGCTTAAACTTTAGACGAGGGTCAAGTTCTTTTATTTCCAAAACAACTGCCGTTGTATCATCGGGTAAATTATCATTATGTTTTTTAGAAGCTTTTTTCACTAAGAAAGAGGCTCCCATTTTCAATCCATTAGCCATTTCATCTTGTGTAAGTTCAGTGTAGAGTCCATCAGAACACAGAAGTATCTGGTCACCTGATTGTAGGTTGTTTTCAAAGTAATAGGGTGAGACATTCTCTTCCAGACCCATAGCAGAGGTGAGTACATTTTCCATACCCTCTTCATCCATCACATGGTCATGAGAGAGTTGGACAAACTGTCCGTTACGCTGTAAGTAGATGCGACTGTCACCGACATTGGCACCATAGAGTCTATCTCCCTCTATCACCACGAGGGTCAGCGTAGTAACGAGTTCTTCACGCTCATACTCTTCCATCGACTCCCTGTAGAGTACACGATTGATATTTTCTATAAAATGCCGAATAGACTTTTCCATAGACCATGAGTTTGGTCTGTTTTTTAAAGCATTCATCAAAAAACAAGATGCTCTTTTTGCTGCTTTGGCACCAGCTACAGCAGAACCCACACCATCACATACAATAGCAACAGTAATCTTCTCCATTACCTTCACTTCAAAAAAGTCATCTCCTTGAAGTTGTGTACCTTTGGCTAGCGTAAGACCTGAAGTTTTGATGTTTTGTTTAGACATTATGCTTCCTTGCTTCTATTATATCATCCCACCACTATGAATACCCCACGTCGTTCTCCATCTTGTTTTTACTAACGAGATAGCACCAATCGCAACCAGTACAAGCCCTGCAAAAATAAAGAATCCCATAGCATAACTGTCAAAAGTACCTTTTGCCCATCCCAGCGTCTTCACAAGGAATGTACCACCAATACCTCCAGCCGCACCGATGAGTCCTGTCATGATACCGATATCTTTACCAAATCTTTGTGGTACGAGTTGAAATACCGCACCGTTTGCCATACCAAGACTTGCCATGATGACAAAGAGTACCGCAATAGCTACCCAGAAAGGAAGATGTACAAGTCCGCTAAGTGCCACAAGTACCAACACCATACCAAAGAAGATATAGAGTGCCTTAATACCTCCCATTTTATCTGCCACACCACCACCAACTGGACGAAGTATCGCTCCAGCGAAGATGGTCAATGCACCAAAGTACCCTGCGATGACTTTTACGTTGGACTCGTTAAATACATCAAGCCCAAAGGCTGACATATCTGCCTGATAGGTGTTCATCAGATAGACTTTCATATAGTTGGCAAACCCAACAAAACCACCAAAACTAACCGCATAAAAGAGCATAAACCACCATGAATCTCTATCTTTAAGTAACTTCCAGTAATCTTTTAGTTTTTTAGGTCTTGCTTTATAGACAGACTCTGGTGCATTTTTTGCCAAGAACAGATACATAATAAATACAAGTAACGAAAGTACACCCCCTACCAAGAAGACTGCTTCCCATCCAAACTTTTCTGCTATTTTTGGAGCAAACAGAAAGTCAATAACCACACCTACATTTCCTGCTCCTGCAATACCAAGTACGATACCTTGAAGCTTTGGTGGGTACCACTGTCCTGCCTGTGGAAGAGCCACAGCAAATGATGCCCCTGCAAATCCAAGCCCCAGTGCAACAACCAAAAGCTCATGATAGGTAATGGTTGCACCTCTTAAGTATGCATAGAAGAGTACAGAAATCACAATAGACTGTGCAATAAGTGCGGTAATCTTCGCTCCGAGTTTATCTACACCAAAACCAAGAACAATACGTAACAATGCCCCTGATAATATAGGAATAGAAAGCAGTGTTGCCTGTTCTCCAGAAGTAAGTATCTCTCCATGAGAAGCCAAAGACTCACTAATTTCAGTAACCAATGGACCAAGCATTGTCCACACCATAAATGAAAAATCAAAGTATAAAAATGCTGCAAAAAGTGTAGGTGCATGCCCCTGCCCTTTGAGTGCTTTAAAATTTGCCATCTTAATTTCCTTTAAATTATAGAATATGAGGAATTATAATCTACAATTGAACAAATCTTATTTTTATATTGATTATTTTTTAATCATTTTAATTGATTATTTTTTAATCAATTAAAATGATTAAGGAGGTTATAAAAAATACTATAATCGCACTATTACCCATAAGGAAACAAAAAATGACTATTTTAGAAAAAGCCTTAGAAGCACGAAATAAAAAAGTAAATAAAGTAGAAATAACCAAAGCCCTCAAATCCCCCATGGATGTCTATGCACAGTTAGAGCAAATTGCAGCTGCTGGATATGAAGGTTTGGCAAAAGAGGACTCCTCTTACTTTCTTAAATGTTTTGGACTCTTTGACAAGGGTGAAGACTTTATGCTTCGTGTACGTGTACCCGCAGGGCAACTTAGCTACGAACAGGCACTACGCATAGGTGAAGTAGCAAAAAAATATGCCAATGACTCTATAGATATCTCTACACGTATGCAAATTGTATTACGTTACATTAAGATAGAAAACATCGCAACGGTACTCAAAGAACTTAAAGAGGTAGGTTTAACTACTTTTCAAACCGCAGCGGACAACACCAGAAACACCGTAGCTGACCCACTGGATGGTATCGCCTATGACTCTGTGATAGAAACCAAGCCGATTATAGACCTACTGGAAAAGAATGTGATACATAACCCTGAATGGGTCTCAACCCTTCCTCGTAAATTTAACACAGGAATACTGGGTTCACTCTCTAACTCTTGTAATATCTTCGGGCATGACTGCTGTTTTGTACTGGCGCAACGTGATGGAATATTTGGGTTTAATGTCTATCTGGGTGCAAGAGTAGGCGTACAAGCTAAAGATGCAGATGTGTTTGTCACCTCAGACGAAGTGCCTGCTTTTTATGAAGCACTGTTAAATGTATTTAAAAAGTACGGTTATAGAGACAACCGCAATAAAAACAGACTACACTTTTTACTTCAAGATGTGGGTATGAGCCATTTCATCAATGCCGTAAAGAAAGAAGCAAATGCCCAATTTACCTCTGCAGGTATTACTATGGTACAGTCACAAAACATCGCTCTGGGTACAAACAAAGTACTGGGACGAAATGGCAAGTTTAACTATAAAATGATTGTACCCTCAGGGATTTTCTCAGGTACTGACTTAATGGCTGTTGCCCAGAGTGCCAATACGTATGGAGAGGGGAACATTCGACTTACCTATGACCAAAATCTCTATATTGTCAATATTCCTACAGAAAATTTATCTGATTTGGAAGCAAGTGATATTGTCTCAAATTATGCAAAATTCAACAACCTCTATTTTCAAGATATGATAGCCTGTGCAGGTACACATACCTGTAGCTTCGGCGTCATACCTAACAAACCAGATGCCATAGAGATGGCACATTACCTCAACTCAGAAGTAGCTATAGAAAACGCCAGCGTTCGCATGAACTGGTCAGCGTGTCCTAAAGGGTGTGGAGTACATGGCATTGCAGACATTGGGTTTGAAGGGTGCAAAGCAAAAGACTCTGAAGGTAACCGTGTAGATGGTGTACATATCTTCATCGGTGGTAAAATCACCCGTGAAGCAGTAGAAGCACATACTTTACACAAGGCTTTACCTATTAGCGAAGCAAAGCACCATGTAAAATACCTACTTAAAACCTATGCTAAGCATAAGCTAAGAGGAGAAACCTACGAAGCTTTTGATGATAGATTTTTATCATGTAACTATAGTTTTCAAGCTTTATCATTTTTTACTAAAATCAATTATGTATTAAATGAAAAACTACATGTAGGCATTACCCTGGAACTAGATGCCCAGCCAAAGAGTAGTAAACGTGAGGAGTATGAACTCTTTACCTTTGGACTTAAACTCTTTAAACTTCTTACAGGAGAAAAACGTTTTGAATCTGTTATAGGACTAGAAGCCACAAAAGTAAGACCAAGAAAGATTAAAAGAGATGAAATCACAAAGCTTAACCCAAAAGTGCCAGCTAAACTCTCTGAAATCATCTACAATATGACTCATGAGAACAAATCTGAGAGAGCTGCTGTTTTCTCTGAATTACTTGTAGCATTGAAAGAGATATAAATATGGCTGTTGAACCATTAACCAAAGACACACCACTAGCAGACTTCATCAACCACAAAACCAACACTGGGATGCAGTGTGGTAATTACAGCATAGACCTACCTGAACTAAAGAAAGGTGAACAGTACCGTTTCCACTTTGATGCAACTGCCTGTGTAGGCTGTCACTGTTGTGAAGTTGCCTGTAACGAACAAAACGCAAACCCCGATGACATTAAATGGAGACGTGTCGGTGAGATGGAGATGGGAGCGTTCCCAGATACCCTGCAACTCTTCAACTCTATGTCTTGTAACCACTGTATAGAACCTGAGTGTCTCAAAGGCTGTCCTACAGAGTCTTACATCAAACTAGACAACGGCATTGTCTGGCATGATGACCCTAGCTGTATTGGCTGTCAGTACTGTACATGGAACTGCCCTTACGAAGTACCTGTCTATAATGCAGACAGAGGCATTGTTACCAAATGCCATATGTGTGTGGACAAGCTGGAAGCAGGACAAACACCCGCCTGTGTACAAGCCTGCCCAAGTAATGCCATAGAGATAGAAGTTTTCAATGTAAAACAATGGTTAGAGGAAGACATGGCAAAAGAAGGTGTCGCCCCTCACTTGCCTGACATTGACATCACCAAACCAACCACACGTTATACCCTACCAGAACTCAAAGAGGGAGAGGAGCTTCGCATCGCAGATGAACATCTACTCAAACCTGCACACGCTGAGTTACCACTTGTATTTATGACCGTACTGACACAGGTAAGTTTGGGTGCATTTTTGGCTCTGTTTTTAGGACAACTGCTCTTTAGCTTAGGGTTTAACCTCCCTAAGCCTAACCTAGCCATGGCAGCCCTCGCCTTTTTACCAGCAGCCATTGGCTTACCACTCTCTGCCCTACACTTAGGCAGACCAGGTATGGCGATGATGGCGATGAAAAACTGGCGTACTTCATGGCTCAGCCGTGAAGCCATCGCTCTTGGGGCATTTACAGGCTTGGCATCACTTGTGGCAGTACTTTATCTCTTTGATGTGGGTGGATTTATACTTCTCTTTACAGAAGCTATCACCTTAGCCATAGGTATCTACGGTATCTACGCACAGTCGATGATTTACCGCATCAAAGCACGCCCAAGCTGGAACCAAAAAGCCACCACCAAAAAGTTCTTTGGCTCAGGCTACATTGGTTTTCTACTTATCGCCACTGCCCTACTCATAGCCAACGGTACACAAGGTGTCATGGTACTCCTAGCTATTACCCTACTTGTAGGTATGTTGCAAGCCTTGGTCATACTAGAAGAAGTGATGTTCTACCATCACCTAGACAAAGAAGACCCACTCTACTACCAATACAACCAAAGCCGCATCCTGCTTCAGGAACATTTTGGTACAGTAAAGAAGTTTAGAGTCTACTCTTTGGCTCTGTTTGGGCTAGGGTTACCATTGCTTGCCATCTTGTTTACTGCCAGTGGGTTGGTAGGACTTGCCATTGCGACATTGGTCATAGCAACGCTTGGAGCATTTGCATCAGAACTCAGTGGACGCTACTTGTTTTACAGAACAGTTGTACCACTCGGCCTTGCAGGGAATTTCTTTGCGGGGAATCAGAGGCATTGACAAAAAGTATATTCGGTACTATATTATGTACAGAATATGGAATATAAAGAAACCTCTATACAAGTAGTAAATTTTACAAAAGTTAGAAGTAATTTAAAGTCACTTTGTGACAGTGTTTATGCTGACAGTGAAGAGGTCATAGCCAACTGTAAGAATGGAAAAAATGTAGTCATTATCTCACTAGAGAGTTATAATGCACTACAAGAAACCATATATCTACTCACCTCTTTCTAAATAATCTCAATCTTCTCTACCACATCCAAACCAAAACCAGCAAGTCCTACAAATTCAGTCTCAACATTGGTAGTAAGCAAATTAATATTTTTAATACCAAGATCTTTAAGAATCTGCGCTCCCACACCAAACTCTTTGGCTTGTTCATGTGAGATAGTTTTTGTATCTAGAAATATCAATATGCCACCACTGTCTTTTAGGTACTCTATAGAGTGGTTAAGCGAATTGAAACGCTTATCCTCCAGTATCAAATCAATATCTGCACCAATATTGTGGAATTTTACATTTGTACTTGTACTCTCCTGTGACTTGCAAAACTGTATAACGGTATGGGTACGATCCAAATGGTCAGCATAGGTAATTTGTTCTACTTGTACCCCTCTGAATTCTCTCTCTTCCTCTTTGATACGCTGAATAAGCTGTTCGTTGGACAATCTATACTCAACAATATCAGAAATATAGACAATAGAGAGTTCATACTCTTTGGCAAATACTTCCAAATCATCTGCACGTGCCATCGTACCATCATCTTTGATGATTTCACAAATAACAGCAGCAGGAGCAAGTCCTGCTAATTTACATAAATCTACAGACCCTTCTGTATGCCCTGTACGGACAAGAACTCCACCATCTTTGGCAATAAGCGGAAAAATATGACCTGGACGTACAAAATCAGAAGCTACAGTCTGAGGACGAGCCAACTTGGATATACAATCATCACGCTCTGCAGCAGAAATACCTGTAGTAGCATTGGCAGAGTCTATAGATACAGTAAAAGCTGTCTCATGGTTGGAGACATTATTGCTCACCATAGGAAGCAAATCAAGCTTGGTAGCCATCTCTTTGGTTACAGGTGTACAGATGAGTCCTCTGGCCTCTTTTGCCATAAAGTTTACCATATCAGGGGTAGAAAATGTTGCAGCATAGACAAGATCCCCCTCATTTTCCCTATCTTCATCATCCATCATAATAACCATATGACCTTGCTTGATCTCCTCTATTGCTTTTTCTACACGTTGTATTGCTTCATTTGACATATAATATACCTCTTATTATTAATATAATGAGTCTGAAATCTCTGTAGGAATATCAATCCTTGAGATAAGATCTTTATAATGTTCTACATTTTGAAAAGCTTTTTCATAACGCCATCTAAGTACAAATTCAATAATTTCATTTTTTAGCGTTTCTGACAAAGCTTCTGCTTTTCCAAAATAACCCAAAGAGATATTTTTTGCTTTCTTCTTTCCATTTTTATCTGGTTCATAGGTAATTGCTATAATCTGAATGTATTTTCCATCACGTACTTCACCAAAATCATCCTCTTTTAAACCAATACCCGAGAGGTTCATTGCTTTATAGAAAAATATCTTTTCAAACTCTGAAGACTTCTCAACTATTTTCAGTTTTTCATAAAGATATTTTACACGTATAATATTTTCATCTCTCACTGTAGTACAGTCTGTTTCTGTAGTTACCTTAGGTTTTATCTCTTTTTTTTCTACACCTTCATCTAATACTTTTACTTCATCAGAAGTAGAGGAAACAACCTTTGCTTTAGCTTCTAGTTTATCTTCCAAACGACTTGTAAGTGCTTTTAATTTATCTAAACTACTAGACATTTACTTCCCTTAAAATAGCTCTTTGAGAGCTTTATGAGTACATATTATGAAATATAATACAGCAGATTTAATTATATGGTCTTTAAAATCATAGTGAATAATATCATTTTTTCTATTATTTAATAAAAATATACATTTTCAAAGAGATATTAAATAATATCTAAAAGAGTATTTTACAATAAACTATACATTTATAACCATTATTTGGATACACTTCTATCTAAGAAAATCAAGGATATAAAGATGGATTATTTAGAAATTACCGGTGGCAAGAAATTACATGGTTCTGTTACAATTTCAGGTGCAAAAAATGCGGCACTTCCTATTATTGCAGCAACAATACTTTCAGACAAGAAAGTAAAACTGACCAATTTGCCCAACGTTGTAGATATCCGTACACTGCTTAAACTTCTAACGATGCTAGGAGGAGAAGTTACACACGATCAAACTATAGCACAGATTAATAATGCAAGTATCAGTTCTACCAAAGCTGTTTATGAGATAGTCTCTCAAATGAGAGCTTCTATTTTGGTATTGGGTCCTTTGCTTACACGTTTTGGTGAATGTGAGGTCAGTCTTCCTGGTGGCTGCGCCATTGGTCAAAGACCTATTGATCTGCATCTAAAAGCCCTTGAAGCAATGGGGGCAACGATAGAGATTAAAGGAGGGTATGTCAGAGCTGAAGCAAAAGAGGGTCTTAAAGGAGCAAAAATTATCTTTGACAAGATTACCGTAGGTGGCACAGAGAACATCATTATGGCAGCAGCACTTGCACAGGGAACAACTACGATTCTCAATGCGGCAAAAGAGCCTGAAATTGTACAACTTTGTGAGATGATCGCCCATGCAGGAGTAAAAATAGAAGGTATAGGCACAAATGAACTTACCATAGAAGGTACTTGTGGAGAGCCGCTTCATTTTGTTGAACCTGTTGAAATTATTCCTGACCGTATTGAAGCAGGTACCTATCTATGTGCAGGAGCTATTACCCACTCAACCATCACATTGAACAAAGTAAATCATAGCCATATTAGAGCATCCATAGATAAACTAGAATCAATGGGATGCACCTTTGAACTTGATCAGGACACTATTACTATCCACCCTGCTTCCCATCTCAAACCTGTCAATCTTATTACCCTTGAATACCCAGGGTTTCCTACAGATATGCAAGCACAGTTTATGGCCGTAGCAACCATTGCAAACGGAGAGAGTGTGATTGAAGAGCGTCTGTTTGAAAATCGCTTTATGCATGTTAGCGAACTCAACCGTCTAGGTGCAGATATATGGCTTAAAGGCTCTATTTCTGCCATAAAAGGGGTTCAAAAACTTAATGGGGCAGATGTAATGGCAACAGACCTTAGAGCCTCTTCTGCACTGGTACTTGCCGCACTTGTAGCAGAAGGAACAACGCACGTAAGACGTATCTACCATTTGGACAGGGGGTATGACAATCTTGAAGGAAAATTATCTGCCTTGGGTGCAGATATTGTAAGAAAAAAAGAGCAATAACCATTTAATTTAAAAAAAGAAAACGCTTTATTTTCTGCCATAAAGATACTTTATGTATCTCTTTTTGAGAGGCTTTGTCTCTCTTTTGCTTTTCATTTTCACAAACTATATACGATGTCAACTTTTTGTTGGCACGTTTCAATGCTACGGGTTCAAACTCATTTCGCATCCAAAACCTTCTCTATCTCATGCATTGCATCTTCATTTTTAAGTCTAAATTTAATCTCAATTCTTCTTGATGCCTCTTTATCTTCTACCCCATCTTTTTTAACCAAATCCAAAAAAGCCCTACCCGAAGCTACCATAAGCGGTTTAATATGATTCTTTTTACTAAAATCCAAAGAGATGAGATACTTCATTACAGCAAGTGCGCGTTTTTGCGAAAGATTTAAATTATAAATATAGGAACCATCACTGTCAGTATGCCCTTCAATAATAATCTTGTCTAAATGAGATTTTATTTTTGTATGCCTAAGAAGTGTACCAATATACTCTTCAAATGCTTTTTTAAGCTCTGTTTTTGCTTCAGGCTTCAATACCGCTTCACCTTTACCAAAAAGAATATTGGATGCCAATCGTAAAGATCCTGTATTTTTATCTATATTTATCTTATTACCCAATGCCTCTTTAAGTGCTTCAACTACCTTAAGTTTAATACCAGTGAGTGACTTTATTTTTGCTTTTTGAGATTGAAGTTTTGCAACAAGTTCATCATATTTACTCCTCTTTTCATCCATAGCATTCAAAAGAGTCAAAAGCTTTTCATCTTTTATATGTACAATCTTTTGAGTATCATTTAACTGTGTGGAGAGAAGTATGACTTTTCCCTCATAATCTTTCAGCTTTCTCTTTTTAAGTGCCAGTGTTTCTTGACTCTTTTTTAAATGTTTTCTATTTTCAGTAAGCATATTTTGAACCAAAACAATTTTATCTTTTAACTCCATTTGCCTTTTGTTTGCCTCTTTTAGCATTTTATTCAATTTGGCAATTTCATCTGTTTTAAGTTTAATGACTCTCTCGTTTTCCGATAATTTTATCTTGTTTTGAGAAATTTTCCTATCTTTCAGTGCTAAAATCTTCTCTTTTTTGCCTACCAATGCCTGACTTTTTGCCAAGACTGCACGTATCTCTTCAAGTCTAAGCTCTTTCTTCTGCAAATCTTTGGATAGTACAGCAAGATGATCCTCTTTTTGATGCAAATCAGACTTTAAAATTATAGACTTGGAGACAATTGCCCCAATAAGCAAAATAAAAACAAAAAGCAGCCCAGCCATCAGATCAGCATAGGAAATCCAAAAGTTACTCTCTTGATTTGTATTATCTTTTTGAAACATCTGCTTTAAACTTCCGAGTGTTTTACTGTAGTTATATTTTTCAATATTAATTCATTCTGACGAGAAACAAGATGTGCAAAAGTTGCAAGTTTCTCAACAGCTTCTCCCAGCTCTTTATCAATCTTTTCAAAGGTATAATCGACAGAACCATCAAATTTTTCCATAGATTTTTGAAGATTTTTTGCATTTTGATTAAAACCTGCAATATTCTGTTCCATCCTCTCCAAAGCCGTTATACTCTCACTCTTTCCATTGAGATGATCCAATGTTTGACGCAACTGAGAAGATGCCTCCTGCATATGTAATGTCAATTTGGTAAAACTGTTTGTTGTATCATTCACAATAGTTGTAAAGTTTTTAAGATACTGCTCATTCAACTCTTTAATAAAATCCATATTGAATGTCTCTTTCAATGTTTCGACTATCTGCTGGTCTTTAAGCTCTGAAAGCATATGCTCATGTTTGATAAGTTCAGATTTTTTCCATATACGCTTATCGTAAATCTTCTCAAGGTCATAAATTTGTCTATTGGCTTTTGCCATACCTCTTTTTTCAAAATATGTCCAAATCAATGAAAGTAAAATACCATAAATAGATGCATAAAATGCCGTACCAATACCAGAAAGGAGCAGAGATATTTCCCTGTCAAGCGAATTTAGGTCCTTGACTGTAAAATCTGGCATAGACAAAGCAATTGCTATAAATGTTCCCAAAATACCAAGCATGGGAAATACAGAAGGTGCCACACGTGCAAAATTATCATTACGAATATCTTTGTAATACTCAGCAATAAAATCTTTTACAGATAACGTTGATTTGGTTTTACCCATAATACTCAAGGCATTTGCACGAAGTTCTGTTTGCAAATCCTCCTCCATAAGAAAAAAAGAATGCTTCATATGGCAAACGGCATAGTTGGCATTATGTTTGACAAAAAAAGCAAAAATAACAAAAATAAATGCCAAAATTCCCAATGTATGTAATTCTATATGCAAGGGGAATATTCCAACATAAGCCAGTACAATAGCTGCAAGAAATAAAAAAGGAAGGAATAAAATGACTAAAGCGTGTGAAATACATGATGTAGATTTCTGTGTATTAAAGGATTGCATATCCAAACTCCTATAGATAAGTGAAATTGTTCTATTATAACCAAAATCTATAAACCGATTATAAGTAATTCACCAAAAGGAACCTCTTTTTTCTCTGGCATGACCCAAAGTACATCATAGGAGACCTCCTCTTGAGGATATATTCCTTCACCATCTGTAAAGTAAATAAGAAGTCTTGGATAGTCTATATGTTGTTCTATATACTTAAACACAGGATGAAAATCTGTACCCCCTCCTCCACTAAGCTCATAGACCAAAGGTTCACCAGGTAAAAAAGTATGTACAGACTGCACTTTGGCATCTGCGGTAATAAGATCTATTTCATAATTAGGATACTGTTGCATCATGGAACTCACTTCCCCTAAAAATGTAGAAAGAAGCACCTCATCTACTGAACCAGAAGTATCAATGGCAACAACAATACGCAATAAATCAGAATGCATACTTGGTAAATAGATACCTCTGTAGAGCAACTTCATATTGGGTGGGGTGAAAGTATAGGAACTCTTAACATGTGTTGCCATATAACCATAGAGAAACTCACGCCAATCAATTTTATACGAGAAATACTCAGGAACTACCAACTCCATAGCTTTGGGTAAATTTCCCTGACGTTTGTACTTTTGAAATATCTGCTCCAAACGCTCCTTCATCTCTTCATTGTCATCACTATTACTCTCTTCTGCATCAAAGTTACGGTTTAACTCTTCATGCATAGTAATATTTTCGGCAGGAACATCATCTTCAGTATTTGTAATTTGTTGGCTCTCTTGCTCCATACTAGCATCAGAGTTATCCATCATCTCTGCACGAAGCATCGCATAGACCTCTTCTACATACAACCCCTCAAACTTCTCTTCAAAGTAGGCATATTCAGGAAGAGGCATACCATTTTTTACCAGCATAGCATTGACTACATAGTCTGTGGCAGTCTGCCAAAGCCATTTTGTACGACCATTGAGCCGTTCATAATGTTTAAGTACAGAATGCATCGCACCATTTGCCATCACAAACCCTACTTCTTCCAACGAGAGTTTCTCAAGATATTCAGAATTGTAGTGCATCTTTGTACCATCAGATGTAAAGGTTAATATGTCATTGTTTTTTTCTAAAGGTATGGAAGAAACCACTGTACCAAAATATGGATAATCCAACATCAGTCTGGCTTTAGCTTTGGTAAGTTTATCTTGAAGAGTCATACCTTAACAGATAACCCCGCCACCAAGTAGCCTATCCTCTTCATAAAATGCTGCTATCTGCCCTTTGGCAAGTCCAAATACTGGTTCTTTCAGTATAACTGTTACGCTGTCTGCTTCAATGTTAACATGACAAGGTACAGCAGTTGTTCGAAAGCGTACTTTCACCAGGCAGTCAAACTCTGTAAGGTTTTCAAACATATTAAGTTGTTTAAGCAAAAAGGTATTCTCTTCCAACTCCTCTTTGGTACCAACAACTATCTGATTACTCTTGGGTCTAATTTCCAATACAAAGTGAGGGTCATGTGCACCATTGACAAAAAATCCTCTTCGTTTTCCTATGGTATAGTGCATGTAGCCTTTATGAGAGCCAACAACATTCCCCTGCGTATCAAGTGTCTCACCTGGTATATCTATATCCATATGTTTAGCCAGTATTTCATCGTAGCTGTTTTCAACAAAACAGATTTCAGAACTCTCTTTTTGGGTGGCAAAGGATTCAAGTACATTGATATTTGCCGCATATACTTTTACATCTTCTTTTATCCAGTCACCTAAAGGAAAAATAAGACGGGGTAAGACTTTTTTATCTACCTCACAAAGAAAATAACTTTGATCTTTAGTCTCATCTTTTGCCATATAAATATAGTCTCCATCACATTTACAGTAGTGTCCAGTAGCTATTTTTTCTATACCAAGAGTATCTGCAAACTCTACCATCTTGCCAAACTTAATGGTACGGTTACACATCACACAAGGATTAGGCGTAAGTCCCTCTTTGTAACTCTGTACAAAATAATCATACACCTCTTCTTTAAACTCTATCGAGAGGTCATGAAAATGTACTTTAATACCAAGATAATCACCTACTTGTTGAGCTTTGGCATAGTTCTCTTCATGGTAGCCAGGTTTATGATGGAGTTTCATATAGATACCTACTACTTCATATCCCTCTTTTTGCAGCAGTACTGCTGTCACCGTAGAGTCTATCCCTCCACTCATACCTACTAAAACTTTACCTTTGTTTTGCATTATTTTTCAACCTTCTCTATCTTTACGGCTATCTTTCCCTCTACATTGACCAGTGATGCTGCCGCAATCGTTTTCTCTTGGGAGACTAATGTTACTTTGTCTAAATTTATGTGTGCTATATCTATAATATGACCAACGCTCAGTGTTCTGCACTGAACATTGCCAAATATAAATTCCAGTTTTTCATATTTTTTACTATTAGTTGATTCTATGGGCTTATTGACTAATTTAATAATTTGCATACCATACCTATCATTCTGCTTAACCAGTACTACATTTGCACAAATTTTATGACTATCCATCAAGAGACATGTCAGGCTGTTTAGCCCTAAAAGCAAAATATCTCCAGATTCTAACTTTTTTAAACTTGAACTTCGTATCTCCATCAAAGGCAGTGCCAAAATATAGCTAGGGAGAAACCCTTTCTTTTGCATCAACTGTGCTAAACGATTGGCTTGTGTTTTGCCATTCATGAGTCTTCTAAGTCTCCAATAAAACGCTCCAGCAGATACTCTTTGGAGGCGACTAGTAAATCATCAGGAACCTCCTGACCTATGGAGAAATAACTCATAGGTACTTTATAGCATAACATAAAGTTAAGCAGTGTACCCAAATGTTTTGTCTCATCAAATTTGGAGATGATGACAGAGTTAAGATTTAAAAATGAAAAGTTCTTATAAATATCATCCATATCTTCATATTTTACTGTTGCAGAAAGTACTAAATTAACCTCTATTTTCAGAGGCATATCCGAGCGTACAAACTCTACAGTTCTAATAAACTTTTGTGTATCATACGGAGACATACCTGCTGTATCTATAAGAATAACATCATACCCTTTCACTCTTTCGAGCCCATGCATAAATGCCTCAAGTGAATCCACAGTAATATGATCTATCTGCATAATATCAGCATATTGACCCAACTGATCAAAAGCCCCTACTTTATAACTGTCCAAATTTAGAAATGCTACTTTATAGGGTCTGTCCATCATATAGGCATAACGTGCCGCGAGCTTTGCGATGGTTGTGGTTTTTCCTACACCAGTAGGCCCAACAAGCATGATAATCTTTGGTTCTTCAAGCAATTCATCATACACTTCAAGTGTTTCATCTATCTCTTCAAGAATATAGGAGAGTAAAAGTTTTTTATCTTTTAACATACTGTTTCCCATGAGTGTAGCAAGTACATCATCCAGCCATTTTTGACTAATACCTTTTTCAATAAAGAGTGATTTTACGCTATGTACCACACTCTCTTCTTCACTCTCAAGCATATCTTTTTTCATACGTGCCAGCTCTTTTTTAAGCAAATTCAACTCTTCAAAAAGTGCCTGCTCTTCTAGAGATGCTTCACTCTCATCAACTACAGATTTTTCCATAAAAATCTCTTTAGGTACAGCAACAGAAACTTCACAGCGTAATATACCATCATCATACTTTACCTGTTTGGCAGAAAGCAGCTTGATCTGATTACCATACTTTAACACCGCTTCTTCATAAGCTTCTTTTGGTGTTTTGGCTACAAATGTTTCATTTATCATATTGTCCTCTTCATATATGAAAGTGGTGTGAGTACCGAAGTTCTCTGCATCCAGCCAGGGTGAGGCAAGGTCAAAGTTTTGGTATTCATTTTTATATCTTCGTAAAATATTATATCTATATCAAGTGTTCTTGGAGCATCTTTAAAAAGACGCTTGCGTCCAAACACCTTTTCTACTCTCAACACATAACGTAACAATGCTCTTGGTCTAAACATCGTCTCTATAAGTATGAGAGAGTTGTAAAAATCATCTTGTTCAGTATATCCAAAAGGCGGATTTTTTAAAAGAGGTGCTGTCTCAATAATATTGACAAAATGACTGCGTTTCAAATACAAAAAAAGGTGTTCAAATCGTCGTACAACATCACCCATATTTCCACCAATACCCAAAAGGGCTTTATATCTATATCCACCTTTTTGGCGATAAGAAGAGGGGTAAAGCATTGTCTTTAGTAAGGTATGTTGAGTGTTTAATTCTCTTTTTATCATTCTTTATCCTGTAGGGTGGGTTTTCTAACCCACCTTTTGGTTATTGACTTGGTGGGTTAGAAAACCCACCCTACAGCACTTTTGCCTTTCCATCTACCATGGCAACCATATCCTCTATGCGTATGCCAAATTCATTAGGTATATAGATACCTGGTTCTATGGTATAGACCATCCCATCTTCTATAACAGTATCGGACTTACTGGAGATATAGGGCATCTCATGAATATCAAGCCCTACCCCATGTCCTGTAGAGTGCACATAGTACTCTCCAAAACCTGCTTTTTCTATAATGTTCCGTGTCAGAGAATCTACCTTTTTTGCTTTCATACCAGAACGTGCTTTAGCAATGGCATTGTCATGAGCTTTAAGTACCGTATCATAGACTTTTTGTATCTTTTTACGTTTATACTTTTGGTGTGTATCAAATATAAAATAGTTATCTGCCTGTACAGTACGTGTACGGTCAGAACAGTAACGCTTGTACTTCAATCCTGCATCTACCAAAAGCAGGTCATTTTTCTCCAACACCGAAGATGTTGGTGTTGCATGTGGTTTGGATGCATTTTTGTTGATGGCAACAATGGGGTCAAAACTTAGTTTATACTTTCCAAAATCACCTAAAATACCTTTTGCCATATAGGTTAAAGTATATTCATCTTTTCCAAAACCATTTTTTCTAAATGCTTTAGCCAAGTGTTTAAAAGCCTTAGAACCAAGTTTTGCAGCTTTGGAAATAATCTCCAACTCCGCATCAGATTTGATCATACGCTTTTGATGCGAAAAATCAATTTCTGGTTTAAATTGTACTTTTATATTTGAGCTTAAACGCTCAAAGCCATCTACACTCCACTCTTTGGGATCAAAAATCACTTTTTTAACTTTGGATTTTTTAAGTAAAGAGCGTGCTTCAGCATAAAGGTCACGGTTAATCAGTACGGTTGCATCACTTACATGCTCCTTGGCATCAAGGGTATAACGACTGTCTGTAATGAAAAATGCCTCTTTCCCCAAACGCAAATAGAGTGCATTGTCACAACTGTATCCACATTCATAATAGACAGCATTTTCATTTAGAAGCATATAGTTCATAGATGACCTTTTTTAGTAAATTCAATAGAAATTGCCCTCCTCTCGGAGGAGAGGAAGAAGTATAAAATTATTTTTGTTGCGCTTTAGCCTGTTGTTCTCTCATCATTTTAACTTCATTTAAAATCTGAGTCATTCCTACCATTGCCAAATGATAACCAAACGGTCCCATACCAGAGATTTGACCTGCACATACAGGAGCAGTCAAGGAAGTGTGTCTAAACTCTTCTCTTTGGTAGATGTTTGAAAGATGTACTTCAAGTGTCGGTATCTGTACCGCTGCAATAGCATCACGAATAGCAATAGAGGTATGGGTATAGGCAGCAGGATTGATAATAATACCGTCAGCATCACCAAGACACTCTTGAATTCTATCTACAATTTCACCCTCCAAATTTGATTGGAAAAATTCAATTTCCAATTTATTCTGCTCTGCAAAAGCTTTCATCTGTGCATGAATATCTTCTAATTTCATAGGACCATAGATATTCTGCTCTCTTAGACCAAGCATATTGAGGTTTGGACCTTGGATTACTACTATTTTCATTGTTTTACCTTATGTATAATTTTGCTATGATTTTATCAAAATAGTTTGAAAATGAGATTTAAGGCAAAGATATTTTATCTTTACATATTTTTTAGCTATACTTTTTTGACGAAACCCCATGAGGAACAAAAATGAATTTTGAATTAACCGTATTACCCGTAGAAGAGATTTCTGAAGATTTAGAAGTGATTATCGTTGTTAAGAAGCACATCAAACATCGTTTTGTGCAAGATAGAAAATTGCTTAAAAAGGCTGGTTTTTCATCGGGGCAGGATGAAACCTGTCTGCTTGTAGAGAAAAACAGACTCTATGTAGGAGCAGACTCCTTAAAAAGTGCCAACATCAGAAGAGCTGCCGCCAATGCAATAAAAGCACTCAAAGGCACAAAATACAAATCTCTCAAAGTTGCAAGCTATACCAACAAAGGGTGTACCTACACACTAAGAGCAATGACAGAAGGCTTTATCTTGGGTGGATACAGTTTTGAAACCTACAAAAGCAACAAGAACAAAAATAAAATCAAAAAGATTTCTATTTCACTCGAAGAGTACAGCAACCTTGCTCTGGACATAGAAAAAGCTGCCCAGCAGATACACAAAGCACAAATAACCGCAGAGGCGACCAACTTTACACGTGACATTGTCAATACCACACCAGATGACTGCTATCCTGATGTTATGGCAAGTATTTCAGAGAGATTGGCTGAGGAGACAGGACTTCAGTGTCATATACTCAAACCCAAACAACTAAAACGTGAAAAGATGCAGGCACTCCTTGCTGTAGCACGCGCAAGCCGTCACAAACCAAGAGTGATTCATCTTTCACATAAACCAGAAAATGCCAAATTCAAAATTACCCTTGTGGGTAAAGGACTTACTTACGACAGTGGTGGACTCAGCCTTAAACCTGCAGAGTTTATGACCACAATGAAATCGGACAAAAGTGGGGCTTCGGCAGTTATGGGCATTATGAAAGCAGTTTCCGAACTTAACCTGCCTGTTGAGGTACACGGCTTTATCGGTGCCGTAGAAAATATGATAGGTGGAGATGCTTACAAACCAGATGATGTACTTGTAGCCAAAAATGGCAAAACCATTGAAATTCGCAATACCGATGCTGAAGGACGTTTGGTTTTGGCAGATGTACTTTGTTATGCACAACAAGAGGTAAAAGCTGATTATCTTTTTGACTTTGCCACACTTACAGGGGCTTCAGTAGTTGCTGTAGGTCACTATACCTCTTCAGTAATGGGTAACAGTAAAAGTGTACAAAACCTTGTTGTAAAAGAGGCTCAAAATGCCGGGGAACTTGCAACAATACTGGATTTCAATGACTACCTCAGAAAAAGTCTCAAATCTGAAATAGCAGATATCTGCAATATCTCAAATACCCGTTATGGGGGAGCTATTACTGCTGGACAGTTCCTCTCAGAGTTTATAGACCATAGACATAGTGACAAATGGGCTCATATAGATATTGCCGGACCTGCCTTTGTAGAACACGAGTGGGGAGAGAATCCATACGGTGCCTCCGGTGCAGGCGTAAGAATGATGATTAAGCTCATAGAGAGCCTCTCTCAGGGTTCCAAGCACCCATAATTATTTGAGGGCTAACCCCCTCTTCACCAACTTTTAGATAAAATCACAAAAATAAATAAGGAAATACCATGGGACTAGGAATAGGACTTGTTGGACTACCAAACGTAGGAAAATCTACCACATTTAACGCATTGACAAAGGCACAAAACGCAGAGAGTGCAAACTATCCATTTTGTACCATTGAACCCAATAAGGCTATCGTACCTGTACCAGATAAAAGACTGGATGCACTGGCAAAAATTGTCAATCCTGAAAAGATACAGTTTTCAACACTGGATTTTGTAGATATTGCAGGACTGGTAGCAGGTGCAAGTAAAGGAGAGGGGCTTGGAAACAAATTTCTTGGAAATATCCGTGAAACAGAAGTTATTTTACATATTGTTAGATGTTTTGCTGATGACAACATCGTGCATACAGAAGGAAGTATAGACCCGATACGTGATGTTGAAATTATTGAACAAGAGCTTTTGTTTGCTGATATTGATGCTGTACTCAAACGTATAGAGATGCTTAAGAAAAAAGCAAGAGGCAATGACAAAAGTGCCAAAGAGCAACTTGAAGTCGCTGAGGAACTTTTGACACATATTGAAGATGGTTCTCCTGTTTCTACTTTTAAAGATTTAGAGTCAGATGGCTTTATAGCAATGAACAAAGAGTTGCGTTTACTGACTTCAAAACCCATCATCTATGGAGCGAATGTAGATGAAGATGGTCTGAGTGAAGATAGCGAATATGTACAAAAACTTAAAGCATATGCCAAGGAACGTGGTTCTGAGGTCATTAAACTATGTGCCAAAGTAGAAGAAGATATGGTAGATTTTGATGAGGATGAACGTAATGAAATGTTGGCAGACCTTGGTGTTACCGAGTCTGGACTGGAACAAATCATCCACAAAGGTTTTGATACGCTGGGACTTCAATCCTATTTTACCGCTGGAGTCAAAGAGGTACGTGCATGGACAATCCGTAAAGGAACAACTGCCCCTAAAGCTGCTGCTGTCATTCATAATGATTTTGAAAAAGGATTTATCCGTGCAGAAGTTATCAGCTATGAAGATTTTGTAGAATATGGTGGAGAGCAAGGTGCGAAAGAAGCAGGGAAAAACAGGCTTGAAGGAAAAGAGTATATTGTCCAAGATGGTGATGTTATGCACTTTAGATTTAACGTATAAATAAAGGTTAATGATGAAAAAAATATTTCTACTTGGTTTTATGGGATTGATACTGCTTGGTTGCAACTCCGAAAAAGGAAGTTTTATCAAGCATATTCAAAGCCAAAATTCACAGGAGGCTTCAGTAGCAAAACTTAAAAAGCTAATTGTAGAAGAAGGACTTACACTCTTTGAAACAATAGACCACAAAGCCAATGCCAAAGCCGTAAAAATGGATCTTAAACCTGAAACAGTTATTGTTTTTGGTAATCCAAAAATGGGTACCGTACTGATGAACTGCAACCCTTCCATGGGCTTAGATTTACCTCTTCGTATTCTAGTCTCTACCAACTACGAAGGTATCACCTCCTTAACCTATACCAACCCAGAGTATTGGTCACTCAAACACAATATTAAAGATAAAACATGTCTTAAAATCATCAATAAAGCATCTATCGCACTAGATGAACTTACAGCAAAAGCGAGTAAAAAATAGATGCTTATTCATACAAATGAAATACTCTACCGCCTACAGCAGGCACTGCATTTAAGCATTGATGAGATGCTTGAAGCTTACAGACTTGAAGACTTTAATATGGATACTGCACATCTGACATCACTACTTAAGCGTCGTAAAGATAAAGCTTTTATGCTCTGTTCCTATGAAGAGTTAGGTGTTTTTTTAGATGGACTGATTACTCTTAAACGTGGGAAAAGCCCCCACAAGCAAAATAATGATGAAGTCATTGAGCTAACCAACAATCTTATACTCAAAAAACTGCGTATTGCCTTAGAACTCAAAGAGGCACAAACAGAGATTATCTTTGGCTTGGCAGATGTAACACTCAGTAAGCAACAGCTCGCTTCACTCTTTCGAAAAGAGACACATAAAAATTTCAAGCTTTGCTCTAATGAACTACTTATGTCATTTATAGAAGGATTGGATGAATTCTATTATGAAGGTGAAGAGATTTAAAATAAACTTGGTTAGAGTGTAAATTTTTAATTTCAATCTATACCAAAATATTTTTGGCTATTTAAAGTTTCTACTACTTCTTCTTCATTCCTTTTTTCTCATCTCTCTTTTTCTTCTGTGCCGCATAGGTATAACGACGTTTTTTATCGTAATCTATCTTCCCTTTTTTTTCTGAAAGAGATTTTTTACGAGGTCTTGCCTGACGAGGTTGCTTGTCGGTAATCTCAAAGCCATCCATGATCTCACGTTTGACGTTGAGTTTAAGGTGTTTTTCTATAGTAGAGAAGTGATTGTAGTCTTGAATGGTAAGCAGCGTAATAACCTCTCCTTTATGGTTGGCTCGTCCTGTACGTCCGACACGGTGGGTAAAGTCATCGGTGAGTTCTGGCAAGTCATAGTTGATGACCAGTGGCAGCTGGGGGATGTCTATACCCCTTGCGGCAATATCTGTAGCGATGAGGACTTGCGACTTTCCGCTTTTAAAGAGTGTCAATGCCTTGGCACGTCCACCCCTTTTAATATCACCATGAATAACAGTAGTCCATATCTCTTGTGATTTAAAATACTCAAACAGTTTGTTGGCTGTCTCTTTTTTATTGACAAAAACAAGTACTTGACCACCATCTAAATCTTTCACCAGTTTAGCCCCAAGTTCTGCTTTGCGTTTTTTATCTACTTTGTAGGCTCTGTGTTTAATAAAATTTACAACATCACGACGGTTGCTCACTTCCACAACCGCAGGGTTACATAAAAACTCTTTGGCAAGCTTTTTGATGTTCTGAGAAATGGTTGCAGAGAAGCACATCATCTGTTTTTGTGCAGGACAGCGTTTTAAAATATTTTTTATCTCTGCTAAAAATCCAAGATCAAGCATGGTATCAGCTTCGTCCAATATAACGGTATTGACATACTCAAGATTTATTTTTTTATCAGTAATAAAGTCTTGCAGACGTCCAGGGGTTGCGACTATAATATCTGCACCCTGTTTGAGTTGATGAATCTGTTCGGATTTCTTAGAACCTCCCTGTACTTTGACAGTATATATATCAAGATACTTTGTAAAACCAATAATAGTACGGGAAACCTGATCTGCCAACTCAATAGTTGGTACAATAATAAGTGCACGTACGACCTTCTCATCTTTTTTCACTACTTTTTGCAGCTTATTAAGGAGTGGAAGTACATAGGCAGCTGTTTTTCCTGTACCAGACTTGGAAGCACCAAGCACATCAACACCTTTCATGGCCACTGGAATAACCTTATTCTGTATGGCTGTGGCATTTTCATACCGCTCATGGGCTACAGCTTTTAGTATTTGTGGATGTAAATTAAATTTTTCAAATGCTTTGATGGGATATCCTTTACTCTATTATACGTATTATAACAAAATATAAATCGTTCTAACTATATCTAAAAATATTTTGCTATAGTTAGATATGAAAAAATCATTTATACTATTTATTTTTCTGGCACTGTTACTCATTATTGCAAAAACTGCTTACAACAGATATTGTGCATCCAAACCTCAGGGATGCAAAAAAGAACTCTATGATGAAAATCAGGGATTGCCACAAGAGGGAATAGACTATTAATACAATCTATTCAGAGGCTTCAATTTGATACCATACAAAAAATATTTATTAAGGGGTATTGATGTCAGATAAGATAGAGAAAAATCCAACATCTTTAGCAACACTAGGACTGGATGAAAAGATACTTCAGTCACTAAAAGAGAGAGGCTATGAGTCTGCCACACCGATACAAAAAGTACTGATACCTGCTATGTTTACACAGACAGACATTATAGCAGGAGCACAAACAGGAACAGGGAAAACAGCAGGATTCACGTTACCAATACTTCAGGAACTTTCTCGTCATTTTACTCAGGGGCAACACTATCCCAAAGCACTTATTATTGTCCCCACCCGTGAACTTGCCAAACAGGTAGAGGCTTCGGTAAAAACCTATGGAAAGTACCTGCCACTTAAAAGTGTTGTACTCTATGGCGGATCCAATCTTACTGCTCAGGCAAACAGACTCAAAAACGGAGCAGATATTATTGTAGCCACTTCCGGACGTCTGCTGGAGCATCTCTATCAAAAAAATATAAATTTGGATTCTATTGAGCATCTGGTACTCGATGAGGCAGATACTATTCTTGATATGGGTTTTGTGCATGAAATTGGCAAAATACTTACTTTTCTACCCAAACATCGTCAAAATGTACTCATTTCAGCAACACTTACAGGTTCGGTAAAACGACTGGCTGATCAGATACTCAATAGACCAAAACTTATAGAAGTAGATAGTATGGGAACTTCTGCCCATACTGTTGAACAGCTTGTCTATCCTGTAGAAAAGGAGAAAAAAACCGAACTTCTCTCCTATCTTATAGGCTCACGGAATTACCAGCATGTCCTTGTTTTTGTACGTAAAAAAGAGCGCGCAGACGAAGTAGCAAAAGAGCTGAATCTCTCTGGCTTGAAAACAGCTGTCATTCATGGAGGAAAAAGTTCAGGAGAACGCAGTCGTGCCTTAGAGGGATTCAAAGAGGAGAAAATACGTGTGCTTGTTGCCACAGACATCGCAGCACGTGGTTTGGATATCCCCCATCTTGCAGTAGTCATGAACTATGATATTCCACATGTTACAGGTGACTACATACACCGCATAGGACGTACAGGAAGGGCTGGAACTAAAGGTTTGGCAATCACACTTATCTCTCCTAGTGAGATGATTGCACTCAAAGAGGTAGAAAAACTTATGGGTAAAGCTATACGCAAAGAGAATATAGAAGGGTATGCACCCCCTATGGAAATTAAACAAAAAGGCGCGCGTAAAACCTCTAAAGAGCATAAAAAAGCTGATGGAGCTTTTGGTAAAAAAAAGAAGAAATCTACAACATTTTCTACAACAAAGAAACGTAAAACAACCAAGCGTGACGGTTTTAAAATCTATGATGCCACCAAACCCAAAGAAGAGAAAAAATCCAAAAACAAAAAAAGAGGAAGAAGGTAAAATATGATTACAAAAACAAACAAGGAGTCTATATATGTCTAAATCTTCTATAACCAATATTGTTTCTCTCTTACTGATAGTCCTCTCTTTTAACTTACCTCAAACCTACCATACTCCACTGCTTTATACAGGGCTGTTTGCACTCTCTGGTGCCATAACCAATCAAATTGCAATTCATATGTTGTTTGAAAAAGTACCGTTTTTATATGGTTCAGGCATTATAGAGAAAAATTTTGAAACCTTTAAAGCATCTATTAAAACAATGATTATGCAACAGTTTTTTACCAAAGAGCAGTTAAATCATTTTTTTGCCGACGAAGAGAAAAAAATAGATCTTGCACCCTTGGTAGAAGGTGCAGATTTTTCTCCCGCTTTTGATGCACTCTCCAAGACAGTTATGGAGTCTAAATTTGGGGGAGCCATACAAATGTTTGGCCAAGAAGAAGCATTAGAAGGATTACGTGAGCCTTTTTCACGTAAATTAAAATCCGCAGTAACCTCCATAGTCTCCTCTTCAGCATTTAAAGCACAGCTTGAACACCACATACAAAATACTGCTCTTTCAGATGATATGATAGACTCCGTTGAGTCACTCATTACCAAACGCTTGAATGAACTAACGCCTCGTATGATAAAAGATCTGGTTCAAAACCTTATTAAAGAGCATTTGGGCTGGTTGGTAGTTTGGGGTGGTTTCTTTGGAGGAGCAATCGGATTATTCTCCTCTGCTTTGCTTTAATGCACCCTTGATATCATTTCTTTTTATAAAGGTAAAATTATCCGATAGTTTTTAAACCCCTGCTGTCCTCTTACCCCATCATACGATTTTGGAAATTCATAGGTCATTTTACCATTTTTAAGTGTTGCACGAATATCTATTATAAAAGTTTTAAGATGTTTGGGAATCTTAAGGCGAAACCACATGGTATATTTTTCATGTGGTTTGAGATTGTGTTTATCTGCTTCAATAAGCATATATTTTGCAGGAACAGATTTCTTGAGTATATCATTATAAATCATATTTTTTCTATCATAGGGAATAAGATGATCAAACTTGGTATATCCTGTGGAAAGGATCTCTCTTTTAGAACCAATTTGTGGAAAAGAGGCAGAGAACCAAGTATTTTCTGCAGATTTTTCAGAGTATAAATGAGCAGCAACATACAATATATCACCTTGACGTTTTGTGGTAACAAAGAGTTGCATATTTTTATTTTTAAATATATATTTCATTGTTTCAAAAGAGGCATTACGTGCAAAAGCAATGGCCCCTTTGGGGTTTATGAGATCCCTAATAATACTATAAGGCAAAAAGAACTCTGTTTGTCCTTCACTGTAGGGCTTTATCTCATATTGATTGTAGAGGAAAGAGATCCCCTGAGGCTGAATAATAAAATTTTCAGCAAAAATAAACTTATCTTCAAACCAACTATCATAAGTCAAAGGATCTGAGGGTTTGAGATTGAAAGTTTTTTTATAGTAATCTTGTGCGATATTAAACAATTTATCTTGACTCTGTGGTAAAAAAAGCTCTTTTAGTGTAAGCTCTTTTTGTGTTTGAATATCAATATTTGCATACTTAACCCTATCATAACCATGCGATCCCCCTGAATATCCGTTAAATGAAAAACGAATTGTATAGGTTGCAGGGGTTTTAGTACAGAGTTCTATATTTGTAGTATCATACCACTCTCCCGATACTTCACCCTCAGATACCTGAAGCATATCGACAACCTCTTTTTGGGGATTTCTCTCACGATAGGTTTTCAAAAAAGGTTCAACATATTGGTTGATTCCTCTAAAAAAAGAAGCACGACTATTTTCATCTGTATCAATATAGTTTATTCTATAGGTTTGGCAAAGTTCACTCTCCTCCTTTGATGAGGCACAATAGTGCTTATAGATACTATGACTAAGAAGCGTAGAATTTTCCTGATTAAAAGAACACTCTTGGGCAGAGAGCATACCATGGGAAATTAATAAAAACAGAAGAGAAGATTTAAGTTTTAAATAGAGAGTATTTCTATACATGATTTTTTCTTGCTACCAATGATGCTTTCATTGTTTTATATCCCTGATAGTCTCTATCCCACCACTCTCTCAAAGAGATAATTTCCAATTTTTTAAAAAAATACTCTTGCAGTTCACCAGCATGGAGTCTAAAAGCAGGATTGGAAGGGATACGTTCATTTTTTTCATGATGAATAAAGGTTTCCATAATTAAAAGACCTCCCGGATTAAGGGCTTCTATGATTTGAGGGAAAAGTCTGCGTTCTAAAAAGTAGGTACAGACAATAAGATCATACTTATTTTTTTCTAATGTATAGGTATCAAAATCTACTTCCCTCGCATGAATATGTGAAATACCCTGAAGCTGTTCTATCGCTACAGAGGAGATATCCAGTGCATCAACTTCAAATCCAAGCGAAACAAGATATTTACTGTGTCTGCCATTACCACAGGCAATATCAAGCGCCTGTTTGCCAAAAGCAAGATGAGCAGAATCACTCACAAGTTTTACAGGGATTTTTGGCATCATATCTTTTGCATGTTTCTCATTCCAACGTTGTCTATCCTCTTGTGCCATTTTACCCCCCCTATAAATTGATTAATCTAGATTTAAATCCGATTTTTCAAAACGTCGTTTAAGTTTCATTTTCTGTTTGGCTACTTCTCTCATATCTGCATGAGAGTCACTCTCATCAACAATTTCAACACCCAAAATAGTCTCAACACAATCTTCAAGTGTTACAATCCCCTCAGTTTGATCATAGGAGTCCTGAACCAGAAACATATGCTCTTTCTTTTTAATAAAAAGATCCAATGCCATAGAAACAGGAATATTCTCATTAATCTTATAAATATCTTTCTGTATGCTCTTTAATGTGACCAAATCATCTTGCAGTGCATGTTTAAAGATTTTTTTTGTCATAACCATACCAGTAATATTTTCAATACTTCCATCAAATACCGGTACACGGGAAAATTTAAAAATTGCTGGTTCATTCTTTACAATATCAGCAAGTGTCCGTTTGCCATCTAATGCAAAGACCACCGTACGTGGAGTTAAAATCTCCTCTATTTTAATAGAATCCAACATCAAGATATTTTCTATCACATCAGACTCCTGCTCATCAAGCACCCCTTCATCTTCACTCATAAGTGTTGATTCTATAAGTTCTTCACGTGTAAGACTCATCGTCTCATCCTCTTTTTTAATACGGTTGGTAACAAACAGTGTCATAATGATAATAGGATAGGTAATCCATATAAAAATTCTAATAATATACGCAGCTGTTGGAGCCAAAGTTTTCCAGTAGGTTGCACCAATGGTCTTAGGAATAATCTCTGCAAAGAATAAAATAGCAAATGTCAACACAATAGAGACATAAAAGACCGCTCCTGCACCATAAACATTCTCTGCCTGAGCACCTACTGCCGCGGCTCCCAACGTATTGGCAATAGTATTTAAAATAAGTATGGAAGCGATAGATTTATGTATATTTGTCTTATGAGACTTTAAAAGTTTCCCTACATTGGGATTTGATTTTTCAAGTACAGAGATGTAAGGCATATTAACCGAAAGCAATACCGATTCCAACACAGAACAGATAAAAGAGATAATAACCGCAGTAAAAAAGTATAAAAGTAATAAGTCCATATGACTAAGAAAATCCTTATAATAAAATGAGGGTAGCTAACCCTAGAAAACTAAAAAAACCGACAACATCTGTTATCGTTGTTAAAATCACTGTACTCCCTATGGCTGGATCAATATTCATCTTTTTCAATAAAAGAGGTACCATTGAGCCAAAAAATCCTGCTGAGAGCAGATTAATCACCATAGAGAGAGCTATTACGATGCCCAGCATTCCCTTATCAAACCATATAGAGGCAATCATACCCATAATTACGGCAAACAAAAAACCATTGGCAAGAGAGAGTATCACCTCTTTTTTAATTGTACGAAATGCATCATGTTTGGCAATATCTCCCAGTGCAAGCTGACGCACAACAACAGTAAGCGACTGTGTTCCTGCATTACCTCCCATAGAAGCAACAATTGGCATAAGAATAGCCAATGCAACAATACTCTGCAAAGTCTCTTCAAAAAGACCAATTACCAAAGATGCGGCAATTGCAGTAAAAAGATTGATACCCAGCCATATAGCACGGGCTTTACCTGCCTTAAAGATATCCTCATCTTCCTCTGCATCATCATTAACCCCGGCAAGATTATACATCTGATCTGTTGCCTGCTCATTAATAATATCATAAATATCATCTGACGTGATACGTCCAAGAAGTATCCCCTCTTTATCTACCACAGGCATGGAGTTGAGATCATACTCTTGAAATTTCTGTACCACATTATCAATATCATCATGATCGATAGAAAAAATAGGCTTGAATTTTTCAGGTACCTGTTCAATATTTTCTTTTAATGTTTTATGAAAGTCAAAAACAAGAAGATTATCCAGCCCTACTCCATAACGAAGTTTTTTCTCCTGATCGGTAACAAACAGATAATTAATATTTTCAAGCTCATCTTTACGACGAAGTTCAGCAAAATCTTTAATCACATCATGAACATTTTGCTCTAACCCAGCTGTATAAACCTCTATTTGCATATAGGCACCGGCTTCATCTTCTTCATATTGTTTCAGCTGAAGAATATCTGCCTGATCTTCCGAGTCCAACTCTTCAAAGACCTCTTTTGCCATCTCCTCATCACGCTCTTCAAGCTCCTGAATAAAGTCTGTCTGATCATCAGACTCCAACTCAGACAAAGACTCTGCAATCTCTTCAGGAGTAAATGACTCCAGAACATCTTCAAAATATCTATCAGGAAGCTCCAGTGCTACATCGGCAATAAGCTCTTTGGGAATAGACTGTACCGCATCTGAAAAACTTTTATCATCCAGATCTTTAAGAAGATTGGCTATTTCTGAGGGGTGTAATTCATCATGGGTATGTGCATTTAAATATTCTGTAAGTTTATCCATGGCATGCCCCTTTGGTAAGATATAAAATTATACTTGATTCATTGTTAAAAACATTAAAAAAAGAAAGAAGAGATAGGGAGAGAAGCACTCTACCCAACATTTTATTTTTCTGGAATATCACACTGTTTTGTAATGATACAAAGCGGACAAAAATTCACAACTCCTGCAATAAATGGAACAATTCCAAGATAGAACCATTGATTTCCACTATAAGCACCATATCCAATAAGTGCAGAACCCAGTAAAATTCTAAACGGTCTACAAAATGCTCTAATTTTATTAACGTTCATTTTATCTCCAATATATTGATTTGATAATATTATACAAAAAAAATCATTAAAAGAGAGTAAAATACTCTTATTTACTACAGTCATAAAACCATATAAAATATATTGCCTATAAAATAAGCAAAAGAACTACTCCATACGCACAAAAATCAAACTATAATACAAGCATATAATCACAAGGAACACCATGAGCCTCATACAAAAAGCAAAAGACTTTTTAGGACTTGATATCAAAGAATACAAATACGCCCTTGTTAATGACCCTATCTTCGGAAAAGTAGCCAAAGACAAAGCCCCAGACAAATGGGTACGCTCTACCTGTGGCTACTGTGGTGTAGGGTGTGGGATGTACATCGGGGTGAAGGCTGGAAAAGCTGTTTACTCTAAAGGTGACCCACTCCACTCTGTGAACTTTGGGACACTCTGCCCTAAAGGGCTGAGTGAACACAAGATGGTCTATGCAGACTCACGTGTACAGGCACCTCTCATTCGTAAAAATGGAGAGCTGACACCAAGTACATGGAATGAGACTTTCAAACATACCTCTGACGCGTTCAAACGCATACAAGCAGAGCATGGTAAAGGTGCTGTGGCTGTCATCTCTACGGGACAGTTGCTGACTGAAGATTTTTATGCACTTGGTAAATTTGTACAGCTGGGACTAGAAACCAACAACTATGATGGCAACACCACACTCTGTATGGCATCTGCTGTGATGGGGTACAAACAGACTTTTGGATCTGATGGACCTACGGGGTGTTATGAGGACTTTGAAAAAGCAGATGTCATTATGCTTATAGGGGCAAACATTGCTGACAATCACCCTATATTGAAGCTTCACATCGCTAAAAATGAATCTGTCACAGGTAAAAAACCTACCATCATCGTAGTAGACCCCCGTAAGTCTAAAACTGCACAGATGGCAGATATCTTTGTACCTCTTAAACCTCGTTCTGACTTGGCTCTCATTAATGGGCTGTGTTACATCATCTTTGAACAAGGCTGGGAAGATGAGAAGTTTATACGTGAACGAACCAATGGCTATGTGGAGTTTAAAAAACATATACTTGCTAACTACCCTCCGCAAGAGGTAGCCCAGATTTCAGGCATTGAGGTAAAAGAACTTTACAACCTAGCCAAAATCTACTCCCAAGCTGACGCAGTGATGTCTGCATGGACGATGGGGGTGAACCAAAGCAGCATCGGTACAGACACCGTCTCTGCCATCTGTAACTTGGCTCTCATTACAGGAAATGTTGGACGTGAGGGTGCTAGCCCTATGTCTATTACAGGGCAATGTAATGCCATGGGTACTAGAGAGTTTGGATTTACCTCTTCCATACCAGGGTACAGAAATTATGGCTCTGATGCAGACAGACAAGCCTTTGCAGACATTATCAATGTACCTGTAGACTTAGTACCCAACAAACGCGGGTATGCCTACCCTCAAATCATCGATGCTATTAACCGTGGGGAGATAAAAGCGTTATGGGTAGTCGCTACCAATCCCCTAGTCTCTTACCCTGACCAAAATGCTTTGCGTGAGGCACTTAAAAAACTTGACATACTCGTAGTACAAGATGCCTTTATGTCTGATACCGTGCAGATAGCCGATGTAGTATTTGCTGCGGCTACATGGTCTGAAAAAGAAGGATGTTACACAAACTCTGAGAGACGCTGTAACCTTGCAAAGAAAGCTGTGGAACCATTGGGTGATAGTAAAGCTGACCTTGACATAGTGTTGGAGTTTTCTAAATACTTTGAAGACAAACACGAATTACTTTTTAAAGAGTTACAAACTCCTAAAGATGTATTTAATGAGATTAAAAAAGTGAGTAAAGGACAGCTCTGTGATTACTCTGAAATGTCGTATGAGAAGATAGAACAACTCGGAGGTATACAGTGGCCGTGTAATGCAGAAGCACCAGAGGGAACCAAGCGTCTATACTCTCCTGATATGCCATGCAGAACAGCCGATGGAAAAGCCAGCCTACTTCCTGTTGAGTGGATACCTCTTTCTGAGATGGCGTGTAAGGGTCTACCACTTATCCTCAACACAGGACGAACCGTAGAGCAGTTTCATACACGTACCAAAACAGGAACCATAGGCATACTCGATGCTCTCGCCCCTGAAGCATGGGTAGACTTAAGCCCTAAAGATGCACTCAAACTTCAAGTCAAAAGTGGAGACCGCATCGCACTTTCAGGAACTCGTGGACGTGTTGAAGATGTGATAGTCAAAGTAAGTGAAACGGTACGAGAAGGTAATGTTTTTGTACCTTTCCACTTTAATGAACAACTCATCAACAACATTACCATCCCAGAGTTTGACCCCAAGTCTTTTGAACCAAACTACAAGCAGTGTGCCGTGCAGCTGCACTCTGAGGCTGTACCTGAGGGGATAGCGTATGAAGAGGTAGAGATATCTGGGTATTTAGAGGGAGTAAAAGTGTATGAAGAAGAGGTGCTGGTAAGGAAAAAAGCATACTCATAGCACCTCTTCTATCGCACCAAACCAACGTTGTAAAAATACTTTTCTATCATAAACTTTTGCTCCCAAAGCCAGTTTATAATCCATATAGGGTTGTCCAAGATTCCAAAAAGCAAACCCCTGCTCCTGAAGATACTGAGCTAAAAGTACAAGCTGAGCTGTACCACAGTTTCTATGCACTTTTAACTTGGAGCTAAAACCACTCAAGCTTGTATAACTCTTTCCAATAATATAACCTATCTCTCCTGCTACAATATCTCCTTGAACTTCAATATAAACAGTAATAACTTTAAAATTCCTGTCTATCCCCTCTGTAGCCCTCAGCATCTGACAATATTTTTCACTTAACCAGCTGTTTTTATAGCTTGCATTTATCTGTTGGGCTATCTCTTCAATATTGTTATCTATAACAATATGAAGCTGATCTTTTTGAATACGTTTTGAAACTTTTTTAGAGATATGCAAATCTTTAAAATCAAGCAGTGCATAACGAAACTGTATCTCAGGAAGAAGAAACTCTTCTCCTTCATAGGTATCTGTTACAGCAATAAATCCTGCTTTAGCCTGTGCAATATAGTAGTAGGCACAAAATTCATTGCTCCAATAATAATTTTTATACATATTGGGATAGATATGCTCTTGCAAATAGGCAAAAGAGTTCACGTCATCATAACTAAGATTATAGATACCTAATTGTACATTTTCCATATTTAAGTATAGCATTTTATGCGTTATAAATAAGTTTACTTTATACTTTTAAACCATTCTGTGACTCTTCATAAGTTCTTTCTCATTACATCATTCGTATAATCTATCTTCTAAACAAGGAAGTATGATGATTTTAAAATTAATTTTAGGTTTTTTATTTGGTTTTTTATTTTTAGGCTGTTCCGGGGGAGGTACCTCTGAAGGAAATAAACTATTATTAAAGATTGATTTTACAGAAGAGAGCAGTATCAATACCTCCAATCCTGACAGAGGATTTTATGATGCAGATTATGAACTTAATGCAGACAGAGATTATAATATGTTTGAAGAGGCGAAAGAGAACGGATACACTTTGGTCTATGCTCCTCTCAATCTGGAAGAGTACAATACCACAAAGCATCTGCCTGAAACACTCCTTGATACAATCAACACCAATTTAAACTATGCTGTTGAATCTGGTGTCAAATTAATCTTCAGAATAAAATATCGTGGAGATTTGGAGGGTAATGACCCCCAAAAAGAGATTATCTTGGGACATTTGGATCAACTCAAGTCCATCCTGCAAAAACATAAAGAGATTATCTCTATCATTCAAGCAGGAACCATAGGTGCCTGGGGTGAATGGCATAGTTTTACAGGAGATTATGCAGAAACAGACAAAGACTACAAGAAGAATAGACGAGATATTATTGCAAAACTTTCCGATATATTTCCACAGAAATATATTCAACTAAGAACACCTATGCATAAAGAGCTGCTTTATGGTTCGCTGGTTAAGTATGATGATGCCGATGAAGAGAAAGCAAAAGAGGGAATGATTACCAAAGATATTGCATTTACCCAAGACATCAGAGCAAAAACAGGACATCACAATGATTGTTTTTTATCAAGTAAAACAGATAGTGGAACCTATCCGTCTCATAACATTGCATTTTGGAAATCCTATGTAGCCAATGACACAAAATATGCTCCTGTCGGAGGAGAGACCTGTAAAGATGATGACACCTATACAACCTGTTCCAATGCCATCAATACACTCAAAGAGCTTCAATACTCCTATCTGAACCATGCCTACCATCCTGATGTCATACAACGATGGAAAGATGAAGGATGTTACCGTCAAATTAATGAAAATCTGGGCTACAGACTTGTAGCCAAAACATTAACACTTCAAAAAAGTGATTACAGTGTCAATCTATCACTCACCATTGAAAACAAAGGCTTTGCCTCACCATATATTAAATCAGAAGTTAATTTTATCCTTAAGAGTGATGCCCATACCTACCGATTTAAGCAAGCTGTTGATATGCGAACATTCTTTCCCAACGAAGTGAAACAAATCAAATACTCTCTCCCTCTTGAAGATATAGAAAATGCAGAATATTGTCTTTATCTACAAATAGGAAAAGATTATTCATCTATTAGACTTTCAAACACACAATTGTGGGATGAGAGTAATAATGCCAATAAACTCGCATGCAATATTGTGATGGAGTAATCTTTACTCTACAATACTATAAAAAATAAATAACAGGATACTCCCTATGTCTACTCACTACCATACTGTCCTTACTATCGCAGGATCAGACTCCTCTGGAGGTGCCGGCATACAGGCAGATATTAAAAGCATCTGCGCTAATGGCGGTTACGCTGCATCTGTCATTACCGCAACAACTGCACAAAATACACAAAAAGTAACAGATATCCATGCAATACCTCTACCTCATCTCAAAGCACAGCTTGAAGCTGTATTGAGCGATATATCCTTTGATGCCATAAAAATAGGTATGCTCCACTCAGATAAGATTATAAAAGCTGTAGAAGAGAGCTTGATAAAATATCCTGCCCCATATATTATTCTTGACCCTGTAATGATAGCAAGTTCAGGAGATGCCCTAATGAGTGACAATGCAATAGAAAACCTTAAAGCTTTTTTACCCAAAGTAACACTCATCACCCCAAATATCCCTGAAGCAGAATTACTTTTAGGACATACAATTACCTTAAAATCCATGGAATCTTCAGCCAAAGAGCTTGCCTTTAACTACCACACCTCTGTGCTGCTCAAAGGCGGACACCTTGACTTTACAGAGACGATAACCGATGTACTCTATGACTATCAAAACAAAGAGACAACCATCATTCAAAATCAGGCAATACCTAGCATTAACACCCACGGTACAGGCTGTACCCTCTCATCAGGTATTGCTACCCATCTTGCACGTGGAGAAAATCTGAAAAATGCTGTTATAAAAAGCTGTGCCTATCTCAACAAAGCCATAGAAACAGGAAAAAAGAAACGCTTAGGTAAAGGGCATGGACCGGTTAATCATTTTGGAGTATAGCTAATACTCCATAAACACCATACAAAGCCGAATATCATCATACCCTACTTCACCATCTAACGCTTCAAACACAGGTTTGAGGCGTAACTTGCCATCGTCTGTAAAGTTCTCTGCTAGTTTCTTGGTCATCAGTTTAAACACCACTGTTTCTACTTTATCATAGAGTTCATCTGATGGTTTATATTTATTCATATCAAAATCTGGTTCTTCCTCTTTGATGAGCACCAAATGCTGAATAATCGTCCCTTTGGCTAGTTTTCTGTTGATAGCCAGTTTCACAAGGGTATCTGACTTCTCTATGAGGTTTTTAGTTTTGATATGTGTGGGTGTCACGTAGGCTGAGTGTGAGGGTTTACCTGCTTTAATGTTGGCTACCTCCTCTTCTATCTTCTGCTTTTCTACCACACCACCCATACTGGAGATATGCTTTTCGCATAGTGAGGTAAACGCATCTTCACCCAAAGCCTCCACCGCCTCACGTGCCTTCACAGAAGCCTGCTTGATGCGGTCGTCTATATGCAGTATGAGAGGGTCAACACGCAGTGCCATAGGGTTTAACCCTAGCAGACTCAAGCCCTCAATGCTTTTGATACGTGACAAGGCAACATACCCTTGACCCACTTCAAAGGTCTTGCTTAGGTCAATTGATGCAGCATCAAGCGTCATACCCTGACTTTTATGTATGGTAATAGCCCATGCCAGACGCAGTGGCACTTGTGACACGGTAGCTGTTACCTTGCCACTCTCATTTTCTAACGACCAGTCCTCTAAGTCCAGCTTTACTTTCCTGCCCTCTGTTGTAATGACAATGGGCATCTTGTCTATGGGGCTAAAGCTCTGCACCACCCCTGTCGTACCGTTAACATACTCCCCCTCAGGACTGTTTTTGATAAATATAACCAAAGCACCTTTTTTAAGCCGTAACTCCTCTAAAACAAGCGAAGATTTGAAGATTTTATCTATATTCTTTGCTGATCCTTTTGACTCATAGAGATAAAGCTTCTCTTCGCCGTCAAGCTTGTTAAGTTCTGCTAGATTGATGCGGTCTACATCTGCATTGTGCGTGTAGAGTTGGGTAATTTTCGCATCGTCAGAGAGACTCACATCCATGCGTGATTCCAATGCCTTATTGGTCTTCTCCGAAATACTCCCAGAGCGTATGTCATCTAGCACATCTATGAGTCTGTTATCATCCTGTCTAAACTTCTCTTCGAGGTAACACGTTTGAAGTTCAAGTGCTTTCCAAGAAGGAGACTGCCACGCAAAGCGTTTCTCTTTTGGCTCTTTGCTCACAGGTGGCAACTGAAAGAAATCACCAGAGATGACCACCTGCACCCCACCAAAAGGCGCATCTACCCCTTTAAACCCACGCAAGACCAAGTCCATGGAACTAAAGAGTTCAGGTGAGACCATAGAGACCTCATCTATGATGAGCAGTTTGAGTTTAGAAAAGCGAGTTTTGAGGTACTTCTTCTCCATCAAAAACTCTACATACCCCTCGTCTATGCTCTCACGTATACCCAAAGCAAAAAAAGAGTGAATCGTCTGCCCACCCAAATGCGAAGCAGCTATCCCCGTAGGTGCTACAATGGTCGGGTACACCCTACGCTCTTTGAGGTACTTCGTATAGAGGTTAAGAAGGTACGTCTTACCCGTTCCTGCCGAACCTGTGATGAATACGTTTTTGCCTGATTTTAGTATGTTTAGTGCTGTGGTTTGTTTCATTTTCTATCCAACATATTTTCTATGATGACAGTGTAGCTAAAATGTGAGTAATTATAAAAAAATATGTCAATATGCCATATTTTTCAACATCCCAAAATATTTTAACTATAATCCCCATGTAACCTTCTAGGTTATTGGGTGGTGTTCTGCTCTTTTTTATAGATAGGTGGGCTTGAAGCAGTTTTACTGTTTGTTGTTTTAGCCATGCTGAGACGGTTGGGTTATCTTATGAGAAAGGGTACGCTATGGAATATATTATTCCTGTACTTGCACTAGTAGTGTCAATGGTAAAGGTCACGCTTATGTGGTTTAACTATCGGGATTGCAAAAAGTGTAAGAAGCACAAGAACACAGATTAAGAAATTAATCTCACAAGGTATAGAGAGCGACAACTCTCTATACTTCTGTGTACCCTTTCCACAATTTTACAAAAATAACCTTATATGCAAATAAATTACTTCCACTAAATAGTCACCCCAAAAACATCTCTTTATACCTATCTTCATCATACCCCACCATAACCTTACCATCGTACTCTATAACAGGACGTTTAAGTAGGTAGTTCTCTTTTGCCATCCATGCTATTTTACCTTCATCATCTAGATTGAGATCTTTGAGTTTTAGGTCACGGTATTTTTTGCCTTTGTTGTTAAAAAGTATGTTGATGTCAACCTGTTTAAGCCACTCACGTATCTTCTCTTCACTCACACTCTCTACCTTGTAGTCCACAAAGTCAAAGTCTATACCATTGTCTTTCATAAATTTTCTTGCTTTGCCTACAGTGGAGCAGGTTTTTATGCCGTATATTTTCATGTCAAATTCCTTTTTAATCATCTCTTCAACACCTCTCTAAGTATCCCCACCATACTCTCCCCTTTTAGTTGTCTCTTAAACTCCACTTTCACATCACCACCAAAAGAGTTAAACAAAATCTCTGCGTGTTTTATCTTCTGTTTCTCTTCATCTCTTAAATCACGCTCTGCTTTAACATCTTTGGTCTCTACCACCAAATTTAATCTTTTTACTCCATCTGCATCTTTTAACACATAAGCAAAATCGGGGCTATAAGTTCCACCACCTGCTACAGGTATGCGTATCGAGTTTTTAGGAATTTTGGTAAATACTGTAACCTCTTTTATGCTCTTCTCAATATTCTCTTTTTCCAAAGGAGAATCAAAAAAGAGTTCTTCAAACAAGTAAGCATCATCAACCTTGCCATTTTCATAGTGAACACCTACATCAGAAGCATTAATGCTCTCTTTTGGCTCTCCACTGCTATGTGTAAGTTTTGTTGGGTGTATGCTATTGCTAATTAGCTCATAGCCAATTTTGTAAGAACTCACAGCATTATCTAGCAGATATTGGTTAAAACCCATTCGTATACTTCGTATGGTTTGCATATTTCTGTAGAGATTTATATCTAGCCTATCTTGAATGTTTATAAACACAGAGTGAAGCGTCTGCATATTGACACTTATAACTGTTGAGAGTTCTAGCAAAAAAGCCTTGTAATTCATAGTTACAACTGGTAAAATCTCATCTTCTACACTCTCTAACTCTTGATAAAAGGCAACACCATCTTCTATAGCTACTCTACTATGCTTGGTCGCTACCCCTTGTGGCTTAAAGCGTGAAGCGTTGTCTAAAAAGAAGTTTTCTAAAAGCATAGAAAAATGCTCTTCATTCTCTACTTTGTACTCCAAAACTACCTTTTGGTTTATGCTCTCCCACAACTCTTTAAGCTCTGCATAGTGTCCTGCTCTTATAGTAGTTTGGTTTGTAACCTCATCATCACTTCTAATCTTATCTTTTTGGAGTCCATGACCAAAGGCATCAGAATAGAGAGCTTTTAAAATCTCATAGCCACCCTCTTTAAAGTCATTGTTTCGTTTAATCGCTCCTGCATCATCCAATGTTTCAAGTAAATTATCTTCACTTATGAAGTATTTATCTGTTATCGCTTTTATAATCTCATCGTTCAATCTCTTGGGTATTTCTATCTCATTAAATGTTCCTGACTTCTCATTTATCTCACTTACCAAGCTATGCACAAAATCTTTCTCAGAAAAGTCCACACTATAGTGCAAGAAAAACTCCTCATCTTTAACCCTACTCATATATTCATTCACAGGCAGACGCAATCCACGCCCCACCTCTTGAAGCTTAGAAGTAACCGACCCACTAGAACGCAGTTTACAAATCTGAAATACATTTGGGTTATCCCACCCCTCACGCAAAGTCCATTTGGAAAAGATAAAACGGCGAACATTGTTCAGACTCAAAAGCGACTCTTTATCGTGGAGTATCTCATTTATCTCTTTTTCTATCTTCTCATCTTTTTCAGAGTTATCTTTAGAGAAGTATCCACCATGAATAAGTGACAAATCTTTAAGTGATTTTGTTAAGTAATCTCTATAAAATCCATCTTTTTCAGTTTTAAGAAGTCGCTCTATATGCCCTTTGGCAATGCTTTCAAATTTGGTTTTAAGAGACCCTGCCAAGTCATTACCATCACGATACCCCTCTATGTCATCTATAAAAAACAGCGTCAAAGGTTTAATCTTCACTTCACGCGTTAAAAGCTCACGTTCAAGTTCAAAATGCCGTTTAACAGCATTTTCTATCATTCTATCTTGTAGACTACTATCATAAGAGTATGGATTAATGGTCGCATTTTTTGTAAGTTCTAGTCCATTAGAGAGTAGTACCTTTTTGCTGTTCATACTCTCTATGGTTAGCCCTTGCATCGCTTCATGTATCTTACTTAGACTTGCACCTTTTATGAGCTTATGGGTTGTTTTTTTAGCATTTATGTTTAACTCAAACGACGCTTCACTAGCTGAAGAACTTTTAAGTGTCACAGAGATTCCTGCCCCATCTTCAAACTTCTCTACATGAGCATGAACACCCTTGACCAAGTTATCATTAAAGGCATCAACAGCACTTAACGTATAGACTCTATTTTTAAAATCATTGTTAAAAGTCGCTCCATACCTTATGATGTATTGGGCTTCAAACTTCTCTATGTTTTTCCATGTCTTCTTTTCAGTAGCAAACTTATGTGGCTCATCTACTATCATAAGGGGTTTTACAGAGGCTATAGCTCCAAAAGGGGTATTGTACTTATCAAACAAAGTTACATCAAAAGCTTTGCTCATAGTATCGGAGTTAACCATTCCTGCGTTGATGACAAGCACATGAATGCTCTTAGCCCCAAATGAGTTGGCTTCTACAAACTGGCTTACAGCTTGTGGCATATACTCTTTTTTCTTCTTGTTTCCCTTTTTACTCTCGACCACATAGGTTTTTAGCTCACACCCATACTCTTGACGAAAATGCTCTTTTGTACTTTTGCCTTTAAGAAAATTGATAGTCCCTGCTTTAATGGAAAGTGTCGGTACAACCACTATAAACTTACTAATTCCCAACTGCCGTTGTAGTTCAAACATCATCTTGGTATAGGTGTAAGTCTTTCCTGTTCCTGTCTCCATAGAGATGTCAAGTACATTACTACCAGCATCACTACGTCTGTTATGAGTAGGTACATTAAACTCTTCATAGATACCACGAATATTTCGTGACATCTCCAAAGGGTCTATTTCTATTGTTGGGTTAGATACATTTGCCATACTCTTGTCTTCAGAAGCAACACAGACTGCTCCTGAAAATGTTCTCATGAGTAAACTAACAGCTTGAACTTGATGGGGAAGATTTCGCTCGTAATTAAACCCTGCCATTAGTAACGCACCACCATATCTAGCTCAATACTCTTTTTATTGGTGTAATTATTTAGAGCTTCTTTAAACTCTCTTTGGTGTTTGCTATCAAAGTTGTAACCAAAAAGCACCAGTTTAGAGGGTTCAAATGTTTCATCGTCATCAAGCTTTGCTACAAAGGCTTTAAGTGCCTCTACATTAAACCCTTTATCCATAAAATAGAGTGTGTTACTACTTCCATAAGCCACATATCCACCCAAGTCCATAGCCGCTAACGGTTCATGTAATTTCATACCATCGTGTACTTTCCATGTGGTCAAAAGTGTCTCTAGTTCATCTGTTGAGAGTTCTGCTCCATTAAAAAGTGTTGTCTTTTCATTTAACTCTTCAAGCTCATCTAAATAGCCCTCAAATATTGGTGTAGTCTCGAAGATTTTGAAGCCACTCTTGTCTTGAAGCTGTTCACTTGCTTTTTCTATTCGTGCTTTGGTAATGTCAAAGATAGTCTCATACCCTGCTTTATATGCTTCACTTTTACTGTCTGTCTTTTCAGGAATTTGAACAGTGATGAACTTTCTGTTTCCTCCATCTTCTGCATTGAGTGCCATGACGGCGTGGGCTGTTGTTCCTGAACCTGCGAAGAAGTCTAGGATTGTATCGTTAGTATCTAAACCAAACTCCATAACCTTTTGAATTAGCCCAAGTGGCTTAGGATTTTTAAAGATTTCTTTTTTAAGTCCCAACCCTATAAACTGTTCACTACCTCTTTCGCTATTTACTTCTTTCAATGTCCATGTCGAAGTAGGTTTTATATTTTTTTTATTTTCCAATAAGTCTTTTTCAAAAATTCCCCATCGTTCACGAACTTTCATATACTTTGGAATCAACAAATCAAACTTTAGCAATGCTGTCTTCTCTTCCCATCTCCAATTTCCATCTTCGCCATTTTCTTTTATTGGTTTTATTTGAATATATCCATTTGGTATATCTTCACTTTTAGATATGTATAAATCTTTTGTTTTTTTATTAAATAAAAAATAATAAAATAAATTTGGTCTATCTTCACGTCTATCATTGTCACCTGTTTTCCTCAAATCTATTTCTCTGTATATTCTACCTTCTTCATCTTTTTTATTAAATCTTTTAATTATTTTTTCATCGGGTTTCCATCCAAATATTTTTGGTTCATTCTTTTTATAAATCAATCCATATTCATGTGAAGTAGCAATAAAACCATCATCAGAACGACCTTTTGGATTATTTACATTTGATATAATAGACACAAAATTCTCCTCCCCAAACACCTCATCACAAAGCAGTTTAAGTTGAGAGACTTCATTATCATCAATAGAGATAAAAATAACCCCATCTTCACGCAATAACTCTCTAGCCACATAGAGTCGTGGGTACATAAAAGTAAGCCATGCCGAGTGAGAGTTGGCTTTAGATGCCGTAAACTCTAATATGCGTTTGGCTTCATCTCTCTCTACTCCTGCTAGTTTTTGCAACTCTTCAACGGTAAACTTTCTATCATCATTATAGACAAACCCATCACCACCTGTATTGTAAGGTGGGTCGATATATATCATCTTTATCTGTTCACTATAGGCATTAACCAAGTGCTTTAACACCTCTAGGTTATCACCTTTTATAAGTAGATTTTCACTATTTCTGTTTTCCTCTTTAGCATTATGAACTTTGTCCTCTCTTAGCAAAGTGAGTGGGTTCTCATTGGCAAGAAGTCGTGCATACGATTTTCCAAGCCAATTAAGAGAGTAACTCTCACGGCTAAGTTCTAATCCTGCATTACCTACTATCTCTTCCATTTTATGGCTTATGAAATTACCCTCTTTGTCAAAACAGTTGGGGAAGTGTTGTTTTAGAAGGTCAAGTTGTTTTGAGTTGGCTGTGATGTGGCTGTTGTCGTAGATAGATTTCTTTTTAGGCATATTATCACTTTGTGTATGTTATAGTAAAGATATTTTAGCATAAATGCATTGAATATCATGTAAAATTTCTTATCACCATTGAGGATAACAGATGTTTAGTAACCATAGCGCCAAAGATGCCTTACATAACTTTGACAGAGCCACCATTCAAAGAGGAAGGGTCTACTACAAACAAGGTAGGGTTTTAGATATTGTCTTAGAGTCACCACACTCTTTTTTGGCAGAAGTTTCAGGTAGTTATACCTACTCTCAAAAAATTATAATACACCCAAACCATCGTATGTCTGGTGCATGCAACTGTCCTGTAGGTCTCAACTGTAAACATGTAGTTGCTGCCATTTATAAATACCTTGATTTGGATATACCTTACATCAATGAAACAGAGCCTAAACCTACTACCCTAAACCCATCACAAAAATGGCTCAACATGCTCATAGAAGCCAATACACAAAAACCCAAAGTAGTCTCTACACCTCAGTATGGTGAAGATTTTCTCATCTATAAACTATTTGAAGACAAATACAATGACGGTAGCCAACTGGAGTTTTGCCGTACACGCATGCTGAAAAAAGGGGGTATATCTAAGGGGAAGTATGTCTCACGTGAGAATATGTTTTATGACTACAGATGGAAAAACTATGTCAATGAAGAAGACAAAGTTCTCATAGGTAAACTAAACAATCTTGTAAACAATAGCAATAGCTATTCTGATTCAGTGGTGTTTGAAGGGGAGTATGGTACACAGGTACTCAAAGAACTTTTAGAAACAAAACGTTGTTTCTATGAGGAGAATACTGAGCCATTACAGTGGCTGGAGAAGCCCAAAACACTTCTATTTGAGTGGGAAAAAAGAGGTGCCTACAACACTATCACTAGCAACCTAGAGACAAATGAATTTCTTGTCACAAGTACCACACCTATACTATGTGTCAACCATGAGACAAATAGTATCTATGCCATCAAAACACCATACAATCCTAAAACCATCAATATTCTCTTTCATGCCCCAAACATACCAAACAAAGAGATAGCACATATTGCAACAACTATGCTGGATAAACTGCCCACACTACCGTTGCCAAAAAGTGTAAAGTTAAAAGAACTGCACACCTCTCTTGTACCACATTTGCATCTTTATGGCAAGAAGAATTTAGACAAAACCATGCACTGTATGCGCTTGACATTTCAGTATGGAGACCACACGGTATCTGCCTATCCGGCAAATACATTTAGCTACATCTCAAAGGGCAATGAAAGCATAAAAATCATACGCAATACCCAAGATGAAGAGGCATGCACAGAGTGCATCGAGCAAGAAGGCTTTATCTATGAAGAGTCACAAGATGCCTATCTCTCTTTTGCCAACCCAAGTATGCAAGAAGCCATAGAGAGATGGAGAGTTTTTACTGAATCTACCCTACCCAGATTAAAGAAAGAAGGTTGGAAGGTAATACAGGATGATACCTTTAAATACCAATTTGAGTATATGGAAAACATTACTGTAGAGAGTACCCAAAGCGAAACCAACAACTGGTTTGAACTCTCATTCTCTGTAGAGTTAGGCGGACATACTCTTTCACTCTTGCCCATCGTCTCTTCTTTACTTGAAGAGTTTGATTCCGTAGATAAACTACCTCTCAAGCTTAACTTACAGCTAGAAAATGGACGTTTCTTACACATAGACACCGATGAGATACGACCCATATTGACTACTATTTTTGAACTTTTTGACAAGAGGGATGATGATAAACTCATCTTAGAACCCCATGATGCCCACCTGCTAGATATAGATGAAGAGAGTAACATTGTATGGAAAGGTGCAGAGGAGTTAAAAGTTTTATCTGAGAAACTTAAAAAATTTGAAAACATAGAGATGATGACCCCTGCCCCAACACTCAATGCCACTTTAAGAGAGTATCAGACCTTTGGGCTTTCATGGTTACACTTTCTCTATGATTTTAAATTTTCAGGCATATTGGCTGATGACATGGGATTAGGAAAAACCATACAAACCTTAGCTTTTTTACAGCTCTTGAAGCATCGTGGAGAACTGGACAAACCATCACTTATTATCATGCCTACTTCACTTTTGGGCAACTGGAAAAATGAGATACTCAAATTTACACCAGAACTCTCCGTCCTGACTCTTTATGGCATAGACAGAGCCAAAGAGTTTGAGAAAATAGACAGTTATGATATTGTCATTACTACCTACCAACTTGCACAACGCGACAAAGAAAAGTATGAGAACTTTACATTCAAATATCTCATCTTGGATGAAGCACAAAAGATTAAAAATCCCAAAACCAAAATGGCAGTTGCAATTAAATCTTTCAATGCTTCGCATAAAATAGCCCTTAGTGGTACACCTATAGAAAACCATTTAGGTGAACTATGGTCTATTTTTGATTTTTTGATGCCAGGATTCCTAGATAATCTTAAGACATTTAGAAACTACTACCAACTCCCTATAGAAGAGGAACATAACCTTAAACGAAAAGAACAACTCAACCAAAAAATAGCCCCTTTTATACTCAGACGCACCAAAGAAGTAGTAGCCACAGAACTCCCTGCAAAAACAGAGATTGTACTCAAAGCGGCATTTCAAAAAAAACAGGCAACACTCTATGAAAACATACGCGTGAGTATGGAAAAAAAGGTAAGAGATGTAGTTAAAAACAAAGGACTCTCTCGTAGTCACATTACCATTTTGGATGCTCTTTTGAAGCTAAGACAGGTCTGCTGTCACCCACATCTTCTTAAACTTGATTCTGCAAAAAATATACATGATTCAGCAAAGCTAGAAATATTTTTAGAACTCATTGAAGAGTTACATGCAGAAGGACGCAAGGTGCTTGTATTTTCACAATTTACCTCTATGCTTAGTATCTTAGAAGAGGAAATCAAAAAAAGAAAATTTACCTATGCAAAGCTTACTGGTGCCACACGAAAAAGAGAAGAGATGATTGAAAAATTTACAAAAGGAGAAGCAAGTATCTTTCTTATCAGTCTAAAAGCAGGAGGAACTGGACTTAACCTTGTAGAAGCAGACACTGTTATACACTATGACCCATGGTGGAACCCTGCTGTAGAAAACCAAGCTACTGACAGAGCATACCGCATAGGACAAGACAAGCCTGTATTTGTCTATAAACTGATAGTCGAAAACTCCATAGAAGAGAAGATACTCCAACTGCAAGAGAAGAAAAAGTCTCTTCAAGATGGCATCTATTCTCATGAAGAACAAGGAGATAATGATATATTCAATGGAGAGGAGTTGCTCTCCTTATTGCAACTATGAACACCCTACCCATCACCCAAGTCCTCCCTGAAGTCAAAACCACACTCCAAAGCCACAACACTGTCGTACTCCAAGCACCACCAGGAGCAGGTAAGACTACTGCCTTACCGCTAGCACTACTCGATGAACCATGGTTAGTAGGCAAGCAGATCATTATGCTAGAACCTCGTCGTTTGGCTGTGCGTGCGAGTGCGACACGTATGGCTGAGATGTTAGGTGAAAAAGTGGGAGAACGTATAGGCTATCAGGTGAAGATGGACTCCGTGCAGAGTAAGAAGACCAAGATACTCATCGTCACAGAGGGCATACTAACACGTAAACTACAAAATGATCCTAGCTTGGAAAATGTAGCGCTTATTATCTTTGATGAATACCATGAGCGTTCGCTTCATGCTGACCTCTCTTTGGCACTTGCATTAGAGTCACAATCTGTACTACGTGAAGACCTGAAAATACTCATCATGTCAGCCACCCTCAACACGGAAGCTATCTCCTCTATGCTGGACGCACCCATCATCCAAAGTGAAGGACGCGCCTACCCTGTGGAGCGTTTCTACCTTGACCCCACAACTGCTCAGCCTAGCAAAAAAGAGTTGCCTTTTTATGTGGCTAGACGTGTAGCCAAACTCCTGCGTGAAGAAGAGGGAAACATTTTGGTTTTTTTACCTGGTGTACGGGAGATAAAGGCTGTAGAGAAGCTACTACTAGAGGAGAAATACAAAGATATATACATCTCCACCCTCTACGGAAACCTAAGCAAAGAAGCCCAAGATAGAGCCATCAAAGCACCGCCATCTGGCAAAAGAAAAGTCGTACTCTCCACCAACATCGCCCAAACCTCTCTGACCATAGAAGGCATAAAGATAGTGGTGGATTCAGGACTTCAAAATGTCTCTATGTTTAACCCATTTTCAGGCATGAATACCCTAGAGCGACACTTCATCTCACAAGATGCAGCCACCCAAAGAGCAGGACGTGCGGGAAGGCTCAGTAGTGGTAAAGCCTACCACCTCTGGCATAAGTCTAAAATACTCCTCGAACATGACACCCCAGAGATACTCCAAGCCGACCTCACACAACTCTCTCTTGAACTTGCCCTATGGGGAAATGATGACATCCATAGCCTTACATGGCTAGACTCCCCCTCTTCTACTGCCATCACCCATGCCAAAGCCCTGCTTGTACAACTAGGTGCTATAGACCACAAAGGTATTATCACCTCACATGGTAGAGCCATGAGCAAGTTTGGTTTGCACCCTAGACTCTCACATATGATGCTCAAAGCCAAAGCGCTTGAGCTGAGTTACGAAGCTTCACTGCTTGCCACACTCCTTACTGAAAAAGACATTTTTACCTCACAGTACAGAAGTGTAGATGTACGCGAGCGTGTAGAAGTGCTGCACCGTGTGGCAAATAAGCAAAATGTAGGCATGCAAGGGGTGAATATAAAACAGTGTCACTATCTTCTAGCCAATGCCAAACGCATAGAACCCAAACAAAAAGCCGCACTCAACACAGAATGCTTAGGCATACTTCTAGCCTACGCCTACCCAGAACGCATCGCCAAACAACGCCATGCCAATACCTCTACCTATCTGCTCAGCAGTGGTAAAGGTGCCAAACTACAAGCAGAGGATACACTCAACCAAGAGCGTTTCTTGGTCATAGCAGACCTAGATGCCAAAGCCACCCATGCAAGCATCTACAAAGCCATAGCACTCACACAAACCCAGATAGAGTCACATCTAACAGAGCAGATACAAGAAGAGGAAGAGTTAGATTGGAATGAAGAGGAACAGCGGGTAGAGGTACGTTTGGTCAAACGACTAGGAAGCATCGTACTCTCTGAAAAACCTGTTAAATCCACTGACAATGAAGAGGTAACAGACCTACTCTTAGAAGAGCTGGAAAACTTAGGGTTAGAGACACTGGGCTGGAGTAAAGAAGCACTCACTCTTAGAGACAGAGTAAACTTTTTAAACCATCATAGTGTAGCATTTCCCAACTTCTCTGAGAGCTATTTACTTGAAAACATGCAGGTATGGCTAGCTCCCTACATACAAGGTATCAACTCCATACGAGGACTTAAAGGCTTGAACCTACACAACATCCTGTTAGGACAACTCAGCTACGAACAAACCCAAAAACTAGACACACTTGCCCCTGCCAAACTCAAAGTAGCCTCAGGCTCTAACATACCCATAGACTACTCCAACCCCACACAACCCATCTTGGCGGTACGCCTCCAAGAGATGTTCGGCACAAGTGACACCCCAACGGTGCTAGGTGGCAAAGTAAAACTCATGCTACACCTACTCTCCCCAGCCTCACGCCCCATGCAAGTCACCCAAGACTTGGCAAGCTTTTGGGCAAATACTTACAATGAAGTAAAGAAGGAGCTACAAGGGAAGTACAAGAAACACTATTGGCCTGATGACCCTTTGGAGGCACAGGCTACTAGTAGGACAAAGAAGAGGATATAGGGTTTGTTTTGACAGTTTTTTGATATACTTTTTAGAAAAAAAATATCAAATAAAGGCTACATTTCAAATGTTAGACACTTCATCCATTCTTATCTCTATATTCTCAAGTATTTGGTATTTCATACCCATCATTCTTCTTATTGCATTTTTCAAATCTCCTTACTTCAAAGGCAAGGCGGGAGAAGCTATGGTTAATACAGCCAATCGTACTAGACTAGATAAGTCAATATATAATTCCATAGAAGATATTACTATAAAAATGCATGACGGAACAACTACGCAAATAGACCACATCTTAGTTTCTAAATTTGGTATATTTGTTATTGAAACTAAAAATATGAAAGGATGGATTTTTGGTTCGAAGGAACAAAAAAGGTGGACTCAAAATATTTATGGTAAAAAACATAGTTTCCAAAATCCACTGCACCAAAACTATAAGCATACCAAAGCAATTGAAGAGCTATTAGGCTTTAAAGAAAATATCCACTCCATTATCACGTTTGTTGGAGATTGTGATTTTAAAACAGATATGCCTCATAATGTTTTTCAAGGTGGAGGATATATTAACTACATTAAATCTTTCCATAAACCTATTTTTACTACCTCTTCAGTAAGTAAAATGACACATAAAATAAAAAATGCTGGTCTAGAAAAAACCAGAAATACAAATAAGATGCATGTCTCATCACTTAAAAATCGTCACGGAAAGTCATCGAACATTACAATCAATGAAGTAAAAATCATATGTAAAAGATGTGGGAATGTTATGAAGGAAAGAGAAAATAAAAAGACTGGTGCAAAGTTTTTAGGCTGTAGTAATTTCCCAATATGTAAAAATACTGAACAAATCTAGACAGCCTTCAACCTAACCCCAAACGCATCCAAAACCTTCACGATAGTCTCAAACTTAGGCTTTGTACCCTCTTGAAAATTTTTATAAAGACTCTCTCTGCCTAAGCCTGTTTTCTTCGCTATTTCCGTCATGCCCTTTGCTCTTGCTATCTGCCCAAGGGCTACAAGAAGCTCGTTAGTGTCACCATCTGCAAGGACTTGCGAGAGATATTCACTTATAGCTTCTTGGCTATCAAGATAATCGGCTATATCAAAATCGGTCAATGTTTTATTTTTCATCTTTTAGCTTCTATTGCCACTTCATACTAAGCTCACGATGTGACGTTACACAATCTTTCAAATAAAGGTTGATAAGGCTCTGATAAGGAATACCAACACCTTCTGCCATACCTTTGAAATACTCTATCACATCTGTTTCAAGTCGCATAGTGACCTGTTTTTTCAGTTTCTTGGCATAGGGGTTTTGTCTTGACTTCATTGTAGTCAAATCATATTCTTCTTTCATCTTTTACCTCCTATGGGGTAATGTTTTTCTTCATTTTTAGTAGCACGTCTTGCTGAGATGATGCGTATCGTTCCTCCCTCTTCTCTGTAGCAATGACATACCAAAAGAAGATGACGTTCGCTACTCACACCAAGTAGTAAAAACCTATCTTCCCACTCGGAGTGTGCATCATCATAAAACTCAACAGCACACTCATCATAAAAAACAGATTTTGCTTCAGTAAAAGAAACTTTATGCTTTAGCTCGTTACTTCTAGCCTTAGATTCGTCCCACTCGAAACGTATCTTATTCATAATTATATTATACTTACAATGTAGTTTATTGTCAAGTTCATGTCGATTATCCTTCTACATAGTTTTATTTGGTACATTGTAGCAACCTCATACAGCATACATCAAAAACATGACAAATTGACATACTTTTAGATAAAATAAACAAGAAATATAAAATGAGAAGAATATGACCCAAAAAGAAAAACAAACATTCAAAAAAATCATAGATAAACAGATACAAGAGCTAAGTACCGAGATAGCCGCCATCAAAAAAGCGCTTTACCCAGAACGTGGAGAAGGGCCTTCTGACAAAGTAGCACATCTTAACTTCAAGCTAGACCAGAGCATACACATACAACGCCATGAAGAAGCCACCAAACGCCTTAACAGACTTAAACATGCATATTTAAAAATAGATACACCAGAATACGGAATTTGTCAAGAGTGTGAAGAGGAGATTCCTACACAAAGACTCAAGCTGATGCCTGAGTCTGTATATTGTGTAGCATGTATGAATGAGTTGGGGTTATAAAGAGGTGAGAGTTACCCCTCTTTTGCATCTTTTTTAGGAAGAAATTTTCCACAACCTTTTACTTCTGTTCCACCAAAACTTTTTACTTCTCTTGCAGTGCCATTTTCCCAGATTACTGTTCTTTCACAGTTTGGAGCTTCAACACATACTTCATTGCTGCATCCTACATCTTCAGGTATTGCCATTTTAAATCCTTTTATTAATTTATACGCATCATATCAAAATATCTTTAACAACTTATAGTGATTACTCTCTTTCAAATAGTTCAATGCCTCTTTTTTTGTCCGAATTCTTCCTTCCAACTGCAACTCATACACCTCGTCAATGATGGTTTTAAACTGAGGAGATGGCTCTAAACCTAAGTCTATCAAGTCTCTACCTTGTACAAGTCTCTCTAAAGGTTTTGTTTTTACTTTAAGTTCAGCGGCTTTTTGAAGTAGCCACTCTCTTGCTTTATAGTTACGAGTAAGTGCTTCTTTGGTTGTGCGTCCTAAAAAGTCTGCTTTGGCAACCATAATCAACTCTTCTATATTCACTTTAGTAGCAAGTTTTCGTATAGCTTTACTACCAGAGTTTGCAGCATAAAACTGCGAAGGTTTAAGATGATGCTCTACCAATGGTAAAAGGCTCTCTATAAAGTCATGTTCATCCATGAGTCTATACATCATCGTTTGCGTAAGTGCCAAACCTGTTTTTTCATGCCCTATAGAGCGTATATTCCCTTCATCATCTACAGTAGTTGAGATTGCCTTACCCAAGTCATGACAGAGTATGGCAAATATCATACGCAGATTATATTTATTGTCGGGATGAGGGCAACCCGACCTACATAAATTTGCCATCTCATCCACTGCCATCATGGTATGCACCCACACATCTCCCTCGGGGTGCCATTGTGATGACTGAGGTACACCTATGAGTGCAGAGAGTTCAGGGAAGTAAAGTTCCAATATGCCTAACTCTCGCATAAGCTCAAAGCCAAGTGATGGGTTAAAAGCTTTAAGGAGTAACTTTTTCCACTCCATATAGACACGCTCTTTAGGCAATTGTGCCAACATACCTTGCTTTACCATCTCTTTGCAAAGCATTTTCGTTTCCAAAGAGAGTCTAAAATCAAATCTTGCACAAAACTGTACAGCTCTATAGACACGCAGAGGGTCTTCTATAAAAGTTTCATCATCTATGTGTCGTAACTGCTTCTGCTTTATATCGTCTAAGCCCCCAAATGGGTCGATAAAGGTTTTCTCTTCTATATCATAGCCCAGTGCATTGATTGTAAAGTCTCTACGCTTAGCAGCCATTTTAAAGTCCAAACTACCATCTACCTCTACATCAAAGCCTCTATGTCCTACATCTACCTTAGACTCAGTACGAGGAAAAGAGAAGTCATACTCCTCACCCTCATAGCTAAACTTAAGCACACCAAAACTCTTTCCCACGATGTTAACAGAGCCATACCTACTTAACAGCGCTTCAAGCATCTCCATATTTTCCAAACCATAAACTTCAATATCATAATCTTTAATACCAAGTTTTAAAAAGTGATCTCGTACAGAGCCACCAACTATGATGGCTTTGGCATTTCGAGACTGTAATACTTTAGAAATTGTTTTTATAATAGTAGGCACAAACATATCTAATTATAACCAAACCTTAGTTCTTTATGGCTTTTACCCTAAGTCTCACATAGTCCAACATCCACCCCTCCTCATCACTATAAATTTTCGTTTTCAAAATATCTCTACACTCCACTTTAAAAGTCTTAAACTGCTCTTTACTCAAATGTTTTGTCACACCATTGGCAAAGATATCTAACCAATGCATAATATCATCCATCGGTGTAGGACGCGGGATAAGTTCAGCATACTCTACGTGAAATCCTTCTGATTCCAATAGGGTTTTATACGTATCTACACTTGGAAAATACCAAGGGTTATCAAACACACCAAACTCAGGATATTTGGCAAATACCTCTTCCATCGCACTCACCAACGCAAAAGCATTCCCCTCACCACCAAACTCACAGACAAATCGCCCATTTGTCTTTAACGATTTAGAGATATTTTGCACAGCCAACTTAGCATCTTTCACCCAGTGCAACATAGCATTAGAAAAGACAGCATCAAACACTTCCTCATAAGGCAATGCAGTCACAGAAGCTACATAGGCTTCTACACCATTGGCTCTACAAGCCTCTACCATCTCACTACTCATATCGACACCCATCACATTAGCACCTCTTCGCTCCATCTCAACAGCCAAAGTACCATCGCCACAGCCTACATCTAAAATATGCTCTTCCTCTTTAGGGTCAAGCAAATCCACCACAGACAATGCCAACTGTGATACAAAGGCTGTGTGTTTGTTGTAGTTTTTTGGGTTCCATTTATTTGTTTCTTTTTGTTTTGTTTTCATAATTTTCTCTTTTTTCGTAGGGTATGTTTCTCAACGTACAATAATCCAATATGCAAATATATATAATATCGCATACACAGCCACATAAGCTGGTCATCCAATCAAGGAATCTATAATGTAAGATAGATGCTTAGAGGCTAAGCAGGAAAAAAGAGAGCAGGAGAGCAGAAAATCTTTGAGTAATTTGTCTTGTGTATGAAAATGGTTTCATAATGCTCTCCTTTTTGGTTTTAGTTGTAAAAGTGTAGCACTATTTTATGTAGAAGTCAAACACCCCATCTCCCAATACCTATTACCATTAAACTCAAATTCACAAATCACATCAAGTCCTAGCTTTCTATGATGTGCCTCGTAGGAACGTGTGTTGATTTGGTTGACGAAGGTTATGAGTATGGGATAGCGTTTTGACATCTGTTTTAGGGCGAAGTTGAATATTTTTGGCAAAACCTCCGTACCTCGTACCAATTTGTCAATGCAGATGGGACCGTATTGATAGGAGTTGTCTGTGCTAAGCTTCATACCTTTGTACTCCAGCTTTGGCAGCTCCTCTATCATGTAGGCGAACATTGCCCACTTCGACCAAAATTCCCATGAAGCAGACATCACATACGCCAACACCTCCTCACCCTCTTTAGCGATGAAGAGTCCTTGCTCTTGTTCTATGAGCTGGGTAAGTTCTTCTTTTGTAAATGACGTAGTAACAAAACCATCTTTTTTGTCCTCTTTATTGATGCTGTCTATTTGGTACTTTGCATGAAGCTTTAAGGTGGCTTCTATGTCATCAAGTGTGGCTACTTTATACTCCATTATACTCTCCTTTGTGCTTTCATTATTTCGATTGTTTTGTTATCAATCTCAGTTCCCCGTTTTGCCAAATGTGAACATATCATCTCAAATCGCTCATCGTTCAGATGCTGACCAAATTTAAACTTACAGGTAATGTCGCTTACTCCTATTTTCACTACAGATGTGGCTTTGATGGCACTGTCGTATGCTCTGTCACTAAAGGGTTTGTATCCACCTTTGGGTTGTAGCTTTTGCATGAGTGCCTCAAAGACTTTGGCTTTTTCATCTCTGCCCTCTAACACACTCGCCACGCCCTCCATACTAACCGATTTAAAAAACTGCGTCGCAGGACATGCTAAACCATCTTTAGAAGAAAAGTCAGAGTCTATGAGTGCATAGTTTTCTATCACCGAAAAAGAGACTTTGGTGTTTTGGCTTAACATATTCATCTTACGGTTACTCAATGCTCCGTGAAAATAGATGTCATCTTCTATACGCACGAAGTTTACTGGTACAGCATAAGGTACGCTCTCTACACAGAGGGCAAGCGTGCCGTACTCTGCCTTGTCTAGTACATCGTAGATGATAGTTTTATCTTTTATCTCAAAGTTTGGATTCATAATACCTCCTAATTTTTATGCTATTATACGCACTATCTAACCCTATGTAAAGATACAAAATATTTATATTTTATAAGGACAGTTCATGTACATACTCGATGAAAAATCCAAAACACCACTACATATACAACTTGATGAAAAATCCAAAACACCACTACATATACAACTTTACGAAGCCATCAAAGATGACATACTCTTTCATCATAAAGTAGGAGACAAACTCCCCTCCATACGCAAGGTTGCTACACTCTACAACCTAAGTAAAACCACAGTAGAGTCTGCCTATTCACAACTCTATGCAGAAGGCTATATCGAGAGTCGTCCAAAGTCTGGATACTATGTGTGTGAACTCTATTTGGATACTTTCAAAAATTCCCATGTGCCCAAAGCCAAAACACCACCTAAAAAATCATCTTATTGCTACGACTTTTTCCCTGCAAGGCTTCATTCTGAGGATTTTCCTCTCAAACTTTGGAAACGCCTCTACACTAAAGTCATCACCGACACCGTAGACTTTGGTGCCTACCCAGATGGTCAGGGAGAAGCCATACTGAGAGAGGAGATATCCTCCTATCTACAAGACTCTCGTGGGGTTCGCTGTGATGCGGATCAAATCATCATCACCCATGGTTTTAGCGATAGCATGGAGCTTCTAGCAAAGCTTATTAGAAAACGCTATAGCCACTTTGCTCAAGAGATACCAGGTTATCACATCGCCCATAAGGTTTTTGACGCTTACGACTACCACACTCACCCCATCCCTGTCGATGAAGATGGGCTTGACATAGAAGCCCTCATACAAAGCCAAGCCCAAGTAGTCTACATAACCCCAACACACCAATACCCCACAGGGGCTACCATGCCCATAAGTAAACGGCTAAAACTCATACAACATATGCAGTCTATTGGTGGGCTTATCATCGAAGATGACTACGACAGTGAGCTTAGCTACTACAACCGCCCCATTCCCTCGCTTCAAGGCTTAGACAGTGGTGAAAATGTAGTCTATTTGGGTACCTTTGCCAAGGCACTTTCTCCCACGATTCGTGTGGGCTACATGGTCGTACCCACATGGATACGCACACTTTTCAAAGAGAGCTACGATGCCCACTTCGCCAGAGTCAACCTCACAACACAGCTTACACTCGCACATTTTATGAAAGAGGGGCATTGGCAAAAGCACATCAACCGTGTACGAATTTTAAATAAAAAGAAACACCAAGCCATGAAAGAGGCTCTACAAAAATATTTGGGTAACACCTTTGACATTGTAGCCCAAGGTGCAGGACTAAGCATACTCATCGTCTCTAAAGATGCAGAGTTTGACTACCAAAAACTCAAAACATTAGCAGAAGAGAAACAGATAGCCATATATTTGGCAAAAGAACGTAGTGGTGGAGATTTTGAGGCTGTGCGTATGGGCTTTGGAGGGTTTAGGCTTGATGAGATTGAGGGGGCAGTAGAATCTTTTAGTGAGGTTTGGAGGGAGGTTATCAAGTAATATTGATTACTCTTTCATCATCTCCCTTATCTTAACAGCTTTCTCAAAATGGTCTAATCTATTTTCCCATATCCACCACTTTGCTACTTCCATAAGCAGTTCTGGGTCATCATTTTTGTTGGCAAAAAATGCATAAAAAGAGAGTCCTACATTTTCACCTTTGGCTTCAATCTTTTTGTTGCATACTTCGATGATTTTCTTTTTGAATGATGCTCTTATGTGTAAATCCTTCGCCCACATCAAAATTTGGAATACCTACTCTTAAGCGTTCAAAAAGCTCAATATATACAAAAAACTTACTATTTTATATTTGAATACTCTTTAAAATTTCTATTTTTTCTAATGCATTTAAATATTTTAAGCCTGTTTGTCTGATAACAGCTAGCTATTAGCTTGCCTTTTTGTTGAAAAGCTTAAAGAGTCCAGCGAGTGTATCGTGCATATCACCGCGATCTACAATCATATCAATCAGTCCATGCTCAAGTAAAAACTCTGAACGTTGGAAACCTTCTGGTAAATCAACCCCTACAGTTTGCTTAATAACCCTTTGTCCTGCAAACCCAATCAATGCACCTGGTTCAGCCATAATAATATCACCAAGCATTGCAAAAGATGCCGAAACACCACCCATGGTAGGGTCAGTTAAAATAGAGATAAACGGAAGTCCTTTTTGATGGAGTCTATTCAACGCTGCTGATGTTTTAGACATTTGAAGCAACGAGTAGGTACTCTCTTGCATTCTAGCTCCACCTGAAGCAGATACGATAATATACCCACACTCTTTTTCTATAGCACGAGTAATACCACGAACAATTTTTTCACCCTCTACACTTCCAAGGCTTCCACCCATAAAAGAAAAGTCAAATACAGCTATCTCTACAGGTAATCCACCAATAGTACAAGAACCACTCATCACCGATGAAGTTTTACCTGTTTTGGCTTTTGCCTCTTCCAAACGTTTTTTATATGATTTTTTATCTGAAAATTTTAATGGATCAACAGGCATTAACTCAACATCCATCTCCACAAATGAACCCTCATCAACAATAGAAGCGATACGTTTTTCAGCAGAAATACGAAAATGATGATTACATTTAGGACAAACATTCTGTTTTGCTTCTACCTCTTTATAATACATTAATGAAGTACATTTTGGACACTTTATCCATTGATTTTGCGTCTCTTTCTTTGTTGCTTCACTTCTCATGCTTCCAAAAATACTACCAAACATTTTCTTCTCCTAAATCTTATAATTCTTTGATTAACTGTTCTATTTTAGCTGCCACAACTTTTTCTTTTGATACTATAACATAATCCTCTTCAACAATTACTTCAAGACCTTCACAAAGTGCCAAACCAGCTGCAAAATCATAAATACGAAACGCTCCCATAAAAAGCACATAGTTCACTGAGCGTGCATACGCCAAAGAGAGTGCCACTGCACCAGGTGATCTGAATTTCAGCTTTTCCTGATCTAACAGTGCAACAAGTTCAGGGTTTGCATAGGCTTTTTCAAACAGTCCTATCTCTGCATTTGGTGAAGTGTCTGGTTTATGGAAGGTATTTGAAAAAAGTTTACCTTGTTGTACACCATTTTCTGTCGTTGTAAAAAATATATCCGTATTGGCAAGATTACAGACTATCGCTTCATCTAAAATCCCCTCAGCATTTACACGAGCTACAGAAGTGCCATAAAACGGGAATAAAGAGAGTGCATTTGCAGAACCATCAATAGGGTCAATAATAATTTTATCTATACCCTCACCTATCATTCCAGACTCTTCAGACTCAATATGCCCAAAAGGACTCAGATACTTTACAAAGATAGCCTCAGCCATCAAATCAAGCCTGGAACTTACATCTCCACCTGCACCTACTTGGGTTTTTTCAAACCATGAAACATGAAAACCATCTTTGAGTGCCGTAGCAATCTCTTCATTGGCTTTGATACAGGCTTCAATAAAGGGAGTCATACCTGACTACTCCCCCTTTTTTTCTGCGGCAATAGTTGGCTTTATCCCACGAGGAGCTACCATCCAGAATTTACGTATCTCTGTTCTAAAGTTCTCTAAAATATATGTTGCTCTTTTAGAGCCTGTTTTGGCAGCATAGTCTTTAAGTAGTGCTTTGAGTTCAAACATCTCTGTATCCCACTCATCCGTATCAATACGAAGTGCCTCAACAAGCTCTGGGTTTACTTTTTCATAAAACTTACCATCTTGGTCATAAACAAAGGCTTTACCACCTGTCATACCTGCACCAAAGTTCACACCAGTCTCACCAAGTATTACAGCTACACCTCCTGTCATATACTCACAAGGATGATCACCTGTACCTTCTACCACGGTGGTTGCTCCTGAGTTACGTACACCAAAACGCTCACCTACTTGACCATGAATATAGAGTGTACCACCTGTTGCACCATAAAGACAGGTATTTCCACCAAGAGCGAATTCATGCCCAGCTTTATCGGCAGTAATAACAATTTGACCACCATTCATTCCTTTACCAATGTAGTCATTTCCTGCACCATCAATATTGATATTAATACCTTTAGACATAAAGGCTCCAAGTGACTGACCTGCCGTACCTTTCATATTAAGTGTAATCGTACCATCTGGAAGTCCAGCATTACCATGAATCGCAGCTATCTCACCAGAGATACGTGTTGCAAAAGATCTGTTCAGGTTTGAAATCTCTTTATTGAGTACAATAGGTTTTGACGGGTCTTTAATTGTTGGCATAAGCTCTTTGAGTATCTCTTGCTCATATTCATTTTGATCATACGGTTCATTAAATGGTACTTGACAGGTATTAACCCCCTCAAGCTTGTAAAGCAACTCTTCAAAGTTAAACTTCTTGGCAAATTCATCATCAATGACTTCAAGCAAATCGTTTTTACCTACAATCTCTTCAAGTGATTTGTACCCAAGCTCTGCAAGTATCTCTCTTACCTCTGTAGCAATAAGTGTGAAATAGTTCACAACTTTTTGTACATTACCCGTAAATCTTTTACGTAAATGTTCATCTTGAGTCGCCACACCAACACCACAAGTGTTCAAGTGACAGACTCTAAGCATAATACACCCGACAAGTACCAATGCACCTGTACCAAAGGCATACTCTTCTGCACCAAGAATCGCAGCTTTAACAACATCAAGACCCGTTTTGAGTCCACCATCTGTCTCTATACTTACTTGTCCTCTAAGGTTATTGGCTTTGAGTGCATTATGTGCTTCTATCAGACCAAGCTCCCAAGGGTTACCCGCAAATCTGATAGACCCAATAGGTGCAGCACCCGTACCTCCATCAGCTCCAGAGATAATGATTTTATCTGCATAGGCTTTGGCAACACCTGCCGCAATCGTTCCTACACCTGCTGTAGATACCAGTTTTACTGCCACTCTTGCATTTGGGTTGATTTGCTTCATATCAAAGATAAGTTGTGCCAAATCTTCAATAGAGTAAATATCGTGATGTGGTGGTGGTGAAATCAGTGTCACACCTGGTTTTGTAAATCTCAGTGTCGCAATGAGTGGAGATACTTTGCTTCCTGGAAGCTGTCCACCCTCACCTGGTTTTGCACCCTGCGCAACTTTAATTTGAATTTCAGTAGCAGAACGTAAATACTCTGGTGTTACACCAAAACGTCCAGAAGCTACCTGTTTGATGCTAGAGTTTTTCTCTGTACCATAACGGCTCGGGTCTTCTCCCCCCTCACCTGAGTTTGACTTTGCCCCAATTTGGTTCATAGCCACTGCCAATGTTTCATGTGCTTCTTGTGAGATAGACCCCATAGACATCGCAGCTGTTGAGAAGCGTTTAAATATTTCAGAAAGTGGTTCTACTTCATCAATGCTAATTGGTGCTCTGTCACTCTTAAGTTGATAGAAATCACGGATAAACTTTTTATCACGTTCATTGACAAGTTTTTTAACCTCTTCATAATCTTCTGCCTTTGCAGACAAGGCTGCCTTTTGAATAGCAGCAATCGTAGGGCGAGAGAAATCATGGAACTCTTCTCCACGTCTATATTTATAGAATCCCCCTTTATAGAGTACATTTTTCTTACCTTCAAAGGCTGTAGTAAAGGCACGCTGATGTGCAGTATTGAGACGTATATCAATATCTTCATATCCTAACCCAGATAAAAGTCCTGATGTTCCAGAAAAACACTCATTGACTATCTCATCGCTTAATCCTATTACATCAAAGAGTCTCGAATTTCTGTATGAGGAGATGGTAGAGATACCCATTTTAGACATAATTTTCATCAATCCTGCACCCATTGCACGTCTAAAACGTTTCAATATTGCCTGCATCTCTTCTGTACTTTTAACATTCTCTTTTTCCAACTCTTCTACGGTAAAGTAAAGAAGATATGGGAAGATAGCTGCGGCACCAAAACCAATCATAGTTGCAGCCGAGTGAGGATCAAATACTTCACCTGTAACAGCAACAATACTGCTTAAGTGTCTTAATCCAGCCTCTAGTAAATCCTGACTTAAACGTCCTACAACCATAAGCATTGGAATAGCTTTAGTATTTTCATCCAGATTTCTGTCATCCAAAATAATGGTTCTTACACCATTATCTCTTACATCAGAGATAATATTTGAAATAAGCGTCTCAAGACTCTCTTTAAGATTAACTGTATAGGTTGTATCGTACTTTCCTACTTTATAGATTGGATCATATTTTTCATTCTGCGGATTACCAAACTCCTGCAATAGACAGAATTTTTGTGCAGACATTACAGGTAAAACCGTTTTAAGACGTTTGGCATGAGCTTCATCATCTGCCAGCATATTTTGCTGTTCCCCAAAACCAGTATTGAGACTCATCACTGTTTTTTCACGGATAGGGTCTATTGGAGGGTTGGTTACCTGTGCAAACTTCTGTTTAAAGAAATCTGTAAAGTTACGTTGTTCTGTTGAGAAGGCCGCAATTGGAGTATCATCACCCATTGCACCTGTAGTCTCTTTCCCTTCAAGAATCATTGGTCTGATAATTTCTCTTAAAACCTCAGTGGTATAATTAAAATAACGCTGTTTTGCCTGCATATCACCATAAACTGTATCACAGGACTCTACTTTTGTATCAGGAACAAACTCCTGAAGGTAAGACATGTTTTTCCCTAGCCAGTCGTTATACGGATGTGCTACCTTAATCAGATTGTCAATATCATTTGTTTTGAGTATTTTCCCCTCTTGAAGGTCAATTCCCATCATCTCTCCAGACTGTAAACGCCCACGTTCTACAATCTCATCTTCAGGAAGTTCAAGTACACCATACTCAGAAGAGATAAGAAGTCTATTATCGGTAGTTTTAATATATTTAGACGGTCTAAGTCCATTTCTGTCTATGACACAACCAATATAACGACCATCCGTCATACTGACCGCTGCTGGTCCATCCCATGGTTCAAATGTTGTACTTGCATACTCATAGAACGCTCTCAAATCAGAATCCATCTGTGGAGCATTATGCCATGGTGCAGGAACTAGTGAACGTGCTGCTTTAAAGAAATCCACACCATTGACACGTAAAAATTCCATAAAGTTATCTAAGCTTGCTGAATCAGACATCCCTTTTTGGATAACATTTTTCAATCTGCCCATCTCTTCATCGGTAAAGACATCTGATTTTACTGCGGCCATCTTGGCTGCAACATTGAAACGGTTGGCTGTGACAGAGTTAATCTCACCATTGTGGGCTATCATTCTAAATGGTTGAGCCAGTTTCCACTGTGGCAGTGTGTTGGTAGAGAAACGTTGGTGGAACAGACAAAAAGAGATTTCAAAGTCTGGATTTGCCAAATCTTTGTAGAACTCTTTAATATGCGTAGGCATCACCAGCCCTTTGTATGATACTACGGAAGTAGAAAAGGAAGGGATATAGAATGTTTCATCATCCATCAATTCTGCTTCTATCTCTTTGCGTGAAAGATAGACAAGTGCTTCAAAACGCTTTGCTCCATCTTCATTGGCAGGGGAAACGAACACTTGCTTCATGGTTGGAAGTGATGCAAGTGCCTGCTCTCCAAGTGCATGGGTATCTACCGGTACAGTACGTGTGTAAAGTACATTCAAGCCATTGTTTGCACATACTTTATTGATAACATCAAAATCTGTAGGATTGTTAGAAAAGACCATCGCTACAGCATAAGTCTCTGGAAGCGTTACCCCATTTTCTACCAACTCTTTGGCAAAGAATGTTTTAGGCAAAGAGAGTAAAAGTCCTGAACCATCCCCTGTTTTTCCATCTGCTGCTATGGCACCTCTGTGCATCATACGAGAGAGTGAAGTAATAGCATCTTCCAAGTTTTTATGTGAAGGCGTATTGTCGATAGATGCTAAAAGCCCAAATCCACAGTTGTCCTTAAATGAAGTAAATAAATCTTGCATATTCCAACCTTAAATAATAATTTGAGACATCATAACGTCTCTCTAAATGGGGTGGATTATACCCAAAATGTTGTTACGTTTTGTTTAAGCGATATATGTACACACTGAGCGTGCTTAGATGTTTAACATCCTTTTGACTATAATTAGAAAAAAACAAAAGGTGTTATTATTAAAGGGTTTATACTTAGTGTTAAAAAAGCTAAAAATGAAGACTCCATTGCTACAGTTTTAACCGCTACAGAGTCCAGAACCTATTACCGTTTTTTTGGTGCAAGACACTCTATTCTTCAACTGGGTAATCTGATAGACTTTGAAGTAGAAGGAGAAGATGGACGCTTTATGCCAAGACTTCGTTCTCTCTCGCATATGGGTTTTCCCTGGCTTTTTGATAAAAACAAACTGCTTATATGGCACAATTTCATTACAAAGTTTGAGCTTCATCTTAAAGATGCGGAGGAGCTTGACTCTTTTTACTATAATTTGCTCTTGAATGCTGCAAAAAAATGGGATAGACAAAACCCAAAACGTATTGTCTGTGAGAGTTACATCACCCTACTTGAATATGAAGGCAGACGCTATCCAGAAGAAAACTGTTTTATCTGTGAGCAACGCATAGAAGATGACATTGCCCTTATGCAGGCATTTAAACCTGCCCATCCCTCTTGTATCTATAGCCCATCACTTCCTACCAAAAAGCTTTTAGATTTTTTTGAAACCCAAAAGACTGTTTTTCTTGAAGATTATGAAGTAGAATATTTGTATGAAGTAGTAATGAAAGGCTTTTAAGCCTTTTTCACAAACTCCTGCTTAAGCTTAATAGCTCCAACGCCAGGAACTTTACAGTCAATATTATGTCCGTCATTACCTTCTACCAGACGGATAGATTTGATTTTTGTACCTACTTTGATACCATCACTGCTCCCTTTGACTTTAAGGTCTTTAATCACAGTTACACTGTCACCATCTTGTAAAATATTACCATTGGCATCTTTGACAACAAGTCCTGCCTCCTCTTCTTCCTCAACAGCTGCATCTTTGTTCCACTCATGGGCACACATAGGACAGATGTAAAGATTTCCTTCCTCATAAGTATATTCACTGTCACATTTTGGGCAATTTGGTATATTTTCCATAGTTTTTCCTTTGTATTGTAAAATTATGCGTATTTTACTCTTTTTATTTTAATCTACCAGAGCATACGAAATTTGAGTAGATTTTTGTAAAACCTCATCTTTCATACCGTCTTTCATTATTTTTCCCTGTTTAAGGACAATAATTCTATCTGCCAAAGCATAACTTGATACAGCATCATGGCTCACCATAATTGTTGTTGTACCAAATGCTTTATGGAGTTTGGCTATCTCCTCCTGCAATAACTCTCTCATCTTCATATCCAAAGCAGAAAGTGGTTCATCCATAAGAAGAAGTTTAGGCTTATTCATCATCGCACGACAAAGACTCACACGCTGTTTTTGTCCACCACTGAGGTTTTTAACATTAAAAGAAGCAAGCCCTGTCAGTTCTGTTAAGGCAAGAAGCTTTTGTGCCAATGCTTTGTCACGCTTGACAAACAGAAGATTCTCCTCTACAGACATATTTTCAAAGAGTGCATAGTCTTGAAAAACAAAACCAATTTGTCGTTTTTGAGGTACTACCTGTTCCCAACTATCTCCCTCTACGACAATACACCCCTCTGCTTTTTCCAAGCCTGCCAAAATTCTAAGCAGCGTAGTCTTTCCTGAGCCACTCTCACCCATGAGCACCACAAACTCTCCTTGCTCAATATCTAGTTTTATATCCAGACTCATTTGACCTTGGCTACCATGAAGTCTTTTATGTATATCTATACTTATCATACGGTAATGCCTCTGTTTTTTTGTTTATGATTAAAGAGATAAACCAACAATAATACCACAAAACTTATCGCCACCATAATACCGCTATAGATATGTGCCTTATCATACTCCATTACTTCAACCATCTCATAAATGGCTACAGAAGCCACTTTTGTCTCATGAGGTATGCTACCACCCACCATGAGTACTACACCAAACTCACCCACCGTATGGGCAAAGGTAATAATAAGTGCAGTCATAAGTGCTGGTTTCATATTAGGCAGTGCCACATGCCAGATGGTTTGGAGTTTTGATTTTCCTGCAAGGTATGAAGCTTCCAGCATATGCTTGTTCAGAGACTCAAAGCCACTTTGTAAAGGTTGTACCATAAAAGGCAGAGAGTAAAAACATGAAGCTACAACCAAACCTGTAAAAGAGAAGACCAACTTTACACCAAAAATATCTTCAAAAAATTCACCCCATGCCGAATCTGGAGAGAAAACCACTAAAAGATAAAACCCCAGCACTGAAGGCGGCAGTACAATAGGCAATGCCGTAACAGCCTCCAAAACAACTTTCATTTTAGAATTTGTCTGAGAGAGCCACCACGCAAAAGGTAAAGCAATGACAAAGAGTATCAGAGTCGTCAATCCTGCCAATTTAAATGAGAGTAAAAAAGGAATAAAATCCACTACTTCACCCTGTAGCCAAAGGATTGTAATATCTCTTTGGCTTTTGGACTTAGCATAAAGTCATAAAAAGCTTTAACTTCATGATTTTCTTTGGCATGTTTAAGTATAACCATTCCTTGATTTATGGGAGTATAAAGTGCTTCATTTACCTCTACCCAGTGTATAGATTTTTTATAATGTACCATCTGAGGAGCATAGAGCGATGAGAGAGCAACCAGTCCTATATCTGCTGCTTTGGTTGCATAAATAACAGTCTGGGAGATGGACTCCCCATAGACAAACTTCTTTTCAAGCTTTTTATAGAGTTTTGCATTTTTTAATGCCTCTGCCGCTGCTACACCATAAGGTGCTGTCTTAGGGTTTGCTATGGCTATTTTTCTAATATCCTCACTACTTAGTACCTCCAACCCCATACTGTAATCACGCTCTTTTTTTGAGAGCATTGCCAAAGCACCTTGTGCATAAATCACTGGCTTGCCAACTGTCATACCATTTTGATAAAGTCTGTTTGGATATTTCATATTTGCTGACATAAAAAGTGCATAGGGTGCACCATGGGTAATTTGAGCCAAAAGTTTTCCAGAGCTTCCAAGAATTACATTTACTTTAGTCTCTGGGTGTGATTGACTAAAGGCTTTTATTAATGGTTTTATAGCATAAGAGACATTTGCTGCTACTGCTATTTTTATCTCTTTTGCATTAAGTAAGCCAGACATTAGAAAAACAACCAATATGACTGCATGTATATTTATAGGTTTCATATATACCACTCTTCACTTTTCATATAAAATTTATCAATATCATATCGTGATGTGCCTTAGGGTATAAACAGATTAGCCCTAAAAAATACCAAATCACTACTCTGCAAATTTTAGCCGACTCAACAACCCTACTGTCGTTGTATAGCCAACTTCCGAAATAAGAAGTTCTCCTTTGGCATCATAGATAAATGTCGTAGGATAAGCTTCTACCTTAAATTTTTTAGCCCACTTTCCATCCACATCATTTATAACACTGAAATTGAGTTGATGTGCCTGCATATACTCTTTTATTTTTGCATTATTTCCTGAATTTACAGCAACACTGAGGAGATTGTATTTTTTGGAAACCAACTCTATATTTGAAGCTTCCAATTTACAGACAGGACACCATGTTGCCCAGAAATGTATCACAAGCGGTTTTCCTCTTTCAACACTAAACTGAGTTCCATCCAAAAGCGTTGCTTCTATCTTAGGTAAATCTCTGCTTTGAAGCTCAGGTTGACGTAAATAACTTATAATATTTATTAATATAGTAAGTATTAAGGCTGTTTTGACAATTTCAAGCAATATATTTTTAAAATTCATATTTCTAAATATAACCTTTAAATACTATAAAATTACCCAATATCCACGCCATCCCAAAATTCATCATAATCCAAATTTGTCATAGAAGCATCCTCTTCTATCCCCTTCTCTATGAGTTTCTTCTGCTCATTTTCAAAGTATTGTTCCAAGGCTTCTTCTATCATAACATTGACATCTTTATTGAGTATCTCACTAAATCCCAAAAGATCATCAATAGTGCTTTGCTTAAAATTTATCTTTACTGTATCTTTCATAGGGATATTCTAACATAAATTTTATACGCTAGACATAGGGAAGAAGAAAACCTCTAATATTTTGGTTTGGGTACCTGTTCCAAGATAATATCAATAATCTCATCATGGGTTCTATTATTCATCAGTGCATGTTCACTCATAACAAGACGATGCCGAAACACATCATGAATAACAGCCTCAATATCTTCAATATCTACCTCTTTTTTACCCCGCATCCATGCATGTACTTTAGCACACTGACTTAATACCAGTGTACCTCTGGGACTTATCCCCAAATCTATCATCACACCCAACTGTCTGCTGTAACGTACAGGATAACGTGTAGCAAAAACCAATTCAACCATATATTTTCCCATCTCATCACTGACTTTAATATCTGCTACCTCATCACGAGCAGCAAAAATAAGTGCCTGAGGTATCTTCTCTTGTATGACTTTTTCATGGCGTTTCTCATCAAGTATCATCTTCACCATTTTAAACTCTGACTCCATATCTACATAGTCTATACGTATATGCATTAAAAAACGGTCTTTTTGTGCTTCAGAAAGAGGGAAAGTTCCCTCATGCTCTATGGGGTTTTGTGTTGCCATCACCACAAAAAGTTCTGGGAGTTTATGAGTTACACCCACAATGGTTACCTGCTTCTCTTCCATTGCTTCAAGCATAGCGGACTGTACCTTTGCAGGGGCTCTATTGACTTCATCTGCCAAAATGATATTTCCAAATATGGCACCTTCATGAAACTTGTATTCTGTCTTACCCTCTTCATGATAAATACGTTCTTCACCCATTACATCTGAAGGCTTCAAATCAGGAGTAAACTGTATGCGTGATAATTTGGTATCTATAAAATCTGCCATTGAACGCACTACCCTTGTTTTAGCAAGTCCAGGTAACCCCTCAATAAGTATATTCCCATCTGCCAAAAGCCCCATAATTAAGCGTGAGACAATATGGTTTTGCCCTATAGTCGATGCATTCATATTTCGTTGTAACTGTACAATGGCTTCTCTGGCTGTCATATCTACTCCTTCTTGTTTTAGTGTACAATAATGTCAATAAATATGCTTTGATTTTTATCAAAAATTTGTGTATTACATAAAGATACAACGGTGTCATACTATTACAGCTAAGAGTTTTGTTTCTTGTGCTGTGGGGAAGATGGGGAGTTAGAATTTCTGTAGGGTGGGTTTTCCAACCCACCACATAAAGAAACTTAGCTAGTATTACAGCTCCAGTTGTGATACTTCTTATCGGTGTATTGGATTGATATATAAATCAGATACCGATATAACATAACGAAGCAGGAGCTTCGTTACGAGTTAATTTTATTTACCATTTTTTTTAGGTGATTTTGTTAATTGTGTAATTCTTGCTCTAGAAAGACCTAGAATAGTTGCTACTTTTGCTTTACTCCCATATTCCTTAACCAATTCAGCCGCATATCTTTTTTTTCCTTCTTTTGTACCAGCTTGATAGTTAGCTTTTATAGAGGCCTTTAAAAGTTTTTCTTGTTCATTTTGTCTGCTATCTATAACTTCTAGTGCTTTACCTAAACCTACCATACTATCAGCTAAATGACCAGCAACATTATTATCTATATTATTATTGTGCATATAATTCCTTGTGACTAATTTTACTAAAATACATTTCTTAGCTAAATTAGATACTAACATATTTTGATAAATGGAAGATAAATCACTCCCCAAACAAATAAATCAAATCAGGAAACAATACAATAATCCCCAACGCAACCAACTGCAACAATATAAACGGTATTACCCCTCTATAAATACACCCCGTACTCACCTTGTCACCTGCTGCACCCTTGAGGTAAAAGAGGGCAAAGCCAAAGGGAGGGGTTAGAAATGAGGCTTGTAGGTTCATGGCTATGAGGATGGCGAACCAGATGGGGTCTATGTGAAAGCTTGCAACGATGGGTACTAAGATGGGTACAACGACAAAGGCTATCTCTATGAAGTCTATGAAGAAGCCTAGTAAGAAGATGACAAGCATCGCTACGAGTATGAATGTCCATTTGTCTCCTACATCTCCTGTAAAGAACTGTAGTGCCATGTCTCCCCCACCAAGTTCGTTAAACACCAATGAAAATGCCGTAGCACCGATGAGTATCATAAATATCATCGCGGTAAGTTTGACAGTCTCTATACTTGCGTAACGTAACATCTCGTAAGAGAATGTGCGTTTACTTATAGCCAATGCCACAGCACCCAACACCCCAATGGCAGCCGACTCAGAGGGAGAGGCAATCCCTGCAAAGATGGAGCCAAGCACCACAGCGATGAGTAATAAAGGTGGGAGTATCTCTTTGAACGCCTCTTTTAAGACTGCACCATAAGGCTCCTCAGAAGTAATGGCAGGGGCTACATCTTTGTTTAGGTATGAGAGTATGAGAATATAGAGGATATAAAGCAGTATAAGCAACAGCCCTGGTACCACCGCTGCACGAAACAAATCCCCCACACTCAAATGCATCTGGTCACCCAATATAATAAGGACTATGGACGGTGGTATAAGCTGTCCTAGCGTACCGCTTGCTGCGATGCTCCCACTAGCTAACGCTGGAGAGTAGCCATGTTTAAGCATAAGTGGCAGAGCGATAAGCGACATCATCACCACTGAAGCCCCTACTATGCCAGTGCTTGCTGCAAGTATCGCTCCCACAAGTACCACAGAGATAGCTAACCCACCACGCACAGAGCCAAAGAGTTTACCCATACTTAACAGTAAGCCCTCTGCCATCTTGGACTTTTCGAGTATGAGTCCCATAAATATAAAGAGTGGTACAGCCATCAGCGTAACGTTCCCCATGATGCCGTAGGTTCTGTAAGGTAGCATCTCTAGTACGCCTAGCCCTACTTCATCAGAGATGAGAGCAAAAAACAGTGCCACCCCAGCAAAGACAAATGCCACCTGAAAACCTGTCATGAGCAACACTAGAGCCAACCCAAACATGAGAAGCACTGGGTCAAACCAAAATGCCATACGGTAATACCATGCAGTGTAAACAAGCATAGCCACAAAAGCGACACCAACAAGAGTTTTAACGAGTGCCATCTTATTTTCTAACCTATAGTACGCCTTGAGTACCTCAGAGAGTGACTGAAGTATAAGCAATACAAACGACACCACTAGCATGGCTTTTATCATCCAACGGTGGGTTAGTCCTCCAGGGTCTGAAGAGACTTCATGTTGGAGGTAAGACTGCATAGTCATGTCAAAGGCATCATTCAAAAAGAGTAGTGAAAAAGGCATTATAAGCAAAAGCATAGAGAGTATCTGCACGATGTGCCGTGTATCTTGAGAATAACGCTCAAAGAAAATATCTACCCTTACATGTTTGTCATGTTTGAGCGCATACGTAAGCCCTAGTAAAAATACTATATCAAATAAATGCCACTCTACTTCCTGTAAGGCAATAGACCCTGCGGAAAACAAGTAACGCATAGTTGCATCATAAACGACTAAGAGGGAGAGAATGACTACGAGGATAGCTGCTAGATAGCCTGCGTATTTGCTGATATGATCTAGATGGTAAGAAAATTGTGAGTTCATGATATTCTTTTTATATAATTATAACTCAAAAGTGCTGACTATTTACATCCAAAAAATATTCTACTTTTTAACATATTATTTCCAATACGTATCCAATCTTACATTCCACCCTCTTCTCCAACGTTCTTCCCCACGTGCTGGAGGAGAATTTTTGATGCGTCTGCTTAACATTGCTTTTGCTGCATTGGAGAACGATTTATATTTGTTTGTCACACGTGTATCCATATGTTCTAGTACCTGCAACAGTCCCCATCCCTCTCCATGGTAGCGTTCACTTTTGAGTGTCCCCTCACCTTTAAAGTTGGTATAGTCTAGAAGTATATATAAACCTCTTTCATCTATGGAGCCATTTTTGTTGTAGAGCATTGTATTGAAACGTGTTTTAATGGTCTCTTTTTGCTTCTCATCTTCTATACTTTCCAACATTTGAGGCAATGCATTTTTAAGACGTTCTGCCATAAATTCTGCCTGATAGGACATTGTTGATTTTAAAAAGGTGAAAAGTTCTTCATATTTTTTAGTATGTTTCTGTTTTGACTTAAAAAACGCCTCTTTGCTCTGCCATGGAAAGTCTGTCTCAGGGGTAAGCCATGAAGGCATCTGTGCACCCTTTTTTTGCATAAATGCTACCACCATAGGAAAGACTTCTCTAAAACGCTCTGTATGGTCTTTGGGAAACCAGATGAAATGACCTATACCCAAACTCGCAAAGTCCTCTCCCTTGTTCCACCAGATAAGATATTTATCTTTCCCTGCACCCTCATTTTGCCATACTTTTTTGGCTATAAAATTGGCTTGTTTTTGTGTGAGGGTAATCTCTGTAGAAAAAAGTGTTGTAAAGAAAAATAAAAAAATAAGAAACAGTCTCATTGATACTCCATAGTTTAATCTATATTATACTACCCAAAAATATTTATAAGGAAGTTTTTTCATGTGGAAGAAAGCAAGTCTCATAGTTGTAACATTGACAACACTTTACACCCAAACGCTAATAGCAAATGACCTTGATGGGGCATGGCATTTACGTGTCATGGATGGTATGGAAGTACGTAAAGCCAGAGCCATACTAGACTTTGACATGGACAAAATGAAACTCTCTGGCTTTGATGCTTGTAACCGCATAGGTGGTACGCTTATAAAAAACTCCGAACACAATATAACAACACCCCAACTCATGTCAACCAAAATGGCATGCAGAGGAAAAATATTTAACTGGGTAAGTAAACGTTTACATGAAACTTTGAAAGAAGGATTTAACATTAAAGAAGAGACAAAGTATGGTGTTAAAGGCATTACTCTTAAAAGTCCTAAACATGAGTTGTTTTTTAAGAAAATGGAGAGGGATTAATTATCGCTTCTTTCCTAATCTATAATAATTTTTAATTTTATTTGTTTTAAAAGGGAGTGTAAAAAATTCTGTGTCAATTAGATAAAATATTGAACACAGAAGGATTTATACATGAAGATAGAAATAGATGTAGAAGAGTTTGCTGCACA
>FPHI01000022.1_pt1 | contig 126012 bp, 119 predicted proteins | sample 1057421 | NCBI WGS metagenome assembly FPHI01 (sample SAMEA4473311, study PRJEB15554) | hydrothermal vent metagenome | biome: marine basaltic hydrothermal vent biome; feature: marine hydrothermal vent; material: water | place: Pacific Ocean | collected 2011-06-14/2011-07-23 | depth 1155 m | reverse complement strand
GTATTAGAACCAATGGCAATGCCAAGAAAGCCATCTTATCACTATATATAAAACGCTTCTCTCTTTGCATAAATCTATTTAACATACTACTCCCTATCTTTTAACACTTTTTCAAATGCCTCCGTTATTATTTCTGCCTCTACAAGCCCTTCAAGAAATATCTTTCCGTCCAATGTCAATGTGGGGTCTTTAAGAATACCTTTTTCAACAGCATTAAGAGTATTATACTCAAATGTAAATTTAACACGCAATGGCAAGTGCTTAATTGCACAACTTAAACGCTTGGAAAACTTAGCTGTACTTACTCTATCTCCATACAAAATAGCATGGAAAAGTGGATACTCAATTTTATGGCTATTGAGTATCTCCCCCTCATTCATGGTATGACAGGTTTTATTTTCTTTCATTTTGTTCCTTATTAATTTTTTATTTTTTTCAAATCAAGACCCAATTTTTTAAAATTGTCTTCTATTTTAAAACCTTTATACTTTGGTCTAGGTTGTGCATTGATATACAATGTAATATCAGCACTCTGTTCATCTGTAAGATGTGCATTATTCAGAGGCATATTATCTTTTATCCATGTAGCTGAATTAGGAAGTTTTGCCATACTTCCGTCAGCCGTGTAACTTGTATCTCCCCACAGTGGAGGGAAAGTACCTTTTCCTTGACCATCATCCCCATGACAAGAGGCACACTCTCTCGTATAGAGTCTCTTACCGTTTAGATAGTTTTGGTGTGTTGCTTTTTTAAATAACACACTAAATTTCTTTCTATTTTTACTCCACATTTCTATTTTTGATGGCGTTCTTGGTGCTACCGAACTCATCTTGATTGGTAACCCTGTAGAGAGCCATGCAATATAACTCTCAACTGCAATACCAACTTTTGTATTAACCACAGATTTTGAACCATTTAAGCATCTTGTAAAACAGCCATCAATTCTATTTTGCAGACTAATAATATCTTTATGCCGTTTTGAATAAGCAGGAAAAGAAGTGGCAGTTCCAATAAATGTTCCAATAGTATTTACAGTTCCTGCTCTATTGTCTTTTCCTTTTCTATGACAATTTACACATTGTAATTTACTCTTGACATAGGTTTTAGAAAGAGGATTTGTATCCGTATGATTTATAATATCTTCCCCTAGTTTTACTACATCACCCAATTTCCCTTTAGGATACTCTTGTGCCATTGATAGTGTAGTTATCAACAGTGTCAATAAAATTTCTTTTTTCATTTTACTCTTTCTAATTTTTTCATGCTCTTGGTAATTAAAATCTTTTAAATATGTTTCGAAATCTATTGTTTTATTTTGCATTTTTTTCCTTCTGTATTAATTATTCCTATCATTTGTCTTTGGTTAATCTGAAAAAATAGTCTCTTTACTATCATCTCTCTTATACTCACACTGAAATGTTGTATGTTCTATATCGAAATTATCATGTAGCTTTTTCTCTAATCTATCCATGACACTATTGGACACAGAAAGCACTACATCATCATAAAAATCCAAATGTGCTTCTAAGTGAATGTGATTGTCATCAAGTTTCCATACATGGAGATGATGTGCATTTTTAATTTCAGGTTCTTCTTCTATAGATAGAACAATTTTATCAAGTTCTATTCCTTTTGGAGTAAACTGCATAAGTATAGCCGTACTTTCTCGTACTAATCCAAAAGATGCCCATATCAAGTAGATAGCAATCAATACTGAAATAACAGGGTCTATCCAAAAAAGTCCAAAATAATACATTAGTATTCCACCTAGTACCACTGCCACAGAAGTCATAACATCTGTTAAAAGATGTAGGTAGGCTGCTTTCATATTCATATTGTTATGAGCATCATCTTTTACCAGTAAAACACTTGCTGTATTTAATACAATACTTAGTGTACCAAGCCCAATAACCCAAATAGAATTAATAGCTTCAGGATGATAAAATTTATGGAACGCTTCAATAATAAGAAAAATCGCAATCCCAATAAGTACAGAAGCATTAAAAAGTGTAGCTAAAATTTCAGCTCTTTTATATCCGAATGTTTTTTGTGCATTGTTCGGTCGTGAAGCTAAACGGTTTGCAAAATAAGCGATAAACAGTGCCAATACATCACTAAAGTTATGCATAGCATCACTCAAAAGTGCAAGAGAACCTGATAATATACCTCCCACAATTTGTGAAAGAGTAATAATAATATTTAAAATAATGGTAATAAAAAGATTTTTACCACTGACATTGTGATGATGATGTTCACTCATGGTTATATATATCCTTAAAATTTAAAATAATTTAGATGAAAATATCATCTTCAAAGCACTCAAAAAAGAGTGCTTCAAAGATACTACTATTTAATTTTTCTTATCAAAAACATAAGCATACATAGGAACATAAACCAATGTCAAAAGTGTTCCAACCAACAACCCACCAATTGCCACATCAGCAAGTGGAGAGAGTCTCTCAAGTCCTACGGCTTGTTCTAGTGCAATAGGTACCATTCCTGCGATAGTACCAAAGGCAGTCATCATTACAGGTCTAAAACGCACTCGTACTGCCTCTTGGGCACTTTGGAAAGGTGTTTCGCCTTTGGTTCTGTACTCTTGATAGAAGTCTATTAGCAAGACGGCATTTTTGATGATAATTCCAAAAAGTAACAAGATACCCAACAGACTTGGCATACAGCTAGGTTTGTCAAAAAGCAACATTCCCCATGCAGCCCCAATAAGTGAGAGTGGCAGAACCAAAATCATAATAAATGCCATTCTAACCGATTTGTAGATGGCAATAAGTGTCATAATAAGCACAATTACTCCCAACCCAATAGCTTTTGCCATTCTTTTAAAGCTATCTTGGATTTGTGCAATATCTCCTGTTTGGTCTATCTGTATATCGCTTATGTTTGCATCGTTTAAGGCTGTTATGGTGTCATCTGTTAGGTGGGTTACTGGGCGTTTTGAACGGTATCCGTTTACATCTACACTGTATAACATCTTGTCTCGCTCTATTTTTGCAAAGGTAAGATGTCGTTTGATGGTAGCTATTTGACTTAGTGGTATCTCTCCTTGTGGGGTAGAGATAGGCAAGAGTCTTAGGGTCTCTATATTTTTAGAAAATCTTCCTTTTAGATAGAGTCTAACCACTTGTGTATTCATAGATTGGAAATTGGCATTAAGCCCTACTATTTGCCCTTTTATAGGGAGTTGCATTGCTATTTGGTAGGGTGTGACTCCATAGCTTAGTGCTTTGTTTTCATCAATATCAAGCGAGACTTCCATAAAATCTTTATCCCAACTTGTACTTACAGAGGTCAATCCTTTTACATCTTTTATGGCATGGGCTACTTCATGTGAAGCATTGGTTAAACCATCAACATAAGGAGAGCTAAGTCGTACATCAACGGTTGCTTTGATAGAGGAGAGTGCTGTTGCACCAAAATCATAGACATCGTTTCGTTTTACCCCCTCTAGGTGTGAGAGTTTGTCGCGTATCATATCTTCTAATTGCCAAACACTCTTCTCTCTTTTAAAACGATTTACAGCATTGATAGTGATGGTCGCTTCTGCTGGTAGGTTTCCACTTCCCATACTGAGTACTCCTGCTTCACTTCCAAAAGCAACAGAACTCATTTTTACCCATGGTTGTTTATGAAGCCAGAGTAAAAAAGGTTTTATCTTTTTCTGGGCACTCTGTGTTGTCTCATTAGCCGAAAATCCAACTTGTACTTTTATAATCCCTGTATCCATTGGTGGCATGGCATCTTTACCGATAGTTGGCATAACATTTTTAAGGCTCAAAACCAAAACGGCAATGACACTCATTGTAAGCATCATCCGTCTTAGAAACCAAAACTTACCGTTGGAAAACTTGATAATGCCTACATAAGGAGAGACTAAACGCCCAATAGTGTTTTGGTAGAGCCACTCAAAAGCATTTTCAATTTTGGTTTTACCAATACCATTTTTGTAGAGCCATTTAGAGAGCAGAGGAATAAAGGTAATCGAGAGAAACCATGATACAAGCAGTGCGATAATTAAAGTCTCGATTAGAGGTTTAAAAATCTTCTCTGGAAAACCACCCACATACATAAGTGGGAACAAAATAGCAATGGTAGCAATCGTTCCTGCAAAAACAGGGTTTAATACCTCTTTTGTTCCATGCTCAATAGCCTCTTCTAGCTTTTCATGCCCCTCGGTTAGGTGTCTTTCTATGTTTTCAAGTACCACCACGGCATCATCGGTTAGCATACCAAGAGCTAATATAATAGCAGTATAAATTACAATATTTAGCTCTCCACCTGTAAGCCAAATAATCGCCATAGTAGAGAAAAACACCATAGGAATAGAGAGTCCAGCAGCGATAATGGCTCTAAAGTTACCCAAAAAGAGCATAATAACAAGTAGTGTATAGATAACAGCATCTCTTAGGGCTTCTAGCATATTGTCGTTGGCTTGTTCGATAAGGTCTCTTTGTGTATCGGAAATCTGAAATTTAATATTGGGATATTTCACTTCCAATTTCTTCATCTCGGCTCGTGCTGCTTTACTTACATCAAGTACACTACCACCTGGGGCGCGTTGCACAGCAAGAGCAACAGCATCTTCCCCATTTCCTATATATCCACTTGTTCGTTTTTTATAACTCCACTTAATATTGGCAATATCGCCCAAACGAACATTTGGCATGATTTGAAGCTGTTTAAGAAGCTCTACATTGTCTTTTTCTCCATAGAATGTCACCGTATAGAAATCATTTTCGCCTTTAATAAACCCTATAGGCATATCACGATTAAGCGTTCCAATGGCTTTGGCGATGGTTTCAAAGTTTACACCATAAGTTTTTGCTTTAAAAGGGTCAACTTCTATATTAATAGCACTCTCATATCCTCCAAAAACCTCTACATTCCCTATGGCTTTGTTGCTTAAGAGGTGTGGCTTTATGAAGCTATCTGAAATTTTACGAATATCTGCTAGTGTGATATTTTTGTTTTTAGGACTTAGCGATATTACATCAACAGGCAGTGTGAAATCTCCTGCTGTATAGATAGCTGGGTTTGTTCCTTTTGGGATTTTTGCTTTTACAATGCTTAGAGCATTTGCCACATCAACAGCGGCTGCATTTAGCCCTTTTTTGTAGTCAAACTCTGCTTTTACAATAGAGTAGTTTGCCACATTTACAGAACTTACATCAGTTACCAATCCCAAACGAGAAATCTCTTGTTCTATTGGTTTAGATACCGTAGAGGCTGCTACTTGTGCCGTTGCCCCAGGGACACTGGTAATAACAATAACTTGTGGTGGGTTTGCATCGGGAAAGAGGTTTTTAGGCAAGGTTATTAGTGCAATAATCCCCATAATAAAAAAGGCGGCTATAAACGAATATAGCATATAGGGTCTTTTGTAAAAAAATTCAAACATCTCTCTACTCCTCTACTTTAAGTGCATATCCACTTGTAAGCTTAAGTAAAATATCTGGTTTAGCAATAACAATTTTCAATCCTGATAAATCATCTGCTACCACTACACCTTGTTCAGCACTTTGAAGTACGGTTACTTTTTTAGGTGTAGCATGATTACCCTTTATAACCAAGACTTCACTCTCTCCATTACGATTTAAAATAGCATCAAAAGGAAGTAACAGACCATGACCCTCAAAAACTACCACCTCTACCTCTACTCGCTCTTTGGAACTAAGTCCATTGGCTTCATTGATATAGGCTTTGTACTCTTTGAGTCCATGATAGGTACTGTTTAGGGCATGAAGTTGATACTCTTTGCCTCGATACATTACAGCTTTTGGATTAATGTTATCAGGAGTACGAACAATTAGACTAAAACCACTGTTTGCACTAATTTTTACCATAGGTTTCCCTGGCATAGTTACATCTCCAACAGCTGATAGTACTTTGGTTACAACACCGTCTATTGGAGAGAGTATTTTTGCATAACTTAATTGATTTTTCAAGGCTTTAATCTTGGCATTAACTCCCTCTATAGCACTCTCTTCTTTTTGTAACTGCTCAATAGAAGCCCCTTGAACTTGATAGAGTGAATTAGTTCGTTGGTGACTCTTTTTTAGATTGCGTAATGAGACCTTTAATGCTTGGATATTAGCCATAACATCAGTAGTATCTAGCTCTACAAGCACCTCTCCTTTTTTTACATGTTTACCACTTTTGGTTATTTTGACTATACGAGAAGCAATACGAGAAGAGAGCGTTACATCCGATTCATTTATGCTCTGTGCTAAATAAGGAAGTGTTAATTTCACTTGGCTACTTTTGGGTTGCATACTCTTTGCTACAATAGGATAGACTTTTGCCACAGGAGCAGATGCCTCTTTAGCACGCTTATTGTGTAGCATTTTTATACCCAATGCTGCCAGTGCAACAATCATAACCAAAAACAGCAGTACTTTTAAAACTTTTTTCATTTGACAATTCCTTTTAGATCATTTCCATAGATGACGGCAAGCTGTGCGATGTCCTGCCATTTTTGCGCACGTATTTTATAGAGGTTTGCTTTGGCATTGGCCAGAGCATCTTCATAACGGAGGTACTCCTCCTGTGTGATTACTTCATTTTCCAAAGAGACTTTGGCAATTTTCAGCAGTGCTCTTTGTTCCTTTACACTTTTTTGTGCCAGTCCGAACGAACGCTTGAGCAGTGCTATCTCGCGGCTGAGTTCTTTGGCTTTGACGCTCAGTGTGTCACGTGTATCGTCCACAAGGGACTTCTCTTTGTAGTAGTCCAGTTTTGCTTCTTCCACGGCTGTGGACTTACTGCTGTCATAAAGAGGAATGTTCACATAAAGGCCGAGCATGCCGTAACCTGTGTTCACTGACTCATCGTTGTTGTAGGCATCACCATGGCTGTAGGTATAGTTCCCTTTCATTGCAAGCGTAGGATAGTAACCTTCTTTGGCAGCTTTTATGCCTACCCGACTTGCCCGTAGTTTCTTTTCCAAAGGAAGCAGCGCAAAGATCTTTCCTTTTTTGACACGCCGTTTCTGACGCAGGGGTACACTCTTCCTGAGTGAAATACCTGTCAGTGTCTCCACTTTGGCAAAAAGACTGTTCTTCTGCTGATCGATACCGATGATATTCATCTTCAGTTCATTGATGTGTGTATCAAGCGTAAGAAGCTGGCTCTGTGCGGCGCGTCCTTCTTTGACCATGAGTGCGACCTTTTTTCTGGTTGCAAGTATGGATCTCTCTTTGGCAAGAAGGGCACCTTTGAGTGACTCCATGTAGCGCAGGTATGCCACAGCACCCACAACACCTGCCTCTCTCTGTATGAGATTGAGCCTTTTTTTATCTTTTGCAGCCAGATGCATAAGGGAGGCTTTCTCTTTAAGCGTATAAAGAGATTTTACAAATACCGGCCAGCTAAACTGAACACCCAGACGGCTGATGTTCTTGCTAAAAGGCAGTGCTACACCGGGAGTTTTCATTTCGGTTGGCAGTACTGGTCTCAAATTGGAAGGTCGGTTATAGACTTCATATCCGATAAAAGCATCGAGTTTTGGCATGAATTTGTCTGAGATCTTACGTTCTCCCAATGCCCCTCTTTGTACCTCCAGTGTATCGAGTGTGCTCTGCGGCCGGTGCTTGACTGCATCAAGCAGGGTGGCGATAGTTGTCGCATGAGCAAGATGACCTGCCAGAAGCAATGATATTCCCATCTTTAAAGTGTTGTTTCTCACGTATTCTCCTTTAGCATTAGTTTGATCTTTTTGATGACATACTCTGCAATCTCATCTATATCGTACTCAACACAGGTATCGACTTCTATGTCTCCCATCTGTGATGCTTTGAGTCGCAAAGATTTGGTCGTTACCATGAGGTTGAGCGTTCCAAGGACCATAAAGTAGAGTATCATGGGAATGGCATCGTGAAAACATCCTTTTTCTTCTCCGCGTTTGAGTATATCGCTGAAGAGTGCAAAAAGCTGCCGCATGGAAGTAAAGAGCAGTTCAGGTACGATCGCACCGCTGTCACTAAGTTCCTTAAGAAGCAGTGCAGGGAGATAAGGGTGAGAACAGGCGAACTTCGCATAGGTACGGATAAACCCTTCAAGTTCCTGCTGGGGTGTATTATGGGTCTTATTTTCTTTTATAACGGTTTTTTGTATCTCTTCAAGGACATCATGCATGACTGCTTCGTAGAGTCCTTTTTTATTCTTGAAGTAATAAAAAACCATTGCCTTGTTCAGCTTGCACATACTTGCCAGCTCATCCATAGATGTGGAAGCATAGCCTTTCTGGGAAAAGAGCTGTATAGCGTTAGTGATAATAAGCGCCTTGGAAACCTCGGCATCTCTTTTTTGTATTTTTTTGGACATACTATTCCTAATTAATTAACTGGTTAGTTAATTATACTGTTTCTTTTCTTAATGTTTGGATCGGGTTATCTGTTTATTGAGGGATTTCTACAACGCCTTTAGGTAACAAGCTTTTTACTGGGAATGAAAAAAATCCATTAAGTCTTTTATCTTTATATTTAGAATAGAGAGGTTTAAAGATTATTAGATAAAAGAGTAACGTGGAGGAGCAGTACTGTAGTATCCTTAGATTTAAATAAACGCGATTATATCACAGTCTCTGTAATTTTTTCAATCCCTCTTTTACCAAAGTAGTTGTATCACCACTACATCCATTTAGAGCTTTACGTATAGCCTCTTTTTTAAAGCCTAAGCTTTCTAATGCCATCATTGCTTCACCCAATGCTCCAGAATGACTACTCTCTTCGTTACCCTCTACTATAAAGTCTGCCAACTCTACCAATATACGACTCGCAGCCTTTGGACCAATACCGGGGACGCGTTTAAGCATACTCACATCTTTTGAAGCCACTACCTTGGCAAATGTGCTTGGTGTAAAGGTAGAACAGATAGCCAGCCCTACTTTGGGACCTACTCCATTTATCTTGAGTACGGTATCAAACATTTTCTTTTCATTCGTATCCATAAATCCAAAAAGTAAATTGGCATCTTCACGTATGACTTGTGTGACAAAAAGTTTTACTCTGTTTTCCTCTATACTGTTTGATGTATTGATAGAGACATGTACTTCATAAATAAGTCCATTGACATTAACATGTACAAATGTTGGGTCTTTTCTCTCTACTGTTCCTTCTATGCCTACTATCATTTTATATGCTCCATTAATCTATTTTGAAAAGTATATCACGCTTTTACGCAGAGTAATAAAAATATGTCAAAATGACATATTTTTATCTTATATCAATATTACGATACAATTACACACTTTAAAACTAAAGAGAATTATGCAACTTAAATCCATTTTTACCAACAGTTTTGGTATCTTGTTTTCACGTGTAACAGGTTTGGGGCGTGATGTATTAATGGCATCTGCTTTGGGAGCTTCCATCTGGTCAGATATGTTTTTTGTAGCATTCAAGCTTCCCAATCTCTTTCGTCGTATTTTTGCAGAGGGTGCTTTTACGCAAGCATTTATGCCCTCTTTTATTGCTTCAAAACACAAAGGAGTATTTGCTACAGCTATTTTTTTACGTTTTTTACTTTTTCTTATTATATTTTCACTTATGATTACACTGTTTCCCGAGCCTATTACAAAACTTTTGGCATGGGGCTGGCATAGTGAACAAATAGCCAATACTTCTGTACTTACAGCCATTAACTTCTGGTATCTTGATCTTATTTTTATTGTAACATTTTTAGCCACTTTACTACAGTATAAAGAGCATTTTGCCACAACAGCCATGGCAACAGCCCTACTTAATATCTCAATGATTGCAACGTTATGGCTCTACATGAAAAATGATCCCAAAACTGTAGCCTACGCACTAAGTTTTGCTGTACTTTTTGGAGGGTTGCTTCAGGTAGTTGTACACCTGATTGCCATCAAACAGTTTAATTTGCACAGACTATTGCTGGGAGGATGGAAATACAGAAAGAAAAAAGATGTAAATGAAGAGAAAAAACACTTTAATACCCTTTTTATACCCGGTATCTTAGGAAATTCAACCCCTCAGATTTCTGCTTTTATTGATACAATTTTAGCAACCTTTCTTATGACAGGTTCTGTTTCATATCTCTTTTATGCCAACCGTGTTTTTCAACTTCCACTTGCCATTATTGCTATTGCTACAGCAACTGTACTTTTTCCAAGTGTGTCAAAAGCACTTAAAAACAATCAAGAATCCCTGGCATACCAACATCTTCATAAAGCATTTTGGCTACTTGCTTTTCTTCTGGGATTTGCTATGCTAGGGGGCATATTGCTGGCAGAACCCATCGTATGGCTACTCTTTGAACGCAGTAAGTTTACACAAATTCAAACCATAGAAACAGCCAATGTTTTACAAATGTATATGCTTGGACTTCTGCCTTTTGGTCTGGCAAAACTCTTTTCTCTTTTTCTTTACGCTTCACACCAACACAAAAAAGCAGCCAAGATAGCCATCTACTCTCTCATAACATCTGTAACAGCTTCATTAATATTCATGCAAAACATGGGAGCATCAGGGCTAGCACTCGCAGGTACGCTGGGAGGATGGATGCTTTTTGCTTTAACGGTTAAAGAGGTAGGAATCAAACATCTCACCAAAATCGTAAAGTCAAAAATATCACTCTACTTTATCTTAAGTATGTCTGCTTTTGCTTTACTCCTCTACTTTATTAATGATTGGATTACAACACTTATCAGATAAAAATTCCAATTTTTAATTTTTAATTTTTAATTCCTTGGCTATAATCATACCAACACAAAACAAGGCTTAACATAACTATGTATATCTATGACAGCATTAAAAAAACCAAACTTCCTTTTGAACCTATCATTCCAAACAAAGCAAGTATCTACATTTGTGGCCCAACCGTTTATGATGATGCCCACTTGGGACATGCACGTTCCTCTCTTGCTTTTGACCTTTTGGCACGTACATTAAAAGCCCATAACTACGAAGTAACAATGGGTAAAAACTTTACAGACATTGATGATAAAATCATTAAAAAAGTAGAAGCCACTGGTAAAAGCATAGAAGAGATAACCTCTTTTTATATAGATCGTTACCTTGAAGAGATGGCAGCACTTGGTGTTGCACGTGCAACAATAGAACCCAAAGCAACCGAGTCACTTGATGCTATAGAATCCATGATACAAAGACTCATAGACAAAGATATTGCCTATGTTATCTCAACAGGTGATGTCTATTTTGATACTTCAAAAGACAGCTCTTACGGAAATATTTCACACCGTGTAGCAGATGATGAAGATAGCCAAAGCCGTGTGGAACACACTTCCCAGAAACGAAACCCTAAAGATTTTGCTCTATGGAAAGCCTGTAAAGGGGAAGATGACATCTGTTTTGATACTGCTTTTTCCAAAGGGCGTCCTGGTTGGCATATAGAGTGTTCTGCCATGATAGAAAAACACTTTACGGGCAATGATGAATATAGTATTGACATTCATGGTGGCGGAGCAGATTTACTTTTCCCACATCATGAAAATGAAGCTGCACAGAGCCGTTGTGCAACAGGGCATGAACTTTCCAAATACTGGATGCACAATGGTTTTGTACAAATTGACGGAGAAAAAATGTCAAAATCTCTAGGGAATAGCTTTTTTCTTAAAGATGCTCTCAAGCTTTATGATGGAGAAGTGTTACGTTACTACCTAAACTCTGTACACTACAGAAATGACTTTAACTTTTCCCAAGAGGAGTTACACACTTCCAAAAAGAGGTTAGACAAACTCTACAGACTCAAAAAACGTGTCTCTCCTGGAAAAGCTTCACTACCCAATAAAAAATTTAAAGCATCACTTCTTCATGCAATGGGTGATGACCTAAACATCTCTATAGCACTTTCACTGATAGATGAACTTATTGCAAATACTAACGATGCTCTTGATTCCAACCCCAAGGACAAAGGTCTCAAAAAAGAGACCTTGGCAAATATAGAATTTATAGATACACTTTTGGGGTTTGGTGGGAAAGAGCCTTTTTCGTACTTTCAAATTGGCGTAGATGAAGTACTTAAAGAGAAAATAGAAAATCTAATTAATGAGCGTACACAAGCAAAAAAAGCAAAAGATTTTGCACGTTCTGATGCTATTAGAGATGAACTTGCAAAACAAGGAATCAGCCTCATGGATACAGCCGAAGGTACACGATGGGAAAAAATTTAAAATGAAAAATTTACTTAAACAATACCTGCCCTATCTTATTGGTTACAAAAGGCACTTTTTCTTTGCTCTAATCGGTATGATTGCCGTAGCCATAGGGACAGCAGGAACAGCCCAACTTATCAAACCTGTACTTGATGATGTCTTTATCAACAAAGATATACAAATGCTGAAAGTAATACCTTTTTTACTGGTAGGTGTTTTTACGCTCAAAGGCATAGGTCGCTATATGCAGAGCTATTATACCTCCTATATTGGTCAGGATGTAGTACGCAAACTGAGAGATGCACTTGTTTCTCATCTAACCTATCTGGATATGGACTTTTTCAGAAATATGCATACGGGTGAAATACTCTCTCGTGTTACCAATGATATTGGACGCATACAGGTGATTGTTACCAATATTATTCCCGATCTTATCCGTGAAACACTTACGGTAGTTGCATTAACAGGCTATGTAATTTATGAGAGTCCCAAACTCTCTTTTTACTTTTTGATTATTATGCCTTTAGCCATTTTTCCTCTTACACGTTTAGCAAAAAAGATGCGTAAGTACTCTAAACTTTCTCAAGAAAGTACTGCTGATATGACCACAAGACTAGGTGAAATACTCTCAAATATTGAAGTTATAAAATCCTATTCAAGCCAAAACTATGAATATGCACGTTTTGAAAAAGAGAACCGAAATGTTTTCAAATTTATTATGAAACAAATCAAAACCAATGCACTGACCTCACCCATTATGGAGACACTGGGTTCTGTTGCTATTGGAGTGGTTATTTATATTGGGGGGAAAGAGGTCATAGACGGGCATATGACAGTCGGAGCTTTTTTTGCTTTTGCTACAGCACTTTTTATGCTTTATACTCCTATCAAACGTCTCTCTTCTCTTTACAACAAGGCACAAGATGCGATTACTGCAAATACACGGATGCATGAACTCTTAAAAACCAAAGCAAAAATAGTCTCAGGGAATCAGATACTCAATGAACAGATTGAAAATATTCAAATTGAAAATATTTCATTAAAATATGGTAATACTTTTGCACTGAAAAATATTTCACTCAAAGCCAAAAAAGGTGATGCAATTGCACTTGTAGGTGATTCAGGGGCAGGGAAAAGCTCTCTGGTCAATCTCTTGGTACGCTTTTATGACCCAAGCAAAGGATCCATCTTTATCAATGGTAAAGAAAACCATACCTTTACACTCACCTCTTTACACCAAAAAATAGCCTATGTAACCCAGCGTATCTATATCTTCAACGATACCATTGCTACCAATGTCGCCTATGGAGAAGAGGTAGATGATGCACGCGTAGTAGCCGCACTCAAAAAAGCCTATGCTATGGAATTCATAGAAAAACTTGAACAGGGTATTCATACACTTCTTTCTGAAAACGGAGACAACCTTTCAGGAGGACAAAGACAGCGTATTGCTCTGGCACGTGCCCTCTACAAAAATCCTGATATTCTGATACTCGATGAAGCAACTTCTGCATTGGATAACAAAAGTGAAGCCCTGATACAAAAAGCCCTGTATGCACTAAAATCAGAGATGATAACCTTTACTGTCGCCCATAGACTCAGCACCATAGAGAAAGCTGATACCATCTTGGTTTTTCAGGAAGGGGAGATTCATTGCCAAGGTACACATACAGAACTTTTAGAATCCTGTCCAATCTATCAGAAATTATCAAAAACCCTGTAATTTATGTTTAACCCAAATATAGATAAGATACAAATAATTAAACTCTAGGAAATAATTATGTTTAAATTTTTAATACTCTTTGGACTGTTTTTCACCTCTCTCTTTGCAGGTCAGGAGTCTTTTCCTTTTTTGGGTATTACACTCTCTACCCAAACCATAGATACCAAACAAACTGCTGATTCTTCCGAAAAAGAGACAACTTTTGCTTTGCGTTACGGACAACAAACCCTTGATTGGCGAACTATTTTTACAATTGAAGGAGATGCCAACTATAAAACTTTTTCGGTAGAAATAGACAAAATTCTGCTTGATGAGCTGTTTGGCAGCCCAAAATTCAGACCTTATCTTGGAGCAACGGTTGGATATATAGACTATAATAATGAACAAATCACCAAAGAGAACGGAGTCTATTATGGAGGAGATTTTGGTTTTATCATTTATGCCTCTGACAATATAGATATAGATCTCTCTTTCCATTACTATAAATGCAGCGATCTAGAACCTTTGGAGAGAATGCAGGGGCTTTCACTAGGTTTCAATTTCTTTTATTGATACTACGCTATAATTCTAAAACAAAAAAGAGCTCAAAAGCAAGTTCAATCTTTGAGCTTTGTTATGAGTTGCTCTAAATTTACAACTTTCCGGAGATTATTGTGTCCCTTTCTGTTCAAAATATTTTTTCTTACCAAACTCTTAAAAAATTTCTCTTTAAACTAGATCCTGAAACTGCACATACCTTAGCAGGTACAGGACTTCGTTTTGCAAAGTACTGTCCACCCCTTAAACGTTTCCTTACCAAACACTATTTTGTTACAGACCCAAGTTTAGAGCAACATATTTTTGGACGTACTTTTAAAAACCCTGTAGGATTAGGTGCAGGTTTTGATAAAAATGGACAGTACATTTCAGCCATGCCAACTTTAGGGTTGGGATTTACAGAGGTTGGTACAGTTACACCCAAACCACAAGATGGTAACCCAAAACCAAGACTCTTTAGACTCATAGATGAAGAATCCATACAAAATGCCATGGGATTCAATAACAAAGGAAGCTACTATATGCTTCAACAACTTAAGAAACCTCTTTTTTTTGACTACCCTGTCGGTATAAACATTGGGAAAAATAAAGTCACTCCTGAAAATGAAGCACTTAATGATTATGAGTTACTCTTTAAAGCCTTCAAAAACTATGGGGACTATATTGTGATTAATATCTCTTCTCCTAACACCCCAGGATTAAGAGATTTACAAAATGAATCTTTTATCAATGCTATTTTTGCTATGGCTAAGAAAATCACTTCACAACCCATACTACTCAAAATTGCTCCAGACATGACTCCCCAAGATGCTATAGCACTTTGTAAGACAGCTGTAGAAGCTGGTGCTGCTGGAATTATTGCCACCAACACTACTATAGACTACAGCCTTACAGACAGCCCCTACAAACAAGACTTTGGTGGCATAAGCGGTGCATTGCTTACAGAAAAATCCTATCAACTTTTCCGTGCCATTGGTAAAGAACTTTATGGTAAAACCCTACTTGTCTCGGTGGGAGGTATTGACTCAGCTGAAGAAGCCTATAGACGTATCAAAGCAGGAGCATCTCTAGTTCAAGTGTACTCTATGTTAGTCTATAGAGGGCCTGCACTTATTAAAGAGATTAACGAAGGTATTATTCAACTGTTAAAGAAAGATGGTTACACTCATATTAGTGAAGCTATTGGAGCTGACTGGAAATAATATCCATACCAATAATTAATTTTATCGCGTATCCAATAAAATCAGCAAGGAAACCAGATTGAAAAATATTCTTATTTCATGCCTAATACTAACGGGAGCACTCATGGCTAACTCATTACCAAAACATTTTACAAAAACTTTAGATAACGGTATGCAAATTGTTGTCATCCCTATGGACAATGACTCAGGTGTTATCACCACAGACATCTACTACAAAGTAGGAAGCCGTAATGAGGTAATGGGCAAAAGCGGTATGGCACATATGCTTGAACACCTTAACTTCAAGTCAACCAATAAACTAAAAGAGGGTGAATTTGACCATATTGTTAAGAGTCGTGGTGGGGTAAACAATGCATCTACAGGCTTTGACAAAACCCACTACTTTATTAAAACAGCTTCTAAAAATCTAGAAATGACCTTTGATCTCTTTGCAGAACTTATGCATAACCTTAATCTTACTGATGAGGAGTTTCAAAAAGAGCGTGATGTAGTAGCAGAAGAGCGTCGATTAAGAACAGATAATAATCCTATGGGATACTTATACTTTAGGGTTTTTAATACACACTTTACCTACCATCCTTACCACTGGTTACCTATTGGATTTATGGAAGATATTCAAAGTTGGAAGATTGAAGATATTAGAGATTTTTATCATCGATACTACCAGCCAAACAATGCCATACTTGTAGTAGCTGGTGATATTGATCCTGAAGAGGTATTTATTGAAGCTAAAAAATATTTTGGCAAAATAAAAAATGAGAATGACATTCCAAAAGTAACGGCTGTTGAACCAAAAGTTGATGGTGCAAAACGTGCCATACTCCACAAAGAGAGTAACCGTGTCGATACACTTGCCATTACCTACTCCATACCCAACTATGAGCATGATGACCAGGTAGCACTATCTGCCATAAGTCACATATTAAGCTCAGGGAAAAGTTCATGGTTTGAGAAAACAATCGTCAATGATAAACAACTTGCAAACCAAATTTATGGATACAATATGGAACTTAAGGACCCTGGTGTCTTTCTTATTATGGCAATGTGCGCGCCTGAAGCAAAAGTAGAAGATTTGGAAAAAGAGATACTTTTACAACTTGAAAAACTTAAAAATGGTGATGTCACACAAGCAGAACTTGACAAAGTCAAAATCAATACAAAAGCAGAGTTTATCTACTCTTTGGAGAGTTCATCTTCTGTTGCTGAACTCTATGGAGACTATTATGTTAAAGGAAATATTCAACCTTTACTTGAATATGAAGAGAAATTAGATAAAATTACACTCAAAGATATTCAAGAGACTGCAAAGAAGTATTTTGATCATAACTTCTCTACAACAGTTATCTTGAAAAAGAACTAAAAGAATGCTATCGAAAAATGCGACCAGTCGCATGAGCCAACTGCTGAAGTTGTCACAGCGACAGCGTAGTACATGGAGCTTTGCTCTATGTGCGTCCTTTTAGATAAAAAAATTAGGAAAGTTCTTATGAATAACTATATTACAGGTGCAAGTACTGCACTAATTACACCATTTAAACATGGTACTTTAGATGAGGCAACCTTTGCCACACTTATCCAAAGACAAATAGATAATGGCATAGACGCTGTATGTCCAGTAGGAACTACAGGCGAGTCTGCAACACTGAGCCATGATGAACACAAAAGATGTATAGAGATAGCCGTAGAAGTATGTAAAGGTACAAAAACAAAAGTATTAGCGGGTGCAGGAAGTAACGCAACACATGAAGCTATAGACATTGCCAAACATGCTGAAGCGTGTGGTGTCGATGCCCTATTCTCAGTAAGCCCGTACTACAACAAACCAAGTCAAGAAGGTCTTTACCAACACTACAAAGCCATAGCAAGTGCTGTAAAAGTTCCTTTTATGCTTTATAATGTACCAGGTCGTACAGGTGTGGATATACTTCCAAATACAGTAAAAAGACTCTTTGATGATGTAGAGAATATCATGGGAATCAAAGAGGCAACTGGCTCCATAGAGAGAACAGTTGAACTCCTTGCCAAAGTACCAGACTTATATGTCTTCTCTGGAGATGATGCCATAGACTTCCCTGTTTTGGCAAGTGGAGGCAAAGGTATTACTTCAGTTACTTCCAATCTACTTCCAAATATGAAAGCAGAGTTGGCACACGCAGCACTTAAAGGTGACTTCAAGCGTTCCAAAGAACTCAATGATGAACTTTTTGAAATTAACAAAATACTTTTCTGTGAATCTAACCCTATCCCTATAAAAGCTGCCATGTACATTGCAGGATTAACAGAGACACTGGAATATAGACTACCTCTTGTCGCACCAAGTAGTGAAAATATGAAGAAAATAGAAAATGTTATGAAAAAATACAATATAGTAGGAGCTAAATAATGTCCCAAATGAAAGATAAAACGCTTGTTATTACAGGCGCAACCAAAGGTATTGGTAAAGCAGTTGCAGAGAAATTTGCACAAAATGGTGTAAATATTGCCTTTACCTATAACTCCAATAAAGAAGCAGCAGATGAAATTGCAGCAGATTTAGAAAGTAAATATGGTATCAAAGCAAAAGCCTACCCGCTTAATATTTTAGAACTTGATGAGTTTAAACCACTCTTCGCAGCTATCGATCAAGACTTTGACAGAGTGGACTTCTTTGTAAGCAACGCTATGATTTATGGTCGTCCTGTAGTTGGGGGCTATGGTAAATTTATGAAACTTCGTCCCAAAAAAGGTCTAACCAATATCTGGACTGCAACCGTAGGTGCTTTTGTCGCAGGTAGTCAGGAAGCAGCAAAACGTATGGAAAAAGTGGGAGGAGGAGCCATAGTTACGCTCTCTTCAACTGGTAACCTAATCTATATTGAAAACTATGCAGGACATGGTACAAACAAAGCAGCAGTAGAGGCAATGAGCCGTTACGCAGCAGTAGAACTTGGAGATATGGGTATTAGAGTTAATGCAGTATCAGGTGGGCCTATTGACACTGATGCACTCAAAGCCTTCACAAACTATGAAGAGGTGAAAGCTGAAACCATTAAACGTTCAGCAGTAAACCGTATGGGAAGTCCTGATGACCTTGCAGGTTCAGTTTACTTCCTCTGTACACCTGAAGCATCATGGATTACAGGTCAGACACTTGTAGTTGATGGTGGAACCACCTTTCGTTAAATCTATCATAAAACTTAGTGGTACGTTGTAAGACGTACCCTTTGGAGAACCCTTATGCAAAACAGTAAAATTCTAAATATCCCAAATATTCTTGCCTTTATTCGCCTACTCTTAGCCCCACTAATGTTTCTCTTTTTAGTCAATCAGGATGCAGCTGTTTTTGATGGTATCCATCCATCATGGCTAAACTATGCTGCTGCATTTATCTTTGTTGTTGCCTCAGCCACAGATTTTTTTGACGGCTATATTGCAAGAACTTTTAACCAAATTACTACCGTAGGGAAAATACTGGACCCTTTGGCAGACAAAATGCTTACCCTTGCAGGTTTTTTAGGCTTAATGATGCTTGATTTAGCTTCTCCTTGGGCTATTTTTCTCATTATTACACGAGAACTCTTTATCACAGGGCTTAGAGTCTCTGCCGTTGCTGAGGGCATTGATATTGCAGCTTCATGGATGGGTAAAGTAAAAACTGTCATTCAAATGATTGCAATTGGTTTTCTGCTTATGCATTGGCATGGAGGAGAGATACTACTTTGGCTTGCTGTTATTTTTACACTCTACTCAGGCTATGAGTATGTTCGTGACTTCTTCAAAAAGGCCATAATCACCTAATTGATTAAATTTTACTCAATCACTACTATAGATACTTAAAAAAAAATTGTATAATCATATATCTTAATTATATATAAAACAAGGAAACAAGATGAAACTTACAAAACTTTCTTTAGTAGCTGTATTGGCAGTCTCTTCAGCATTCGCAGGAGGAGACATAGCTCCACTAGAACCAACAGTAGAAACTCCTGTAATAACTGATTTAGGAAAAGAGACAACCATTGCAGGTAAATTAACAGGTTATTATATTACAGATGATTCCAAACCATTTGATGATATGTTTGGGGACCATGCTCAAATGGCAGCAGCAGTCACTTTAGATGTATCTCATAAACTCTTTGAAAATGTATCATTAAACTTTGGTGTAACAGGTTATTTTAATGCATTCAAGCAAAAAAATCAAACAGATGTTTTTGGAAATGGTACAGGATATTTTGAAGGTAAAAAAAATGGTGCTATTTTTAATGTAGCCAATATTACAGCAACACTCAATGATACAACTTTTGTTCTTGGTCGTCAACTAATAGATTCACCAATGTTAGGCGGATTTGACTGGCTACTGGCACCAGGTGCATTTGAAGCCTATACAGTAGTAAACAACTCTATCTCAAACGTAACACTTGTTGGTACCTATGTAAATAAATACAGAGCAAATAATTCAGGCCCTGATTTTGCAAAACTCTCTGATTCAAACTATGCTTTTGGTGCAGCATATGATGATAAAACACTTAATGGTAGCCTTTGGTACTATCATATTGATGCTGCCAACTACACACAAGTCTATCTGGATGCAGGATATAATTTTGGTAGTGTAAATGTTGCAGCACAATATGTTGCTACAAACTATGACTTAGGTAAAGATTCCAATGCCTATGGTATCAAAGTCGCTACAAAACTTGCTAATTTTGATCTCTCTGCTGCCTATAACCACAATGCTGATAAAGAAGTTGGATATGTTGGAAGAGATACACTTTATACCTCTTCTTGGAACAGTTTTGCAGCAAATGATATTGGTAGTTCATGGAAAATAGATGCAGCTACTAAATTTGCTGGTATTTCTACTGAACTCTCTTATGCAGATTACAATCAGGCGGGTAATGAATTTGATGCTATCTTTGGATACGATATAACAAAATCTATCTCTTTGGATGCTATCTATTCTAACACAAAATATGCTGAAAATGATGATGCAAGCAACGCTTTTGAGTTTATCGCTAATTACGAATTTTAATTAAAGTTTATACACTTCAAAAAAGATAAATACTCTCCTGAAGGAGAGTATTTGTAAAACTTCTTCTAATAGAGTTTCTCTATCATTTTATCCATTTGTATTTTTGCACGTTGAAGCAGTTGAACTGATTTGTCAGAAAGTTTACCCTCTTGTGACATTGGAGTATCTATAAAGTTTTTCATTGCACGCAGAAGTTCTTTGGTTGAGTCTATCTCCATAAGTGTTTTTGCATGGTATGGCACTGCACTCTCTTTATCTCCTTCTATATAAAGAATACGCTCCAATTTTCCTTTTTGTTCATTAAAGAGTACTTCATACATTTTAAGTGTTTCAAGGGTCTCCTTCATATGAAGATCTACTTTATCCATCTCTGCTTTACAATTTGATTTATGTTTGGTATATGCTTCTGCCTCTTCAAGCTGCTTGAGAGCAAAATTCAGATTTTTACCTCCCTTAAGATTAACACGAATAGCATAAATAAGCATCATTACAGCAAGTGTAGCCACACCAACAACCAATCCCCCATTCATAACATCATCAGGACGTCCTACCTGTGTTCCAAACCATCCTAAAATTGACTGTAGCGTTTCAGGAGAAGGAACTTTTGAAAAGTCTGGTACAATACCAAGCTTTTGCATTGCAAATGCTCCCAAACCAGCAACGGTAACCGCCCCACCCAAAAGTGCATAGACAAACCCTGTAAACTTTCCGCTGGAAACATCTTTAGGATAAAAAGGAGCAATTTCCTCTTTCGGTTCAAAAATTACAATATCCTCTTCTTCAATAACGGTACTGTCATCACTCTCATCTTCAAGCTTTTCAATCAGCAGACTACAAGCATCCATGCCTCTTGATTTCAGTGAAGATTTTGCTTCTTCATACTCTTTTAAATCACCCGCCAAAAGCAGTTTACATGCCTCTGTTTGCTCATCAGCATCTTTCACTATCTGCTTTGCTTTTTCTACTAAAATTAAAGCTTCTTCATGTTTTTTAAGTTTTGGGGAAGAGGAGAGTACAGCGGTTTCATTCTCCTCTTTATCCTCTACAGGAATATGCTCTTCAACACTACTTTCCTCTAGCGGTTTCTGCTCTAAAGATTCATCTAATGGTATAGAGATTTCTTCCAAAATTTCTTTATTTTCATTCATCTATTTTACCCTTTTTAAAAGATTTGTTCTTCTATTTTATCGAAAATTCCTATGAATCTTTTGATAACAATCAATTTTTTACAACACTTGGCTATAATCTGTTAAAAATTATGTAGGAATTTTATGGGCATTCTAGTAGCACTCTTGGTTTTATCGGTACTTATTTTCTTTCATGAACTCGGACACTTCAGTGCTGCACGCTTTTTTGGTGTGCAGGTAGATGTATTTAGTATAGGTTTTGGTAAACGCCTCTGGACAAAAAAGATAGGTAAAACCCAATGGAGTCTCTCCGCTATTCCTTTAGGTGGGTATGTGAAAATGAAGGGGCAAGATGACACTGATCCGACAAAAGTAAGTGATGATGACGATAGCTATAACCGTAAAAAACCTTGGCAACGTATTATTATTTTACTTGCTGGTCCTTTTGCTAACTTTTTGATGGCATTTTTTCTCTATTTTGCCATTGCCAATCTTGGTGTACCTAAGCTTCTTCCCTATGTAGGCAAAATAAGTGCAGACTCACCTGCTTCAACAGCTGGCTTACTTAAAGATGACAAGATTTTGCAAATCAATGGTACACATATAAAATTCTGGGAAAACATAGGTAAACAAATTAACACTATCAAGGGTGATATAGATCTGGTTATAGAGCGAAATCAAAAGCTCATAGACCTAAGAATTTCCCCAAAAACAATTGATGATCAAAATGTATTTGGAGAAAAAATAACCAGACGTATCATTGGTATCTCTCCATCAGGTAAACAAACTACTGTCTATTTTGGTTTTATAGACGCTCTTAACTATGCATGGAATGAAACCCAAAAATCCTCCCTTCTCATCTTTCAATCTGTACAAAAATTACTTACAGGTGCTGTGGGAACAGATAAGCTAGGTGGTATTATTACCATTGTAGATGTAACTGCACAGGCCAGCTCGGCAGGCATACTTGCACTCTTTTTCTTTACTGCCCTTATTTCAGTCAATCTGGGAGTTCTCAACCTACTTCCTATCCCTGCACTTGATGGTGGACATATTATGTTTAACCTTTATGAAATGATTACTGGTAAAACAGCCAGTGATAAGGTTATGATGTATATTACCATGGTTGGATGGGGACTCTTAATCTCATTGATGCTGTTGGGATTGTATAATGATATTAATAGATTAATTGGAGGATAAAATGCCAATATTGGACAAAGAACACCTTAGAGCAAACCTAGATGAAGTTATCTGGAACATTGAAGAAGCACGTATCTCAGTAAGTGAACATCACATTGTTCAACTTGTAGCAGTAGGTAAATATACAGAGATAGAAAATATCTCTACACTTTATGCATTGGGACAACGTGCTTTTGGAGAAAATCAGGTACAACAGCTTAAAGAACGTATGCATACACTTGAAGAACTTCCTTTACAGTGGCAGATGATAGGCTCTTTACAGAAAAACAAGATCAATAACCTCATTGATTTACACCCTACGCTTATGCAGTCACTAGACAGTCTAGAGTTAGCCATAGAGCTTAATAAAAAACTTGAAGCCAAAGAGACTAAGATGAATTGTCTACTTCAAATTAATGCAGCCAATGAAGAGAGTAAATCTGGCTTTAAGAGCGAAGAAGCTTATGATATGTACCAACAGATAATTGAACGTTGTCCTAACATACACTTAAAAGGCGTGATGAGCATAGGAGCACATACTGAAGATACAAAACGCATTCAAAAAAGTTTTGAGACAACACATAATATCTATGAAAAATTACTTAAAGAGGGAGCTACTGTCTGTTCTATGGGAATGAGTAGTGATTACCAGTTGGCTATCAAATGTGGATCTAACTTAGTACGTGTAGGCTCTGCTCTTTTTAAATAGCAGAGTAACCCAACAAGGGTTCTCTCTCTACATATTTTTTTGGCAACTTTTGCAGATACCATAAAGATTAATCTGCTGCTGTACCAATTTAAAGTGTTCACTGTAAGTCAGTGAATTTAAAAGTATATCTGTTTCAGGAATCAGTGGTTTGTCCTCTACCTCTCCACATGCTGTACAAACCAAGTGAATATGATCTTCTTTGCGAAGTTCATATTTTGATTTTTTACCTGCAATAGGAACTTCAACCAAAACACCTTTTTGCACCATTAAAATAATATTTTTATAAACTGTAGCCAAAGAGAGTGAAGGATGCATTTTAACTACTTCATCATAGATAGCTTCTACAGACATATGTCCATGTTCTCCTATACTTTCCAACAGCTGTATCCGCTGAAAAGTTGCCTTAAGATTACTCTTATTGAGTAAATCTGCATAGTCTGTCATTTCAATCCTTTTCACTAAACCATAAGTTAGCCCCGTACTCATAAAAGGGAGGGGGAAAGTACGAGGCTAAATTATGGTTTAACTCTCTTTCAAGCCAAATAGCTTGAAAGATTTGAGAAAAACCTACAGTTCTTCTGCGTGTTTACCAAGATACTCAGCAACACCTTGGGTGTCAGCTTTCATACCTTCATCACCTTTAACCCAACCAGCAGGACACACTTCACCATGCTCGTTAGTAAATAACATTGTATCTACCATTCTGATCATCTCATCGATATTTCTTCCTAGTGGAAGGTCATTGATTACTGCATGTCTTACTGTACCATCAGCATCGATAAGGAATGAACCTCTAAGTGCAACTGCATCATCAAGAAGCACATCATAGTCTCTAGCGATTTGTTTAGAAAGGTCAGCTACCAATGGGAAGTTAATACGCCCAATTCCCCCTTTTTCTACTGGAGTTTCTCTCCATGCAAAGTGTGAAAATTGGCTATCTACAGATACACCAATCACATTAATTCCTCTATCAGTAAACTCTTTTGCTCTGTGTGAAAATGCAATAATTTCTGAAGGACATACAAATGTAAAGTCAAGTGGATAGAAAAAAAGTACTGCACCTTTTTCACCAAGATTATTCATAAGATTAAAATCTTCTACAATTTGTCCATCGGCAAGTACAGCAGTTGCTGTAAAATCTGGAGCTTTTTTAGTTACGATCATAGTTTTTCCTTAAAGATAATTTTTATTAACAAAGGAATTTTATCGTAATAAACTTAATTTTATCAAAATATGGTAATTTGACATGTTTTTAAATTTAAATAAAAATATGAGTTATAATCTTAATGTAGTTTAACATGTTGTTACTCAAAACAACAGCTGGAACTGTTGTTTGATATTCGCTAGTTAAAATCTAACTGCGAAAGGTGGTGAAAATAATGAACGACGTTATTTTCATTTTAATGATTATTTTAGCTATTTTACAATGGCTGTATAATCGTTAATTCAACCAGAGGGAGCTTAACGCTCTCTCTTCAAACATTATTTTAGCAGAATATTTAATTTTTGTAAACTAATATTTTTTAAATAAGTACATCATAATACTCTTGTATAGCTAACATAAATTCTTCGTAGTATTCATCTTTTATTCGGGGACAATGGGAATGAAGACAAAAAGTATCGTTCCTAATTTTTAGTATATTTCAGATAATTCAAGGGCGCGTTTAGTTGCCTCTTGCATTTCACAGAATATTGCTTCATCTAAGCCACCCGATCCACTATGTTTATGATAGTAAAATGAGCATTTTGCATTTGTATATTTAATCCACAACCTTTGAATCTCTCTAAGCTGTTCTCTTCTTTCACCTTTTAAACGGTTCATTGCTTTTTTATAATTTATATTCAATAATTTATCTTGTCTATCACGCTCATAACGCATACAATCTCTATAAAACCCTCCTTCTTTTATACATTTATCATACTGATTTGCATTGATATTCATTGTAAGTAATACAATTACAATAAATGGTTTAAGTATAAGTTTTGACACTTTAATTCTCCTGTATATAACGGCTAAGGTGAGGAAAGACGACGATATTTCCTATTACTCTCGCTCCCATCACTCCTGCATAGGAGTGTATAGGTGAGTGTGTATATTTACTTAGTTATACCTCTCATATGTATTCCCATCGGGGCCGATGAGAACAAAAAAACCAAAAATCTTGATTTTTTGTTTGGGTGCTCAATACTCCCTCTTGTTATCTCAGATGCTATCGCATCCAAGATAACGGTCGAATAGAACCATAAATTTCCGTTAGGTAATTTATTGCGTTCCTATGTTTTGTTAACTTGCTTGTAAGTGTCCAGTCTCTTCTTTTAGTCTCTCAGCAATCCATACTTTTATTATAGACTGTCTTGTGACACCTATCTTTTTTGCTTCTTTATCTAAAGACTCTATAATCCATTGTGGAAAATCAACATTTACTTTTTTTGTATCTGTTTTAAGAGCATTAGCTCTTGTTGCTTTTGAAAAATCAAGATATTCACTTATATCTTCACCATTATCAAATTTTTCATCAAACTCTTTAGCTGTTATTGTTTTCATAATTCTTCTCCTCATTTTTTCTACATCTTCGTACACTAATAATTCTATTTGTGTCTTCCCTGATAGTAAATATTACAACAAAGCATTTTGTGAGTATTTTTGAGATGAGAGCATAGCGAATTTCATTATCAACAATATTTGCAGGGATTACAAGTGCATCTTCATCTTGCCAAAGCTTTTGAGCTTCTACAAAATCTATGTTATGTTTCTCTTTGTTGATTTTACTTTTCTTTTCATCATACTCAAATTTCACATAAATCCTTTTGTATTAAGTATAAAAAGTATACTTTAATTATACTATATTTGTCAAGCCTTATAAGTTTTTTGTTGGAGTTAACGGTGGCGCGGGACATCGACGCCCGAACAAAAATCTTGATTTTTTGTTTGGGTACTCGATGCTCCCACTTGTTATCTGGTGCGAAGCTCCAGATGACAAGCGGGTGTTCAGCCCGCGCCACCGTTATCTCGGATGCGATAGCGTCCGAGATAACTATTTATTAACGGAACATAATGTCCTGCTATTACAATATTTCTGTATTAAGAGTATATCAAATATGTCTTGATATTAATGAGAGCAGGATGATTTTGCAGATTTTTACAGGATTTTGTCTTTTTATAACTATTTTTAATGTTCTTTTAGCCTGAAAATAGCTGTTATTTGGACAAAGTGTTCCTTGCTTTGTTTATGTAACCAATCCCTAAAATTTTCTTCCATGCCTAATTACCTTTAATACATATATGCATTTATCTAAGCCTTTCGGAAAAGCTATGATTGTATGCTATCTTCCTCATTGGTGGGTGTAACCCACCCTACGCAAACGGCAATAACCCAAACTTCCTAACAAAATCTTCATCTATATCTATCAACCCTTTTTCTTGTAAGTCATCTAACACAGACTTTGTACAAAAAGTATCTCCTGGCCATTCTCGTTTGAAGCCATCTGCTTCACCTTTGTTGGTAGCATCTATGGCTATGAATGGTTTGAGTACCACATCACGTCCTGCATCCATATTGTTTACCACACGCCAAATGAGCATATAGGGATTATTAATATCATTATTGATTGTATCTACAATAATAAGTAGTTTGATATGAGATTTTAAAACACTTAGTTTTTTTATAAGTTTTTGTTGTGATTTCTTTTTATCTACAGCAATGACACACACAGGATTTTTTGTATGAATAAAATACTGTTTGAGTTCTTTGACACGAGGTTGTATCTCTTGTATTTTAGTAAGAAGTACCATATCATCAAGTAAATTTTTTACACCCTCTTCTACTTCATCACCCGTAGCATCAACACCAAGCTTACCACCGACAAACTGCTTATCAGCAGAGTGGTCTAAGTGGTCTACTATCCCTTTGGTAATGAAGACTCGTTCAGGACTTAGACGGTTGAGTATATGTTCTGCCAGTGCTTCACTCTCTTCTAGTTCTGGTGCATCTTCAGCTACAAAGAGGGCATGCTTGACAAAACTCATCTGCCCTACACCCCAGAATGCATGCATAAACTGCATCGCATGACCTTTGTAGAGTGTTTTCATCTTTGCCAGTATGAGGTTATGAAATACCCCATTCTCAGGCATATTGTAGTCTATGAGATCAGGTGCCATAGGTTTGAGCATAGGCAGGAAGACACGTTCCGTTGCCCAGCCCATATACTTATCTTCTAGGGGTGGCTTACCTACGACTGTGGCGGCAAATACAGGGTTCTTTTTCATGGTAATAGTTTCTACTTCCATCACAGGGAATGGCTCTTTAAGCGTGTAGTAACCCGTATGGTCACCAAAAGGTCCTTCTATCTCTGTAAGTGTTGGATCGACAAAACCTTCTATAACAATATCTACATCTCTGGGGATATAAATATCATTAGTGATAGATTTAACCAATTGGGCATTTTTATTACGTACAAATCCATAGAGCAACATCTCAAACATCCCGTGAGGCATAGGGGCTTGTCCACACCAAATGTAAAGCGGGTCTCCACCTATGGCTACGGTGATAGGCATCTTTTTACCTGCTCTTTGGTACTGGTCGAAAAAGTGAGAGGCATCTTTATGGATTTGCCAGTGCATTCCTAGTCTATTTTTATCGTACTGTTGCAGTCTGTACATCCCTAAGTTTTGCATCTTACCGTCTAGGCTTTGGGTATAAACCTGTCCCATGGTAATAAAAGGTCCACCATCCTCTTCCCATGTTTTAAGTATAGGAAGCTTGTCCAAATCTACCTCTGCTTTAGGAACAATAACTTCTTGACACTCCCCTTTAAAGTTTAAACGTTTAGGAAAAACATTTTTAAGAGAAAAGAGTTTAGGTATCATGGCAAGTTTAGCCTTAAGCCCTTTAGGTGGTTTGAGTTTTAAAAGTTCTTCTATCCCCTCAGCAACAAGATCTGGATGTTTACCAAATATTTTCTCAGTCAACTCTTTGTTTGCAAAGATATTCATGAGTACTGGCATATCATACGTTATACCTTTAGCTTTGTTTATAGGTTTGGTAAAAAGTATAGGTCTGGAATTATCAGTTTTTACTTCTACATACGCTACATGGGGAATTTCAAGTTCTACATCCAGTGGAACATCAATTATTTTTAAATTACCATTATCTTTAAGCCATTGTACTACATCTTGCATGTGAAACCTTTTGCATTATTATTAAAAAGATTATAGCAAAAATGGCTGTTTTATTATCTAAAGAACTAACTATGGTACTTCAACTTTAAGATTTAATTTATAAGATAAAAGATAAAAGGTTTACTCCCACTTAAATGTTTGGACAGGAGTAAACTTTCTACTACCTAAAAAAATACTATTATATTAATAAGAATTGAGTCCTAAATTCCCATGAAGCGTCTTAAGAGGAAGAAGGAAGAAGAGAAACTTTTTACAGTCTCTCTGGCATTTCATCTTTAAAGGCTATATCTTCAGCTTTAGAGAGTATATCTAATGCACCATTAGCAATCATAGCCTCTGCTAATTGTGTACCCAATATATCACATTCAGTTATTTTTGCAGTACATTCTTTATGCATAATATTTATACCATTAGGGTAGCCAAGCATAGCTTTTAGCATAATATTATCACCTGAAATAGTAGCATTTACCGCTACGGGTGCAGAACATCCTGCTCCTATAGCAGAAACAAAATCACGTTCAAGTTTAGTGCAGATAAAACTCTTTTCATCATTGAGGCTCATCGCTATTTCACGTACCTTTTTATCAGAACTTACGATTTCAATACCCAGTGCTGCCTGCCCCATAGGTGGGATAAAAAAGTCCAACTTCTCTACAAAAGGAATATCTTTAAGCAAATCAAGTCTATGTAAACCAATATAAGCAAGAATAATTGCATCATACTGCCCCTCTTTAAGCTTTCTAAGACGTGTATTGACATTTCCTCGAAGCTCTTTAACTTTAAGGTCTGGACGACGCTCCAGAAGTTGCATACGGCGACGCAGACTTGTGGTTCCTACTGTAGCACCATGCGGTAGTTCGTCTAAACTTTTATAGGTATGAGAGAGAAGTACATCACTCTGATCTTGACGCTCAGTAATAGCACAAAGCTCCAATCCCTCAGGAATATATGTTGGTACATCTTTTAAAGAGTGTACCGCCATATGTGCATTTCCTGCAAGCATTTCATCTTCAAGTTCTTTGGTAAAATGACCTTTACCCCCTATCAAAGCCAAAGGTTTATCAAGTATTTTATCCCCTTTTGAAGTAATCTCATTAAGCTCCACTTTTACATGAGGGAAAGTTGTTTCTATACGTTCTTTAATATGATATGCCTGCCATAGTGCAAGAGCACTTGCACGTGTAGCAATAATAAGTTTTTTCACGTTTACTACTTTATGTTAAATTTATTTAATAAGGTTTTTATAACCATCACGATTCCGATCCCACTTACCATCAATATAGACTGTAGGTGTACCTGAAACCATCATTCGTGTTGCAGCATCAGTATCGGCTTTAAGTGCATCTTTAACCTCTTTGGCATTAATCTTTTCAGCACTGACAACATAACCTGTCTGTTTTTTAACCGCAGCCAAAACTTTTTTCACATCTCTTTCTCTAAGCTTAATTTTCAATGCATACATTTTCTCAATCATATCCATTTTGCCCTCTTCTTGTGCCACATGCATAATTTTGGTCAAAATATCCGATACAGGATGAATACGTACAAGCGGTAAATGATAATAATAGAGTGCAATTTTAGAAGGATTTTCTTTTGCTGCTTTAATAATATCAGGAACAACTTCTTTACAGAAAGGACACTGAGGATCGGAAAAAACGAGTATCTTATGCTTTGCATCTTTGTTACCAAACAGAAGGTGTGCATCGTTATAGTATGAAGAAGAAACAGTCGGTTTAATCTCATCTTTATAATCTTTGCCTGTTTTCAGATCAACAAGACCTTCTGCAACCAATCCATCTTTAATAAACATTATTTTAGGTACATGAACCTCTTTCTTTCTATAGTTCAAATCCATTGTAGTCAATAAAATAGTCCAACCTGGCAACGCTTTATGTGTTTTGGATTCTAAAACCGTTACACCCTTCACCTTGACATTTGGATTTTTAACGACAGTATTTCTCACATACTTTACGAGTGTTTGATTATCAGGCTGAATCGCAGCACTTAGTGTTACAGTTGCTATCAGACTACTCATCAATAATTTCGACATCAATGACATTATCATCTCCTTGTTTTTTAAAGTTATTATTTGCTGACTCAGGTGTTATTTTAGCAATAAATTGTAAATAGAATGTGTAAACTAATGCAATCAATCCCAAAAAGTCACTCAGTACCCCAGGAATAATGAGTAATATAGCTGCCGCCAAATAGGAAGTAGCAGCATTTTGAAAATTTTTCATACTTAATTTTCCACTTTTTACTGCATTGATATTACCCAGCATACTTAATGGACTTGACTGTAACAATCTAAACCCAAGCATCATGCTCGCTACTATCCAGAGGGCTGACCACATAAAACCAATATGTTCACCCACACTCAAAGATAAATAAAGTTCCAACAATAAAAAAGGAACAATTAAAACAACCATCTTAAACCTTTGCGAGTATCGTCTCTAGCACATTTTCTACTGAGACCTCCTCTTTTTCAAGTCCACGTCTGCTAACAATCTCTACATTGCCCTCAGAGAGTTTTTTACCTATGACTACAGCATAAGGGACACCTAAAAGTTCAAAGTCTTTTATTTTAGGACCAAAACGCTCTTTACGCTCATCAAGCAAAACATCCAGACCTTTAGCTTTGAGTTCACTATAAAGCTTCTCACCTAGAGCTACCTGCTCTTCATCTTTAATATTGGAGATAATTATCTGTAAATCAAATGGTGCCGATTCTTTGGTCCAGATGCACCCTTTATCATCATGATTTTGCTCTATAATACCTGCAAGTAATCGGCTTACACCTATACCATATGTACCCATCACCATGGGTACAGCTTTACCATTCTCATCTAAGAAGTTACACCCTAGCGGCTCAGAATATTGTGTACCAAGCTGGAAGATATGCCCTGCCTCTATTCCCTTGGTATAGGTCAATGCACCCCCACAATTTACACAGGCATCCCCCTCCTGTACCGATGAAATATCTGCATAGCTTTTTTCTGCTGCACCAAGGCTGTCAATTCCTTCTAAAGCTGCATCTACAACCAAAGTTTGCATCTCTATAGATTCTTCACACGCTACAAGGTCGTTGGCACTCACTGCATTACACGCTTTTACATCTTGAAGCTCTATATCAGCTGGAAGTGCAAAGTGTACTATTTTTGTCTCTCCCTCATCATAGAGTGCTTTCATAGTAATAATTTTTATCTCAGTATTTGCATTATAGGATTTAGGTTTTGCAACAGCCGCTTCAATATTTGCACCATATTCACAGTCTGGACAGACAACTATTGTATCTTCCCCAGAGTCTGCAAGTACCATAAACTCTTTACTTCCAGACCCGCCAATAGCACCTGAGTCTGCATCAACCACTCTAAACTCTAGTCCAAGACGTGTAAAGATTTTTTTATAGGTCTCTTCCATGAGTGCAAACTCTCTTTGCATATCTTCTGTAGTTGCATGAAAACTATAGCCATCTTTCATTAAAAACTCACGTCCACGCATAAGCCCAAATCTTGGTCTTATTTCATCACGGAACTTGAGATTTATCTGGTAAAGATTTAAGGGAAGTTGCTTATAACTTTTTACACTCTGACGTACAAGATTTACCATCATCTCTTCATGTGTTGGTCCCAAGATAAAATCATTATCTTTTCTATCTTTAAAACGTAAAAGCTCTTTACCATACTTCTCTAAACGTCCACTCTCTTCCCAAAGTACTGATGGGGTTACAAATGAAAGTGCCACTTCCTGACATCCTGCTTTGTCTAACTCATCTTTTACTACTGCTCTTACTTTATCAAGTATCTTTTTCCCTAACGGTAAAAAGTTGTAAAGTCCAGAACCTCCGACAGATTGGATAAACCCTCCACGTATAAGATAAATATGGCTTGCCAATGTTGCATCATTGGGTGTCTCTTTGCTTGTTGGTATGAGTAGTCTTGAAAATCTCACGCGTTATATCCTTTTGTATGATGATCATTTTTATACTGCTTAAAGTCTATATTCTCTGTATCTATATTAAACATTTTTTTCACTGATTCTATGCAGTTTGCATTTTTCTTTTGGGTAGATGATTCACGTAAATTTTGTGTAGGATCATGTAAAAAACGCTTAAACATCTGCTCTGCCATTTTACGCATATTAGCTTCGTACTCTTTAGGTACAAAACCTTTTTTAATCACTCGTTTCATCTCAGTATCTATCGCTTCACTAACATGCTCACGCATCTGCTTGATTACAGGTTCTATGGAGAGTGCTCTAAGCCATGCATAAAACTCATCTGTATACTTCTCTACAATACTTGCAGCACGCACTGCCTGCTCTTCACGTAATGCATGGTTTGTTTGCGAGATAGCACGCAGGTCATCTATACGAAACAGCTGTAGTTTTTCCATATTCATATCTTCTATATCTCTAGGAATTGCCATATCAAACCAAAGCCTGTTTATCGCTTCATTTTCTATCATATCTTTTGTAACCACTGGCTCTTTTGCGGAAGTTGCAGAGAAAAGAAGGCGATAACGGTTAATATACTTTTCAAGTTTATCTACCGTATCTGCCTTGACATTCTCACCCAAGCTATCTGCTACACGCTCTACTTTCTCCAAATCACGTCCAAGCATTACAACATCGCATCCTGCACGAAGCAGATGTTTAGCAGCCAACACACCCATCTCTCCAGCACCTAAAACAACGCCTGTCATACCTGCCATATTGTCACCCAGTATTTTATGGGCCTGTGCCACTGCCACAGAAGCAATGGAAATAGGATTTTGAGAGATATTTGTAGCATTTCTCACTTCCGCAGCACACTTAACCGCATAGGAGATAAGACGGTTCAACCTGCGTCCTGCTGTTTCATTTTTATGAGAAAGCATAAAAGCTTCTTTTACCTGCCCTGTAATCTGAGACTCTCCAACAACTAAAGACTCCAATGATGAAACCACAGAGAAAATATGCTGTACTGCCTCTTCATCATCATAACGCTCTGCAGCAGTTTTGAGCTGATAGAAGTTTAAATCACTCTTTTGAGCCATAAGCCCAAGTATCGCATGATAAGATGAGAAGTTGTCACGTGTTGCCAATACTATCTCTACACGGTTACAGGTAGAGATAATAAATGCCTCATGTACAAACTCAAATGCTACAAGCTGATTAAGCATCTGGCTTTTTTCACCATCATTAGCAAATGCTAATTTTTCTCTCATTCCCTGGTCACAGTTTTTATGTGAAAAACTTACTACTTGATAGTACATTAAAAGTCCCTCTCTATCATCGCCATGGCTATACCACTGAGTGCTGATTCTCCACGATCATTCATGAGAGTAATAGCCTCTTCAACCAATACCTTGGCTTCTGCAAATGATTTTTCTATAATCTGATACTCTTTCATCTTTGCTTTTATCCAGAGTTGTTCCTCAGAGGTTAGTTTTTTGGCATGCAGCGATTTAAGTTTGGCAGCATCCTCACTCTCCAATGCTTCATAGAGGTAAATGTAAGGCAGTGTTGTTTTACCCTCTTCATAATCATGCAGTGCAGGTTTACCCAAAGTCTCAGTATCCATTGTAATATCTAAAATATCATCTATCATCTGAAATGCAATACCAAGGTTACGTCCGTAAGTCATATAAGCAGTTTTATCTTTACCTGCAAGCAAAGCAGCCGCACCTGCTGCTGCTTCCATAAGTGAAGCAGTTTTTTGGTAAATCATCTTTAAATAGACATCACGGTCAAGATTAAATGCTTTTGAAAGTGAAACATCTTTAAGTTCCCCAAGGCTAAGTTGCACAACTGCATTGGAGACTGTCTTAGCCACATCCGGGCTAATATTGTTTAACTCTAAAAAGCCTTTAGAGTAGAGAATGTCTCCTAACATAATGGCTGTTTTGTTACCATAGAGTGCATTGAGTGAAGGCTTGGAGCGTCTTGTATCTGCATCATCTATAACATCATCATGCAGTAGGCTTGCAGCATGTATCATCTCCACGATAGCAGCAGTTTTTATAACTGCCAAAGTATTCCCCGCTATCTTTAAAATAAGTTTTGCACGTAATCTTTTACCCTGAGGAAGCTTAGCATAAAGAGAAATAACCTCTTTATCATCCAAATCTGATACAAACTGTTCTATTTTTCTTTCTACTGCACTTAGCATGACTGATTTACCTTTTGATGACTCATCTTATATTCTGAATTTAAAAGACTTTATTATAACCAAATCTCTTTAGTCTTTCTCTTTGACCCGATAAAGTACCGCATACATTAAAGGAACATAGTAGAGATTTAACACAGTTGACCATGCTACACCAAAACCCAAACTAATTGCCATAGGCTGCAAAATAAGTGCCTGACCTGAAGCAAAAAACATTAATGAAGAGAGTCCGAGTACCGTGGTGACTGAGGTAAGAACAATAGGCCGCAAACGCATTCCTGCTTTAAGTGCAATCTCTTCATAATTTTGACTTCCTTTGATAAAATCCAACATAATCAACCCATCATTAACTACAACACCTGCAAGCCCTATAACTCCCATCATACCAGGCATAGACATATGAATACCCATCAGATAGGTTCCTACCAATGCTCCAAAGAGTGACAGAGGTATCACGCTGACAACAATCAATGGCAAAATCAAAGAATTAAACATCCAAACCAAAGTAATAAAAATCAGAAAAACTGCTACAATCAATGCCCGTGTCATCTCTTTTTTAAGCTTACTGTTTTCCTTCTCTTCTCCTTTGATTACAATATGAACTCCCTCTTTTCTCAGAGAATCCAACAAAGGTTTTATCTGCTTCATCACCTCTGTAGGAGTAATAATCTTCTTATCTACAGAAGCGAAGAGAGAGCGTACTTTTTCTCCATCTTCTTTAAAAATCTTAACAAAAGATTTTTGGTAGATAAAATCTGTCACTTCTGAAAGTTTTACACGTTTTGTTCCATCAGGCGTAGAGAGCATAAAATCTTTGAGAGCCCTACTGTTTTTTTTATAGCTGTCTTCAATTTTAACACGCAACAGTCCTTTGGCATCAAAAATCTTTGCATATTCAGCCTTTAAAAAAGATCCTCTAAGTACTGAAGTAATATAGCCTTCACTCATTCCCAGAGCTTGTCCATATTCATTGACACGCAGTTTAAGTTCACGCTCCCCTTCATTGGCATTATCAGAGATATCTTTAACCCCTGCTATCGCAGAGAGTCTCTCCTCCACACTCTTCATTGCACGAAGTTTTACTGCAATACTGGGATGTTCAAAACCAAGTTCAATATCATGAGAGACAATACCTGCTTGCTGAACATAGACATTTAGTGCTTCAAAAAGTTTTTTACCCTGTATTGTTTTCTCTTTTAAATCAGGTAAAAGTTTCTCCTGTATCTCGTTGGAAATATCCTGAGAAAGACGTTCTCTTATCATATCTGTATGGTCATACTCTAATGAAAAGATAGGATTGATATAGGTATCAAAAAAATTCTCTGGAGCCTTTTCATGCAGATTAATAAAGATTTGAAAGAGATTTTCTCCTACTTCCACTGTCTGATCTTTGTTAAATTTAAATCCTATGACCGATGTAATTGAGTCCATCTCTTTTTTATCTAAAAGTTTTAGAAGTGATTTTTCAATTTCTGTAACATAAACTTCCGTATCTGTCAACTTGTTATTAATATTGATTTTACCACTTAAATAGACCTGTTGCGCATCAAACTCAGGAAAAAGCTGAAACTTTGTCAACTTACCTATACCTATTGTAGCCAAAATAATAGCCAGCAACATCACACCCAAAGAGCGTTTTTTACGAGTAAGCAATCTCGCCAGAAATCTGTCATACTTTTCAATCAGCCATAACCAGATGGTACTGTTATGCGATTGGGGTTTAAATGAGGCTTTGGAAAAAAACTCTTTGGCATGCAGCGGCAGGAAATAGAAAGCTTCAAAGAGGGAAGAGAGCAAAAGTACAGAAATCATGACAGGAAGTACCTGCATAAACATCCCCATTTTTCCAGACATCATCAAGAGTGGCAAAAAAGCAAAAACCGTTGTAAGTGTAGCTGTCATCACGGCGGGAAACATCTCCAATGCACCATCTATAGCCGCATTTCGCGGACTTTTTCCCATCTCCATATGCCTGTAAATATTTTCAGCCACAACAATCGCTTCATCAACAAGCATCCCCAAAGCAATCAACGCACCTAAAAGCGTTAACATATTCAAACTGTACCCTATCATATCTGCGACAATAAGCGTAATCATAAAACTTGCAGGTATCCCAATAGCAACAACAAAAGCTATACGTATATTGACAGAAAGAAACAGTGCGGTAAAAACCAAAATAAGTCCAAACAGAATATTGGACGAGACAAGATTAAGACGGTTTTTAATCCAAACAGAAGTATCGGTATAGACTTTAAACTCTATATTTTGATACTTTTTACTAAATTCTGGAAGCATCGCTTTAATCTTTTTACTCAGAGCAATAGCATTTCCCTCTTTGCTTTTATTAATATTGAGAGAGATATTCTGATGAGCGTTAAAATGTGAAATCTGTGATGCTTCACCCAAACCATAATGTACCTCTGCGATATCGGACAACATAAGGTATTTACCCTCAATAGACAAAAGTGTTTGCGCCAATGCCTTGGCACTTTTTTCTCCATTGATGGTTGAAATATAAAGATGGTCTCCCTGCGTATCAATCGTACCAACAGGAAAAATTGAAGAGAGATTGGATATTGCCTGATAAACAGCTCTCTTTTGCAAACCATACGCTTCAATCTTTTTTTGATTAAGGGTTATCAAAACCTCATCATCGGTATCTCCCCGTACATCAATACTACTGAGATCAGAAATAGCTGATAACTTTCTTTTCAAATCTTTTGCTGCAACAAGCAACTCTTTTTTAGCGACATCTCCTGAAACAGCCACCAACAAAAGAGGGTATTGATGCACGACAACACGGGCGACAGGTTCATCCATATCTGAAGGAATATCCCGTTTGGCTTTACTGATAATATCTTTAACATCATTCAATACCTCCTGAGAGGATTCCCCACTTTTTATATCAGAAGTAATTAAAAAAAAACCATTTTGGATTGTGGTATTGACAGTATCAATACTTGAAAGACTTTTTAGCTCATCTTCTATAGTATTAACTACCATTTTATCTAAAACATCTGCACTTGCACCAGCATAACTTCCTTTAATCGAAATCATATCCAGCGTCGAAGGAGGGAAAATCTCTTTGGCTATATTTTGATAAGCAAAAAGAGAAAGAAGCAACATAAAAACCATAAGTATGTGGTTAATAATTGGCTTATCTATCCCAAAACGTATAAAGCTTTTGACCACTATTCATCCTCTTGTATCGTAAATATAGTATCGGTAACACGATTTTTAAACTTTAAAGCTTCTACATTTTGTTCAAGCAAAACCTTTTCTGCTTTCAGTGCAGCAACTTCTCGTGCTTTCTTGTTAACTATTTTTGATTCATAATAGATTTGATTGGACAAGTAAATTTTAATACTTGTCAAAATCAATACAATGGCCATTGCCATTAAAATCACCGAAACCATACCAAAAGTAATACCGTTTGGCATCTTCTTTTTCTTTATATTCTCTCTATTTTTAAGCATCTTTTGTAAACCTGAATGATCTTAATTTTGCTGAACGACTGCGAGGATTTACCTTTAACTCTTCCTTTGTTGCAGTCACTGGTTTAGAAGACAAGGCTTTTCCTATGGCATGATTTTTACCACAGGTACAACGCATTGCTTGAGGGTCGCATATACATGCAGTTGACCACTTTTTAAAACGATTTTTAACCAACCTGTCTTCTAAAGAGTGAAAGGAAATGAGTGAAAGTACTTCACCTTTAGTATGCTTTGCTTCAAGTGCATCCAGCAATCCTTCTATCTCACCCAATTCATTATTGACCTCTATACGTATAGCCTGAAACATAAGTGTTGCAGGATGTATTTTCCCACCTGAAGGTATAACAGACTTAGCTATTTCACTTAGTTCTTTTGCACTTTTTATGGGTGCTTTTGCTCTAGCTTCTACCACTGCACCTGCTAACTTACGGTAAGATCGTACTTCCCCGTATGCATCAAAGATATATTCCAGTTTATCTTGCGGATACTCATTGACCACTTCATACGCACTCAAAGGTGAAGTAGCATCCATACGCATATCCAAGGTTTCTGAATTAAATGAAAACCCTCTTTCCATTTTATCTAACTGCAAAGAAGAGACACCAAAGTCTGCAAGTACTGCTAAGATAGGTTCTTCTTTTAACGTAGGGAAAACATTTGCAAAGGTACCCTTATAGAGTCTACTGCGTCCTTCAAAAGGTTCTAATCTTTTTTGAGAAAATGCTAATGCTTCATCATCTCTATCTATACCTATATGTTTAATATTCTCATATTTGGCCAACATTTCAGAACTATGTCCAGCATATCCTAAAGTACAATCTACAAAATAACCCTCGCCTACATCTTTAAAGCTTGTTAATACTTCATCCAAAAGTACGGGAATATGAGGTGTCTGCATAAAAGTCCTTCTTACTCAAATAGAGTTAAATTGTAGTTTTTAATTTTTAATTTTTAATTTACTCGTTATAATAGCAAAAATAGATAAAAGGCATATCTACGATGGATAAACATCTCATTGAGGACATACAGCACATCTCACTTTCACTCTTTAATAAAAACTTTTTTGGTGTCTATCATGGCTCTATCTCAGCCAGACTATCAAGCCATAGCTTTATTATTAATTCAAAAGATACTATTTTGGATGAAATTAATGAAGAGTCTTTGGTAAAACTTGACTGTCACAAACGAGACTATCGCTGGACGATGGCAAATGCCGATGTAAATATACATGAACATATCTATGAGGCTATTCCCAATGCCAAATATATCTCCTATACAATGCCACCTTATGCAACTGCCTATTCACTCAAACATACCAAAGTCTTGCCCCAAGACTTTTTTGGCAAAAAAATACTGGGAGAAATTTTTGTCTATGATCCCAAAAATATTAATGACTGGTTAGAACGTGCCCCCTATGAAATACCACAGTTTTTTCAAAAACATGAAACACATATACTACTCATTAAAGGTTTTGGAGTAATCTCTTATGACAGGGATATTACAGAGATGGCAAAAAAAATTTCCATTTTAGAAAACTCATGCAGACTTCTTGCACTCTCTGCAACTTTATAGATTACCTTATATAAGGAAAATATTTGACACAGTTATAAAGCATTTTTTGGCTATACTTCATCTATTAATATCAGATGGAAAAGCACAATGAATCAGACAAAAAAACGTTTAAATATTATTAATTTAGCCATTTCTATTACCGATATAGAAACTATACAGCTGCAAATCCTCAAACTTTCCCCTCTTAAAACCGATAAAAGAATACAAAAAATAGTCTCTTTGCTTCAAGCAGAAAACTATGCACAGGCACAAAAATTTATTTCTGAATATATTGACACACCTATAGATGAAATTCTTCAACGCACTTCACAAAAAAAACCAACAACTATTACAGAAGAGAATCAGGCACTTATTGATGAATTTCAACTCTTTGTAAACACTTCTGATTCTTCAGCATCACAGCAAAGTATCAAACCAGATATACAGAAAGATACCCCCTACTCTTTATATGATACCAAACCAAAACAGACCATTGATTTTGATGCACTTTTAAATCTTGATAAAGAAGAGGTACTTCCCAACAACATCACAATAAATCTTTCAGAAAACTTTAGCGAAGCAGACAAACTAAAAGAGTCTCTTCCTACAGAAGATATTCCAAGAGATACTTTTTTTGATACACCAGAAAAAGATAAGGAAATCTCTATGGAAGAGGTAAGTAAAAGCATCCCAGAAACCATACCTGAAGATACACCTCTTAAAGAGATTAAAAGTACTACCCAGCAAATCCCTTCACACTATCCTGCTATTCCCTATATTTCCCAAAAATTTGCAGATATGAAGAAATCATATCCTCCTATTCAGATTAGCCATGAAAAATTTGATAGCGTCGAAAATTTTTTATCAAGAATCGCACAAAATGGTTACTCTGAAACAGAGATGGAGGAGATGATAACTTTTATTCAAAAGCTTACACGGTCATCCAAATTTGCCGAAGCATCAGAACTGCTGCTGCTGTGTGGTGCAACAGAATCAAAATTTGCACAGTTCATGTTTGCCCGTGCCTTGTTTACAGGTTCGCTCCTGAGAAAAAACATCAATGAGTCATTTTCACTCATACATGCTTTAGCTATGGACAATTATCCAGAAGCACTTTGTGATTTGGCTCAATTCTATGAACATGGCATAGGAACACAAAAAGACATAATCAAAGCAGAAAGACTCTATAAAGAAGCATCTGATTTTGGTATTAGACGTGCAGAAAAACATTACAATCGACTCAAAAAACAAAATAGACGTTTATTTAAGAAATAGACCTTATATAGATTCAAAAAATTTAGTTTTTTTGCACCTTACAAATACCTTCATATGCTACTCTTATCATAGTATCTATCTCTTCATAATTGATAATATAAGGAGGCATAAAGTAAATAATATGTCCCAGAGGTCTCAATAGAACACCTTGACTCAAAGCATACTCATAAATCTTCAATCCTACTCTCTCTTCACTCTCATAACCTTTCAATTCTATGGCAGCAACCATACCCTGCTGACGTACTGTTTTTACATTCTCCAATAATAGAAACGGCTTCAGTGCCTCTTTGATATAAAGAGATTTTTTTAAGTTTTCACCCAAAATATCCTCTGTTTCAAAAATTTCCAATGTTGCTAACGCAGCACTGCATGCCAGAGGGTTTCCTGTATAGGAATGAGAATGCAAAAAAGCTTTATGTTCATGATATTCACAATAAAATGCTTTATAGATATCATCTGTTGTCATAACAACGGACAAAGGAAGGTACCCTCCTGTCAACCCCTTGGAGAGTGTCATAAAATCAGGAGAAACAGCAGCATATTCACAGGCAAACATTCTACCTGTCCGACCAAATCCTGTCATAATCTCATCAGCAATCAAATGAACATTATATGCTTGGGTCAATGCTCTTGCACCCTCTAAATATCTTGGATGATACATATGCATTCCCCCTGCACCTTGAATCAATGGTTCAACAATTAAAGCAGCAATCTCATCTGAGGAATCATTCAGTACACTCTCCAAAATATCAAGGGCCTTATTGGCTGCTTCTATACTCTGGTCTTTGGGTACAGGAACTTGTCTATTTTGAATCAGCAACTGCTGATAAGTCTCTTTATAAAGACTTACATCTCCTACCGATAAGGCACCAATAGTTTCACCATGGTAGGAGTTTGTCAAAGAGAGAAAAACAGGTTTACATTTTCCCTTGTTGAGATGATAGTGGTAACTCATTTTAAGTGCTGCCTCAACGGCAGAAGAGCCATTGTCTACATAAAATACTTTAACTAACATTTCAGGTGTAATATTGACAAGTTTATGGGCAAGTTCAACTGCAGGTTCATGGGTAAACCCTGCTAAAAGTACATGTTCAAGAGTATCAATCTGTGCTTTTACTTTTGCATTAATTGTATGGTTACAGTGTCCAAAAAGGTTGACCCACCATGAACTGACTGCATCAATATAGGATTTCCCTTCAAAATCATAAAGATAGACTCCCTTTCCTGAATGAATAGGAATCAAGGGAAGCGTCTCATGGTCTTTCATCTGAGTACAGGGATGCCAGATTACATCCAGATCACGCTGCATTATTTTACTGTTTTTCTCCGCCATAATATTACTACCTTATTGTACAAGTTTAATTTGGGTAAAATTATACAAATTTTTCAATAGAAGGTAGATGAAGTATGATTTCTTGGATGCAAAAACACAATAAGTACCTGGTATGGACCATTTGGGTAGCAACAATCGCGTTTATCGGTGCAGGCTTTGTAGGTTGGGGAAGCTACAATCTTGGTAGTAAAGCAGGCAACGTAGCAAAAATAGGAGACATAGAAATATCTCAAAAAAAACTCAATATGGCATACAGCAGTCTCTACAATCAATATAATGCACGCATGCAAGGCAAACTGGATGAAGCAAAAGCCAAAGAGATGGGGCTGATACAACAAGCTTTTTATAGAGTTGCTACACAGGCAAAAATTTTAAATTTTGCAAAAGATGCAGGGATTATCATCTCTGATACAGAACTGGTAGAAAAGCTTAAAAGTATCTCAGGTTTTCAAAAAGATGGTATCTTCAATAAAGAAATATACCACAGATACCTAGCATCACAGGGACTCAAGGCAAAAACATTTGAAGCCTCACTCAAAGAAGAACTTCTGATTCAAAAGACTATGAAACTACTCTCTATCAAAGCATTACCATTTGAGACAGATGTTGTCTCAGCGGCAATGAATGTCAGTGATAAACTTGCCTATAAAGTATTATCACAAGAGGATGTAAAAATTGTACCGAATGAAGCAAAAATAAAATCATTTTGGGAAACACAAAAAGAGCATTTTATGACCCAAAAGAGCTATAGCCTTTCTATTGTCTGGACAGAAAGCAAAGATGTAACGGTTACAGAGGATGAAATTAAATCATTTTACGATGCCAACAGTTTCAACTATACCAATAGCAAAGGGAAACAACTCAACTTTAAAGAAGCGAAAGATCAAGCAAAAAAAGACCTCAAACTCAAAAAAAGTAAAAAAACAGCACAACGAGCCTATATTGCATTTAAAAAAGGAAAATTAAAACAAAGTGAAACAACCATATTGGCTATGAATGACATAAAGTTAACACCTGAAATCTGGAATCTACTCAAAGATGCCAAAGCAGGAGAAATACTTAAACCAAAAACCGTAGCCAACAGATATGCAACAATCAAAGTAGAGAAAATCTTACCACCAAAAGTAAAAAGCTATGAAGAAGCAAAAGAAGCAGTCACCAAACTCTATATGCAACAGGCAAGAAAAGAAGCCTTCCAGAAGTGGGCAAAAGAGGAGCTAAAAACATTTAATGTTGCAACCGCAACCCTTTCAGATTTTGTCAAATTGGAAGAAAATGTCAAGCTAAACCCATTAAATAAAGAAGAAAGTTTACAATTTTTACAAAAACTCTTTACATCTTCAAAAGAAAAAGGTATGATTAGCATTAGGGATAAAGTTGTCGTTTATAAAATTTTGGAACAAAAGCTGGGTTCAGCAGATAAAAATCAAACAAAATCTGTAAATCAAACTGTCAACGTTATCAAACAAAATATATTTGAATCAAATTTAATTCAAATATTAGATAAAAAATATCCAACAGAAACTTATGTAGGAGGACTTACCAATTGAGTAATACAATTTTAGCTATCGATATCGGTTCCACAAAAATATGCGCTATCATAGCTGAGATTTCAGAGACGCAAGAAGTAACGATACAAGGTCATGGCATTACAAAATCTCAAGGGATTAAAAAAGGTGCCATTACCAATATTGAACTGGCTTCAAAAGCAATTAAAAAAGCAATTAATGATGCAAAACGTATCGCTGGTTCCAATATATCATCTGCAACCGTTTCTATCTCAAATGCCTATGCAAAGTCATTAAACTCTACAGGTATTGTCAATATTCCACATAAAGATATCTCTATAAAAGAGATAAAACGTGTGATGCAAACAGCCCTCTATAATGCCAATGTACCTAATGAATATGAAGTTGTACATGTGCTTCCTTACAATTTTAGAGTAGATGATCAGGATTTTATTGAAGATCCATTTGGAATGAATGCTTCTCGCATGGAAGCAGATGTCAATATTATTATGACACAAAAGTCCAATCTTTCAAATCTTAAAAAAGCTGTACGCTCTGCAGGTGTTGAAATAGATGGAATTGTACTCTCTGGATACGCATCAGCAATAGCTACACTGGATGAAGATGAAAAAGAGTTGGGTGCTGCGGTTATTGATTTGGGAGGTCAAACCTCCAACCTTGTTATTCATACAGGTAATTCTATTAGATATAATGACTTTTTGGGTGTAGGTTCCAACCATATCACCAATGATCTCTCTATGGCATTACATACTCCACTACCTATAGCAGAAAATGTCAAAATTCGTCATGGAGATCTTATCAATAGTTCCAATGAAGTCATTGAACTTCCGATTATAGGAGATGAAGAGAGTAGAAACGGAGTTTCACTTGAGGTTGTTCACTCTGTTATTTTTGCACGTGTAGAAGAAGCATTAATGATTTTAGCAAAATCACTTGAAAAATCTGCGCTTAAGGAGCAGATAGGTGCAGGTATTATTTTAACAGGTGGAATGACAAAACTCAAAGGTATTAGAGAACTGGCACAGGCTATCTTCTCTGGTATGCCCGTAAGAGTAGGATATCCAAAAAATATCAATGGACTTTTTGATGAGCTTAAAGACCCTGCATTTTCAACGGTAACAGGACTGCTTCTCTATCAAGCAGGCAAACATACACAGTATGAAATAGATTTTCAGCAGGAACTACTTCATTCAAAAACTCTACAAGAGGAGAGTTTGGTAGATATTAAAATCGGTACGAGTACCCATGAAAAAGAGCTATTGTCCTCAAATCAAAATAGCGAAGAAAAGAAACAAAGTGCTACAGTATCCAAAGCTGAAAATACTATCTCTTTTGATGAGTTGCCAGATTTGGGAAACGAGACACAAAACCCATTAAAAAAGTTTTTTAACTGGACAAGACAACTTTTTTAATAAGAAAAAATTAATTAACGGGAGGAAAAAATGGAAGAGTTTGAAATAGACATCGTTGAGACAAAATGTCATACAAATGGTGCAAAGATAAAAGCGATTGGTGTCGGTGGTGGCGGTGGTAATATGATTAACCACATGATTAGTGAGGGTATCAACAGTATTGATCTTATTGTAGCCAATACAGATGCACAGGCATTAGATACATCTATGGCACCATTTAAAATGCAATTGGGTCTAAATGCAACCAGAGGTCTTGGAGCAGGAATGATTCCCGATAAAGGAAGAGAAGCTGCTTTAGAGAGTTTTGAAGATATCAAAGAGATGCTTGATGGTTCAGATATTGTCTTTATCTCAGCAGGTCTTGGTGGGGGAACAGGTACAGGTGCTGCCCCAATCATTGCCCAAGCAGCCAAAGAGATTGGTGCTTTAACGGTTTCTATTGTAACAAGCCCTTTTAAATTTGAAGGACGCAAAAGAACCAAGCTTGCCAAAGAGGGTCTTGAAGAGCTTAAACGTGAAAGTGATTCTATTATTGTTGTTCCGAATGAGAAACTACTATCTATCGTAGAGAAGAACCTTGGTATCAAAGAGAGTTTTAGAATGGTAGATGATATTCTTGCTCAAGCTGTAGGTGGTATCTCAAAAGTCATTCTTTCTCATGGGGAAAATGATATTAACCTTGACTTTGCCGATGTCAAAACAGTAATGAACCACAGAGGTTTGGCACTCATGGGTACAGGATACAGTACAGGTGCATCAGCAGCCTATGACGCAGCAAAAATGGCTATTGAATCTCCACTACTTGATAATATCTCTATTGATGGGGCAATGGGTGTCCTTGTACAATTTGATATTCACCCAGAATATCCACTCAATGGTATCTCTGAAGCGATGGAAATTATCTATGACAGTGCTGATGAAGATGCAGATGTTATCTTTGGTACAACAACCAATGCAGATATGGAGATAGATGAAGTCAAAATCACTATTGTTGCAACAGGTTTTGAAGATAAAAATGCCATAGCAGAGCCAACCGTAAAAAAGCAAGAAACACTACTCAATGCAAATACATGCAACATCAATACCATAAGAAATAAAATGGTTGTAGGTGGATACAATGGTGACAATGAAGATATCTTGGATGTCCCAACATTTTTACGAAAACAAATGGATTAACAACAAATCATTCTTCCCCTTTTTTTAATAGTAAACAAAGAGACTCTTCCTTCTTTGTTTACATATCTTTTATCTCCTATTTATTAGTCATTTTTTGTTATGATACTTCAAAATTAATTTTGAGGATTTTAGACAATGAAATATATTAAATCTCTATCTACTGTTGCGGCAACTGGTCTTGCAACCATCTTGGCAACTGGCGTAACTGGTTGTACACAACAACAGCAAGAACAACAACAAGCCAAAGGTGCCTTTGTCATCATTGAAGAGACGGCTCCTGGCAAATACAAAATCAAAGATGAATTCCCAGCAGATGAAACACGTATTGTCCTTAAACAGCTTGATGGCGTAGAACGTGTACTTACACAGGCGGAGATGGATGAACTTGTTAAAAAAGAGGCAGCAAAAATAGACAATGGTACCTCAAATCTTACCAAAGAGAATGCACAAATGTCTGGAGGTATGGGTCTGGGAGAAGTATTACTTTCAAGTATTGCAGGAGCTATGATAGGTTCATGGATTGGGAACAAACTTTTTGGTAATCAAAATTTCCAAAATAACCGTAAAGCAAGCTACAAATCTCCTTCTACCTACACTAGAAGCAAAAACTCTTTCAACAAACCTAGAAAATCTACCAGTAAAAGAAGCGGATTTTTTAGTGGAAATAAAAAGTCAAGTCGTTCAGGTGGATTCTTCGGTGGTTAATTTACAAAAAATGGAACCACTCTCCACAAAGTATTTAGAGTCACTTGGTTTTGTCTGGCATACAGACTCTGACAAGAGTGCTTACATCGCAGATGAACTTGTTGTACTCACAGAAGCTGAGGCTGAAGCCTACTATGAAGCAACCAATGAACTCTATGATATGTATGTAGAAGCTGCCGAATATGTCATAGAAAATAATCTATTTCATGAAATAGGCATCCCTTTTAACCTTGTAGATGCCATCAAAGAGTCATGGGAAAATGATGTACATTGGCACCTCTATGGGCGTTTTGACTTGGCTGGTGGATTAGATGGTAAGCCCATCAAACTTTTAGAGTTTAATGCAGATACTCCTACGGCTCTCTTTGAAACAGCTATCATCCAGTGGGCAATACTCAAACAAAACCATAGGGAAGAGTCAAACCAGTTTAATGCTACCTATGAAGCTTTGGTTGACAACTTTAAAAGACTTGTCACTTTAAAAGAAGATGTTTCAAACTTTGAAGAGGGATATGAGGGGTGGAACTTCCTCTTTACTTCTGTCAAAGGAAACTCAGAAGAAGAAAATACAGTCAAACTCCTACAGCACATAGCTAATGAAGCAGGATACAACACCGAGTTTGCCTACATTGATGACGTAGAGTTTGACGCTGAGGAAGGTATCTTCTATAACGATACCAACTACGAACTCTGGTTTAAGCTCATCCCTTGGGAAGATATAGCCTTAGAAGAATCAGACTTGGCAATGCTACTTACCAACATCATCAAAAACCAAAAAGCCATCATCTTCAACCCTGCCTACACCCTACTCTTCCAAAGCAAGGGTCTACTCAAAATCCTTTGGGACCTCTACCCTAACCACCCTCTTCTTCTTGAGAGTGTATTTGAGCCACTAAAGGGACAAAAACAGGTCAAAAAGCCCATCTTCGGACGCGAAGGAGGAAACGTAAGCATCTTAGATGAAAATGCCTCAGAACTCCACTCTGTAGATGGCGACTACGCCAACCACAAAATGCTCTACCAAGCCTACACCGAACTTCCTACAGATGAGAAAGGTAGCATCTACCAAGCTGGAGTCTTTTATGCGTACGAAGCCTGTGGACTTGGATTTAGAAAAGGTAGTTTAATATTAGATAATATGTCTAAGTTTGTTGGGCATATTGTAAAATAATAAGCATTCGTAAGATAGTTTTTTAACCTATCCTACGAATTTGGCTCCATAGTAGCTGAACAATTCACAGAAACAACCTCCACCTCATCACCATCAATCCTAGCAGCAGTCAATTGTCCTCCCCACAAACACCCTGTATCTAAAGCCAATACATGCTTATCATGGTAAAAACCTAGCGTTGACCAATGCCCAAAAATGATTTTGAGATCTATGTCTTTTCTGTTATCACACTCAAACCAAGGCTTAAGCCCTTTTTCTCTCAAAGCATCTGTAGGTGTACCTTTTTGATTAAAATCCAATCGGTAATCACCATGACAGTAACGCATACGGGTAAAAGAGGAAAGTATATATTTATCAATATCAATAGAGCTTGCTTCTCTATTAAAACGGTCTGTCCCCTCTTTAAGTATCTGTTTTAGCCACATTTTTACATCTGTATCTTTACCTTGCAATCTCTCTTCTATATGTTGTGCATAATGCAGTGCCATACCCAAATCAAACTCAGGAGAGATACCCGCATGTGCCATACAGTATCCCAACTGATAATCCACATGTAATAACTTCTGCTCTCTTAACCAATCTACAAGCTTTTTAGCATCAGGAGACCTAAGAATAGGTTCTATAGTAGGATTTGATTTTTTAATACCATAGTAGGCTGCTATAAGGGAAATATCATGATTACCCAAAACTACTTTTATACTTTCTCGAATACTGTAAAGATAATAGAGTGTTTCCAAAGAGTTCTCACCACGATTAACAAGATCTCCTGCTATCCAAAGTTTATCATGCAAAGGATTAAATGCTATCTTTCCCAGTAGTTCCCTCAGTGAAGTATGACAGCCCTGTATATCTCCAATAGCCCAAACCGCCATTACACATACCCCAAAGCTTTTTTATACGCTGTAACTTTATCTTCAAACTTCATAGCTGCATAGGCAGATGATGGAGAGGGTAAACAGAAAGTTTCTATTTGCAAATATGAAAAGTGCGTCTTAAAGAGTGCTTCTGCTTTCTTCCCCGTAAAAGCCAACTGTGTGATGCTCGGGTGAGCTTCGAGAAAAGCAGCGATGTCATTGACCTCTTCGTTCTCTAAAGAGCTGTCAAGTGAGTTATCACGATAACACTCTCTTACCATATTCCAAAGCCCAAACCTACACTCTTTAAGTAGCCAAAGTTTTTGGTCACGGTTGTTTACAGGGTAAGTGGTCACAGCTTCGAGTATCTTCCAGAACTTATTGCTTGGGTGTGCATAGTAGAAGTTATTTTCAAAAGACTTGATACTTGGGAAAGAACCGAGTATCAACGTTTCTGTATCTTTAAAGACAATAGGTTTAAAGGGATGTTCTAACACTTCACTCAATATATTCTCCTGTAGGGTGTTGTAAGGGTACAACACCCTGTTATTTACATGCTTTTTGCATATTACGTACTAACAATACCAAAAGAGCCAAAGAAAAAATCTTAAAATTAATCTCACTCCCCTTATGGGTATTGATGAATGCAACTGATTTTGTCATCTCTTCTCCAGCCATTTGCATAGTAAGAATATCTGGTAGATAATACTGTCCAAACATCAAACCTGTTGCAATCACAAGAAAAGTAGCAATCTGAGTAAGGGTATCTCTCTCAAATTTTTTATATTTATACCCTTCATAGAGTGCTACAGCAATAACTGTAGTCGTAACCAAATAGGAGAGTTTCACAAAGTTCTGTGTCATAATAAGCCCCTCTTGGTAATGACTAAGTACCTCGGAGCCTAGCCAGTTTTCTGTATGAAACGTTACAGGTGCGACAACAATGCCAGCAAAGAGTCCTGCTCCCAGTGTAGCTCCCAATAAAACAAGATAGGCAATTGTTGTTATTTTAAAATATTTTTTCATTTTTTATTTCCTTAATTAAACTCTATGACAAAACCTCTATCTAAACCAGCTAGATCCTGATAGAATTTTATGGATTGTACTCCAAGTTGTTTAACAAATTCTGAAATAGGCTCTTTTTGGTCATAGCCCATTTCACAGGCTAACCATTTGATGCCTCTAGCATTGACATCTAAGATAATTTGTTTAAGAAGTTCATCACCCACTCTCCCGCCAAAGAGTGCCTCTTTAGGTTCGTAGTCCACAACATTTGACTCCAGAAGGAAGTCTTCTGCAATATAGGGAGGATTGGAAACCACGAGTTCAACAGGCTCACTCACCTCATCTATAAGATTTGATTTTCTCAATTCTATCTGATTACTAAGTTCATATTTATTAATATTTGACTGTGCTACTCTCAGGGGTTCCTCACAGATATCTGTTGCTATTAGCTTTAATTTTGGAAATTTACGTGCAAGTACTATTGAGATAGCACCCGTACCTACACCAATTTCTGCAACATTTTCAATATGCTCTTTTTCTATAATATCTGCAACCAAGTCTATAAGTATCTCTGTCTCAGGACGAGGAATAAGTACACCCTCTTCTACGTGAAGATATATGTCATAAAAACTGGCTTCACCTACGATGTACTCATAAGGTTCATGATTTTTTCTTCTTTGAATTAATTTTTCATATTCATTAATATCTACACTTTCGTTATCATGCGTTATAAGATACATACGATCTTTTTTTAGATAATATGCAAGTAGTAACTCCGCTTCGTATTGTGGGCGTTCACAGGCATCTTTTAGTTGTTGTTTTGCCCAGTTTAGGATTTGTTTAATTGTCATATTTTTCAAATAATCCTTTTACTATATGTTGCAAAGGTTTATTGTTTTCAAAGAATATCTCTATATTATTAACAACAAAATATCTAAATGCATAAAACTCTTTTTCAATACTACAATTATTGATAAAATTTTCAATATCAGGCTTAAATCTAGAAATATCTTTATACTTTACAAAATAGAGATAGTGATTATTGACTCTATTGATAAAATCTGTAACAATTTCTAAGCGCAACTCTACAAGCTCTTTTCTGTTTAAATTACAAGCCTCTTCAATGGTATATCTCACACGAGTATCTTCTGAATCTATTTTTCCATATTTATCAAATAGAATTAATCCTAAGACATCTTCTTTTTCAGGATTAATCATCTTAGGTTTTTCTATCTTATCATAAGAACTACCTAAAGTATGAATATTTTCAAAAGGCTCATTGTTATAAACAACTTGATTGTTTTCTATGGCAAAATTTGTTCCTTTTGAGCTATTGCAACTCCCGCAACACAATAAAAGATTATCCCAACTATATGCCAGCCAATAGTAAATATCTTTAGGTCTATAATGCTCTATATGTTTAGGTGCATCCAAAAGTTTTTGTTCGCAGTAGGCACATTTTAGATGATATATTGCATTTAATCTCTTCTGAACAGAGCCAACTTTATATCTATTTTTATCATCACAATAAGAGTTTGAAGATACATTTTTATTAAATGCTTCTTCTCTTAAAGATTGAGTTAATATAGTGGGGATATTGGCAAAGTCTTTCTCAACTTTTATCATATCTTATCTAACTCTTTATCTATTAATTTTAAAATTTCAGCTTCATCCATATTGATGTTCTCTTCTATTTTTTTGGCTACTTGTTGATGTATCTTCTCATAAATATAATCATCACTACTTACTACCTTAGTATAATCTCTTGAAGTAATAGTCTCCATATCAAAAAGAGGAGATGATACCAAAGAGTTGTTGGTGTACCCCTCATTGGCAATTTGATTTGAGATAGTTACTTTTCCATCATCTTTATAGATTTTATAGAATACTGCTTCTTTACTTGCCCCTAGTATGACTGTAGGGCTATGTGTCGTTACTATAAACTGAATGAGAGGAAATGTTTCTCTTAGTTTTTTCATAAAGTTATACTTCCACTTGGGGTGTAGATGTAATTCCACTTCGTCTATAAGTACCACCCCTCTAAAATCTTTCACTTCCACAATATAAGGCTGTTTCTCATAAAGTCTAGCTATAAGGTCACAGATAATAGTAATGACCCCTTTGTAACCTGCTGATAGCTGTTCAAAACTAACTTCTGATCCCTTTTCTTTGAAAATAACATCATCAGGAGTTATCTCTATTTCTACATCTCTGTTGAGCAGTTTGTTAAGTAAAGTCTTCGCCTCATTCACTGAAACTATATTCTCTTTACCCGATTTTTCATTATGGTCTAAATATTGTAACCACTCTACAGGACTTCTCAAATCGTATCTATTTTCAAAAAGTGTCAAATACCCAGTTTCATCCTCTTTCATCTGACAACTATTGTACCTAGATGCTCCATAGGCAAAGATGTATTCATAGATACTTTCATCTTTGGTATGCTTTGTTTTTTTACTATCAACTAGCTCAATATTTAATTTTTCTTGTGCTTTGATAAGATTAAAAACATCACCCTCTTTTACTCCTGCTAGTCCTATCGCAATTGACTGTAGTAAAAGTGTCTTACCATCACCATTTTCACCCACGATATATATCTCTTTTTTATCTTTAAGCTTATCAAGCTTCATATGATCTATACTAAAAAAGTTCTCTACTAAGATATTATCTATAGTTACTATTTCTTCTTTTTCAGTCTTTGCGTACTTCTCTTGCTGTATATCTTTTTGTAGTACATTCAAAAGAATATCTACATCTTCTATTTTTTTTAGAAAAATGGGTTTAACATTACTATTTTCATTCTCTAAAAACTTATCTATACTCTCTTCTAAAGTAATAAAGATTGATGATTTTTGAATATTATTGTGCAGAATGCCAAAATGCTCTTTTGAAAAAAGTATAAAATGCTTATTATATTCTTCACTATCATAATTATAATTTTCAAATTCACCATCTCTTGAAAATAATGCTTTTTTAACATAATCTATAAATTTTATTTTATCGATATGTAACAATTCATAATAACCTCTATATTCTCCTAATTCTATAAGTTTTTCTAAAAAAGAGTATTTAAAAATATTATAAAAAGGTAAATCAGAATCTTCTATATTCTCTTTAAATTCATCTAAATCTGATTGAGACAACTGCTCTACATACAAGTCAATTTTTTCCGAAAAAGAGAGTGTATAATAATTTTCAGGCACATCCCAAAGCTCATCTTTAAACTTGCCATCTAAAAACGATTGTCCAACAAAATACTGCAAAAAATCAGGGGAGAAGAAAGCATAATTTTCTCTCTTTGCTATTCTTAGCAATAGTTTATAAGATTTACACTGCTTTGGATGTTCAGGGTCAAAAATATATTTTTCTATCTCATCTCTATTGATAGCCATTTAGAGCCTTTAATTTATTTATTGTATTAATTATAGCAAAAGAAAGTTAGAAGAGTAAAAAGGTTAATCCATTTTATAGGAAGTGGAGAGTTTACTCCCACTCCAAATTTATAGTGAGAGTAAACGCTACACTTCCAAGACAACACTATGGATTGTAAAACTTACTACTCTTTGTCCACAAAAGAAAATATTCCATCTTTAGGCAATTCTGCCTCTTCCCCTACTATCGTATTGGACGCATCAAATCCAAGCTCTTTGAGACGTTCAAGTACTGGTGGGTGTGTGTAGTAAAAGAAGATGACCAAAGGGTGAGACTTTGGAAAGGACTTATTTTCAGTCACGAGTTTCATAAGGGCTGAGACTAAGTTTTCTTTGCCTCCCATAGCTGAACCAAACTCATCGGCTGCATATTCGTTATGACGGCTTACTGCTGACATAAATGGGGTAAATACAAAACTCAAAAGTGGTAAAAGCAACATAAGCATGGCTATCTGTACCCCTGCTTTTGGAGTAACACCCATTTGCGTAAAAAGTGCATCTGGCAAATGTCCAAAGAGATAGAAAGCTATGAAAAGCAGTAGCCCCATAAGTCCTATGTTTTTCCAGATGTCTCCATGGGTAAAGTGTCCTAGCTCATGCCCTATGACAGCAAGAAGCTCTTTGGTATTGAGCTTCTCTATGAGCGTGTCAAAGAGCACAACACGTTTTGACTTACCAAGCCCACCAAAAAAGGCATTGAGTTTCCCATCACGCTTACTTGCATCCATGACAAAAATACCATCATTTTTAAGTCCTACTCTATCCATCATGGCAGAGATTTCACTTTTGAGTTCACCCTCTTCTATGGGTGTAAACTTGTTAAACAGTCCCATAAAAGTAGGCATAAGCACATTGGCTAACACTGCTACTGTAAACATAGAAACAAAACCCCAGAGCCACCATGACTCATAGTTACCTATAATCCATGCCAACAATGCAAAAATAGCCCCACCTATAATAACAAAGAGTAAAGCAGACTTTAATGTGTCAATGACAAACATTTTTGGTGTCATTTTGTTAAAGCCAAAATCTTCATCTATTTTAAACTTAGAGTAGAGCTCAAAAGGAAGCCCTACAATAAAGTTAACCGTAATAAATCCAAATAAAAAGAGTACAGCCTGTAAAATAGTCCCTTCTACTTGAATGACCGATGAGAGCCATGCAAACCCAGAAAATACCCACCAGATAAACATAAGATAATCAACAAAAGTAGAAACCAACTCTACCTTGCCATTGGCTACAGCATAGTTCCCTGCGATGAGATATTTTCCTGCAGGCATAAGTACAGGATCGTTTCTTTTTTCTGTATTGATATAGCCTATTTGCATAATAGAGATATAGACTTTCATAAAGGTATAAATAGAGTATAAGATAATAATGGTCTCTAACATAGAATTCCTTCTAACTGATATATGGTGGAATATACTCGGCTTCAAGTAAAATATAGCTTAAAATAAAAAAGGAACATAGTCGCTAGACAAAAGATTTCAAGTTAAGATTATGTGACAATGTGGTGAAACTTGATAATTAACAGAACATTTTTTATGTCTGTTATTTTGAAATAACAGCTTGATGATGGTATAGTCTTCCTTGAATAAATAGTTATAGGGAATAAGGAATAATCATATGTTTGCCAACATCATTAATAAATTAAGATTAAGACCATCTACTGACACGGTATTCAATCCCTATCAAAATGAGGCAGTAGCTAATAATTTAAAATTATATTTTGAATATTTATATAGCACTAATCAAAAAGATGTTTTGTTAATAGGTGAAGCACCTGGTTATGCAGGTTGTAGAATAACAGGAATACCTTTTACAAGTGGAGAGTTATTTAGAAATTCAGAATTAGAAATATTTAAAAAGCTCAATCAAGATATTTTTTTAGAAAAAATTGAAGGAGAAAAAACAGCTTCTATAGTATGGAATTATTTAGAAAACAAATCTAAACTACCAGTTTTTTGGAATTCATTTCCTTTTCATCCATTTAATACAAATAATGAAAAATCCAATAGAACACCAACAAATGAGGAAATTGAAGAAGGAAAAATATATATACAAGAACTTGTTGAAATATTTAAACCAAAAATAATTGCTTCAATTGGTAGAAAAGGTGAAAAAGTTTTAAAAAATATCTATCCAAATAATCATATAATATACATAAGACATCCTTCATATGGTGGCAAATCAGACTTTATTAGAGGAATGGACGAAATCCTATAACAAAACAGAGTAGCCAATAAATTACCTAGCGGCAGTTTATTGGCTATCTTCGACCGTTAGATCCTTCACTACCCTTTTATTTTAATGGCTGAGAGTCAAATTTAGATACAACATCAACTTTGCTATAATTTCGGCAATACACTTCAAGGAAACACTTTGGCACTCATTGACCTCTTTAACATTAAAAAACAATATGACATCAAAGTACTGCTCAATGATGTTGATTTTCATCTCAATGCTGGCGAACGCATCGCAGTTGTTGGACAAAATGGTTGTGGGAAATCTACACTTATGAAGATAGCCTTGGGAATAGAAGAACCCACAGAGGGCAAACGTGTAGTCAACTCCAGTTTACAAATAGAGATGCTGGCACAACAACCACACTTCAAAGCAGACCTTACCGTAAGAGATGCCATACTCGAAGAACTTGAAGAACTCAAAGTAGCACAAGTAGAACATGCCAAACTGAGCCTTGAAGTTGCCGAAGATTTTGAGAACAAAGAACTCTTGGCAAAACTGGAGAAGACTACTGCCTTTCTTGACCACCATAATGCCTGGAACCTAGATGACAAGATAGAACGCATCTTGCAAGAGTTTAAACTCAAGGAGTATGAAAACCGTTTGGTTGTCTCACTCTCTGGTGGAGAGCAACGTCGTGTAGCGCTGGCTTCATTGGTTCTTAAAAAACCTGATGTACTGCTACTTGATGAACCTACAAACCACCTTGATGTCTATATGGTGGAGTTTTTAGAGGAGATACTCCTCAAAGAGAAATTTACCCTACTCTTCATCTCGCATGACAGACACTTCATCGATACCATTGCCACACGTGTCATAGAGGTAGAGAACCAAGGACTTGTCAGCTACAAAGGTGGCTACCGTGACTACCTTGTGCAAAAAGAGGAGCGTATGAAGTCACTGGCAAAAAGCCATGATACTTTACTTAAAATGCTCAAGCGTGAAGAGGAGTGGCTGGGTAAAAGTGTCAGGGCTAGAGAGAAGCGTAACCAAGGGCGAAAAGCAAGAGTGTTTGAACTACGAGAACAAGCCAAGAAAAACCCTACCCTCATCCGTAAGATGCAAGTAGAACTAGAGCGTGAGAAAAAAAGCTGGAAAGGTGAAAAGGGTCTAAGCAAACGCAAGATGCTTTTTGATGTAGAGAACCTCAGATACTCCATAGCCAATAAGCTTCTTATAGAGAACTTCACCACACGCATACTCCAACGTGACAAGATAGCCATTGTAGGCATCAATGGTGCAGGTAAATCTACACTGCTTAAACTGCTTCTTGGTCGTCTAAAAGCAGATGCTGGGCTCATCAACAAAGGAGAGTTTACCATAGGCTACTTTGACCAACATAGAGAGATGCTAAATAACGAGCATACCCTCATAGAGACTTTCTGTCCAGATGGCGGTGACCATGTCGATGTACAGGGCAGACATATGCATGTCTATGCCTACCTCAAAACTTTTTTGTTTCCCGAAGAGTATATGAATAAAAAAGTAGGACAACTCTCAGGTGGAGAGAAAAACCGTGTAGCACTTGCCCTACTCTTTACTAAAAATGTAGAGTGTCTTATACTGGATGAACCTACCAACGACTTGGATATACAGACTATTACCATACTTGAAGACAAACTCATCGCATTTCAAGGAGCACTGCTCTTTGTCTCTCATGATAGATATTTTATAGATAAGATAGCTTCCAAACTTTTCATCTTTAAAGGTAATGGGCTTGTAGAAGAGTCTTTTCAAACCTATACTGAATATCTGGAGATAGAAAAAGAGATGAAAGAGCTTGATGGCTTGGAAAAAGAACTCAAAACAGTTGAAAAAAAAGAAGAGCCTACCAAAGAGAAAAAACAAACAAAGCTTACCTATAAACAACAACAAGCTTATGATAATTTACCAGATGAGATAGAAGCACTGGAAGAGAAAATAGCAGAGATAAACACATGTCTTTATGACCCTAAATGCTATGAAGAGAAAGGATTAACAACTTTAAGTAAGGAACTCTCTCACATAGAAGCACTCTATGAAGAGAAAACGGAAGCATATTTGGAAGTATTAGAGATTTTCGAGTCTTTACAAACGTGAAACTGTTTACGTTTGCTTAACGGGTCTCACCAATAAATAATAACTGAGCGTCTTCCCCAGTGTAATGCACGTCTTAAATCAAGCCCCATATAGATATCAATATGTTTTTTATAGCGTTTATTCATCTTGTCTCTTACTCTATAATATCCATGTAATCCGTCAATACGTACCTTGGTACCATTTTTCATACCAAAGCGTATAAGCAAATCACGAGAAACTGCAATAATTTTCATACCTGGTCTTAAACGATTATTCCATGCCGCTAAAAATGGTGTTTTATCGGTTTGATTACCATGGGAGGTATAGGCAGTGGCAGTTACACGTAGTTTATGCCGACCAAAGGTATTGACATTTAAACGTTTTTTGGGACTTTTATATTTTTTCTGATGTTGTTTTTTCAAAAGATAAGGTAATGGCAACTTTAAAACTTTACCTTGATGCAAAACAGTTTTCTCTTTTAAATGGTTAAATTTTATAATATCTTTAACTGAGACTTTAAATATTTTAGCAATAGAGAGTAAAGTATCTCCCTTTTTGACACAATAACTGGCACTTAACAATGCCTCTAGTATCTTCTGACTATAGGGTACTTTCAACTTTTGCCCTATTTGAAGTAATGCAGAGGTTTCAAGATCATTGAGTTTAGCAAGTTGTTTGCTTTTTAAATTCATTTTTTGTGCTATTTTACCAAGAGAATCACCCTTTATAACACGATAATAGGAATATTCCTTACAATTAACAGTTTTTTCTTTCTCACGTTTTTCTTGCTTTTGTATTTTTTCCACTTCTTTTTCTGAAGTTTCAGATGGAGTTTTGCTTTTATTTTGATCATCTGTTTTTTGTACAAAAGGGTCATGAATAATTTCAAGTTGATGAGGATTGGAGTCTGAACCTTTAAACCGTACAGGATACTTTATTTTTACATATTTCTCTATCATTTGGGTTACAGTGAGAAGCTTTATATCATATTTTCTGGTTACCTTGGGTAATTTCTTCTCTATAATCAGCTTCTTTTTATCTAAATCATAAGTAATTTTCTTAATATGATAAAGTTTTACACCATAAGGATTACAGGAACCAACAAATCCACCCCCAACAATACGACAATCGACAATACCTTTTGCATCCAATATTGCAAACAGCCCAATGATAAAGATGAATATTTTAAAATAATGCTTCCGCATAGATACTGTTAAACCTATAAAAAGTTTAACATTTCTCCTTTAATTTCTTCTTTTTTGACCACCACAGAATGAACCAAAGGTTTGGAAAATAATCCGTCTATCATTGCAGGTACCGTAACATCTGCGTGCTTGCTTACCCATTTTAATGCTTCTGTATCCTCTTGAACTGTATGTCCCAAAGCCTTTGCAACAGAAGGAGAAAATTTTGTCCATTCTGCAGTAGAATAGACAACTGTTTTTAATGGTTTTTCTCTCAATGTATCATACGCTCTCATACATGTAGCCGTATGGGGATCCATAATATAACCTTTTTTTGCATAAGACCCAACAACTGCTTCACACTCTGTATCATCAGAGAAAGAGGCATCAAAATCTTCACGTAAAAGTGCAAGCTCATCTGCTGTAAGCTGATACTTACCATCACTTGCCAATGCATCCATAAGCTCTTTTGTACGTACTGCACCAAATTTATCAAACATAATACGTTCTACATTGGATGATTTTAAAATATCCATTGCAGGAGATTCTGTTTGAATCAATTCTCTTGTAGTTAAATCATAAGTACCATTGTTAATCCAATCTGTCAAAATATTGTTAATATTTGAAGAGATAAGGATTTTTTCTATAGGAAGTCCTGCTTTTTTAGCATAGTAGGCACCCAATGCATTACCAAAATTTCCAGATGGAACCACAAGATAAATCTTCTCACCCATAGCAATCTCGTTTTTTCTAACAAGTTCCAAATAGGAGTGAATATGATAAATAATTTGGAAAATAATACGTCCAAAATTTACTGAATTTGCAGCAGAAAGCTTAATGTTTTTAGCTTCTAACTCTGCTTTAAAATCTTCAGAAGCAAGTAAATCTTTTAAAGTATTTTGTGTATCATCAAAATTACCCTCTACGCCAATTACCTTAAGATTTTTAGCATCTTCTGTAACCATTTGAAGTCTTTGAACATCAGAAGTACCTCCATCTGGATAAAGACAAGCTACCTGTACACCCTCTTGATTTTTAAAGGTCTCTAAAGTTGCAGGACCTGTGTCTCCAGAAGTAGCAGCCATAATAAGGTAATGTTCACCTCTTTTTTGTGCCAACCTAGAAAGTACATATCCAAAAGGCTGTAGTGCCATATCTTTAAACGCACGTGTAGGACCATGATAAAGTTCTGAAACAAAACAGTCATCCTCTATTTTGGAAAGGGGTACTGGATTTGAAGAGTCATCAAAGGCATCATAACGATTGAGTGCAGACTCCAGTACTTCTGTTTCTATATCTATCCCAAATTGTTGTAAAAAATCCAATGCCAATGTTTTATAATGACTTTCAAGATGTCCCTCTAAAAAGTCTGTATCAAGGGTAGGTAATGCTTCTGGCACATAGAGTCCACCGAAACTGGCACTTGGACTGAGTATTGCTTCTGAAAATTGCACAGTTGATGGTTTACTTCCGTCATTTCCCCGTGTCTCTGTAAATTTCATTTAAAATCCTATTTCTTATAATAACTATAATTATATCCAAAAAATATAAGAATTGTTCATTAAAAATATTGGAGAGATATTATAGATAAACTAAGTATTCAGTGCCTATTTGCTTCCATGGACAATAGGGAGTAGAAGAAAATATTTTTAGGGAAAAGAATGTCAACTATTACAAATTATAATAGAAACAAACACACACTAAAATACTCAGATAATAGAAGAAATAAACCTCTAAAACTAGAAGGTAAACTCTCTATTGGTAGTCTGGCTATCTACATGAGACCCATAGACTTTCCGTACCTACTTCGCAGCAGGCTTGGCTTTTTCAATACAGGATTACTGTATGGCAGAATTATAGCAGTCAAAACTTAAACTATGATATTTTTATGACATTTCAATGATATTTTTATGATGTTTTATCATAATTCTATGCAGGTTCCTACACCAGAACTTGTCAATATCTCCAAAAGTAAAGAGTGTTCCACTCTTCCATCAATAATATGTGCCTTTTTAACACCTCCACGAAGTGCCTCTATACAGGCATCTACTTTGGGTACCATACCTCCCTGAATCGTGCCATCTTCTTTTAGTGCCTGTGTCTTTTCTATACTAAGATTGGTAATTAAATTCATCTCTTTATCCAGTACACCTGGAGTATCTGTCAAAAAGAGTACTTTTCTTGCTTCCATTGCTACAGCTATTTTAGAGGCTGCCAAATCTGCATTAATATTAAATCCAGGGTGTCCCATTGTAGAACTACCAGCAATGGGAGCAATCACAGGGATAGCACCATCTTCAATAATACTATTGACAATTTCAGGATTGACATGTTCTATATTACCTGTGTAACCAAAGTTTTCAAAATCTTTAGGCATTCCTTTTAAAAAACCACCATCTTTTCCAGAGATACCTATGGCCTTACTTCCATGATTATCAAGCAACGAGACTATCTCTTTATTTATCTCTCCTGAGAGTACCATCTCTGCCACACGCATTACCTCTTTGGTTGTAACACGCTGACCATCCACAAACTTTGTCTCAACACCCAACTGAGAGAGTAGATTTGTAATACTTTTTCCTCCACCATGCACAACAATAGGCTTCATTCCTACCAAATGCAAAAGTACAATATCCTGAGCAAACTGCTCCTTAAGTGTTTCAGAAGTTTGGGCTGATCCTCCATACTTGATAACTATTTTTTCATTGCCAAAACGTTTAATATACGGGAGTGCATCCAGTAAAGTTCTAACGACTTCTATGTTATTACGCATTGATATCCTTTAACATACGCATCTACTTGCGTCTGTATCTCATTTTGAATCTCTAATTTTAACTTCATCAGTGATAGAGGCAACTTAAAGTTACACATTTTAACAGCATCTTTTTGTGTTACCAACAGGGTTGTTGCTCCATAACGTTGCATCTGCTTCTCTAAAAAAGATTCATCAAAATATGCATGATCTTCAAGATAGACTTTACCTACTACATTTTCAGGGAGAAAAGCATCAAGTCGTGCAGGATTTGAAATAGCTGTAACCAGAAGCATTCTCTTACTCAAATTTTCAAAGAATACCACCCGCTTAAAATCACTATCTTCTTTTAAAATACTGTCTGCATAATATTTTGTCCATGCAAATTCTCTTAATGGACCCGCAGGAAACGGTAGAGTATTTGGCATCACAGAAGGCTCCAAAAGTATCTCATACTTTTTTATGTCTACTCTGTTAAAACCATCATCCAATAAAATAATCTTTGCACCTTTATATTTGGCAGTCTCAATAGCTATATTTCTCTTTTCACTGACAATTATGGAAGCATTGGGTAAAGATTGGGCTATAAACATCGCTTCATCACCACTCTCTTTTACATCTACTAAAAGATTGCCCCTATAACTTACCTCCACCAATCCACTACTCTTGCGTCCATAACCACGAGAGACAATGGTAACATCTTCATACCGAGAAGCCAAAGCGATAAGAAATGGCGTTTTACCCGATCCTCCCACTTGCAAGTTCCCTATGCTGACAATAGGAATACCAAAATCTTTTGGGGAAACAGATACTCTGCGTAAGAACATTAAAGTACCATAAAATAATGAAAAAGGAACAAGCAGTATCATAACAACATAATGATACCACTTTGGAGAAAAAAACATTGCTTCAAAAAATGCTGTCATGAACACTCTTTTGCTCCAAGTTTTTTTATCTCATTACAGGTAAATCCTGCCTCCTTTCGTGCTTCAACATTAACATGTGGTCTGTGTTTGGACAATAGTTCATACGATTCAAGTATCTCAAAATAGACTGCTTGGGATTTCTGCTCTTTTTCACATAAATATTTAAACCATCTGTCACCTTTGCGTACATGGTCTATCTCTTCTTCATAAATAATATGAAGCATCTCTATCAATTTTGCTACAGAAGGTAATTTACGTTTATTGTCCAGTTTTTTAATAATAAAAGGATTGACATCCAACCCAGATGCTTCAAAATAACGAGGAACGATTGCCATACGATCAAGTACATTATGTGCTGTTTTTTGTGCAATGTCAAAAAGTCCGGAGTGTACAGGGAAATCACCATATTTAAACCCCAGTTCTTCTAAAAGCGTATGGAGCATTTTAAAATGCCTAATCTCATCCTCTGCTACTTTAAGCCAGTCTATTTTATAGGACATAGGCATTTGTGCATAACGATAGACAGCATCTAATGCCAAATCAATCGCTGAAAATTCTATATGTACAATGGAGTGTACCAATGTAGCCAATCCCTCTTTGGTATCAAAATCTTTTCGATTTGGAAGTGCCAAAGGAGAGACAATTTTACAATAAGAAGCATATGAAGGATTCTCAAAAATTTTTGGTATAAAATTATCCTCAATACTAACCTCACTTTGGTTACAATATATTAAACATTGTTCAATAACTGCCTCTTTGACATCTATGTCCGCACTGGTAAGAGCTTGTTCTAAAAAATTATATATATTCATACTTAGGATTATAACACATGCAAATCAAAATAGAGCCTATGGGCATGACACAAACCAACTGTTATATTGTTACTATTGACGGAAAAGATCTCATCATTGATCCGGGGATAGATGCGACACAATGGGTCTTGAACAATGTAACCCATCCTGTAGCAATTCTTAATACCCATGGACATTATGATCATGTTTGGTCCAATAAGGAACTAAAAGAGAAGCTCAACATCCCCATTTATGTTCCAAAAGGTGACAGCTTTATGCTTCAAAATTGTCCACTGGGACAACCTACCCCTCCAAGTATCCCCAATTATGAAGTTACAGGTGATGAATCTTTGGAGATAGAAGGAATTAAATTTCAATACATACTTTTTCCCGGACATACTCCAGGATGCAGTATCATACAAATTCAAGATATATGGTTTTCAGGTGATTTTCTCTTTGAACAAAGTATAGGAAGATGGGATTTTCCTTTTTCTTCAGCCAAAGCAATGATACAAAGCTTGGAAAAAGCGATGAGAATAGAAGAAAATTTTACTATCTACCCAGGTCATGGCATGAGTACTACCCTTAAAGCAGAGCAAAGAGTAATGCCTTTTTGGATAGAACAGGTCAAACAAACTCTTTAGAGAACTTGAAAACAGCTCTCTGAAATTCCGTTAATAAGAAAATTTATATCCTCTGCGTCTAACCGTATGAATAACTTGAAAACCAAGAATACTCTTTAGACGTTTACGTATTTGGTTAATAGCCACTTCAACCGTATTGTCACTCACATACTCAGGCTCTTCCCAAAGTGCATTGATAATCTCATCTTTAGAAAATACCCGTTGTTTACGCAATGCAAGATATGCCAGAATATCAAATGTTTTACCATTGAGTGAAACAATTTTCTCATCATACTCAATCTTTTTGTTTGCGATATCAATCACCAACTTTTCAATATTTACCTGTGTTCCAAAAAGATGTCTCATGTTAGAAAGCACTCGTGCTGCAATAAGATCTGGATGCTCACAGTGTTGATAGACAACATCATCTACACCCAAGTCAAAGAAGCTCTGTTGTGCCTTGATATTAGAAGTTAAGATAATAATTTTTGTTTCACTCTTTTTCTTTTTCACTTCATTAACATAACGCTCCAAAGAGAACTTTACACCCTCATCTACAATAATAACAAGTTCATAGTGTCTAAAGTCGGTAAAATTTGTCGCATCATACATATCTTTTGCATTATCAACAATACAAATAAAATACTTTTCCAATTCTTTCTCAAGCTCTTTAACGTATTCGTCAGAGAAACCTACCGTTAATATTCTCATTCTTTTCCAATCCAAAAAAATAACAAATGAAAAAGTTCAAAACTTAAAGTTTTTCCACTTTTTATATTTATTAACGTATTTATATCAAAATGTACCTTATTTAAAAATAAAACAGAGATAAAGAGTAAAATTTAAGACTAAAGTGATTTTATTGCTTTAATATATACCCTCTTAGGTGCAGGATACCCCTCTACTGTTTTGGTTTTATCGTTAGGGTCAAGGTAGTCTTCCAAACTTTGTGTGTCTATCCATTCTGTTTTTCTTTGTTCATTGGCTTCAGTAACCATTGTCTCAAGCAGTTCAACATTCTCAAAACCTGCTCTGTGACACCAGTTAATGAGTGCAGATACCGTAGGTACAAAATAGATGTTTGGTATTTTGGAGTATCTCTCTCTTGGGGTAAGACACATCTCCTCATCTCCATCTATCATAAAAGTATCTAAAATGAGTTCTCCACCTTTGTTAAGCCCTTTAAAAAGAGACTTGAGCATAGCTACAGGGTCAGACCTGTGGTAGAGTACACCTAAACAAAAGAGGGTATCAAATTTATGCTCATAAAACTCTACATGCTCTACTCCCAACAGTTCATAGACAATATCTGACTTTATATAGTGGTTAAGAAACTGAAATTGTGAATAGTAAATAGCCGAGGGGTCAAACCCTATGAGCTTTTTGGGTTTATGCGTAAGCATACGAAAGAGATAATAGCCATTGTTACACCCTATATCCCCTACTATTTTATCTTTAAGGTTAAAATGTGGTTCGAGTAGATTGTATTTAATCTGGCTTTGCCACTCTGAGTCTATAAAAAGCTCATTAATGCCAAAAGGCCCTTTACGCCATGGCTTCATGAGTAGTGCTGTCTCTTTTATCTGGAGTGCTTCATCTTCACTAAGGTTGGTAATATCTATCTGTACCGTATCAGCAAGTGTTACCTTTACCTCATCATGTGAAGGTAAATTTTTTATGGCTTCTTGGTAGGGAACAATATTTTTCCATGTCAACCATTTTTTACGTTCTTCTCTAAGTGTCTCTAAATCCATCTATTTTTTAATATACGCTCTTTTTATTTTTTGGTCAAACAGTGGTTTGTTTGCACCACGAGAAACATCTACATTTTCTATTTTTCTAATAACATCCTGCCCTTTAACCACTTCTCCAAAGATAGTATGTCTGCCATTAAGCCATGGGGTAGGTGCAACGGTAATAAAAAACTGACTTCCATTGGTTACAGGACCACGATTTGCCATTGCAAGCAGATAAGGTCTGTCAAATACAACATTAGGGGCAAACTCATCTTTAAAATCTTTATGCCAGATAGACTCTCCTCCCATTCCTGTTCCTGTAGGATCTCCCCCTTGAATCATAAACCCCTTAATAACTCTATGAAAAATCACTCCGTTATAATATCCGTTTTTTACATGTGTCACAAAGTTCTCTACTGCAAGCGGTGCAACTTTTGGAAAGAGTTTTAACTCTACTTTTCCTACCTTGGTTTCAAGCACAACAACCGGTGCTTTCTCTTCTGCTTGCATCTGTGTACTCAATCCTAAAAAGAGCAAAAGTATTACAATATTTTTAAACATTTTTTTCCTTTAAAACTTTATTTTTCTATTATATCATTGGAACATTTGTCTATCTGAAGTTCTTTTAGCAATAATTCAAAAAAATCACCACTCTCCCTTTGAACCTCATCGGTAAATTCTATATAAAATGCCGGCTTTGACTCTTGTGGATTATGTGAATTATCAAATACTTCCGGAGTCATTTTTGTTTTGACTGAAACTCTGTCAATTGCATCACTTATTTCGCTTCTTAATGTTTCATTGCCATCAAAAACAAGACTTAACCCAGCGTAACACTCTTCCATCTTGACATTAGCAACAATCTCTTCACATCTACTCATCTCTATCCTTTGCTTAGTATGCTTAATTATAACGCGATTAAGATTTATTTCGCATAAGATGCGGCACGAATCTCTCTAATTACATTTACTTTTATCTCACCGGGATACTGTACTTTTTCCTCTATCTCACTCGCTATCTCTTTACTCAGAAGAACTGCTTCATTATCTGACATCTTTTGGGCATTTACCATAACCCGTATCTCTCGTCCTGCATTGATGGCATAAGCCTGAGTTACATAAGGTTTTGAAGTGGCAATCTCTTCTACCTCTTTAACGCGTTTTGTAAAGCTTTCCAGTACCTCTCTTCTTGCCCCTGGTCTTGCGGCTGAGAGTTTATCTGCTGCACAAACAGCTGCAGATTCTACTGAATCAGGTTCTTCATGTCCATGGTGTGCGAGTATAGCATTAATTACAGATGGATGCTCTCCATGTCTGCGACACAAGTCTACCCCTATATCTACATGTGAACCACCCAAGTCTTGAGTCAGTGCCTTACCTATATCATGCAAAAGTCCTGCACGTAAGGCTAACTTCTCATCTCCACCCATCTCTACTGCCATAACACGTGCAAGTTTGGCCACTTCAAGGGTATGGGCTAAAGCATTTTGTCCATATGATGCACGGTACTTCATACGACCAAGAAGTCGGACTAACTCTTCTGCCATAGGAAAAAGTCCCAAGTCTATAAGGATATTTTCACCCTCTTCGTATGTCTTGTCTTCAAACTCTTTTTGTACCTTTTCATGTACCTCTTCTATACGTCCAGGGTGTATACGTCCATCCTCAATCAGTATCTCTATCACTTTTGTAGCAATAGCTCTTCTATAGAGGTTGAAAGAGCTTACGAGTATGACACCAGGGGTTTCATCAATCACAATATCTACTCCCAAAAGCATCTCAAGGGTTTTAATATTTCTTCCCTCTTTTCCAATAATACGCCCTTTATGCTCATCACTAGGCAGGTTGATAAGATTGATAAGACGCTCTCCTGCAAAATCACCTGCATAACGTGTAGTGGCTTGGGCTAAAATATAGTTGGCTTTTCTCTCTCCTTCGTTTTTTGCCTCTTGTTCATACTTGCGTACAATACCCGCTACTTCAGCACGACTTTGCTCTTCTACCTTCTGTAAAATATAGGCTTTGGCTTCCTCTTTTGTAAACGATGCAACACTCTGCATCACATCTACAGCATGAGAGATGGCATCTTTTCTTTTTTCTTCCAAGAGCTGAAGTCTATACTCTTTTTCCCCGATACGCTGTTGCGAGAGGATAAGATTCTCCTCTTTGGATTTCAACTCTTTTCCCTGTAAAATAAGCTGACGCTGACGCTCCTCCAGCTTGGATATCTGTTGTTGAAATACCCTCTCCTGTTCTATAATATTCTCTTTTATCTTGACATTGGCAGCCTTAAGCAACAACTCTGCTTCATTCTCTATAGCCTTTGCTTTTGCCTTTGCTTCCCACTCAATATGTTTAAATTTACTACTGACACTTTTTTTAAACCATAGATAGCTTATAGCTGATCCTATAGCCGCTCCAACTATTATGGAGCCTCCTGCTGTTCCTAACATTTACGTCCTTTGGACGTTAAGTAGCCGTGATAATTCTATCTGCCTTAACATCATAGTGGTCAGTTACAACCTCTTTTGAATAACATAATTCACGTGCTACAAAAACGACTTTTTTAATATTTTTATGGTTCTTTTCAAAAAATCGATCATACATACCCTTGCCAAATCCAACACGTCTATAGGTTATATCTACTCCGACAATAGGTACAATGGCGATATCTATCTGTTTTCTTTTGATTTGTTTAGAATCTTTTGGTTCTTTAATACCAAACTGTTTTTTATACAGTGGCAGTCTATATTTTACCAACCTAAAACTTGTACCTTCCATAAATGGTACATAGAGCTGACGTTTTTCTTTCCGTAAACGTGAAATAAGCGGATAGAGGTTTACTTCTATTTTCAAAGGTACATAGAGCATAATACTTTGGGCATTGCTCATAACAATTTCTTTATACAGTTCTTTAATAATCTTTTTATCTTTCTGATAGGCACCCTGCAAAGAAGCCTTCTTTAGTTTTTTTAACGCTTCAGATCTAAATTCTCTCTTTTTCATACTTACTATCCATTATTAATGCTCTTTTGCTATAATCGCGTTATATTATATCTAAAGGCTCTGTGTGCATAACATTTTTCTTCTACTTTTACTGATACTTTTTTTTCAAGGATGTAACAAAAAAGATAATTCCAAAGAGATACCTGTGGAAAATACAATTGAATTTTCAAATAATAAAGAGCATACCCCCTCAACAAATCATCGATTTAAAATACCAAACCATACCGTCACAAAAATTCCTCAAGAGAAAAAAGAGCCATCTTCTCCTGTAGCTTCAAATACATTTATATTGAAAAATCTTAAAAATACCACCTATACAGCAACCCTTTCCAATCAAACGATAACATTTAAAGAAAAGACAAAAAAAATTGTATTAATAAGTTTTTTTGCCTCATGGTGTCCCCCTTGTATTCATCAGATTCCCTATTTTAATGATTTAGAGAAAAAATATGCACAGGATGTTTCTTTAATTGCTGTTCTGACACATGATAAAATTTCAACATCCCAATTAACCTCATTCCTCTCAAAAAACAGTATTGACTATTATCTTTCCATCAGTAGGCAAAATGATGATTTTGCAAATCTTGTAGCAAAAACATTGGATTTACCTACCCATTTTTCTATCCCTCTTACCGTCATGTATCTCAATGGTAAATATTTTACACATTATGAAGGTATTGTTCCCATAGAGATGATAGAATACGATATTGCACAGGCAAAAGAGCAATCCAAATAATACAAAACAAGGAAATATATGTTCAATCTATTTAAAAAAGTGTTGGGTAAAACCAATGATAACATTAAAGATATTACTCCAAAAAAACGTAAAAATATTCCTAAAGATGAATTTGAAGATATCTTATTGGAGGCTGATGTACATTATGATTTGGTAGAGAGACTACTAGAGACACTGCCTGAGAATATTAACAAAATTCAGGCATTTAACTCACTTATCTCTGTCTTTCAGTACAAAGCTGATTTTAAAAATTCGGAGGAAACACCTTTTGTTGAAATGATTATAGGTGTCAACGGTGCAGGAAAAACAACTACCATATCCAAACTTGCCTACCAATACAAACAATCAGGGAAAAAAGTTATGCTTGGAGCAGGAGACACCTTTCGTGCAGCAGCCATAGAACAACTTACACGCTGGGCGAATAAATTGAATATACCTATTGTTGCCACACAACAAGGGCATGATCCTTCAGCAGTCGTCTATGATACGATTGAATCTGCTGTAGCAAAAGCATATGATAATGTTATTATAGACACCGCAGGCAGACTGCATACCCAAACCAATTTAAGTGAAGAACTTAAAAAAATGATACGTGTTGCCAATAAAGCCAAAGAGGGTACACCTCATCGTAAAATACTGGTTTTAGATGGTACTCAGGGAAATTCATCAATCAATCAGGCAAAAGCTTTCAATAAGATGATTGGAATTGATGGTATCATTATTACCAAACTTGACGGAACTGCCAAAGGTGGTTCTGTACTCAGCATTGCCGATGAGTTAAAAATGCCTATTTTATATATAGGAACAGGTGAACAGCCTCAAGATCTTATCAGCTTTAAAGCCAATGAATATATTAATACAATATTGGACGAAATTTTTATCTAAGGGGGATAAATTTTTATGAACAAATTTTTATTTTTTTTTATTAGACTGACTATCGTATTCAGTGCTATTTTTATGGGAGTCGCTATTTTTTATTTTCAATCAAACTACAGTTTTACAAATGCTTTGCGTTTGGGAGTACTCTCTGGTTTTTTTGCGGCACTAGCTCTCTCCTTTATAGTTTCCATATTTCTCTCATTTTTCCATATAGGGCAAAAAACACCTCCCCATAACCAAGAAGACAACAAAGAATCTCTTTCAAAATCTTCTCAGGAAAAAACACCCAAAAAACCTTCTGCTCAAAAAAAACATAGACAAAAAAATGTAATTCCCACACAAAAAGAAACAGATATATTTAAATATATGCTGCTTATGGATAAAGAAGTTGCCCATGAAATCATCCTCTACTGCCTAGAAACATATAATATAGGAGAGATTACCACTTCCCCCAAAGGTACCCTGCATATTCAAACAGAAGATGAGATACTAAAAATAGATATTTCAGCAATGACCAAACATACAACACAGCTATTTATTCATGCAAAACAAAAATCAGAAGCGGTAGATAAAATAGTTGCATACCTAAAGAAGAAAGAGTCCTCTTTTTTAGACTACTAAGCCAAAGAAAAGATTTTTCTATAAGTTTCTTCCAGATTACTTTTCTCTTTATAGGGTATTCTGTCTCCTATAACTACATGAATCTCTTGATGTATATTTTTATTATTTAATGCTTTTTCCAAAACTTCATTAGCATTATCTTTGATGTAAACAGGTAAAATATCCAAACGATTTTTTACGGCAATAATTCGAGAACCATCTTTAAAAGGCAATAATAATTTTTCTGTCTTGTTTCGTGTCCCTTCAGGAAAAATAAAGATTGAGTCTCCAGATGCTACTGTCTCTTTAATCTCTGCAAAAAAACTAGACATCTGACTCTTCTCTCTGTCAAGCAAAATAGAACCTGCATGACGGACAAAAAGCCCAAAGAAAAAAGAGTTATAAAGCTCTTTTTTTGAAATCCATGAACCAAAAATACTGGTCTCTCTCAATGCTACTTCCAAAATAGGCGGATCAATAATACTTCTATGATTTGAAACAAGAAGGTATTGCCCCTTTGTAGGTAACTTTTCTTTATTTTCTACTTTTATTGTAATATTCAGTGCTTCTAGCTGTGCAACAGAATAGGCATATCTCAGATGCTTCTTCTGCATAGGGTCATTGGTATATTTTAAACGTAGTCCAAAACTATTGGTAAGATATAAACCATAGATGGCTTGTTTAATTGCATTTAATGTCACACATACTCCTCATTAAGAATAAAATTGAACCCTCTAAACCTAAGCGTCCACAGCATCTCTAGCTTTTGTCTAGGCTAGGCAAAAGCTAGTTCAAAGGGTTCAATTATAACCAAAAGAGATAAAACATAAAAACATGTCAATTTGACATATTTTTATGTTTTAGAAAAAAATTAGCTTACAATATATCTATCAAATTTAGGAGTAACTGTATGGCAAAGAAAAAAACTCTCTTCGAATGTCAGGCATGTGGATTTCAAAGTCCACGATGGATGGGGAAATGTACCTCATGTAACGAATGGGAAAGCATGATAGAACTCACAAGCGAACAGATAAAGTTTTTAAAAGAGACTTCATCTTCTTCCCGCTCATCTGTACAAACAAAAGCAAAACCTATTACTCAAATAGAAGAAGACAATATTACACGCTTTACATCAGGAAGTACAGAGTTGGATCTTGTACTTGGTGGAGGTATTGTTCCTGGGTCTCTTACACTGATTGGAGGCAGTCCCGGTGTTGGGAAATCAACACTACTTTTAAAAATAGCAGGAAACTTGGCAAGAGCTTCAAAAAAAGTACTCTATGTTTCAGGAGAAGAGTCAGCAGGACAAATTAAACTACGGGCAAACCGACTGGATGCAAACCATAACAATCTCTATTTGCTCTCTGAAATAAATCTCTCTACAGTAATCTCAGAAATATCCAATCAAAACTATGAACTTATTGTTATTGACTCTATCCAAACACTCTATTCCGAAGAGACACCTTCAGCTCCAGGCTCTGTAACACAGGTACGCACTATCACTTTCGATTTAATGCGTATTGCGAAGTCCTTGCATATCCCCATATTTATTATTGGGCACATTACCAAAGATGGTTCCATTGCTGGACCTAGAGTATTGGAACATATGGTAGATACCGTACTCTACTTTGAGGGAGACACCAACTCTGATTTACGCTTATTACGTGGTTTTAAAAATCGTTTTGGAGCTACCAATGAAGTAGGTATCTTTGAGATGAATAAAGAAGGACTCAATGATGCCAAATCAATGGCAGGTAAATTCTTCAACAAAGAAAAACTCCAATCAGGGTCTGCACTGACTGTTATTATGGAGGGCTCTAGACCAATTATCATAGAGGTTCAGGCACTTGTCTCAGAGTCATACGGTCATGCCAAAAGAAGCTCTACAGGATTTGACAATAACCGTCTGGGTATGCTGCTTGCCCTACTGGAGAAAAAACTAGATTTACCCCTTGGGACTTATGATGTGTTTATCAATGTATCAGGGGGGATAAAAATTAATGATCCCTCTGCAGATTTAGCCATTATTGCTGCCATACTAAGTAGCTATAGAAACCGTGAGCTTAGCTCTGAAAGCCTTTTTTTAGGCGAGGTAAGCCTTACTGGCGAGATACGGGAAATTTCTGGACTTTCACAGCGTCTAAAAGAGATAGAAACACAAGGTTTTCTAAAAGCAGTCATCCCCAATAAACCCATAGAAAAAACAAATATTAAATGTTTTATAGCAGATGAAGTATCCAAAGTAGTTGAATGGATGTAATTAACCATTGTTTAGATACACTACAGCTATGAAAATTGGAACGGATATTATACAAATTAAACGCATAGAGATACTCATAGAAAAATATGGTAAGACTTTCAAAAAACGCTTTTTGACAGAAGATGAAATAGCTTCATTAAAAAAAATTGAAAGTATTGCAGGATACTGGGCGGCAAAAGAGGCAATCTCAAAAGCACTGGGATGCGGAATAGGGAAAAATCTATCATTTCATGATATTATCATTTCAAAAGATCACCTTGGTGCTCCCTCTTTTAAACTCAGTTTAACCGCACAGAAGATACATCATATCCAAAGTAGTTCTCTTTCCATCAGTCATGATGGTGGGTTTGCTATTGCTGTAGCTGTTATCCATACCAAATAAAGAAACATCTTTTTTTACTTTCTAAAATGTATCATTTTAAATCGGTCTCCCATCGTTGTAGGAGCAATAAGCGTTTTTATTTTATCTGCTTCTGAGGCATAATGTGCCTGTGTTGTTTGTTTTGAAAATGCTTCTAAAATATCTATTATTCCAAAACGTATCAAAGCACGTGCCTGTGTCTCATAAGCTAACTCTTCAAAACCAGCGTCATTAAATGCCTCACTGACATGTCCAAAGTTTACATCATAGGTAATATCATCTTTTTTATAAGATGCAGACAAAACCAGATCTTTATCAAAAAGTGGAAATACTTCATGTTTCTGATAGATACGAATAGAGAAATCATTACGTACATACTTTTCACCATAATCAAAAGTTACAAAGTCACACTGCTTTATTCCCTTACTCATCTGTTGTGCAAAAGATTCATATCCCACTGCTATTTCACCCTTGGTAAGATGATGTTTTTTTGCCCAGTTCAATGTAGTAGAAGATGCATCTTCCCATGCTATTTTATGATTATTGACAACAGCTATTTTTTCATCTTTTAAAAGTTCACAAGCAAAAGCATCAAAAATTTCATTGGCAACAACAAAAGCATACTCTACATTAACATCTTTTATATCGTTAAAATGCGTAATTTGTATATCATTTCCAAAACGCTCTTCTATATAAGACAACTGTGCTTTACGTACTTCAGGCTGACGCTCAACAATACCAAACTTCAATGTTTGTACCAATGTAGGATCACACGTATAAAGCCACTGTATCATATCACAAAGCAAATACCCTTTATGTGCACCTATCTCTATCAGCCAACCATCTCTTTTGGTCGTTTTCTCTTTAATCATCCTATAGAGATGATTTGCAATACTTGCCCCAAAAAAACGGCTGGTACTTACTGCCGTATAGAAATCACCGCTCTTCCCTATATCTTTAAACTCCCTATAGTAACCCTCTTCACCATAAAGCCACTCATTCATATAGTCACTAAAGTACATTTTCTACCCTCATATAAAGTTTAAGCAGCTCTATCTGCTTATCTAGCTTGTATATCTGCTGGTCTAGCTTACGAATCATCAGTGAATGATACATCATATCGCTATCAAGAGTTCTCTTCTCTCCTGCCTTGACTAGATTTTTTGTTACCCTAAGAAGATCACTGTAAATCTTCTCATCTTTTTTTGCTAACACTATTTTTTTCTCTAATATTTTCAGTCTATTTACTACCCACTGATACTCTTCTTTTACTGTCTCCCTTCTTTCTGAAACCTGTATGGCAGCACTTAATTTTTCAACTTTGCTTTTTTCTATATCACTAAAAGCATTTACATTTAAAGGCATAGAAACAGAAAATCCATAATGATAGTACTTTTCACGTACTGCAGGATTAATAAGATGTGAATTTGAATCACCATCAATATATTGTCCATGCAAAGCCAGTGTTGGTAGATACTTTGCCCCTATCATTTTCTCATGGTATTTAGAAACTTCTGCTTGACGTATATCTCTTTTTAAATCAAGATTCTCTTTGGTATATTCTCTTTTACTCATCATTTTCAATTTTGGCAAATGTAACTTTTCTGGATTTTTATCACTCAAAAGAGTAAATCTCTGTTTAAGCTCTAGTAGATGCAATTCCATTTCAAGCAGTGCCGCTTCATCCTGACTTTTTTTCAAAATAGCCTGATCCAAGAAACTACTCTCAAGTAAGCCTGCATCGTAACGCTCTTTTTTTTGATGTATCTCTATCTTGTCATTTTTAATCAACAGTCTTCTCTTTTTCTCCTGAAGTTTAAGCTTCTTCATTTGAAATAAAATAGAGACAGCATCTGCAATCATCTTACGTTTTTGGCGTACAATCTCTACACCATTTGCAGCACGAAGTGCCTCTGAATATTTAATGGCATAATAGATACCTCCCGACCTGAATATTGGCTGGTCAATGACAACTGAGAATGTACCTGTTCTATGGGTTTTATCTCTAAATTGTGTAGAGTAATCCTGACGATACTGTAATCTGACAGGATTAATCCAACTCTTAGAGAGCTTGTTGCTTTCAAGTTCATTTTTTTTAAACTGATAATCAAAAAGTAATGCTTTATTATCTGAAAGAATATCTTCCAGTTCATCTGCACAAAGTAGAGAAACTACAAAACTACAGAGTATGAAGTACTTTTTCAAAACGCTTGAACCCTTCATCTATCTCATGTTTTGTAATGGTAATACTTGGCAGAAATCTTACCGTATTTCTCCCCGCTTTAAGTATAACCAGCCCCTCATTCATAGATTTCTTAATAATATTTCCCTGAATCTCAGCACTCTTTGCACGAAGACCACGCATCAGCCCCAGTCCTACCTCTTTTTCAAAAAGTGTACCATACTTGGAAACTATCTCTTTTAGCTTTTGTGAAAAATAGAGTAATGTTTCATCTATAAGCCCATCATCATACATTGGTTTCAATACATCAAGTACAGCAAGTCCTGCTGTCGTACTTAAGTAGTTTCCACCAAAAGTACTACCATGATCACCTGCACTTAATATCTCTTTATGTTTGGTCATTACTGCACCAATTGGCACTCCACCACCAAGCCCTTTAGCAAGTGTAATGATATCTGGTTCTATCCCATACAAATTTGAAGCCAAAAACTCACCTGTTCTATAGACACCAGTCTGTACTTCATCGACAATAAGTAAAATACCCTCTTCTTTCAAGTGTGCTGCAAGTTTTTGTATCTCCTCTTTCTCAAAAGGCTGCACACCACCCTCACCCTGCACTAGCTCTATGAGTACTGCTACTGTTTCATCATCTATAGCCTTGTAGACATCTGCGATAGATTTTTCATAGCTAAAACCATCAGGGTATGGTGAAAAATGAGGTGTATGAAAACTCTCTTGTCCTGTAGCTTTTACAGTCGTAATGGTACGTCCATGAAATGAATGTTCTAACGTTATCACCTTATAACGCTTACTGTCAAACTTCGTCTCACCATACTTACGTGCAATTTTTATCGCACCTTCATTTGCTTCTGCACCAGAGTTTGCAAAAAAGATACCCATATCATAGCCACTAAGTTCCACTATCTTCTGTGCCAATTTGGCTTGAGGTTCTATCACCTGCAAATTAGAGATATGAATGATGCTTTTCACCTGTTCACAAATGGCACTTGTCAACTTCTCATTACCATGCCCTACAGAGTTCACCCCTATACCTGATGCAAAGTCTATGTAGTCTTTCCCATTTTCATCATAAAGTGTAGAGCCTACACCCTTTACAAAGTTTGTATAATCACGTGCATATGTTTGTAACACATACTGTTTGTCTTGTTGTTCTAATGTCATGTTTGTTTCCAATTTAAAATATAGGTAATATTATAGCGAAGTGTTTTTAGGATATAAATCAAAATTTGTTGTTTACTTGTGTTTCATCCAACGTTTAAGATAGTTAAACGATATAATAAAATACCCATAAGCCCAAAAAGAGACAGACTCCTTTTTTGAAGTCTAAACGCTCTCCAAACTCACCTTCACCTCTTGATAACAGGCATTTTCACCTTCATTACTGACTATAGAGGGAGTAAGTTTATTTACCCCTAGTGTATTACTTGTTATCACGATACAATTTTCTCTTACATCCTTACTCAACACAACATCAAGTACCACCTCGCCATAGTTTGAAACGATCCTAACTTTTTCACCATTCTCATAGCCCAATGCAGGGTGAAGAGAGACACTTGTTTCTCTTTGAAACTGTGTATTTAATGATTTATTACTTTTAGGAGTAAGTAGCCAAAGACGGTTGTCTGTTACTTCGTTTTGCTTGGATGTACGTACTTTTTTCAAAGACTTTGTATTGATAAATTCATCATCATACTCCTCTATAAAGGTAAACTCATCTCCACCCTCTTCACCAAATCCTTCTACATAAGGTATGGCTTCATAAGCGGGTGAAATATACTGATTATTCTCCTCTTCACACTGCTCTAACCAACTGTTTATATACGCTTCTTCACTCTGTAAACCGTCAAAATCAAAAAATGTAAAAAGCTTTTTTGTAAAGTCATACTCACTGATACCTATCTCTGAATCTATCACCTTATTCATCTTCTCTATATACTGATGTCCATAACTAAGTCTTACATCTTCTTTTTCGAAAAAGTTTTTTGCAGGGATAACAATTTTTGCACGTTTGGATGTCTCATTTTCATAAAGTCCAAAATAGATAAGATTTTCTACTTTATCCAACTCCTCACACACTCGTGTTGAATCAGGCATAGATTCTACAGGGTTTCCCCCTTGTACAAGTACTGTATCAAACTCTGAGAATTTTGTCACTACTTTAGAAACCGTTTTACATTTAACATCAAATAGATTTTTAAAACCCAACTTGGAGTTACCAAGATAATGCACCCCACACCCCTCTTTGCCAAAAAGACCCAACAAGGCAGCCAAAGAGTCTATTGCATGTAAAGTAGAAGATCCTGTAGAGTATTTTTGTACACCTGTACCCACTAAAAATACAACCTTTTGATTACGCAAATAGTTTAGTATATGTCCCAATTCACCCAAATCAGTACCAATATACTCCAAAATAGCTTTTATCCGATGCTCTTGTGTAAATTCATAAAAATACTCATATTCTGAAGCAAATGCTTCAAGCCACGAAGTATCTTGAGAATTTTCCATATAGATAAATCGTGCCAACATAATAGCAAGATAGTAATCTGTACGAGGCTGTATTTGTAAATGAAAGTCAGCTTTTTTTGCAATAGCCGTTTTTACAGGGTCAATTACTACAATATTTTTACCCTCCAAAAATGGCATTATATGTGCATTTGTCACTGTAACATTACGTCCCCAAACCACAACAGTATCTGCTTTGGCTATCTGCTCCAATGGCAAGTTTTTATTCACACCTCTACCCTCAACTATACCCGCATTACCAGCACCATCACAAAGACTGCCATGGGTAAGTGTACCATTGATTTTATCCATAAAAAGATTGGTTACTTCTTGCATTACTCCCATATTGCCAGAGCCTCTCCAAAGTAGAGATGATGATTTTTCAAAAGCATGCTTTAGTGCCTGCATCGCCTCATCGATACTCACTTCCTTACCCTCTACTCTTGCACTTTCTATACGCATCTGCTTATATATACTTTGGTTAAGCAGTCTGCACAAAGCACCATTACCTACAGGATGACTGTTGTCACCTTTTATAGTAGAAATCTCCTCCTCTACAACTATTTTACAGGCATCATAGCAATCTAAAGCACAGGCTGTAGTTTTATACATTATTTTATCTCCACTTTCATCAGTTTGGAAAATAAGCCTTTTGGAGAAGGTATAACTATCTCGGCTCTATAAGAAGAGATAAATTTTTCATCAGATACTTTCCAAATTTTATTTACTTTATAATCTGTTTTTTTATTATCAAGATAGAGAATTTTTTTCTCTATATTCTCTACTTCATCTGTTTCTAAAAAAAGTACCAACTTGGCACGACTCGTATCCATCACTTGAGCCAAAACTGAACCAGGAGCTACAAAGTCACCTTTACGTACCATCAACTTATATAAATACTTATGTTCAAGCACCAATGATTTTTTAAGCACTATATCTTCAAGTTGTGCTATTTTATAGTTTATATCGAGTATCTGTTTTTCAAGATTGACTATCTTCTCTTTAATACCTAAATATTGTGTTTTAGCCGAAGCAAAAACATTATAAGCATTGTCTTTTTGTGTTTTTGAAGCTGTTGAGAGTTTATTGATACGGTGGTAGTACTCCTCTTGTCGCTCCATACTGCTCTTTAGACTTTTAGCAATATCTTTGTTAATATCAAGCATTTGATGCAGCAAAAATACACTTTTCTTTACAGATGCAAGATTAAGTCTATCCAACCTATCATCTATGTGTACAATACTTTTGCCCTCAACCATTGTACCCTCAGCACGTACATCTGCCTCAAGTACCAATCCACTCACCGAAGACTTCACCATCACATGCTCATAAGGTTCAACTTTTGCATAATGCACTTTTGAAAATATTAACAAAGGAATTAAAAACAGTAGTACAATTTTCATAATTTTTCTTTTTTAACTGATTATAGCAAAATGGAGTTAATATTGAGAAAAAATACTCTTAATGATTAAGGGGTTTAGTATGACAGCATCTACTTAGTTGTATATGTATTTTCCTTTACTTTCAACTCCTCAAGCCGTCTATTGATACTTACAACTTCTCCTGTCTCCACACAGTAAGCACTCAGTTCACCAAAACCATAGGTATTGGCGTAGCAACCTGTATCTACGTTGACATAATGCTCTTCTATCTCTACCCCAAACTCTACAGGAGTATGTCCGTAGATGTTAAAAATACTTGCCTCAATATTAGGAGGTTTACGGTGCCATAAAGCTCTTTCTCTAAACGTTTCTACCCCGTTAGGGTTATCATGATGATGCCAGACATCTGCACAGCTGGCATGGGTGATGACAACGGGTCTGTCATTGGTAGTATGGGGAAGTTCCACATAAAGAGGGAGTGTCTGCATCCATGCAATGTCATCTAAAAACTGAGCCATACCTGCTTCATTTTCTACACATTGCATCCCCTTTTTAATATCATACCGTATAAGACCATAAGAAAAAAGTGTCGCATCACCACCATTGTTGTACCAGTTATGCAAAAAACCTGGGTTGGTACTTTTGGGATAGCTCTTGGAAAAACTCATACCATAAAGCACCATCATCTCCTCATGGTTCCCCATCACACACCCATGCCCACATTCACGCACAAACTTCACTACCTCTGCACTTTTTGGACCTCTGTCTATGAGATCACCAACGAAGATGAGTTTAGCATCCTTTGGAAGCTTGGCTACAAGTGCCAAAAGGGTGTCAAATTCACCGTGAATATCACCTATGATGTATGTTTGTTGCATTTTTAAAATACTTTATTAGCATATATTGGGTTAAAGTATAACATCTTCACCCTCTAAAAGAGTTGTGAAGTATCTCTCTATCTTCTCATCTATTTGCTTATTTAGATCTAGCAAACCTTTTGTATTGAGCTTCTTCATAATATAGGAGATATCCACTCTATTTGTATACTCTCCTACTTTCTCTTCATTCTGCCAGTGGGTAAAAAGCTCTAAATCATATTCTTTTTTTACATACTCATTAAGTCTGTTAAGGGCTTTAAAAGTTTTGAGATAGTTTTTGTGGTTTTTATCGAGTATGAGATATTTTTCCTCTACAAAAAACACCAGATAGTTATCAACTATCTTAAACCCCATACTTGCCCTTACAAAATCAACCTCATAACTCTCTATCTTGTTTTGTAGTTTTTTAGCCAAATACTCATTTGAACTTCCAAGCTCTCTAAGTATAAACTTCGCTTCATCTACATAAGCCTTGCGTTTGTTCTTGTTCCAAAATGCAGGTGCAGGAGCTAGGTTGGTGATGCGATCGGCTAGTTTTACCATCTGCACACACTTTGGCATCTGTTTGAGCCTTTTTAGGCTGTCTTTCATCTGTTCTTGTTTTGAGGGAAGCATAGTATCTTTTGTGAGGGCTGAAACACCACTTGCAACTACATCTACATTGTTTGTTGGAAACTCTATGGTGTATTTGCTTACCTCTTCATCTGTATCCTCATTAACATCGTGAAGCAATGCACAAGCTATGGCAACATTAGCTTCATCATAAGAGATAGGATTCATGGAAAGTGAGTTTATAATCTCATTGGCTACACTTACTATGTGAAAAGAGTAAGGCAATCCCTCTGGAGTTTTTTGCTCTTTATGTGCTTTGAGTGCAAATGCTAAAGTATCTTTATATATCTTTGTGCTGTAGAGCTCTTTTGGAAAAGAGGCAGTACCTAATTCTACTTTTTTAAGTTTGGACTTTTTATTTTGATGTACATCGAGTCTATGCACCTCTTCCTCATCATGTTCAGATTTCAGCAGATAACTTTTTGTTTGCTCGTTTTTGTTCTTATAGACTATCTCTAAATCTGTATAATTACTATCATGATCTGTTCCCTCATATAAAAGTATATCTTCTATAGTGTCAATATCTTTTAATTTTTGTGAAATTTTTTTGTTTGGATTTACATATACTGATTGTAACTCTATAGAGCTAAATTCAAACCAACATCCATCATGCATTGGACCAAAATGGCACCAATGATAGATAGAGAGTAGTTTTTTAACTCCATCTTTTTCATAGTGTATCTCAAAATTATCATTTAATTCATATATTGCTAAAACTTTTGTGTTTTTTATATCATTAATATACCAACTTTTCATATTTTCATACTCTATAATATTTTCTAAACTCATCTAAAAAACCATACCTTTTACATTTTTCTTTTATAAACTCTTTACTCTCTGGCAACTCATTTGGAGAAAAGTCGCTATATGCTATCACTTTGAGATAGGTTTTAAGATACTCTATGTAGGCTCTCCCTTTATCTTCAAATACACCTAATATCTGCTGCACAAAATCATCATCAAAGTTGGCTAAATCATCTCGAGTATCATATTCTACCATACTTGCTATATCCCAGCGAGTTCTTCTAGCAAACTCATCTGCTATCTCTTTGGCTAAAATCCCAACTTTAAGATCATCTTTGTTAAAACCATTCTCAAGCATCCAGTTAAGTGTCGCCACTTCACACACTTGCCATGCTTTTTCTATCTCTTGTGAACTTTGTTGCAACAATGAAGCTGATTTAAAAAGAGTTTTTGCGAGTTTCTCTCTTCCTCTTTGTTTATCTGCCTTAGCATCACTCTCTAACTTAGCAGAGAGTTTTTCTAAAAAGTATGCAAGATTGTCATAGTACAGATCCCCTGTGCGATTAGCCAACTCCTCTAGCTCAAAACCGACACCTTTTACTTTTTGGGTGTGTTTAAACTGCTTACCAACTGCAAAAAATCTTCGTATGCCTTCTAAGTGTCTCTCAATCCCATCAAAACTATGACTTCCACCATCTTCTACAATGACCTTGGCACCTTCATACTTCTCTTGTGCATCTGTATACTCTAAAAGCTCATCCCCTTTTTGCAGTAACACAAAAAACTTCTGTAGTTTTATTGAACCATGTGGTAAATAATAGTCATACTGCTCTAACATCTCTAAATGCTCTTGCTTCCAAGAGTAACTGCTATCATCATAAAAGTTTGGAGCATCACCTAAAGCTCTGCTGAGTGTTTCCATCGGTTTTGTAGCTGGGTTTATAAGCACTACTTTTTTAACTTCTGGAAGTTGAGAAAGATAAGTAGAGTAAAATCCACCAAGAGAAGAGCCTATTAAATAAACATCCCCATGATAAGATTTTATAAGCTCTGCTAAAGTCTGCAAAGCAAGTTCAGGTACATAAGAGAGTGAGGGTGCTATAAAATCCTCCCCTATAGAGTGAAAATACTCACGAAAAACCTTTGCTTTACTGCCATAACCATGACTTCCAAAGCCGTGTATATAAATAACCATCTACTTTATCTCCTTTCCTATAAATAAATACCAAATTATCATAAAATCCTCTTTTGTAAGATGATTTTTATCATGTGTTACGAAAAACAAAAATATAAATCCCATAAAAAGATAACCTAAAGTGATACTTAGACAATCTCTTACAATCGTAGAACTTTTTAATTCATACTTCACTTGTTGCAGACTTTTTTCGTTAGTATCAATGTAAAGTATTTTAATTTCATCTTTGTTTTTAATCTCTTTTTTTAATTGACTAATACCATGAGGAGGATCTATCCAAGCTCTTACACTCTTTTTTAAATCTTCATTATAATAATCACAAGCCAATATATCCTTAGGTTCACTACCCGCACGATTGCCTATATAGATATGATTACATATTGCAGGTTTTCCATTTTGAAACAAATTTTTATTCTCATGATATAGATTATATTGATAAAAAAGTACATAAATATTTCCAACAATAAATAGGATGAGGTAGAGTTTTTTACTTAAAAATAACACTATTTTACATCTCTTATATCTGTAGATACTGATATAATCTCTTTACTATCTAAACACATAGCACTTAAACAATACCCTCTATATGCTCCTGTGTCTATGCCTATATGATTTTTACTGGTATCTATCTTTTTAACTATCTGGTGTCCATAAATATTTATAACATCATAGTTTTCGTATTCATCTTCCCAATCCCATCCCCACTCATCTATATCACTTGGGCGGTTACTCATTAATCCATTATACGAATTAGGGTTATTTCTTCTTTTATAGTAAGGCAGAGCAAAAGCATGGGTGATAAAATACTTATCAATTTCCATATATCTAGGAAGTGTTTTTAGCCATGACAAGTGTTCTTTTAGTGTTGTCATATCATCACTATATGAGGCTATAGTTTTATACCCTCCAAAATACTTTTTTGTACTCCAGTCAGACTCTTTTTGATGTAGTAGTGCGTCTTCTATGTGATTTATCATGAGTGCTTCGTGGTTGCCCAATATGCATTGATAATTATTCTCTATCACAAGTGAGATAACTTCTTTAGAAAAATTTCCCTTATCTATTAAATCACCCACAAATATAATATTCGCATTTTTGGGTAACTTTGTTAAGAGAACCTTTAGGGTATATAAACAACCATGTACATCACCTATGATATATGTATTATTCATATTTACCCTCCTTAAGATTTTTTCGCACTTGCATCAATGCAAAACCAAGCTTATTTTCACCCAGCCACTTTTTAGGATCTCTTGCTTTTGGGTCATCTTTATGAAGTCCTATGCCCCAAATTTTATCTATGGGGCTTGCCTCTACGAGTACCTTGTCTCCTGTGGAGAGTAAGAACTTTTCTATATCTGGGTTTTGAGTAAATTTCTCTATGTTTCCCTCAACAACAGTTTCAAATGATAGTGCTCGCCATTTATCATCGTCATAGTCTTTGACCTCTCTTCCTAAAAGCTGTACTTCTCTTGGACTTTTAGTCTCTAGTATACGATCAGCTATCCCGTAGTCATAAAAAACTCTAGCCTTTGCCCACATCATATAGTGTTCTGCAGTAGGGAAAATTATGTAGTGCAGTTCACCTTGACCGTGTATGGGCATACTAAAAGATGCTGCATACCACTGATTTAAACAAGCTATATCTACCACATCTCTCTTTGGCTCATCCCAAAAGAACAGGTACTCAAATGTTTCGCCTGTTTCTATACGTTCCAACAGCTCTTCTCTAGTTTTCATCTGCTCTCCTTCGTATCTCGTCAAAGGTGTACTCTTTTAGAAGCTTGCCATTTTTATAGATAGGTAATAGACAGTTTTTTCTATTATCACCCTCCCCATCAGGTGACACATTCGTCCAAGGACAAAAGTATGGCACAAACTGTATTAAAATTCAAAATAACATCAATTAAATCGCCAATTCTAACACGCCAATTCTAATCACAAGTGCAATTTCATAGTGCATAACTATGCAAAGAGATATTAAAAAATTCATTGATTTGGCTTGAAGTGTCGATTATATGGGGTTTTTGCATCGTTTTGCATTAGTTTGCATTTTAATAAGGTGCAACGATAAGTTATGCACAGTACCCGTATTTACGATACCTATCACTATGACAGGTACACTTTTGGGTACACTTTTTTTACTAAGTTGTACTACTTCAAATAGTATAACCTAATAAAAGTACACCTATTATGTTAATTGAGGTGTAGCATTCAGTTGGATTTTTAAAGCATCAATCACTTTCATTACGGTATCGAATCTTGGTTTTGCATTGGGGCGAAATGCTTTATAGAGACTCTCTCTTCCTAAACCCGTATCTTTTGCTATCTGTGCCATACCTTTTGCTTTTGCGATATGTCCAATGGCTCTTAAAAACTCTTCATTGTCTCCATCTTCAAGTACCTGAGAAAGATACTCAGCCATTGCTTCTTCACTGTCAAGATACTCAGTCATATCAAAATGTATTAGTTCATTATTCATCATCAATCTCCTTTAGCAGTTTTTTTGCTTTTTCTATGTCTTTTGATTGAGTAGATTTATCTCCACCTACCAGCAAAATAATAATTCTCTCTTCTTTTTTTGTGAAATAAATTCTATAACCCGGACCTGTCTGTATTCTCAATTCTGAAATGGAGGTACCGACTGATTTCACATCACCAAAGTTTCCATGTTCCATTCTCTCAATTCGTCTAGCTACAGCAATACGACCTTTCATATCCTTGAGCTTTAACATCCATTGGGAAAAGATTTTAGTTAATTTTATTTCATACATGGGATATTGTATCTATTTAGATACAAATAGTCAAGTCGGGGTATTTAAATATGAGTTTATTTTTTGAAAATTTATGGGAGCTAATTGAGGTCGAAAGACCTCATATATTAGCCAGGTGAACGATAAGCCGGGTTTTGTCGTGGATAGTTATTTATCTAGGCATAGTGTTGCCACTATGCTCAAGCGAAGTATGTTTTGCTGAGTCAACAGCTTGCAAAGCTTATACCATATACTTCTTGCTGCGGGAAGGGTTTACCTAGCTAGCTATGTTACCATAACTACTGGTGGGCTCTTACCCCACCGTTTCACCTTTTACCACAAATGTGGCAGTCTTCTCTCTGTTGCACTTGCCCTCAGATTACTCTGGCCATCCGTTAGATGGAGCCCTGCTTTGCATGCAGCCCGGACTTTCCTCTCGTGACAAAGATGTCACCAGCAACTACCTGTTGCACCTTTTCGAATTATAGCACAAATTAATCTTTTTTGGCTACACTTTAACTATGAAACATTTAGAAAAAGACAAACTTCAATCCCTGTTAGATATTATAGGTTCAAACCCTTCTCTTCAAATAGCACATTTTACTAAAGAAAGCAGTCTCTTAACTCAGATGCTGAGTGAATATTGTAATCAAAGAGAGTACCTCTATCAAATAAACTGTACAGATTTAGTATCTTTTGGAGAGATGAAAAAGAATATTAAAAATAATAAAAATATTCAAATTAAAAATATTCCACTTGAACGTAAAGCATATATGATACAAGGAAAACAGTACGATTTTCTTTTTGTCACTACCCCCATTGAAAATGATATGAAAAGTGATTTTTTAAGAAAAGCACATACTATTATCTGTAATGCTGGAAATATTATTATCTTTATCAATAAAAGAAATAAAGAAGAACGCTATCATTGGATTACACTTCTTGAAGAACATGATTATGTTGCAACAAGTACTATTGATGATCTTTTTGAGGAGTATGATATTATTATCTCTAAAAAAATGCATGGCTGGGGAAGTAAATAGCCATACACTACAATGGCTTATTCACATTGTGTAACTATAGCTGCTACCAAGTCAATAAATACAGATGCCGTTCTGTCATCTATCTCTTTATCTATCACAAGTGTAGATATTTGTCTTTCATGTTCATCTGTTAAGTCTCTATCTTCAAGCATTTTTTCTGCAACTGCCAGTCTTCTGAAAACTTTTTCAAGCTCTTGTTCTACAATATTCTGATTTGCTGTTTTAGCTATCTCAAAATAACTTGACTGAGGTGTTCTACCCCAAAAGTCTGTACTGGAATCTTCATACTCTTCTTCATCTTCTATAAAACTACTCATTGTATATCCTATGTTAAATTTTTCACATTATAACCAAAGAATATGGTAAAAAGAATAGGGAAAAAGCAATAAAGAGTATTTTTATTGGATATGTAACAAAAGAGAGATTGTTAAAAGTTAATAAGAAAATAGAGATTTATTTTTTAATTTGAAATGTGTAAAAATAATACGGAAAGAGTATACATCAATTTACACTGAGCAACTCTTTCCAAATACTACATTGAATCTAATGCGTATTTTTTTCCTAATTCATAAGCTACTTTGTTTACTTCATGTACCTTAGCAGGTACTTTAGAAAGCATAGTCTCAACAAGAAGTTCTTCATCAAGTGCTTTTGTGTAGGTATTTGCAATAGCAAGTGCAACTACTGATTGAGTAATTACATTTCCTACTTCCTCTTTAGCAATAGTAATAATAGGTATCTCAACAATATTCCATTTTTTTCTATCTTCATCTGTTGGATGCACAAGATTTGGCTCAATGACTATTGTCCCACCTTCACGTACACCACCTTTAAACTGCTGGTAACTTACATCTGCAACAGAAAGCATAAAATCAATTTCACCATCAATGGCATAAGGATAAAAAACTTCATTATCATCTAGTTGAATATCAACTACAGTAGCTCCACCACGTACTTGTGAGGTATAGGTAGCAGTTTTTACACCGTAACCACCCTCTTTAATCTTCGCAGCTGCAAAAATCTCACCAGCAAGAAGAACACCTTGACCACCAACACCGGTAAATCTCATTACAATTTTACTCATAACTCTTCTCCTTATATTTTTTTCTCAAAGTCATCTTGAGTAATTAGCCCTCTTTGACCTTGCTGTGCTTTTTTAACCTCTTCATACATTTCACAGTATTCAAGTGCTTCAGTATCTTGTTTCAAGATACCTGTTGGAAGAAGGTTTTCTTGCTCTTCAGCTGGCAAAGCATCCCATTTCTTTTTAGAAACAGTAATACTGTCAATCCAGTCAAGATTTGCCATAGCAGATTGCATTTTATTCTTTCTACCGAGGTTAATATGACAGTTAGAGTTAATTTCAACAAAAGAGAAACCTTTATGTTTAATTGCCTCAACAATCACTTTTTCTATTTTTTTAGGAGAGTTCACAGTTTCTCTGGCTACAAATGATGCACCCGCTGCTTCAGCCAGTTTACAACCATCAAAAGTCGGGTCAATATTACCAGCTTTCTGAGAAACTGTCCAGAAACCTCTTGGCGTTGTAGGAGAAGTCTGAGAGTTTGTTAAACCATAAATAAAGTTATTGATAAGAATAAATGTAATATCAATATTTCTTCTACAACCATGAATCGTATGGTTACCACCTATTGCCAAAGCGTCACCGTCACCCGCAACACAAACAACATGTTTCTCTGGGTTTGCAAGCTTAATACCTGTAGCAAATGCAATCGTTCTTCCGTGTGTAGTATGTACGGTATTCATATCAACGTAAGAAGAGAATCTTCCTGAACATCCAATACCAGATACTAAACACATATCATCTTTACTGATGCCTAATTTATCAATTGCTCTGATAAATGACTTTAAAATAACACCATCACCACATCCCCAACACCATAGTGTTGGCATTTTTTCTAGTCTTAAATATTGATCGTAATTAAATGCCATGGTTAAAATACCTCCTTAACTTTTTCAATAATATCCGCAGGAGAGAAAGGACGACCATTAGTTTTTGTTAACTTTTGAATATCTAATCTTCCCATACTTCTTTGTACTTCTTCAAGGTATTGACCTTGATTTAGTTCTACTGAAAGCACTTTATCAAACTTCTGTCCAAGTTCATGCATTCTTGTCTCTGGAGATGGCCAAAGTGTAATAGGTCTAAACATACCTACTTTCACACCTTCATTTCTAAGAGTATTTACTGCCTCTTTGATAGCCAATGAAGCTGAACCATAACCAACAATAAGAATATCTGCATCATCAAGCATATACTCTTCGTTGCTTTCAATTTCATCTGTATATTTTTCAACTTTTTGGAAAAGTCTATCAATCAGTTTTCTACAGGTTTCAATCTCTTCTGTTGGGAATCCCATTGCATCGTGGTGAAGTCCTGTATAATGATATCTATATCCTGTGTACATAGGATTTAGCACTGCTGGTTGATCCTGTTCTACACCATATGGTCTATAATCTTCTGGAGCACCATCAAATGTTTTTCTAGGAACAATGTCTGCTTTTACTGCTTCTACTGTTGGTATTTCAGCTTTTGCATGCATATGTCCAATAGTTTCATCAAGAAGAACAAATACTGGTTGCATAAATCTATCTGCAAGGTTAAATGCTCTTACAGTTTCAGTATAACACTCTGCCAAGTTACCAGCACAAAGTGTGATAGATTTGTAGTCACCATGCGACGGGTTTTTTGCTTGAGCAACATCTCCTTGAGATACACGTGTCGGAAGACCTGTTGATGGTCCACCTCTCATAACATTGATAACAACCAAAGGCACTTCACACATTTGTGCAAGACCAAGGTTTTCCGCCTTAAGTGAGATACCAGGACCAGATGTAGCTGTAAGTGTTCTAACTCCTGCCATACCTGCACCAATTGCTGCTGCAACCCCTGCAATCTCATCTTCCATTTGAATCGCTGCACCACCAACCTTTGGCAAAAGGTCAGAAATAGTATGCATTACTTCACTAGATGGTGTTAATGGATATCCTCCAAAAAATCTACATCCAGCATCAACCGCTGCTCTTGCTGCTAAGTCATTACCGCTTGAAATTACTTCTCTTGTTGACATTAGTTAGCCTCCTTATAATCTGTAGGCAATCTATACCCATTGCTTGTAATTGCTTCTTGTCTTGCTTTTGAACTGTTTGTAAGTTTTGCAAATTTAAACTCTTTTTTCTCTGCTACATAAATAGCAAAATCTGGACATGAAAGTTCACATTCACTGCACCCAATACACGCATCAGGTGCAATAACACTAATCATAGCACCTAATGTTGAAGTTGGTTCCTGTTGCATAGAAAGCACACCTGCAGGACAGGCATCTACACAAATATCACATGCTTTACATCTAGCTGTATTTATCCATACCGGAGTATTAGCTGGAGCTGTCATTACTGTTGACATTGGTTCCCCTTTTTTTATAAATATTACGTGAGATTTATTATTCACTAAGATTAGAATAGCTTAGTTTTAGTAAAGTGGGTATGAATAAGTAAGAATTGTTATTATTCTAAAGTTGATTGTTACCATATGAAGCAATAGAAGTAAGAGCTTTTTCTAATATCAGAATAATTTTAAGAGAGAATAAAAGATAAATTGATGAGAGGGAAAGTCCCCCCCCCTCAAAAATAGAAAAGATTAAGATAAAACTTCTTTAACAGCTTTTCCAATCTCTGCCGGAGAAACAACCACTTTTACACCTGCTGCTTCCAGTGCATCCATTTTCTCTTTTGCTGTCCCTGCAGATCCAGAAATAATTGCACCTGCATGTCCCATTCTTTTTCCAGCTGGTGCTGTTTGTCCTGCGATAAAAGCAACTACTGGTTTAGTGATGTTCTCTTTAATGAACTTTGCTGCTTGAATTTCAAGATCTCCACCAATTTCACCAATCATGACGATTGCTTCAGTCTCTGGGTCTTCCTGGAACATTTTAAGAAGTTGCTTGTAGCTAAGACCAATAATTGGATCTCCACCAATACCAACAGCCGTAGTAATACCAAACCCTTCATTCACTACTTGGTTTGCACCTTCATACGTAAGTGTACCAGACTTAGAGATAAGTCCTACATTTCCTTTTTTGAAAATACTACCTGGCATAATACCAATTTTACACTCATCTGCTGTAATAATTCCTGGACAGTTTGGTCCAATAGTCATCATGCCATTTTTCATAGCGCATGCTTTTGCTGCCTGCATATCACGGACAGGTGCGCCTTCGGTAATAATTACCGCAAGTTCAATACCAGCTGAGGCTGCTTCCATTACCGCATCACCAACAAATGCAGGTGGAACAAAAACCATAGAAACTGTAGCACCCGTTGCTGCAACTGCTTCTTTTACTGTGTTAAATACAGGTTTATCCAAGTGTACTTGCCCCCCTTTACCAGGAGTAACACCACCTACAATATTTGTTCCATATGCCATACACTGCTCAGCATGGAAAGTACCCTCTCCACCTGTAAAACCTTGAACAATTACTTTTGTATCTTTATTGACTAAAATTGACATCTCTTACTCCCCCTTTGCTGCTGCTACTGCTTTTGCTGCACCATCACCGAGATCTGTTGCTGCAATAACATTATCAATATTTGCATTTTTTAGAATCTCTGCTGCCTCTGGTGCATTTGTTCCATCAAGTCTTACAATCACTGGTACATTGACATCTACCAATTTTGTTGCTTCCAAAATACCATTAGCAATTCTGTCACATCTTACAATTCCACCAAAGATGTTTACAAAAATAGCTTTAACATTTGGATTTTTAAGAATAATTTCAAATCCTTTTGCAACAGTTTCAGCATTTGCTGTACCACCCACATCAAGGAAATTTGCAGGTGTTCCACCCATATAGTTAATAGTATCCATTGTACCCATTGCAAGACCAGCACCATTTACCATACAACCAATCTCACCATCAAGAGCAATATAACTAAGACCATATTGAGATGCTTCTCTTTCATCTGGGTCCTCTTCTGAAATATCTCTCATCTCTTCAATATCAGGGTGACGCCCAAGCGCAGAATCATCAAAACCCATTTTTCCATCAAGTGCGAGGAAATCGCCCTCAGCAGTCTTAATAAGTGGATTAATTTCAATCATCTCTGCATCATTTTCCATATAGAGTTTAAAAAGTTTCTGTGCGAACTGAATCATCTTCTTCTGTTCTGCTTTGTCAGTAATTCCTAAACCAAATACAAGCTCTCTTCCATGATACCCTTGAAAACCGAATGCAGGATCTACAGCAACCTTAATGATTTTTTCCGGTGTATTGTGTGCTACAGTCTCAATATCCATACCACCCTCAGTTGAAGCCATAATAATAGGCATTTCAGCTGCTCTGTCAAGTACTACAGAAAGGTAAAGTTCATCTTGAATATTTGCACCATCTTCAATATAAACTTTTTGAACCAGTTTACCCTCTGGACCAGTTTGATGAGTTACAAGAGTCATACCCAGAATTTCATCTGCCAATGTTCTTACTTCATCAAGTGACTTAGCCAACTTAACACCACCACCAAGTCCACGTCCGCCAGCATGGATTTGAGCTTTAACAACCCAAATAGGTCCCCCAAGCTCTTTTGCATTTTCTACCGCTTCATCTACTGAATGAGCAATAATACCTTTTGGTGTAGGTACGCCATATTTTTGGAATATTTGTTTCGCCTGATACTCATGAATATTCACATGTACTCCTTTTGATATAATGTGACTATTATACGGATAAAGAGAATAATATTTGATTAATTTGATTATTATTGAGAGTAATTTATAAAATGTGTTAAATATCTACACATTAATAAAGAGATGCATCTTTATGCAGGATAAAAAACTGTTAAAAAAAGATGTTTCTTTCTGTAACAGCAAGGAAAATCTACCTCCTTGCTTCTAGTAAATACTAAGCCTTTACTTCGTATTGTTCTCTTCCTATCTGATAGAGATCATTTCCATAAGTATCATTAATTACTGTTACAGGAAAATCTTTTACTGTAATCTTACGTACTGCTTCAGGTCCCAATTCAGGATAGGCAATCACTTCCGCTGAAGTAATCTGCTTGCCAAGTAGAGCACCTGCTCCACCGGTGGCACCAAAATAGATACCATCATAAGCTACACAAGCATCTTTTACAGCTTGATTACGCTTACCTTTTCCTATCATCCCTTTAGAACCATTTTTCAGCATTGTCGGAGAGAATGAATCCATTCTATAAGAAGTTGTAGGTCCTGCACTTCCAATAGGATCACCTGGTTTAGGTGGTGTTGGTCCTACAAAATAGATTATAGACCCATCCAAATCAAAAGGTAACGCTTCCCCTTTTTCAATCAACGCTACCAATCTTTTATGGGCGGCATCACGTGCTGTAAATATTGTACCGTTAAGAAGTACAGTATCTCCTGCTTTTAATTGCTTTGTATCTTCAGAAGTTAGTGGTGTAGTTAAATTATATGTTGCCATAATTAGCTTCCTTATATTGTAATATGTGTATGTCTAGAACTGTGACACTGAACGTTTACAGAAACAGGGAGTGATGCAATATGACATGGATTTGACTCAATATGTACAGCCAACGCTGTTTTGGTTCCGCCCATTCCCATAGCACCAATTCCCAGTTTGTTAATCTCATCTAAAATATCTGCCTCCATCTGAGCCATCTCCGGATCAGGATGAACAGAACCAATATCTCTAAAGAGTGCATGTTTTGAGGAGATACATGCTTTTTCAAATGTACCACCAATTCCAACACCTACTGTGATTGGAGGACAAGGGTTACCACCAGCATCAGAAATAACCTCTTTTACATAGTTAATAATCCCCTCTTTGCCTGCTGCAGGAGGAAATACTCTTGCACGAGATACATTTTCACTTCCTCCACCTTTGGCTGCATACTCTATATCTATCTTGTCTCCTGCAACAATATCAAAATGAATAATAGCAGGAAGGTTGTATCCTACTGTATCTTTAAGATTTGCACGAGAAAATGGTTCACAAGTTGATGCTCTAAGATAGGCATCTTGATATCCCTGCTCTGTACCTTGATTAATGGCATCTCTTAAAAGCCCCCCTTTAATACGTACCTCTTCTCCAACTTTTACAAAAAATACTGCCAAACCAGTATCTTGGCAAAGTGGTCTCTTCTCATCCTTGGCAATATCTGCATTTTCAAGAATTTGACGAATTACCTCTTTACTAACAGGAGATTTTTCTTTCTCCATAGCTTCTTGTAATGCATCATAGGTATCTTGTGGTAAATCTGTACCACAATGTACAATAATATCTCTTACCGATTTCACAATATCTTCAAATTTAATTTCTCTCATTTTACTTCCTTAGTCAAAAAACTTTTTTTCTCTTAATACATCTATCATACTTTTGACAGAATCAATACTTTTTGCAAATCTTCTTTTCTGACCTTCACTTAAGGTCATCTCAAAAAGTTTTTCTACCCCATTGGCTCCCAGTGCTACAGGAACACCAGAGACAACATCTGAGTGTCCATAATGACCATCCAAATAAACAGCACATGGATGAATCTGTTTAGTATCTTTCAAAATAGCTTCTACCATAATCGCTGTAGATTTTGCCGGTGCATAGTAAGCAGAACCGGTTTTTAGATAACCAACAATTTCTGCTCCCCCACCTTTGGTACGCTCAACAATTTCTAAAATTTCCTCTTCATCAAGTACATCAGTCAAGGGTACCCCTGCAACAGTTGAAAACTTAGGCAGCGGTACCATATCATCACCATGTCCACCCATAACCGAAGCACGAATCTGTCCTGAACCATATCCAATTTTTTCATGAATAAAGTGTGCCATTCTGGCAGAGTCCAAAATACCCGCCATTCCAATAACTCTCTCTTTTGGAAAACCAGAAGTTTTAAGTGCAACATAGGTCATTACATCCAAAGGATTGGAGACCATAATAATAATAGCATCTGGAGCATGCTCTTTTACATCTTCAACCACTTGTTTAGTAATTTCTGCATTAATCATCAAAAGATCATCTCTACTCATACCCGGCTTTCTTGGGCTTCCTGCTGTAATAACAACCACATCAGAATCAGCCATATCTGAAGCCTCTTCAGCTACTGACACTAAGGTATGCATACGTGCAGCATTGGATGCTTGAGACATATCAAGTGCTTTGCCTTTGGCTATCTCTATATTTCTATCACGTAATACAATTTCATGACATACACCTTTCATGGCAAGAGAATAGGCAACTGTAGCACCAACATTCCCTGCACCAATAATTGATACCTTTTTACCTTTTTTCATACACTAGTCCTTTCCGTACAATAGGGAATCTCAAAGCAAAACATAAATCATAATGTTTGTTATCAATTATGCTTTGCAAGCGTTGAGATTTACATCAACCCCATATTTACATGAATAATTATTTTTAAAGGATGGGTATTGCTACCCACCCTAAAGAGGTATTAATACTAAAAATTAGATAGCATCAATAATAGCATTAAGCGTAGCAGATGGTCTCATTGCAGCTTCTGCTTTAGCATCATCTGGGTGGAAGTATCCACCTATATCTTGTGGTTTCCCTTCAACTGATAAAAGCTCTTCCACAATTGTAGCTTCATTCTCTTTTAAAGCTTTTGCAACTGGTGCAAATTTAGCAGCTAACTCTTCATTGTTACCCTCAGCTAGTGCTTTAGCCCAGTATTGAGCTACAAAGAAGTGGGAAGCTTTATTATCTGGCTCTCCACATTTTCTACTTGGTGCTTTATTGTTATCTAAGTAACCATCATTTGCAATATCAAGTGCAGCTGTAAGAGCAGCTAGTTTATCATCTGAATGTTTTTGACCTAAAAATCTTAAAGATTCAGCAAGTGCAAGAATTTCACCTAATGAATCCCATCTTAAATGCCCTTCAGCCAAGAATTGATCAACATGTTTAGGAGCAGATCCACCAGCACCAGTTTCATACAATCCACCACCAGCAAGTAATGGAACGATTGATAACATTTTTGCAGAAGTTCCAAGTTCTAAGATTGGATACATATCTGTTAAATAATCTCTTAAAACATTACCAGTTACAGCAATTGTATTTAAACCTTGTCTTACTCTTGCATTTGTAAATCTAGTAGCTGCTGCAACATCCATAATTTGGATATCTAAACCATTGGTATCAAACTCTGGTAAATATTTTTCTACTTTTGCAATCATTTGTGCATCGTGCGCTCTATTTGAGTCTAACCAAAAAATTACAGGAACTTGTTCAATTTGACCTCGTTCAACTGCAAGTCTAATCCAATCTTTAATAGGGATATCTTTTGCTCTAGACATTCTCCAAATATCACCAGCTTCACACTCAAAGCTCATCAATACTGTTCCATCTTCGCTTGTAACTGTAACTGTTCCAGCTTCACTTAGTTCAAAAGTTGTTGGATGTGAACCATACTCTTCTGCTTTTTGAGCCATAAGTCCTACATTTGCCATTGAACCCATAGTTGTTACATCATATTGACCATTTTTAACACAGTCATTTACCATCTCTTCATAAAAAAGTCCATAAGAAGCATCTGGAATTACAGCTACACATTCAACTGCATCACCATTTCTATCCCATTGTTTTCCACCTTCTCTAACAACTACTGGCATAGAAGCATCGATAATAACATCGTTTGGTGCATTGAAGTTTGTTGTCCCTTTATCGCTATCAACCATTGCAATTTTTGGAGTATCACTATCTACTACTGCTTGAAATGCTGCTTTTATTTCAGCTTCTTTTTCATGACCTGCTATTTTTTTCTCTAAATCAGACATACCTAAATTTGGGTTTACACCTAATTCTTTGAATAAATCTGCATATTTATCAAATACATCTTGGAAAAATACTGTAAATGCATGACCAAACATAATTGGATCTGATACTTTCATCATAGTTGCTTTTAGGTGGATTGACCATAAAACACCATTTGCTTTTGCATCTTCAATAGTTTTAGCTATAAAAGTTTTTAGTTTTGCAACAGACATAAATGTTCCGTCTAAAATTTCACCATCAAGTGCATCAATAGTTGTTAATTCAGATCCATTAAGTGCAATTGTTACTTTACAAGCTTTATCTATAGTAACAGATTTTTCATTTCCATAAAAATCACCATCACCATTCATATGTGCAACATAAGCTTTAGAATTTTCAGAGAATGCTTTTAATCTATGTGGGTGATTTTGTGCAAATCTTTTAACAGCTTTTGCAGCTCTTCTATCTGAGTTTCCTTCTCGTAAAACTGGGTTAACTGCAGATCCTAGACATTTTGCATATTTTGCTTGGATAGCTTTCTCTTCATCATTAGCTGGATTTTCAGGGTAGTTAGGTATATCGTAACCTTGACTTTGCAGTTCAGCAATACAATCTTTTAATTGACCAACAGAAGCAGAAATATTTGGTAGTTTAATAATATTTCCGTCTGGTTGTAAAACAACTTCTCCAAGCTTAGCTAGTTCATCAGTGGCTAAACCTTGAGATGCTAAAACTCTATTTGCTAGAGAGATATCTGAAGTAACTACTTCAACGCCCGCAGCTTTGGTAAAAGCATTTACGATTGGTAACAATGAATACGTAGCCAACGCTGGTGCTTCATCAATTTTTGACCATATGATTTTTGGTAATGACATAATTATTCCTTAAAATTTAATATATTAGTAAGAAGATAATATCACTACTTCTGTTTAGCTGAATTGAAATAGACTATTATCTAATCTTATGTTATATATCTGTTTCTATATTACACAAATAAACACAAGAAATTTAATAGATAACTACCTCCAGTAAGAAAAATACCTATAAAATATATTCTGCCAAAAATCCTACTGGAATTGGATTATGAAGTTTGACATACATATCCTCTCCCCTAACTTGACAGAGTTCATAAGGTATATAAAGATATCTTGCACCTATTTTTTTATGACGTTGACTTTTTTCTTCTAAATGCAATCGTATGCCCATAGATACCTTATCTACAAATTTCTCAGGGATCACAGTATCGACAGCCAAGATTAGAATATCAATATCACCTTTTTTCACACGCTCTTTCAAAATATTTTCCAAAAGTATATAACTTTCGGTAGAGTCTTCTACTTCATTTTCATACACTTCTACCTCATATGAGTCAGTTAGTAACATCAAGAAAGGTTGAAAATGTGTTGTTTTTTCCAATGCATTTTGTGCTTTAGACACTGCTTTTTCTAAAAGTTGTAATGCTCTGATATCTGCTTGTTCCTCTTGACTACTCAATATTTAACTCCTCTTTAGGATAAATACCCAACGCTTTAGCCTCTTCAAGAATCATTTCACTTACTTTTATTTTGGACTCTATAATTACATCTGCAAGTTTAGATTTAATATGCAGTTCCAATGGATGTTTTCCAGGATAACGCTCTGTTAAATATGCCAAATCCTCCACAATCTTGCTATTGGACATTAGATTTAACGATAAAACCAATGGTGGCAATTCTGGTTCAGGTATATATTTTTCCTCTTTTTTCACCTTGATTTTCTCTTTTTTTGCATCTTTAATTGATTCAATTTTTAATATATTCATACGGGTGAAGTCACCATCTTTGGTAATTTTTACCTTAAAAGCAATTGGCTTGGTTATATCAAAATCTTCTTCCAACTCTTTTAGACGGTTTTCAAAAAGCATAAGCTCTATATTTCCATGCAAATCCATAATGTTGGCAATCCCAAACTTATTTCCTTTTTTAGAAATTTTCTCTGTGATATTTTCTATCTTTCCTATAAATATTGCCTGAGAACCATCTGCTAAATCATCTATCTCTGAACTTAATGTATAATTTATTTTATCAAGTGTTTCACGGTATTTATCCAAAGGATGCCCAGATACATAGAACCCCAAAGACTCTTTTTCCATTTCTAGAATCTCCATAGCTTCAAACTCCTGCATATGTGCCAATTCTATACTGACAGCAGTCATCTCTTCATCATTCCCCCACAATGAATTGAGTGCCTGTTTTTTTGCTTCAGCTGCTTTCTTTGCCATGTCAATAATCTCATCTATCTGAGAGAGGATCGCTTTGCGTGAATACCCAAAACTATCAAATGCCCCTGCTTTAGCAAGTGTTTCAATCACTCTTTTGTTAACCTTACTTGAATCTATACGTGATACAAAATCAGAGAGGTCTTTAAACTTGCCCTCTTTTCTCGCTTTAAGCATTGAATTGATAGCGACATCCCCAGCACCTTTAAGTGCACCCATCCCAAACATAACAACCTCTTCACTGTCAATATTCAGTGCTTCAAAAACTAGCCCTGATCTATTAATATCAGGGGGAAGCAATTTCATACCCATACGTTTAACCTCATCGACATAACGTACTACTTTATCGGTATTGTTTTTTTCCAGTGTAAGGATGGCCGCCATAAACTCTGTAGGGTAATAGTACTTCAAATACGAGGTATAAAACGTAATCATCGCATAGGCTGCTGAGTGCGATTTGTTAAAACCATACCCCGCAAATTTTACAATAAGGTCAAACAGATCAAAGGCTTTTTGTCTGTCAAATCCTTTTTTCACCGCACCATCAGCAAACTCACCTTGCAATTTGTCCATCTCTTCTTTAATCTTTTTACCCATCGCACGACGTACCAAATCAGCCCCACCAAGGCTAAATCCACCAATAGTCTGCACTATCTGCATCACCTGTTCTTGATACACAATTACCCCATAGGTAGGCTTAAGTATAGGCTCTAATTCAGGGAAGGCATAGGTAATTTCTTGACGTCCATGTTTACGCTCCACAAAGTCATCTAGCATCCCTGACTCCATAGGTCCTGGACGGTAGAGTGCAAGCATCGCAATCACATCTTCAAAACCATTTGGCTTAAGCTTTTTAGCCAAGTCCTGCATACCTGCTGACTCTATCTGAAATAACCCTAGTGTCTCACCTGTGGAGATATACTCATACACTTTAGGATCTTCAATATTTTCTTCAACAAAGTTGATGCGTTTTCCGTGACGGCGCTCTACAAGTTGCAAGGCTTCTTCAATGACAGTTAGCGTTTTTAGACCCAAAAAGTCAAACTTAATTAGGTCCACATCTTCAACATACTTACCAGAGTACTGAGTTGCCAGTGTATCTAGTCCTGTGGGTTTAAAGAGTGGTGTTTTCTGCCAAAGTGGTTCGTTGGAGATAACCACACCCGCAGCATGCGTACCAGCATTTCTGTTCAAGCCTTCAAGTGCTAAAGCATACTCCCAAGTACGTTTTGCCTGTGGGTCAGACTCTAAAAGTTCTGCAATCTTTGGCTCTTTTTCATACGAGCCTTTGAGGTCAATCCCCAGTTCATCAGGAATGAGTTTTGCCATCGCATCAGCTTTAGAGTAAGGCATATCAAGCACACGTGCCACATCACGAATAACCCCTTTGGCAAGAAGCTTACCAAAAGTGATGATTTGCGCCACGTTCACACGTCCATATTTCTCTACCACATAGTCGAGTATCTCTTGACGGCGTGCCTGACAGAAGTCCATATCGATATCTGGCATGGAGATACGCTCAGGATTGAGGAATCTCTCAAAAAGTAGCCCGTAAGGCATAGGGTCGATATCGGTAATTTCCAGTGAAAATGCTACAAGTGACCCCGCAGCAGACCCACGTCCAGGTCCCACAGGAATACCCATCTGCTTAGCCGCATCCACAAAGTCCCAAACAATAAGCATATAGCCTGGGAACTTCATAGAGTTAATAATGTCCATCTCTACTTGCAGTCTGTCTCGATACTCTTGATGTTTCTCAGGAGGGACTATTTTAAGACGTTTTTCTAAACCTTTTTTAGACTCTTCAACAAAGAGTACCATATCGTTTTCTAACGAATACTCAACATCAGGTTCAGGCAACACTATGTTTGATTCAGCTGCCCTTTGTCTGGCAAATTTGAAATTAGGTGGTGTAGGGTCTCCTAATTTTATCTCTAAGTTACATTTGTCTGCTATCTCTTGTGTATTTTCAAGTGCTTCGGGAATGTCTGCAAAAAGTTCTGCCATCTGCTGGGGTGACTTTACATAAAACTCATGTACTGAGTGTCGCAAACGGTTTGGGTCATCATAGAGTTTGTTCATCGCAATACACATAAATGCTTCATGGGCATCTGCGTCTTTTTGTTCAGTATAGTGCGTATCATTGGTTGCGACAATCTTGATACCTGTCTCTTGAGAAAGTTTAATGATTTGTTTATCTATACGATGCTGATCACCAATACCGTGACGCATAAGCTCTAAATAGAAGTCATCACCAAAAATATCTTTATATTGAAGTGCTACACGTTTGGCTTCTTCATAGCCTTTGGCACCAAATTTAATGTTACGCTCAGAGAGATTAAGATTCCAATTCACTTCCCCCTGTAAACATGCAGAAGAACAGATAAGCCCTTCTGAATTGTTTTTGAGTAACTCCCAGTTAATACGTGGATAGTAGTAAAACCCATTAATATATGCTTGGGAAGAGAGGTACATCAAATTTTTGTACCCCACATCATTTTTAGCATACAAACAGAGGTGAAAACGCTGACGTACAGACTTGTCTCCTAGCTCCTCCTGATTATGTACATATGTCTCCATTCCGATAATAGGCTTAATGCCCTCTTTTCGCATCGTATTGTAAAAATCAATCGTCCCAAACATATTACCATGGTCAGTCATAGCCACAGAGGTCATTCCTTGCTCTTTTATCTTCTTGGCAAGGGTTTTTATCTTGTTCGCACCATCTAGCAGTGAGTATTCTGTATGGAGGTGCAGATGTGTAAATTGAGGTATAGATTTTGGTTCTTCTGACATATATATAACCTTTAAAATATTGCTTCTAATATAGCAGAGGTTAGGTGAAAATAGGTTGAAATTTTTATTAAATCATATGAAGTATTATTTGGAACGCCACACCCAAAAAAGAAGTAATATACCTATAACGATATTGACATAACTTACACCCGAAATAAACATTTTTTCAAGTTGTCCATAGAGCCATCGTTGCATTTGTAAAGGTTCAGTTAAACTATGCAAATGAGCCCATGAAATTAACTCATTTTGCCAAATATATGTAATAAGTTCCGGCACAAAGAAAAAAATCACAATACCTAAAATACCCCAAATATTTTTTTGCGGTTTGATACGTTCAACTGCCTCTTTTAACTTGGGGTCATTATCTATTTTAGTTTGGATTTTTTTTAATTTTTCTTTCATTTTAGCAATAATCTAGCAGCATTCCATTTTTCACAGCCTGCATACTCTCTTTACCTACAAGTCTTTCTACAATTGCCAGTCCAAAGCAAACAGCAGTACCTGGTCCCTGTGAGGTCATTACATTACCATCTGTGACTACTTTCATATCGTCTCTATAGCCCAGATGGTTTATCTCATCTTTTGCACCAGGGTAACAGGTATAGCTCTTACCAAGCACTCCTGCCTTTTTCAAAACAAAAGGAGCTGCACACATAGCCCCCACTGCTTTTTTTAACTTGAACTCCTGAAGAAGTTCCAGCACTCTTGTATTTTCTGCCAACGCATAGGTACCATCCCAACCACCAGGGAGTATCATCATATCAAAATCATCTGAAATAACATTTTTCAACGAAATATCCGCTTGTATTATAATGCCATTGGCACCCAAAACAAGTTCATTTTGAAGTTCATCTTCCAAATAGGCAAGACGGACTTCTATGCCTCCTCTACGCATTACATCTATAAGTGCAACCGCTTCCAACTCTTCAAAACCTTTTGCTAATGGTAACAATACGCTTGCCATAACTATCTCCTATATTTTGTAAAAGGAATCGATAAAGACTACTTTGCTTTCTCCAAATACTTACCTTCAACTGTATCAACTACAATTTTTTGACCTTCCAAAATAAAGAAAGGTACCTGTACTACTGCACCAGAATCCAATGTTGCTGGTTTTTTACCACCTTGAGAATCACCTTTAAAGTTAGGTGGTGTTTCAACAACAGTAAGTGTAATAGTTTGCGGAATTTCAACAGAAATAGCTTTCCCGTTATGAAATAGAATTTCAGCTTCCATACCATCTATCATAAAATCAAATGTCTCTTTACCTACCTGCTCATGCGTAAGTCCAATTTGATCATAAGTAGTTGTATCCATAAACTGTAAAAGCTCACCATCATCATAAAGATACTGCATCGTTTTTTGTTCAAGTTCTGGTACCTCAAATTTATCTCCTGCATGTACTGTTTTCTCTATTACTTTTCCTGTTTCAAGGTTTTTAATTTTCATACGTACAAATGCTGCCCCTTTTCCAGGTTTGACATGTTGAAACTCTGTTACTCTGTAGGGATTTCCTGTAATCTCAAGTCTTGCACCTTTTTTAATATCACCCATTCCGATTGTAGCCATGTTAGCTCCTTAAAAAAATAATAAGTGATTATAGCAAAGGATTGTTTTAAGAGGGGTAAAGGAGATTCACTATGGGAAAGAAAGCCATAGTGAAAAGTAAATTTAATCTATTTGGTAATTGAGATATTCTCTTCATGGTTAATGTCACATTGTGCATCTTTATCAAAATCCATTGCTTTTGCATTGTCCATTAAGACAGGAACAAACAGTAAAGAGACAAATACCGCAGCAACTGTTCCAGAGATAAGTGCAACACCAAGTCCACCAAATACAGGATCACTTGCAAGTAGTGCAGACCCCAATATAATAGCAACTGCCGTCAACATAATCGGCTTTGCTCTTGTTGCAGCAGCAACAGCAACAGCTTTACGCTTAGGCATCCCTTCACAAATCATCAATGATTTTGCAAAATCAATCAGTAACAATGAGTTACGCGAAGAGATACCAATAAGTGCAATAAACCCTATCAACGATGTTGCAGTAAGGAAGAAAGTCTCCGTGGTAAACCAGTTCGCAACCCAGTGTCCTACTATTACTCCAATAAGAGAGAGGAATGACCCAAGTAGTACAATACCAGCAATAGCATAACTTTTATAATAAACAACAAGCAATAAAAAGATAAGAATAAGTGCTGAAATAAATGCTCCACCCAAATCTCTAAATGTATCAAGTGTTACTTTCATCTCACCATCCCAGCGAATAAGGAATTTTTCATGTGTCTTTTTATCTTCCAGTGTAAAGTCAAACATATATGTTGAGATACCCTCTTTGGTAACTATATAGTCTTTCTCAAATTTTTTAAGCATCACATCACGTGCATCAAGTAACGGATAAACCTGAGAGACCATATCTGTCTCAGCAATCACATTTATCATACGAGAGAGATCTTTATGCATAATCATAGGATTTGATTTTACCTTCTTAATATGTACTACCTCAGAAAGTGGCACCATCATACCCTGTTGGTTCATAAGATTAAGTGAAGAAAGTTTACTTTGCAAAGCATCTAGATTTGACGTAGGTAACTTTTTACTCTTTTTATCCAATACAAGAAACATATTAATCTGATCTGGTGAATTTTTAGAATTTTTATGAGCAATAACCATACCTTCAAATGCAAGATACAATATATTGTTTACCTGTTTTACACTCAATCCAGATCGAGAGATTTTTTCCTTATCTGGAATCAATTCAAATTTATTAAAAATTTCATCAGCCATTATATCTACATCAACCAAACCATCTGTATGAGAAAGTATATCTGCAATGTCAACAGAAAGGCTTCTGATTTTTGACAAATTCTCACCATGCACTTCTACAGCAATAGAAGCTAATGTCGGAGGTCCTGAAGGCTGTTCAATAAATTTAATATTTGTACCTTTAACCAATGGAAGACAGGCATTTTTCACAAGAGGTCTTAAACGCTGCACCATTAAAAAAGAGGGTTCCTCACGATGATGTTTATCGGTCAAATTTACTGATATTTCTGAAACATTTTCTGTTTGCTTCATGCTTGCACCTTTTACAAGTCCAGCATAGTCAAGAGGAATACCCTGACCTAAAAAAAGTTCAATATTCATCACTTCTGACTCTTTTTTCAAAAAGTCAATAACACAGGAACTTACTTCTTTTGTCTGTTCAATAGAAGACCCTTTTGGAGTATCTACATAAACAGAAAAAGTATTATCACTTTTCCCCGGTAGCATTTTAGCCAATACCATCTTGCTAGGAAACATAAGCAAAGAGAGAAAAAATGCAGCAGCAGTTAAAACAATAACCAGTGTTTTTTTAGACTTGCTGTCTAGAATCTTATAAATAAAATTTTCCAAACTTTTCATTATTTGTTTCCTTCTAAATTATTTTTTTTATGGTGATGCTTATGTACCGGCTTTTTCAAAAGTTTTAAACTCAAATACGGAGTAAAAATATATGCTACAAAAAGTGATGCAATTAGGGCAACAGGTACATTATAAGGAATAGGTTTCATAAATGATCCCATCATACCTCCAACAAATGCCATAGGTACCATAGTTAAGATAATTGCCAATGTTGCAATATTCGTTGGAGCTCCAATTTCATCTGTTGCTTCAACAAGAATCTCTTCCATCTCCTTATCTTCAACACCATGAGAATGTAAATGCCTATGAATATTTTCAATTACAATAATCGCAGCATCAACAAGTAATCCCAAAGAGAGCAAGAGTGCAAAGAGTGTAATCCTATTCATCGTTTGCCCTGTCATCCATGCAGTAAAGAGCGTTACTGCCAAAATTGCAGGTACTGTAAATGTTACAATTACTGATTCTCTCCACCCAAGAGCAAATACAAGCATTAATGCAATGATAACGATGGTAATAAGCAGGTGGCTCATCAGCTCATTAACTGCTTCATTGGCACGCTCTCCGTAATTTCGTGTAATCAAATACCCTATTCCAAGCTCATCAAAATCATCTTGATACTCTTTTAAGATTTCTACAACATCATCAGCAACAAAAACAGCATTGGTTCCTGCCAATTTTGCAATAGTCAGTGTAATTTGATTTTTTGCTTCATCTAGTGCTTTGCCATGCTCAGACTTGGAAAGTATCTGTGCAGTTTGAAAATTTTGAATATCAACACCCTGTGTCACACTTGCCACATCACGTAAATAGATAGGTGACCCCATATATTGAGCGACAATAAGAGACTCTACATCCTCTACACTTTCAATAGCATTTTTAACACCAAATATCACTAATTTTCCACTATTTGTTCTCCCTTTAACATCAGGAACATCTACAGCAACAGATTTAACTGCCTGCATAATCTGACCAAGAGAAAGATGGTATGCAGAGAGTTTTCCCATATTAACTTCAATATTATATTGTGCTTTACGCGCACCCTTGAGTGTTGTTTTTGCTACATTATCAACTGCATTTATATGCTGTTGTACTTTCCTAACTATTTTAAAAAGTGCAATATCATCTACAGATTTTCCTGCCTTAGGGTAAAAAGCTACAGTAACAATAGGAATATCAATATCAATATCAAAAGGTTTAATCAATGGTTGCATTGTACCTTTTGGCATTTTGTCCATATTTTGCATGACTTTATCATAGAGTTTCAGATTGGAATCTTCCCTGTTTTCTCCGATATAATACATAACATTAACTATACCAACATTATCCATAGCCATACCATAAATATGCTCTATACCATGTACTTCACGCAATTTTCGTTCTAGTGGATTTACAATAATATTTTCTATCTCTTTTGGTGTAGCTCCTGGCATAGGTACAATAACCGCACCTCCAGAAATAGCAATCTGAGGATCCTCTTCTCTAGGCATTGTATTGAGAGCAATATATCCCATAAGAAGTAAAAATATCCCCAATACTAATGTCAGTGGATTTTTTAAAAACCCTTTTGCCAATCTTCCTGAGATATTAACAATTTGATACTCTTTTTTATTTTCCATGATAGCCTACCTAATACTAATTTTGGCATACATACCTGGATAGACTGAACTGTTTTTCTTATCCATTTTCATAATAATTCTAAACTTATGTGTCATTGGATTGGAATTAGGTACTATGGCTGTAATTTTACCTGTTGTTTTAAAAGCTATCGATGGTATTTCAATATCTACAACTTTTCCAATATTAATATGCTGTAGTTGTGTTTCACTAAGCTCAGATACAATTTTAAGTTTACTCAAATCAGTTAAAATAACTGCTGGCATACCAGGAATAGCCATCTCACCAACATTAAGACGTTTGGCAACAATAACACCATCGTTAGGTGCATGTATCTCCAAATAGTTATATTGATTTAATACTTCATCTTTTTTTGCCATAGCCTGATTCAGCTGCTCTTCTGAAATTTTTACCATATCTTTAAGATTTTTTGCTGCCAACTGCAACTGTTCAAATTCATATTTTGAAACCATATTTTTCTTAAAAAGTCTTTCATGGCGGGCAAGGTTTACCAATATATTATTATATTGATTTTTATTCATTTGCAAAGCAAGTCTTGCTTGGGAAATAGCCAAATCAACCTGACGCTCGGCAGATTCAACTTCCTTGGAATCAATCACATAAATCAAATCACCTTTTTTAACAATATCCCCTTCGGAGACTTCCATTTTTTTTACATAACCCATATAACGACTTGTAAGCATTTTTTGATTATCTGATGCTACAGAACCACTTAAATCAATCTCTACCGCATGTAGTGATGTAATATATGCGGCTACTGCCAATATGTTTATAATTCTTTTCATTTATTTTCTCCTTTATTTAATAAACTGCGCAACTCAAATATTTTTGTATTTCTTTCATTTTTAACAGTTAAAAGTTTAAGAAGTATCTCTAACTCTTTAGATTGTTTAATCAATACATCCGTAATTGAAGCAATACCCTCTTTATAACGTGAACTATAGTTCTCATAGACTTTTTTAGCAAAACGGAGTTGTTTTCTAAAACTCCTTATATCAGCATTTTTACTTAAAATTTCTGTTTGAAGCTTCTTTACTTTTAAAGCAATACCTGATTTTGCAAGTGCTACCTGATTTTGAACTTTCAAGTAGTTTACCTTGGCCTTTTCAAGATTTGCCTGATCAACACCACCATTAAAAATATTCCACTTGACCTGTACTCCAACAGTATAAGCATCTTTTTTGGCAAAATCATTCCACAACTTGTTATCAGCACTTGAGTACTCGGCAAAAGCACCTACCATTGGTAAATAATTTGCTTTTTCAACACCAATTGCCATTTGTGTAATCTCAAGCCCAAGTTTTGCTTTTTGAATATCCAAATTAGTATGTTCAACATCACTTATACTTACTTTTGGCATCTGTGCCATTTCATTTATTTTTTTAATAGACTTCACTTCAGTATTTAACAAAAATGATAGAAACTGATAAGCCAGATTACGATTTAATTTTGCCTGATTATACATACTTTGTGCCTCTGAAAGTCTTGCCTGCACTTCCAAATTATCAATCTCTTTGGCATAGCCCTCTTTTTTCATATTTCCTATAATATTTTCCAAATGTTTAATATTTTTAATAATTTTTGAAAGATTATAAATATAGTTTTGAATTAAAGAAATATCATAAAAAGCTTTTTGCGTTTGAAATATTTTCTCATTTAACAATTTTTGTGTATCATAACGGCTCATACGTTGCATTGCTTTGGTAATTCGTCCATACTCTGTCAACTTTCCACCGGTATAAAGTGGTAGCATATAACTCAATTTTGTTTGAAAATGATTACGGGCATCTGGATAGTTTAAAGAATGAGGTGCGACAGGAAGTGGGTTGGTTGCTCCTGACATATCAAATTCTGCAAAACCAAAATCACCAAATGTTGCCTCTCTGCTTTGAAGCTTAAAACCAAAGACATTTCCTGCATCATTGGAACGCATACCTATCAAAGAGAGATCAAGTTTTCCATAATTTTTCCCCTCTGCTACTTTAGCTTCATAAGCTTTCATCTGCTCATTAAATCTTGAAATTTTTAATTCAAGATTATTTTTTTTCAATATCTCCAAGGCATGATTCAATGTTAAATTCTTAACACTGGCAGTCAATGGTAGATTTAAAAGTAATAAAAGTAGTGTTGCTTTTATTTTCATTATCTTACTCCATAATTTAAAATGATACTATCAAAAGATAGATTTCTATAAATAAAACTTATATAATTTTACAATTATAGCAAAGCTAAGTCATATTTGTGATTAAAAATATGTTTTATAATAAAAAAAACTGAAGATAAAAAAGAAGATAAACCAAAGGGGCTAAGCCCCTAAGTATTAATATATTAAAAATACCAAAGGTATATTAAAGTGTTGCATAACTCACAGAGATACATGCATCCAATGCCTGCAATGCAGCAATAACCTCTTTTGTTACATGACCATCTACACGTACGACAGCTAGTGCCTGCTTCTTAGAGTCACGTCCAAGCCTAAAGTCTGAAATATTCAATTCGTTATCAGCCATAATTTTTCCTACATTTCCAATAACACCTGGAGTATCTGTATTACGGAAAAAAATCATTGTCCCTTTTGGTTCTACATCTAAAACATAGTCATCAATCTCTATAATACGCTGTACGGTATCATCAAATACTGTACCCGCAATTGAGATAGTTCCCTCAGTAGTTGTCAGCTTAATACCTACTTTATTGGTAAAACCAGAATTATTTACTTTTACCTCTTTTGTAATCTCTATACCACGTTCAGCAGCAACAAATTCTGCATTGACATAATTTACCTGATCACCAAGAGATTCAGTAAGTACACCAACTGTTGCAAATGTTCCCATAGATTCTATATGATCAGAAATAATACCTGAACTTATTACCTTGATAGATTTAACAGCTGATTTGGTCACTTGAGAAGAGAGGTATCCAATTTTTTGAATCAGCTCAAGATATGGTCTTACAAAATCAGGAAGTTCATTCTCTTTTATTGGAAGATTAAGAGCATTTGGATACGAAATACCTTTGGCTGCCGCAATAGCATTTTCAGCTGCTTGAATTGCAATATTTTTTTGTGACTCTTTTGTATTTGCACCAAGGTGAGGGGTTACAGTAACATTATCTAAATCAAGCAATGGATGATCTGTCGCTGGTTCTTTATTGAATACATCAATTCCTGCTTTAGCAATTTTACCGCTTTTAAGTCCTTCTAAAAGAGCATCTTCATTAAAAAGACCACCTCTTGCACAGTTAATGAGTATTACACTATCTTTCATTTTAGCAATCTCATCTTTACCTATCATTCCAATAGTTTCAGAATTTTTGGGTGTGTGAATTGTAATAATATCACAGGCTAAAATATCTTCAAAGTTTCTTGTATATCCAATATCCAAATCTGTTGCTTTTGACGGATCAATATACGGGTCATAAGCTAAAACATCCATTTCAAATGCTTTTGCACGTTTTCCTACACGTGAACCAATATTACCAAAACCAATAATCCCTAACTTTTTATCTTTAAGCTCAGTTCCATACCAGTCCTGTCTTCTCCATACACGATCAATTTTAAGATTATTATGAGCATAAGGAAAGTCACGTGCACATGAGAGCATATGAGTCATCGTAAGCTCTACCGCTGCTATTGTATTAGCTGTAGGTACATTCATAACGACAATACCCTGCTTTGAAGAACCATCAATATCTACATTATCAACACCTACACCTGCACGCACTACAGCTGTTACTTTTTTTGCTGCAGCTAAAAATGCATCATCAACATCTGTAGAAGAACGAGTAATTGCAACATCAGCCAAAGGAATAATTTCTGAAATAAGTTTATCTTTTGGCTCATCTGCGGCATTTATCAATTCTATATCACTGTCATTGGCTAAAATATCTAGTCCATCTTGATGAATATGGTCACAAACAACAATTGTTTTTTTTGACATAGTTTACCTTTATAAGTTTTAATGAGTAAGTAGGGAAATAATACGAGTCGTACTATCCGACTACAGAAGTAAAATAATGCCATACAGAAGAAACCCCCTATATGACATCTAAAATATTTTTATTTTTTTAACATATCAGCAAAAGCATCACCTAAAGTCATGCTGTCATCTTGATTGAGATTAAGTTGCTCCATTGCTTCTCTCTCTTCTTGACGTTCAAGTCTTTTTACAGAAACCCTAATTCTATCAGTATTCCCATCAATAAATGAAATAACACCTTTAATCTCTTGACCTTTTTCTACTTCATCAAATTTAAGTGGATGAAGATCTTCTGTTCTAATTAGTGCATCAACATTATCTTCAAGTGAAATAAATACACCAAAGTCTTTTTTATCTTTTACTGTACCAGTCACAATTGAACCATTTTTATGTGTCTGTGCAAATGCTTTTACCGGAGAGTCTTCCAATGCTTTTTTAGAAAGAGAAACCTTACCTGCATCTCTATCAATTTTAATAATTTTAACTTCTACTTCATCACCAACTTTAAGTTCTGACTTTGCATTTTTAGTTTTATCCCAAGAGATTTCCTGATTGTGAAGTAAACCTTCTACTTCACCAACTTTTACAAATGCACCAAAGTCTGTAATAGATGTTACTGTACCATTAACTACATCGCCTACTCTATTAGATGCAGTAAATGCATCCATTGGCTTAGGAAGAAGATTTTTAAGACTTACTCTAAGTCTTCTTCCTTCTTTATCTACTTCAATTACCTCTACGTTAATTTCAGAATTATTTTCTAGGTAGTCTTTAGGGTGTTTTACATTTTTATCCCAAGAGATTTCAGATACATGAAGGAATGCTTCAAGATCTTCACCAAGGTCTACAAATACACCATAAGGTTCAATATTGCTTACTGTAGCTGTTACAGTATCTCCTACACCAATAATTGCATCAATATCAGCCCAAGGATCAGGATTTGCATCTTTAATAGAAAGAGAAAGATGTCTCTTCTTTTTATCATACTCAAGTGCAATAACATTTACTTCATCGCCCTCAACAAAATATTTAGATGGATTTACCGGTCCTTTATGAGAAATTTGTGAGTAGTGAACAAGACCGTCCATACCACCAACATCTACGAACATACCATAAGAAGTGATTTTCTTAATTGTTCCAACTACTGGATCTTTACTTTCAAGTAATGCAGTTACTATTTCATCTGTTTTTGCTTTATCACGCTCAATAAGTTCTTTTCTTGAAACAACTACTGAACCTTTTTCTTTATCAACTTTAACGATAATAGCTTTCACTTTTTTGCCAACTGCATCAACACCTGGTTTAGAAGAAAGATAAGAGAGCGTACGTGGCATAAAGAACTCTAATCCATCTACTTCAACAACATATCCGCCTTTATTTTTCTTAGTGACTACACCTTCAATGATGTACTCTTGCTCTTCATCATATTCAGCGATAAATTCGTTAAGTGCAACACGTCCAAGTGCAGCTTTATGAGAAATACGTCCTCTACCCATTGTTACAACTTCAATTGTATCATTGACTGCAAAGGTAATATTACCTTCTTCATCTCTAATTTCAGAAAGGTCAAGGTTTGCATCTCTACCACCACCAATATCTACAACAACCAAGTTGTCTTTCTCATCAATCTTAACAATTGTACCTGTAACTAAATCACTTTTTGATTCTGATTTTTTAAACGATTCCTCAAGCATCGCCTCAAAATCTACTTCTTCTATTTCGATATCTTCGAACTTCATTCCTATCCTTATGTGTACACAAATTTTGCGTTATTATATCTTTTTAAACATAAAACTTGCTTATACTCCACTATGGATGTACAATGTCAGACAAAGCTCAGATAGAAATATGTTCTAAAGCTTCAAAATAGGTAGGAAAGGTTTTTGCTGTACATTCTGGTTCATTAATCGTAACAGAAACAGGGTCAAGTGCCAAAAGAGAGAAACACATTGCCATTCTATGATCATCATAGGTATCAATCGTTGCATGCTTAAGTACTTTAGGAGGTGTGATTTTCAAATAGTCTTCACCCTCTTCCACCGTTGCACCTACCTTGCGAAGTTCTGTAGCCATTGCGTAGAGTCTATCAGTCTCTTTGACTCTCCAGTTATAGATATTACGCAGTGTTGTCGTACCTTCTACAAAAAGTGCTGTAGTAGCTATAGTCATTGCTGCATCAGGAATATGATTAAAATCCATATCTATGGCATGTAGTGTATCACGTGTCACGGAAACATAGGTATCACCCCATTCCACCTTTGCACCCATCTGTTCTAATACATTCACAAATTCAATATCACCTTGTATACTGTTTCTGCCTATACCGGTAACTTTTACTGTACCACCTTTTATAGCAGCTGCAGCCAAGAAGTAAGAAGCTGAACTTGCATCACCCTCTACCATAAATCTCTCTACAGCTTTATAGGTTTGCCCTGCTTTGATACTAAAGGTTTTATAGTTATCGTTCACTACCTCAACCCCAAAATTTTTCATAATATCTAGTGTGATATCTATATAGGGTTTGGAAACAAGTTCCCCAATAATCGTAATGAACATATCATTTTTTGCCAAGGGTGCAGCCATAAGCAGAGCCGTTAAAAACTGACTTGATATTGCGCCATCAATGCTTACTTCTCCCCCATCAAGTCCATTTGCATCTATATGTAGTGGTGGATAACCTTCATTTTCAAGATAGCTGATATTTGCCCCTGCCTGACGTAATGCATCAACCAAATGACCAATAGGTCTCTCTTTCATACGAGGTTCACCTGTTAAAGTATAGTTACCTTTACCTAGACATAAAGCTGCACAAAGCGGACGCATTGCAGTACCTGCATTACCTAAAAACAATTCTTGTGTAACATCACAGGAGATTGCTCCACCATTTCCAACGATTGTACATTCTGTTTTATCTTCTGAAAGAAGATACTCAATACCCAACTGTTTGAGTGCATTAAGCATATGCCGTGTATCATCACTCTCTAAAAGATTGGTAATCGTTGTTGTGCCTTGAGCCAAAGCTGCAAGTAGAAGTGCCCTGTTAGACAGACTTTTTGATCCTGGAAGATTTATCTCTCCCTCTATTTTTTCAATAGGTTTTAGCGTAAGAGTATTCATGAAATCGTATCTACTTTTTTTATCTCTTGGATCTTGTCAATCACATTTTGTACTATCCAGTCAGGCGTAGAAGCTCCAGCTGAAATACCACAAAGTTTTTTATCTTCAAACCAAGACACTTCAAGTTCTTTTTCATTCTCTATTAAATAAGAATCATCACAATCACGTTTGCAAATACTATAGAGTTGCTTTGTATTAGAAGAGTGCTTTCCTCCAATGACTATCATCACATCTGCATCTTTGGCCAGTTCAGCTGCTGCATCTTGATTTTCAAATGTTGCATTACATATGGTATTGAATACACGAATCTCTTTACGTGTTAACATTAGCGCATTGACTATTTTGGCAAAATCTTCAGGTTTTTTTGTTGTCTGAGAAACAACTGCAACTTTACCACGAAGCGGTAAATCTTCTAACTCTTCTGGTTCTAAAACAATAAATGCATCATCAGGATATGCAGCATAACTCACCACACCTTTTATCTCAGGGTGACTCTTATCACCAAAAATAACAATACTATACCCCTTTTTACTCATCTTGGAAACAATATTTTGTGGTGTTGTCACATAAGGGCAGGTGGCATCTATAATTTCATTATCTTGTGCTTTAAGCTGTATCAATTCATCTTTAGGAATACCATGGGTACGTATAACTACAGAATCATTAGAATTAACATCTTCAAACTTTTCTGCAAGCCCTATATTAAAACCCTCTTTTAGACGATTAATCTCATCTTTATTGTGAATAATTGGACCATAAGTCTTAGAACCTCTATGCTCTTCGGCTATCTCAATAGCCCGTTTCACACCAAAACAAAAACCATAAGAAGATGCTAACTGTATTTTCATGATACTATCTCAACTCTGCAGCACACTCATTTTCTAATGCTGCCATAATATCACTCATTACAGACTCTATATCTGCATCTTCAAGTGTTTTCTCCATTGACTGTATAAAGAAACGTACCGTAAGAGACTTTTTATCTCCTAACTTTTCATCTTCATAGATATCTACCGGATATACATCTTTAAGCATAGTCAAATCCAAGCCATTAAGTACTTTAGCCACTTCATAATATCCCATAGACCTGTCTATGACTACAGAGAGATCTTTATAGACACCTTGAAACTTTGAGATAGGTGTTGCATTAATATGCTTAGGTAGCAATGTATCAAAATCAACCTCAGCGATAAATGTCACAGGAATACCATACTCTTCTTGTACCGTAGGATGAAGTTTAGAAATAAATCCACATACTTTTCCATCTACAATAATGTTTGCAGATTGATACGGATGCAATAGTCCATTCTCATAGGTACAGGGTTCAAGTTCAAATGCACCAATAACTGCACCTACTTTTTGTGTAAAAGTAGCAAAATCAATCATAGATGGTTTACCCGCATTTCTTACATTTTCACCTTCACTTTGACCAGAAAATACAAAGGAGATGACTTCACGCTGTTCTCTTTTAGTTCCAAAGACAGCACCTATCTCAAAAAGTGGTATAGACTTCTTTGTATAACTCACGTTACGTTTTACAGCATTAAGTAAATTTACCAATATTGTACTTCGTAGCGTATTGAGTTCTTCTGCTATAGGATTGGCAAGCTCCAATGCTTCCTCTGTCACAGGGAAACCATACTTTTGCAAAAGTATTTTATCTGAGAATACATAAGAAACATTCTGATAATACCCAGCACCCACTGCACGATTTTTAAACTCTTTTTTTGCTTTATATCTGTTGGTTGTATCATTGAGGCGAGGTTGTTCTGTAAAAACAAATGGCTTTGCCTCAATGTTATTAATCCCAATAATACGCACAATCTCTTCAGCTACATCTTGAATATGTTTAATATCATGCCTAAAGAGTGGTACCACTACAGCTACAGCATCTTCAGCCATCTTGGAAATTTTAAATCCTAGCTTTTGTAAAATAGTCACAATACGAGAGAGTTCAACATCCATACCTACAATAGAAGATATCTCTTTTGCATTAACAATTATCGTTGCATGTTCTCTTTCAACATGTACATTGAGTGACCCCTCATAGCATGAGATATCTGCATAACTATCCAGTAAAGAAGCAAGCATTGAAAGCCCAAACTCCAACTCTGGGTTAGAGCCACGTGACGTTTTATAATACAATTCATCTGTTTTTAACTTAGCCATAGATACTGCTTCTACTAAAGTATCAGGGTTAATATAACTGGCTTCAATAAGTAGCTCTTTTGTCTCATCATTGGCTATGCTATCTTCTGTCTGATTGATACCAACAACAGAACACTCGTTGCCATTGGCAACTATTTCAGTAATACCTTTGGTTTTTGCTGTTGGTAATACCACGACTTTCTTCTCTTCATTGAGGAAACAACTACTATTATACCCTCGTAAAATCACACCTGTCGCATGTGTAGCATAGGCAAATAAAGAAGCCAATTTATCTTTAGCCTCTACACCTACCATTGCCAAACGTAAATTGACAAGAAAACTACTCTCAATACGTTCAAGCGTTACGAGTTTATAGCACAAGTCTGCATCCATCTCGCCACTATAACGAAGTTCTGCAACTCGTGCGATACCAAGCTTCATCTTCTCCTCTTGTTTGTACTCAAAAGGTTTCATCTCAATATCAAGTGCGGAAGAGAGGTCTCTAGCCACACCATATATAGAGAGACAGTCACCACGATTTGCAGTCAGTTCTAACTCGATAATAGTATCTGCTACTTTCTCATAACTACCAAACTCACGTCCCACTTCAAGTTCACCGATACTCGAGTCTAGTATCATAATCCCTTTGCCCATATCTGGCAATCCAAGCTCAGATGAGGCACAGACCATCCCCTCAGACTCCACACCACGAAGTTTGGCATGTTTAATTTTAAAATCACCAGGAAGCACTGCACCTATGGTAGCAACGGCAACATACTCAGCATCTACCACATTGGCTGCACCACAGACGATTTGTCTAGTCCCTGAACCGACGTCAATTTGGCACACATTCAACTTATCTGCATCTGGGTGTTTTTCACATGAAAGTATTTTACCTACGACTACTTTCTCAGCGATTTTAATCTCATTAAGACTATCCACTTCAAGTCCAATACTGTTAAACGTCTCATAGAGCTTCTCATTAGAGACATCACTAAGGTCTATAAATTCCTGTAACCAAGATCTTGTAATTATCATCTAAACTGCTCCAATAGTCTTATATCTCCCTCAAACAGACTTCTTAGGTCTGGTATCTTATGCATCAACATTGCAAAACGCTCTACACCCAATCCAAAGGCATAACCACTCACATCTTCATAGCCTACTGCCTTAAAGACATTCGGGTCTACAATACCACAGCCAAGCACTTCCAACCAACCTGTATGTGAACAAATACGACACCCTTCTCCTTCACAGAAGATGCAGCTAATATCTACCTCAGCAGATGGCTCGGTAAAAGGGAAAAATGAAGGACGGAAGCGTACCTCAACATCCCCAAACATATACTGTAAAAAGTCAGTAAGAATTGATTTTAAGTTAGCAAAACTCACTTTGCCTTTTTCATCTACTACCAAACCTTCTACTTGGTGAAACATCGGAGTATGCGTCACATCAAAGTCACGTCTAAAGACCGTACCTGGGGCTATCATACGTATAGGAGGCTTCGTCTCCAACATCGTACGAATCTGTACTGGTGATGTGTGAGTACGAAGAAGTCCACCATCTTTAAAGTAAAAAGTATCCTGCATATCACGTGCTGGATGATACTTAGGTAAATTCAATGCTTCAAAGTTATGAAAATCATCTTCCACCATTGGGCCATCTTCTACAGAAAAGTTCAGTGCCACAAAGTAGTCAATAATCTTATCCATCGTCTCCATGACTGGGTGCAGTGCACCTTTTTGAGCAAGTGTACCATACAGAGAAACGTCTATCGCCTCAGACTTCAACACTCTCTCTATCTCTTGGACTTTAAGTGCTTCATAACGTGTATCAAAGCTCGCCTGTAATGCAGCCTTATTTTCATTCAACCCTTGTGCAAAAGCTTTTTTTTCCGGACCAGGGACATCTTTCATTTTAGCAAACTGGGCTGCTAAGACACCCTTCTTACCAAAAAGTTCTACACGTACTTTTTCTAACGTTTCAAGACTATCCGCCTGAACAATCTTCTCTTCTAATTCTTTCATAAAACCTCTATATGACTTTAGTAATAACCGTGATTTTATCTAAAAATTCATAATAAGGGGATTTATAACACTTTTTGTGTGTTATAATTAAATAAAAAAGGACATAATCATGTGTATATTCTGTAAAATAGTAAACAAAGAAATCCCTAACAACACCGTAGCTGAAAATAATAATTTCTTAGCTTTTCACGATCTCTACCCAAAAGCACCTATCCACATACTTATCATTCCAAAACAGCATGTAGATTGTTTCCAAGATGTCAGCCCAGAAACCATGGCAGGACTCACTGCTTTTGCCCAAGAAGTTGCCACTAAAATCGGTATAGACAAGACAGGATATAGACTTATCACCAATAATGGTGAAGATGGAGGACAAGAGGTAGGACACTTACATTTTCATATGTTAGGTGGCGGTAAATTAGTATGGGATCATTCTCATGAAGATAATCATAAGAGCCTATAATCTTAGGTCGGGTTGCCCTCATCCCGACCTATGCATCAATCTCTTCTAACTTCACCTCATACTTCGCCACAATCTCTTCATCTAACTCAGAAGCAATCTCTAATTTCTCAAACAAAGCATCTATCTCTTGTTGCACTAAACCAACTTCTTTGGAGTACTCCATAATAGCATCATTGTCACCCTTGTTAGAGGCTTGCATCAGCATCTCATTTTTCTTTGCCATCTTGGCTTCAAGTTTTTCTATTTTCTCTTCACACTCTTTTATCTCTTTGGTGTAAGGTTTACGCTCTTCGTTACGCTCTTTGGTCACTGCCTTACGAAGTTTTTTACGCTCTTTATAGTCTATTTTAGGTTTTTTCTTTTTAGGTTTGGTATTCCCCTCTTCCTCTTCCCAACCTATCTTCTCTAAGAAGTCGGCATACGTTCCATCAAAATACTCTGCCCCTCCCTTATGGAATATGATAAGTGCATCAGCCAAGCGATGCAGCAACATCTCCGAGTGTGTGACCATGATGAGAGAACCTTCAAACGTATCAATCGCATCTGCGAGTGCATCTATAGACTGCATATCGAGATGGTTGGTAGGCTCATCGAGAAAAAGCAAGTTCGCAGGTGTGGCGATAATCTTCCCCAACATCACCCTACTTCTCTCTCCACCAGAGAGTACCTCTATCTTCTTATCGCCCAATTCACCCGAGAACATCATACGCCCAGCAATGTTACGTGCTTGAGGGATACCAACTTCTTTGCTCATTGAGGCTATCTCTTCAACAATGGTCACTTTGGTATTAAGTCTTTCAATATTTGTCTGTCCAAAGTGTGCAAACTGTGTAGAGGGGTGAAATTCTAAACTACCTTGCTGTTCTCCAAGCTCTCCTGCTATGTAGTTAAGAAGTGTAGATTTACCCTTACCATTCTTACCAATAATAGCGATACGTTTACCCTTCTCCATCGCAAAAGTAATGTTTTGAAACAGTGGTTCCTCAGGGTTATATCCAAAGCCTAACTCGTTCGCACGAAAGAGTATCTTTGCAGGGGTATCTTTATAGTTAAAGTTAAAAGAGAGGTTCGTATCGGTTGCCAAGTCATCCATCTCTTCCATCTTGTCTAACTCTTTTTGTTTAGACTGAGCGAGTGCTGCAGTTGAGGCTCTAGCTTTGTTACGTGCTATAAACTCTTCTAGCTCTTTACGTTTTTTATCTTGGTTGGCTTTGGTTTTCTCATATGTTTCATCTGCCAGTTCAAGTGTACCGTAGTACTTATAGCTATCACCACTTACGATATGTAGTCCTTTGCGCTGTACACCCATTGTATGTGTTGTCACTGAGTCCATAAAGTCTCTATCGTGTGTAATGAGTATTACTTCACCATCAAATTCACGTATGAATCCTCTTAACCATCTAAGAGAGATAATATCTAGGTAGTTGGTAGGCTCATCAAGCAGAAGCATATTTGGCTCAGTTGCCAAAAGTTTTACAAGGTTAATACGTATTTGGTATCCACCAGAAAAACTCAAAGGGTCCTTGTCTAAATCAGCTTCAGAAAACCCAAGTCCAAAAAGAAGCTTCTCTATCTTGTAAAAGTTCCACTGCTCATCTTCAGGCAAGACCAATGCACACTCTTCACGCACTGTAGGCTCGGTAAATACAAGGTGCTGTTTGAGTGTCCCTATACGGTAATTTTTAGGAATACTGATAGACCCGCTGTCATGACTCTCTTCTCCAAGTATCATCTTAAAAAGTGTAGACTTCCCAGACCCATTACGTCCGACAAAACCTATTTTCTGTTGCGGTTGCATTTTAAAGTTTACATCATTGAAGAGTATTTGTCCACCGAAGCTTTTGGAGAGGTTTGTGAGTTGTATCATATTTTTATTCCATCATAACTATTTTGACGCGATTATAGCAAAAAGTTACTCTTATCTTACGCTATACTTTCAACATCATAGTAAAAAGGTTCACACATGACCCAACTCATCTTCGTCCTAGACCCCATGTGCTCATGGTGCTGGGGTTTTCACCCTGTCATAGAAACACTTCGCAAAGAACATGCAGACCATTACACTTTTTCTCTTGTGATGGGTGGCTTACGCACCACAGGACAAATGGAGTGGAACGCCCAAAGCAAAGCCTATCTTGCTTCTGCATGGGACAGTGTAGCCAAAACCACCAAACAGCCCTTCAACCCATCTTTACTCAACAAAACCCACTTCGACTACAACACCTACCCTGCCTGCAAGGCTGTCATTACTGTGAGAGAACTCTACGGAGAAGATGCTGCTTTTGCCTACTTGGGTGACATCCAAAAAGCTTTTTATGTAGACGGAGCAGACATCACCACCCTAGAGACCCTCACCCACTATGTCACACAAGATAAAGAGGCCTTCCAAACTTTCTACCAAAGCGACCGCGCCGAACTCCTCATGCAACACGACTTCTCCAAAGCCCGCTCCATGGGAGCTAACACCTTCCCCTCTGTCGTCAAGATAGATGAAGATGGTCATATGGTTTGCATAAACGGATACAAATATTTAGAAGATATTTTAAAGATATAATACAAAACAAAACAACAAGGTAACCCCATGGGCATCGAAATAGAACGTAAATTTCTCATAGACACAGACAAGCTACCACCCCTAACCAATGGCTACACCATCAAACAAGGCTACATCCAAACGCTAGAGCACACCACAGTCAGAGTACGCATACGCAACACCCAAGCTTTTCTTACCATCAAAGGCAAAAGTGTGGGTGCAAGCAGACTAGAGTTTGAGTACTCTATCCCTTTGCAAGATGCCAAAGATATGTTAGATGCTCTTTGTCAAACCTCAGTCATAGAGAAAACACGTTATTTGGTGGAGCATGAGGAGTATGTGTGGGAAATCGATGTGTTTGAGGGGAGTAACAAAGGGTTGGTTGTGGCAGAAGTAGAGTTAGACAGTGAAGAAGAAGTCTTCACCCTGCCAAGCTGGGTAACTAAAGAAGTCACCGATGACATCAGATATTTTAATTCTAATCTTGTGAGCAACCCCTACACCAAATGGAATCCGTAGGGTGCTGTTGCCACAGCACCTTCAATACATACAAGATAAATACAAAGAATACTATTCTTCAAGTTCTTTCTCGCTAAACAAACCTACTTGTAATACAGAATCACTCTTATAAGGCACTTTCCCAGATGGAACCAAATGTGATGCAGGCTCTAAATGTTCTTCTTGGTCATCAAAAAATATATGTGGCTTAAATGCCTTTAATATCTTAGATTTATCTAGTCCTTCTAAAAAGAAAATTTCATCAACATATACACCCAAAATTCTTCTAAAGTATTATTATCCTTTTTAAGAAACTCTCTAAAAACAGTATCAGCTTCACTTAAATCAAAAAGTGTTGTTGCACTAATTCCAATTACAAGTGTTTTTGATAGATTTAAAGCCATATTATTCCATTCTACAAGTATGTATTCATCATATTAAATTACTTTTCTTTACCAAGCCAAACCTTCAAACTCTCTACCTGCTCCAAAGTCCTAACCGTAGCCGTACCACCCTCAGACATACGGGCATTCATAGAAGCACGGTTATCTAGTAGTACTACCACACCCTCACCGATACGCGCATCGATACTTTGTAAGTCAGCTAAACTAAGCTCAGAGATGTCCAAGCCTTTCTCTTCTGCCAAGTTCACTACATTTCCTGTAATGTGGTAAGCATCACGGAAAGGTAAGCCCTGTTCTTTTACAAGGTAGTCTGCCAAGTCTGTCGCACTTAAGTGTCCTACCATGCAGGCACGTTCCATCGCCTCTTTGTTGACTGTCATATCTGCTATCATCTCTTCTAAAACTTGCAGACTGAGTGTCGCAGTACGTACAGAGTCAAAGACACCCTCTTTGTCCTCTTGCATGTCTTTGTTGTAGGCAAGTGGTAAACCTTTCATCACAGTAAGCAGTGCTACAAGGTTACCATTCACTCGTCCTGTCTTACCACGTAGAAGTTCTGGTATGTCAGGGTTTTTCTTTTGTGGCATGATAGAGCTACCTGTTGCATGTCTATCACTCAGAGTCACCCACTTAAACTCAGCTGCAGACCACAAGATGAGCTCTTCACTCAGACGGCTCATGTGCATCATCATTGTACTGATGTTAAAGAGTATCTCCAAAGCAAAGTCACGGTCACTTACAGTGTCCAGACAGTTAAGTGTAGGTGCATTAAAGCCTAGCTTGTCAGAAGTCGTCTGACGGTTGATAGGGTGTGGCGTACCAGCCAATGCAGCACAACCTATTGGGCTGTAGTTATTACGCTCGTAAGAGCTCATAAAACGCTCATAATCACGTTTAAACATACTCGCATACGCTAACATATGATAACCAAAGTTTATCGGCTGTGCATGTTGTAGGTGTGTCATACCAGGCAGCATCATCTCTGCATTCTCCTCTGCCACTTTTACCAAGGTCTCTATATTTTCCAAAAGTAGCTCTGCTATGGCTTTGGTATTGTTCTGAACGTAAAGTCTAAAGTCAAGTGCCACTTGGTCATTACGACTTCTGGCTGTATGCAGACGTTTCCCTGCATCACCCACTTTTTCAGTCAGTCTACCCTCTATCGCCATATGGATGTCTTCATCATCCCCATCTAGCTTAAATGCACCAGACTCCACTTCACCCAGTATCTCATACAGTCCAGACTCTATCTGCTCATAGTCCTCTTTACTTATGATATCCTGTTCACAAAGCATATATGCATGCGCACGTGACCCCTCAATGTCCTCACGGTAAAGCACCTTATCAAAAGGGAGTGAGTTATTAAGATCTTGTAACAGTTGAGAACTCTTTGTAGAGATACGTGCCGAAGCAATTTTTTTAGACATGGTTACTTCCTAGAAAATTAATTGAGATATTTTATCGTAAAGTACGTTTAAAAAGGTTTGGAGAGAAATAAGAATATCAAAAGAAGCTATTCTTCAAAGTTACTATCTTTTCTTTTTAGAGAATTTTCTAAAAAATAAGCTTCTTAATTGCGGTAAAACTACATACATGACGCCAATTCTAACAATAAGTGCAATTTCTGAGAAGTGACGAGAAAGAAAGGGTTAATCAATCATAGGTTAAACTTTTTTCACCACAAAAACAGGAAACACTATGAAATATAAACAATTAACCCTGAAAGAAAGATACCATATTTCGACTTTATTTAAGCGAGGGTGGAAACAAAAAGAGATTGCCAAATCGATAGGTGTACATCCATCAACAATCTGTCGAGAAATTCAAAGAAACAGAGATAATGTCAGTAAAGAATATAGCTATGAGTTTGCACATAGTTCTTCACAAGATCGACAACAGAGTAAAGTGAAATATACCGTTCTGACCTCTAAAATAAAAACCTATATCAAACAACATCTAAAACAAGACTGGTCTCCAGAACAGATAGCGGGAAGGATGAAGAGAGATAAGGGTTATACGGTTTGCCATGAAACTATCTATCGTTATATCTACTACAACAAGTCAAGAGGTGGAAGGCTTTATAAGTACCTGCGTCACAAGAATAAGAAGTATCACAACAGAAGCAATACATACCAACGTAGAGGTATCATCATTGATAGAACTTCTATCGATAAAAGACCAAAGATTGTAGAGAAGAAGAACCGTATAGGTGACTTTGAAATAGATACAGTGATCGGTAGACATCATATTGGTGCATTGGTTACTGTAGTAGATAGAAAGTCTAAATATGCCATCATCAGAAATCTTCCAACTAGAAAAGCGGATGAAGTGACTAAAGCGTTAATTGAGATGTTACTCCCACTCAAAAATATTACAAAAACCATAACAAGTGATAATGGGAAAGAATTTTCCTATCATAAACAAGTCTCAGAAGCGCTTGATACAAACTTCTTTTTTGCACATCCCTATTCATCCTGGGAAAGAGGATTAAATGAACATACCAATGGCTTGATCAGACAATATTTACCTAAGAAGACGGACTTTATACAAATATCTAAGGAGGAAATCATTACTATACAGGATAAGCTAAATCACAGACCACGAAAAATACTGAATTATAGAACACCGTATGAGGTATTTTTTACAGAAGTTGCTAAACAGTTAGCTTCTTAATTAAGGTGAAATTGCACTTGTGATTAGAATTGGCGATTGACATTAGAATTGACAGAAGATAAGAACCTAAAAGAATAGTATAGTAATTTTGTAAAGTAAATACATTGTAATGATATTTTTGATTATTGTTAAGAGAAGTTGGTTAGTTATAACTCAAAGTGGCAGCGACCTACATTTCCACAAGCGTAGCCTGCAGTATTATCGGCGATGGGAGGCTTGACTTCCAGGTTCGGAATGGAGCTGGGTATGACCCTCCCTCTAACCCCACCACTAAGAGAAAGATAAACACCAATGTGTTCATGTTTCTCCCAGCTGTAAAGCTTTGAGAAGCTTAGCATTGTTAAGAGTCTAGATAATATTGATAGTAAATTACAATCTTTGCAAGGACTTAATTATTAAGTATTGCACTTAATAAGGTAGTACCTATAGTAGAATAAAGTAAATACAAACGATCTATTAGTACTGGTCAGCTAAATGACTTACATCACTTACACACCCAGCCTATCAACGCAGTAGTCTTCTGCGGATCTTCAGGGATGATTCATCTTGGAGTTGGCTTCCCGCTTAGATGCCTTCAGCGGTTATCACATCCGAACGTAGCTACCCAGCGATGCTCTTGGCAGAACAACTGGTACACTAGTGGTTCGTTCACCCCGGTCCTCTCGTACTAGGGGCAACTCTCCTCAATCATCCAACGCCCACGGCAGATAGGGACCGAACTGTCTCACGACGTTCTGAACCCAGCTCGCGTACCACTTTAAACGGCGAACAGCCGTACCCTTGGGACCTGCTTCAGCCCCAGGATGTGATGAGCCGACATCGAGGTGCCAAACCTCCCCGTCGATGTGAGCTCTTGGGGGAGATCAGCCTGTTATCCCCGGCGTACCTTTTATCCTTTGAGCGATGGCCCTTCCACACAGAACCACCGGATA